>Ga0207695_10002389_pt1 | contig 27837 bp, 29 predicted proteins | sample KBSC54metaG_FD_184354 | JGI IMG/M metagenome (GOLD analysis project Ga0207695, IMG submission 184354) | Corn rhizosphere microbial communities from Kellogg Biological Station, Michigan, USA - KBS C5-4 metaG (SPAdes) (version 2) | ecosystem: Host-associated > Plants > Roots > Rhizosphere > Soil...
TTGATCTCCGGCAGCACGTGGCGCACGAGCTCGAAGAAGTAGTCGACCTCTTCTTCGGTGCAGACCACGGGCTGTCGCGGGTCCGCGTCGATATCGGTCGTTCCCACCATCACGCGACCCTTGAGCGGGTAGATCAGCACGATGCGTCCGTCGTCGTTCTCGAAGAACAGTTCGCGTCCACGGGTTGCCGCGAGCAGCTCCGGATGATCCAGCACGATGTGCGAGCCCTTCGTGCCGCCCATGTAGCGGGTCGGCATCCCGAGTTCGTCGTTGGTGAGGTCGGTCCACGGGCCCGTGGTGTTGACGACGACCTTCGCGGTCATCGTGAACTCGTGACCGCTGGCGACGTCGCGAAGCCGGACCTCGGATCCCGCTGTCTCGCCGGAGGCTGCCGAGCCCACGCCGACGACCTCGACGTAGTTGGCCGCGCGGCCGTGACCGGTCGCCACCCCGTCGAGCAGCACGTCGAGCGCGAGGCGCTCGGGGTTGTGCATGGACGCGTCGTAGTAGGTGGCCGTGTACTTGAGGGCCGGGTTGAGATCCGGCATCGCGGCGAGTGATTTCTTGCGGCCCAGAAAGCGGTGGCGCGGCACCGATCCGCCGTCGCGCGAGAACGAGTCGTAGATGATCAGTCCGACTTTGATGAGCAGGGCTCCGCGCTCGACGGTGCTGCGCTGGGTGTGGGTCAGAAATCGCAGCGGTGCGGCGAGGAGGCCGGAGAAGGTCTTGAAGATCGGGATGGTGGTCTCGAGCGGCCGCACGTAGTGCGGCGCGTTCTTCAGCAGCCGGTTGCGCTCGTGCACGGCCTCGTTGACCAGCCGGAACTCGCCGTTCTCGAGGTACCGCACCCCGCCGTGCACCATGTGCGACGACGCCGACGAGGCCCCCGAGACGTAGTCGCCGCGTTCGACCAGGGCGACGTCGACCCCCTGAAGCGCCAGCTCGCGGAAGGTCGCGATGCCGTTGATTCCTCCGCCCAGCACGAGGACGTCGGCCGACGGTCGGTCGGTCAGCGCGGTGACGGTGGAACGGACCTTCGGGGCGGTGGGGCGGGCGGGCATGCCACCAGCATCCCGCACGGGTCCTGTCGTGCGCACGTTCGGCCAACATGCTTGCACATATGTGCAGAATGGATGCGTGGCGCGCTTCGACGACTCCGACACCGTGCGAACGCGGGATGCGCTCATCGCTGCGCGCCTGTACTACCAGCAGGACCTCACCATGGAGGCGATCGCTCACGAACTCAGCGTCTCGCGGTCATCGGTCTCGCGGCTGCTGAGCTTCGCGCGCGACACCGGGCTCGTCGACATCACCGTGCGGTCGCCGAGCGAGATGCCGAGCGGGATCGAGCGCGAGCTGCGGCGGAGGTACTCGGTCGTCGCCCACGTCGTGCCCATGCCCGACGCCACGAACGAGGTCGACCGCCGCGAGCGGGTTGCCTTGTACACGGCGCGCATCATCGGCCAGTACTTCGATTCCAACATGACCATGGGGATCGCCTGGGGCTCGACGATGAGCGCCATCAGCAGGCATCTGATCGAGAAGCCGACACACAATTCCCAGATCGTGCAGCTCAACGGAGCGGGCAATCCGCGCACCACGGGCATCATCTACGCCAGCGAGATCCTGCAGCGGTTCGGCGACGCCTTCGGGGCGTTCGTGCAGCAGTTCCCGGTGCCGGCCTTCTTCGACCATGCCGAGACCAAGGCGGCCATGTGGCGCGAGAGCAGCGTGCGCCGCGTGCTCGACGTGCAGCGCACGATCGACATCGCCCTGTTCGGGCTGGGTGCGCCGTTCGGCACACTGCCCAGCCACGTCTACACCGGCGGCTACCTCGACCAGAGCGATCTCGATTGGTTGCAGCGCAACGGCGTCGTCGGCGACATCGCGACCGTCTTCTATCGAGAAGACGGGAGCTACGACGGGATCCCGTTGAACGAACGTGCGACCGGCCCAGACCCCACGCTGCTCAAGCGCGTGGCTCGCCGCATCTGCGTGGTGTCGGGGGAATCGAAGCTTCCGAGCATCCGCGGTGCCCTGGCCGGCGGGTTCCTCACCGACCTGGTGATCGACGTCGGGACGGCGCATCTGCTGCTCGACACGGCCCCGTAGGCGGCGTCAGAGCGCGATCACCGCATCCGGGCCCAGTTCGACGATCGAGCGGTGCCCGCTGAGGCCGAGGACCAGGTCGAACTCGGCGATGAGGTTGCGCAACGCCTCGGACGCTCCCGCCTCGCCCGCGATCGCCATCCCGTAGACCCACGGCCTGCCCACGCCGACAGCCGTGGCGCCGAGGGCGAGCGCGCGGAAGATGTCGGCGCCCCCGCGGATGCCGCTGTCGAAGAGCACCGGAGCGCGCCCCTCCACGGCGGCCACGACGCCCGGTAGCGCGTCGAGCGAGGCGATCGCGCCGTCGATCTGGCGGCCCGCGTGGTTGGAGACGATCACCCCGTCCATGCCGGCCTCCACGGCCCGCCGCGCGTCATCCGGATGCTGGATGCCCTTGAGTACGATCGGCAGGCTCGTGCGCGAACGTAGGAAGGCCAGGTCGCTCCAGGTCAGATTCGCCCGCGAGAACACGTCGAGGAAGGTCTCGACCGCGGCGCGCGGCTCGCCGGAGCGCAGATTCGCCAGGAATCGGCCAGGATGCCGCCGCGTCATGCCGGTCAGCGTGCGGATCGCGGCGGGAGTGACCTTCGGCTTCGGCGCCGCGGGATCCACGGGGCGGCCCATCCGCTCGGCGACCAGGCGTCGGAACACCGGGTCGCTCGTGTACTGCGCGATTCCCATACCTCGGATGAACGGCAGAAAACCCAGGTCGAGATCGCGGGGGCGCCAGCCCAGCATCTGGGTGTCGAGGGTCACCACGATCGCCTGGGCGCCGAGCTTCTCGGCACGGCCGACCAGGCTCTCGACCAGCTCGTTCGAGGTGCTCCAGTACAGCTGGAACCACTTCGGCCCGTCGCCGCCCTCCGCGAAGACGCGTTCCATCGGGATCGAGGCCTGATTGGACAGGATGGCAGGCACGCCCAGCGACGACGCCGCGCGCGCGATCGCCAGGTCGGCATCCGGGTCGACCAGTTCGAGCACGCCGACGGGCGACGTCAGCAGGGGAGTGGGGTAGTGGTGCCCGAACAGGGTGATGCCCAGCTCGCGCTCCGAGACGTCTCGGAGCACGCGCGGAACGATCTGCCAGCGCTCGAAGGCGTCGGCGTTCGCCTCCGCCGTGGATTCCGTGCCGCTCGACCCGTGCACGTACGCCCAGGCCTCGGGCGACATCGCGCGTTGCGCGGCGGCGATCAGGGCCGGCCACGAGGTGGGGATCCGCGGCTCGGCACCGGATGCACCGGCGCGGAAGATCGCGGTCTGCGTGCGTCGTCCGAATCCGTCGGCCACGCTGCTCACCCTAGCCGCGGGCCGCGTGCGCAGAAACAGCTCGCACAGGCGCAGACTCTGTGCATGTCCGAAGCGCTCCTGCTCATTCTGGCCATGGATCACCGCGACAGCCTCGAACGCGAGCTCTACCGTCTGAGCGCGCCCCCGACGGCCGCCGAAGCCGCCCGCATCGCCGCCGACAAATTGCTGGTGTACCGAGCGCTGCTGGACGCGGCCGCGCAGCTCTCGGCGACCGCCCGGCCGGGCGTGCTGGTCGACGAGGAATACGGCGCGTCGGTCGCCGAGCTCGCGCAGCACATCGCGACCGTGGATCTGGCGATGCCGATCGAGGCGAGCGGACATCCCTGGTTTCAGTTCGCGTTCGGCGACGACTGGACGGCCCATGCCGAGTTCTTCGCCACCGATCACTCGAAGGTGCTGATCCGCGACAATCCGGGCTTCGACGCGTCCGATCGGCAGGCCCAGATGACCACCCTGGCGACCGTGTCGAGCTGGGCGGGCGACGCGGGTCGGCCGCTGATCGTCGAGCTGCTCGTTCCGGCGACGGATGCCGACCTCGCCTCGGTCGCCAACGATGCGGCCCGCTACGACGCCGAGGTGCGGCCGCGACTGACCGTCGAGGTCATCCACGCGATGCAGGACGCGGGTGTCGAGCCGGCGCTCTGGAAGGTCGAAGGGCTGGAGACGACCACCGACGCCCGCGCGGTCGCGGCGGCGGCTCGGCGCGGTGGTCGCGACGCACGATGCATCGTGCTCGGGCGGCACGCACCGGCTGACCGGCTCGACCACTGGCTCGAGGCCGCCGCCCCGGTGCGAGACTTCGTCGGCTTCGCCATCGGACGCAGCATCTGGTGGGATGCCCTCAGCGAGCTGCTGGAGGGCTCGATCGACGAGGCGGCGGCGCGCAAGCGCATCGCGGCGTCCTACCTGAGCTACGCCGACGCCTTCCTGGCGGCGCGTGCCGCCGCGGGGGAGTAGCCCGCACCGTCATACTGGGCGCATGCCGACCACGAAGCTGATCGACCGCGTGCGCGCCCAGCTCGACGAGCTCGGGCTCGAGGGCGAGCTGATCGAGAAGCAGATCGTGGGTGGCACCGGATTCCTCTGGAACGGCAACCTGGTGTGCGGCGTGGTCGGCGACGACCTGCTCGTCCGGCTGGGTAAGGAGGGCGGCGCATTCGTCCGGCTCGCCAAGGCGGAGGCGAGCTCGTTCGACGACGCGAAGGCGTCGGTGCGCAGGATGGTGATGGGCGGCAGGGAGAGCAAGACCTGGTTCCTGGTGTCCGGGGCCGAGGTGCGCACGAAGCGCCCTCTTCGGCTCTGGATCGACCGGGCGGTCGCGTTCGCGGCGACGCTGGACGGCGCCCCCGAACGCTAGGCTGATCGTCGAACGTGACACGAACGAAGGAGGTGAGCCCGATGCACACCCTGTCCACTCCGGGCGCTCCTTCGAGTTCACGATCGCGCGACTGACGTAGCCGTCGCGGGGAGCGCTTGCCACGCACTCTCAGAAAGCTACGCACATGACTGATTCTCAACATCCTTCTCGCACCGCATTGGTGCTCGGCGGCGGTGGTTCCACTGGCAACGCCTGGTTGATCGGAGTCGTCGCCGGTCTGTTGGACGGCGGGCTCGACGTGACGACGGCCGACCTGATCGTCGGAACGTCGGCAGGAGCCACGGCAGCCGCGCAGATCACGGGCGCGCCGCCGCGCGAACTGCTGGACGCCACTCTCACAGCCGCGCCACCGCCACGTCCGGCAGGGGGCGGCGCCGGACCATCCGGTCGGCAGGGGGTCGCCACGCACATGGAGAAAACGGCCGCCATCATCGCCTCGGCCGCCGACCACGCCGAGATGCGGCGCACCATGGGCGCCGCAGCGCTCGAGGTGGATGCCGCATCGGACGGATCCTGGACGGATCAGTGGCGCGCAACCGTCGCCGCGCGTCTGCCTCGCGCCGAATGGCCCGACGCGCCGCTGAGCCTGACAGCCGTCGACGTCCGCACGGGGGAGGGGGTCGCCTTCACCCGCGAAAGCGGCGTCGACCTGGTGGATGCCGTCGCCGCCAGCACGGCCGGCGGACCGCATCCCTATCGGATCGGTGAGGGCCGGTACATCGACGGGGGATACCGCACCAACGCCGAGAACGCCGATCTGGCCGCCGGGTACGAGTGCGTTCTCGTGCTGTCGCCGTTCGGCGGCCGGACCCGGATGCCGCTGGAATGGGGCATGCACCTGGCACCCCAGGTGGAGCAGCTGCGAGCACAGGGGAGCCGCGTCGAGACGATCTTCCCGGATGCCGACGCCGAGCATCTGTTCGGCGTGCACGGGATGGATCTGTCGCTGCGTCCGGCCGCGGCGCGGGCCGGCCACGAGCAGGGGCGGAGCCTAGCCCAGCCGCTGACCGAACTGTGGCGCTGAGGACTGCGTGCTGAGGCCGCAATAGGATTCCTGCGTGGGAGAGGAATCGGTCGAGGCGTCCGACGAACCGGCCGCAACGCGCTTCCGCATCCGCTGGGGCTGGTTCGTCGGGTGCATCGTTCTCGGCCTCGCGGCCATCCTGATCGGGTGGAGAGTGGCCAGCTCGATGGGCTATCTCGCCGGAGTTCTGGCCAACATCGGCACAACACTGCTGCTGGTGGGCATCGTGGTTCTCCTCGAGAGGCGCATCATCGACAACGCGGTCCGTGTTGTCCGCAGCGCGAACGATCGGTCGAACGAGGCGCTGCGCACCCAGATCCGTGATCTCGAGGACCGCCTGGCGGCCGTCTGGAGGTCGGCATCGGCCGAGGACGTACCCGCGAAGAAGGCCGAGACGGCTCGGCTGACCGATGAGTTCACGAAGCGGGTCGTCGATGAGGCCACCGGTGCGGAGTCGGCCAGGGGCTGACTACATGCCCGGTGGCGGAAGCTCGCCGGTGTACATGCGATACGTAGTCGTCGCGGCGGCGTTCGCGGTGTCGACTTCCGCTCCGTTCGCGATGTGCTCCCGTGCCCACGCGTCTGCCGAGCCGCGCAGGAACGACTTCCCCTCATCGGTCGCGAGCCACGCCTGGCCTTCCTCGGGTGAGATGCCTTCGCCGCCGTTGACGTACAAGGCGAGGCCGAGCAGTGCCGAGTCCCAGCCCATGCCGGTCGCCGACGGTCCGAACTGCTCCCAGAAGCCTTCGGGGATCGAGTCGACCGCCGCGATGTTCTCGAGTTCGAAGCGGGTCGACGCCGCGTCGAGAGCCGTCAGGCGCACGTGCACGATGGCCGGTTCACCCAGACCAGTTCCCCAGGTCAGGGTGTACCCGGCCGAGCCGGCGTTCGGCGGATCGCAGTTGCGGATCTCGCCGCCGGCGTTCCCCTCGAGCTGGTAGCGGCCGCCGACACGGAGGTCTCCGCTCACCGGCAGGAACCACCGGGGAATGCGTTCTGCGGTCGTCACGGCATCCCAGACATCGTCGATCGGCGACGGGTAGGTCTGGGCGAGTGTCTGCACGAACGAAAGAACGCCATCAACCTCCTTCGTCTGGATCCCGCGGGCCACAGCTCCGAGTTGGGCATTCACATCCATCAGTCGTCTCCCTCTTCGCGGCCTCGTTCTGTCGGGGTGCCTCGGGTGGATGCCGCGGCTGCGGCATGCCGCTGGGCGTGCCGTTCGCGCGCGAGCTCGGTACCGAGGGCATCGAGTTTCGGTTGCCAGAATCGTCGGAACCCGTCGAACCAGGCGTCGGCCTGAGCCAGGGGAGCCGCATCCACCGAATACAGCCGTCGCGCGCCGTCCGGGCGCACCGTCGCGAATCCAGCGTCGCGAAGCACACGGAGGTGCTGCGAGACCGCGGGCTGCGAAATGCCGAACTCCGACTGGATGACGCGGCCCAGCTCGCCGGCCGATTCCTCGCCATCGACAAGGAGCTCGAGGATCCGGCGCCGGACCGGATCACCGAGGACGTCAAGCGCGTGCATGACTCCACACTTGCATCGAAACTTATATAAGTCAACACTAATGTGAAGACGAAGACTCCTCCCGGGTGGGAGCGCTGCCTGCGGGCTCAGAGACCCGGGCTCGGGCCGATCACGTCATTGATGCTGCGCGGTCCAGGCGTCCCGCAAGGGGTATGTGTCGTACACGATGTGCAGGGCGGTGATCAGTCCGTCGCGCAGCTCGGCCACGTCGACGACGGTGAACGGGGCGGGGGAGCCGTCGGCGAGCACCCAGTCGAAGTCGAACCAGAAGGCGATGGTCGAGAAGTCGTCACTGACCATGAGTTTGCGGAGTGTCACCACGGACGCAGCGGTGTCCTCGAAGAGCGCGGGGTAGAACTCGCGCGCCGGCAGAAGGCCGTAGAGCGGCGAATCCACGATGCCGTCCGGGGCGAACAGGCTGACGGCGAGGTCGGCATCCTTCGTCCCCAGCGCCCGGAGATAGGCGTCGACGAGGGCGTCAGCAGGGGAGGGCGTCATTCCCTCATTCTGGTGCGATCCGGGGCATCGTTCCTGAGCTGAGGGGCGTCGACACGCGGCGCCAGATCTTCCAGGATCCGTCTGCTCGCCTCCAGACGTCGGTGATCGTGAACGGCCCGCTGCGATCGACACCCAGCACGATCGCGGTCTGGTCCACCAGCTGCGTGTGGACGGCGAGGTCGCCAGTCGTATCCCACTCGGAGATCTTCGTGACCCAGGCGGAGATCCGGTAGTCGGGGAGCGTCGCCAACCATTCAGCTCGAGCGACGCGCGCGAGGGCGGGAAAGAGCACGACGAGGGTGAAGTCGTCATCCATGAACGGCAGGACGGCAACGGTGTCTCGGGCCAGCAACGCGTCAGACCGCTGAGCGTCGGCGTCCTGCGGTGTCTGTGACATGCCCGGAGCCTAGGGCACGAACTCGAAGGCCGCGCCACTTTGAACTGACATAATGGAGCTTATCGGAGAACGCCCACACGTCAGAAAGGGCCCTTCCAGCCCAGAAAGCCCGCCTCAGTTGTTCGAGCGGGCCAGCGCGATCAGACAGGCGACCAGGGCGATCCCGCCGACCACGACCAATGCGCCGATCAAAGTCAAAGAAATGGCTGCCATGGCGCGAGTGTACGCGCCGCGTTCAGCGGGTGGCGAGAAAACGTGCGACGGCTTCTGCTGCCGCCTGATGATCGATCACGTCCGGTTCGCCGGAGGTCGTGATGGTGCCGACGACCTCGCCGTCGACGCGGATCGGGATGGATCCGCCGTGAGCCTTCAGCGCGTCGTGATCCACATCCGTTCGCTGCTCGAACGGCGTGCCGGACTCCAGATCGCGGAGCTTCACCAGCAGGGATGGTTCACCGAATCGCTCGGCGACGGCCGCCTTGCCGGCTAGCCACGGATCGTTGCCGGGGCCGGTGGCCTTGAGCTTCGCCTGGAACACGATGTCGCCCCGCAGGACGACGCGGACAGCCAGGCTGAGCTCTCGCTCGCGGATCACCTCGACGGTGAACAGGCCCAGCTGGACCGCGTCGTCGTTGTCGAACGACGGGAGGTCGATCGTGGGCTCCGCCGTGACGTCGGCGGCGGTGTAGACGGGAAGGTCGGTCATTGGGATCCCTCGATTCGTCGGCGGAGCATGGCGGGCAGGTGCTGGGGCTCGACGTCGTGGATCTCGGCGGCGAGCTCGTCGGCCGTCATCCAACGCCATTCGACGACGTCGGCGCGCTCCTCGTCGGTCCAGCCGTCGCGAGTGGGAGCGAATCGATCGACACGGACGTCGTACCAGGCCCAGCGGCCGCGTTGATAGGGATGCCAGCGCTGATCCGGTGCGAAGTCCTCTTCGAGGAATGCCGCGGGAACGCTCTCGAGCGCGAGCCCGGTCTCTTCGAACACCTCGCGGATCGCCGCCTGATCGTGACTCTCCCCCGGGTCGACGCCGCCGCCGGGCGTGATCCAGCGCGGGCGCACCTCGTGATCCTTGCCGTACTGCAGGAACATGAGCACGGCTCCGCTCGGGTCGATGAGCAGCACACGAGAGGTCGCACGGAAGGTCCCCTCCCCCGCGCCGCTGCCCGCCGAGTCGTCGCTCACGGCTGCACCGGCAGCATCCGGGCCCACCAGTCCAGGATGATCTCGAAGCGCTGCCGGCGGTGGCGCGGCCGCCCGGAGCGGCTCAGTTCGTGGTTCTCGCCGGGGAAGATCACCAGCTCGGCCTGCACGCCATTCCGCTTCAGGCTCGAGTAGTACGACTCGGCCTGCGGAAGCGGGCAACGCAGGTCGAGCTCGGAGTGCAGCACGAGCGTGGGCGTCGTCACCTGTGCGACGACGGCCTGCGGGCTCTGCGTCGCCCGATGCTCGGGCGTGTCACCGGTGTACGCGGCACTGAAGAACGAGCCGATGTCGCTGGTGCCGATAAACGAGTCGGGATCGAGAAAGCCGCGCTCCACGATCGCGCCGGCCCACCGGTGATCGTGAGCGATCGTCCAGGCCGTCAGGTACCCGCCGTACGAGCCGCCGAGGATTCCGACCCGCGCGCCATCGAGCTGCGGGTGCGCTGCGATCGCCCCGTCGAAGAAGTCGAGCACGTCGTGAAGATCGACCGTCCCCATGGCGTCCTTGATGGCGCGGCCGTGGGGCTGCCCGTACCCCGCCGAGCCGCGGGGGTTGCAGTAGACGACCGCGTAGCCGGCATCCACGTAGACCTGGGTCTCGTCGAAGAGATGCACGGAGTACTGGGCGAAGGGACCGCCGTGGATGTTGAGGAGCACCGGATGCGGCCCTGCTCCTGCGGGCGTCGCCACCCAGCCGTGCACCGGGTAGCCGTCACGGCCGGTCACGGTCAGTTCGACAGGAGTCGCGAGACCGCGCGCCTGCAGTGCTGCCCCGAAGTCGGTCAGCAACTCGAGCCCGCCGTCCGCCTCCGGTTCGAGCAGGGCGAGTTCGCCGAACGACGCGGGGGTCGCGATCGAGAGGACGGCGACTCCCCCGCCGACGCCATGCCCGGTCACCTCGACGTCACCGGGCGTCAGCACGGTCACCGTGCCGCGGTCGTCGATCCGCAGCAACGGCTTCCTGCCGCGTGCCGTCTCGGCGACCAGCACCGTGGTCGAGGTCTCGACGGTGATCGACGCGTCGGCGAGATCGTGCTCGTCCGGGTCGGTCAGCCGGGTCATGGCGTCTGGGTCGATCAGATAGAGCGCAGCATTCTTCGCGACGAAGTCGGTGCCGTCGGGCCCGAGGTCCTCGGCGGTGAACCAGATGCGTCCATCGGCGCCGACCGCGAGATCGCCGATCGCCAGCGGCGCGTCGTCTGTGCGGCGGACGGGAGCGGTGCTCGACGGTCCGGCGAGCGGGATCATCCAGATGTCGTCGCGCAGATCGACGTCCCGGCTGTCATGGAGGGCGGCGACGAACAGCACGTGCGCTCCGTCCGGCGTGACGCGCGGCGCTGTGTGGTCGGCGTCGCCCTCGGTGAGCTGCCGGGATGCCGGGACCTTGACCGACTTCGGAGCGTCGCCCTCCGCATCCGAGGGCATGGGCGCCCGGTCATAGACCGGCTCGGCATCGATCGACGGCACCTCGACCGCGAAGAGCTGGACGCGGCGGTCGTTGCGGTAGCCGAGGCCATTCGCCTTGTACTTCAGCGTGGTGATCGTGCGTGCCGGTTCGGCGGGCGCTGTCAGCCCCTCGACCGAACCGTACCGGCCGGGCTCCGGCACGCGTGCCGAGTAGACGATAGTGGCCGAGTCCGGCGCCCAGGCGAATTCGCCGACGCCGAGCTTCTGGTCGGTGAGCGTGATCGGCTCGCCGCCCCGCGCATCGATCACGACCAGCTGCGGGGGTCCGCCTGCCGAGCGGAGAAACGCGATGAGGGCACCGTCGGGCGAGAACTGGGGAGACGAATCGCCCGCTCCCCTGGTCAATCGGCGAGGACGGGACACCGCGGCGTCGCGCCCGGCGTCCGCTCCGTCGAGCGGCACCTCCCAGAGCTGGCCGACGTTGTCGTCCGCCTCGAAGGAGGGATGAGACACCTCGACGACGGCCCGACCGCCGTCCGGCGCCACGGTCGGGCGGCCGACGGACTGCAGCAACTCCAGGTCGGCGATCTTCATGACGAACGCCCTAGGCCGTGAAACCGGAGATGTCGCCCACGTACCGGGTGTGATTCTCGGGGATCGGGTCGACGGCCGCCTGGGCGACCTCGGCAGCGAACTCGTTCACGGTGTACAGCTTCCCGGCTTCCTCGCGACGCGACTCGATCGCGCCGGGGTTCGCCCGCTCGAGCAGGGTCGCGGTGATCGTGCCCTCGATCATGTCGCCGGATACCACCACGAATCCGATGCCCTTCTCGGTCAGCTCGTCGATGCGCGACCGCAGAGCGTCCTCCCCCGCGCGCTTGCTGAGGGCGACGGGGAGGTATTCCGGCATGGTCTCGGCGGTGCCCACGAAGTGGGCCTGGTGGCTGGTCACGAAGATGACCCGCGAACCGGATGCCATCAGCGGCAGCGCCGCGTTCAGCACGTTGACCTGGGCGTCGCGGTTGAGCTTCATGGCGTAGTCGTCGCCCATGCCGCTCTCCATGCCTCCGGAGGCATTGAGCACGAGCAGGTCGAGGCCGCCCCACTGCTGCTTCACCGTGTCGAACATCGCCGCGACCGATGCGGGGTCGGTGAGATCGCCGCCCAGCGCGATCGCCTCGCCGCCCTCGGCTTCGATCGACGCCACGACCTTGAGCGCGCGAGCCTCTTTGTTCCGATAGTTGATGGCGACGCGCGCGCCGGCAGCGGCCAGCATGCCGGCCGTGTCGGCGCCGATGCCGCGCGACGAGCCGGTGACGAGGGCGCGGATGCCGGCGAGGGCCTGGGGAGGGAGCACGTTGTTCACGGTTCCCGACCCTACCAATCGGCGAGCCCCCGACCGTCGGGAACGGCGTCAGGAACGGCGTCAATAACGGCCGTCGAGCCGGCCCCACCCCTGCGAGAGTCCGGCCGTGCTGCGGCGTTGCGGGATCTTCCACGGATTGTCGTCGCGCAGCGGCATCGGCAGCACAGCGGCCGGCGCGCTTTGATAGGCGACGGCCCGCAAGAAGCGACCGATGGCTGCCGTGCCGACGCTGGTGGAATCCGTGGTCGTCGCGGGAAACGGACCGCCATGCTGCATCGCACTGGTCACGGACACGCCGGTCGGCCATCCCGAGAACAGCACGCGGCCACTGGTCGCCCCCAGCTCGGTGATCAGGCTCGACCACTCCCCCGATTCCAGCTCGGCATCTGTCGCATGCAGTGTCGAGGTCAGGTTGCCCGGGAACAGGCGCCGGTGCAGCGGGGCGAGCTCGGCGGGATCCCGATAGCGGACCAGGACCGAGAGCGGTCCGAAGCACTCGTCGAGCAGGATGTCGGTGCCTGCCAGCACCTCGGTCGCCACCTCGATGACGGTGGGCGTCGCGAACCACTGGCCCCCGTCCCCCTCGCGCGCCGAGCCGTCGAGCAGCACCGTGACGCCCGGCGCCCCGAGCACCTGCGCCCGCCGGTCGGCGAAGGCGGCGCCGATCACCGGGTTGAGCAGCCGATGCTCGGTGGGAAGGCCGAGCCGAGCGGCGAGGTCACCCAGCTCCACCCCCGCCGGCACGAACAGGAAGCCCGGCTTCGTGCACAGCTGACCGGCCGACCCCGCTACCGAGCTGAGGAAGCCCGAGATCAGCTCGGGCTCCTGCTCGAAGGCGCCCACGGTGGCGTAGGAGGGATTGACGCTGCCGAGTTCGCCGAAGAAGGGAATGGGGACGTCGCGGGTCGCCGCGATCTCGGCCAGCATCCTCCCGACGCGGGTCGACCCGGTGAACGAGGCGGCGCGGATCCGGGTGTCGCGCATCAGCGCGGTTCCCACCTCCTGGCCGGAGACGAGCTGGAAGACGCCATCGGGCATCCCCGACGCGGCGAGCGAGTCGACCACGATCCTCGCGGTCTGCACCGAGAGCTCGGGATGCCCGGGGCTGGCCTTGACGATGACCGGACAGCCTGCCGCCAGGGCCGCCGCGGTGTCGCCGCCCGCAACCGAGAAGGCAAAGGGGAAGTTGGATGCCGCGAAGTTGAGCACGGGCCCCACCGGCTGCAGCACGCGCCGCACGTCGGGTCGCGGCCCGATGACGTACTGCGGATCCGCCTCGTCGATCCTGGCGTCCAGGTATGCCCCCTCGACGATGACCTCGGCGAACAGCCGCAGCTGGTTGCTGGTGCGACGCAGCTCACCCTGAAGGCGCGGCTCGCCCAGGCCGGTTTCGCGCATCGCCGTGACGATGAGGTCGGCCGCCGAGGCATCGATCGCGTCGGCGAGGTCGACGAGCGCCTGCGCGCGTGCACGAGGCTCGAGTTCGGCGAACGGACGCGCGGCGGCCTCGGCCCTCGCGGCGACGTCATCGACGGAAGGATCTTCGTGCGTCATCATGCCCGCGCCCCCGGCTCTGCGCCCCGCTGAGCGAACGCCATCGTCGTCGTCACGGAGCCCAGCTGATCAACTCTCACCGTGACCTCGTCGCCTTCGATCATGCTCTGGCCGAGCTCCGGGACGATGCAGGTGCCGGTGCTGAGAACGACTCCGTCGGGGAAGTCGGTCGCCGCGAACAGCCAGGTGACCAGTTCCTGGTAGCTGCGCTTCATCGCCGAGGTGTTCGCGGATCCCTCGAACCAGACCGATCCAGACCGTCGGATCTCGAGCGAGATGGTCAGCTCCGCGGGATGCTCGAGCTCCCACCACGGCACGATCTCGCTCGAGAGCGCGCAGCTTCCTGTGAAGGTCTTGGCCTGCGGCAGGTAGATCGGATTCTCGGCCTCGATGCTGCGCGAGGTGAAGTCGTTGCAGATGAGCCCGCCGACGATCTCGCCGCGGCTGTTCGCCACGATCGCGACCTCGGGCTCCGGGATCGAGTCGGTCGAGTCGTGCCGCATTCCGCCGCGCGCGCCGTCGCCGAGCACCCGCCAGGCGGGTGACTTGAAGAACAGTTCGGGGCGATCGGCGTCGTAGACCTCGCGATAGACCCGGTCGAAGGCCGACTCCTCCATCCGGGCTTCGCGCGAACGGATGTAGGTGACCCCCGCTCCCCACACCTCGGTTCGGCCGTCGATGGGGGCGAGCAGCTCGAGCGCGGAGAGAGGCAGCGGTGCACTCGTGGCGGCCGCGGCGTCGAGCGCGGCGCGTAACTCGTCGCTCGAGAGCCTCAAGAGCGACGCGATGCTCGCCTCGGAGATCGGATGCACGTCGTCCCCTCGCCGCGCGCCGACCTCCTCGCGGCCCGAGCCGTCTCTATAGCGGACTATCGACATCAGGCCTCCGTCGTCGGGGGTGCAGCGCGGCTCAGCGGTGTGACCATTCAATCGGACCGGGCGGCCGCCCGGGTGATAGGTTCTGACCATGCCGGCAGACGTGCTCACCAGCTGGGCCTGGGTGTTCTGGCTGGCCCTGATCCTGGTCTTCCTGATCGTCGAGGTTCTCAGCCTCTCGTTCGTGTTCCTCATGCTCGCGGTCGGCAGTCTCGGCGGTCTGGTGGCGGGTCTGCTCGGGGCCCCGTGGTGGGTCGAGCTGATCGTCGCCGCGGTCCTCTCGCTGCTTCTGCTGTTCTTCGTCCGGCCGCCGTTGCTGCGTCTGACGCACCGCGGCGCGGACCCGGCGCGCAGCAACGTCGAGCGCCTGATCGGAACCCCTGGCACCGTCGTCAAGGCATTCGACGCCGGATCCGGCCAGGTCAAGCTGTCGAACGGCGAGACCTGGACCGCCCAGCTCGCGCACCACGCCACGATCCCTTTGATCGAGGGCGACCCGGTTCAGGTGGATTCGATCGAGGGCGCAACGGCCATCGTGTCTCCCGTAACAAAGCCAGAGCCAAGAGAGAAGAGCCCCAGCTGATGGATGCCCAGGTCTTCGGCAACGTGATCCTCGTGATCGTGCTCGTCATCATCGTGATCTTCGTGATCACGGTGCTGTTCCGCTCGATCCGGATCATCCCCCAGGCGTACGCCGGCATCGTCGAGCGACTGGGCAAGTACCACAAGACCCTGATGCCGGGTCTGAACCTCCTGGTGCCCTTCGTCGACCGGCTGCGTCCGCTCGTCGATCTGCGCGAGCAGGTCGTGTCGTTCCCGCCCCAGCCGGTGATCACCGAAGACAACCTGGTGGTCTCGATTGACACCGTCGTCTACTTCCAGGTCACCGATGCTCGCGCGGCCACCTACGAGATCGCGAACTACCTGGGTGCGGTCGAGCAGCTGACGACCACGACCCTTCGTAACGTGGTCGGCGGCCTCAACCTCGAAGAGGCGCTCACCAGCCGCGACAACATCAACGGGCAGTTGCGCATCGTTCTCGATGAGGCGACCGGCAAGTGGGGCATCCGCGTCAGCCGCGTCGAGCTCAAGGCGATCGACCCGCCCGTCTCGATCCAGGACTCGATGGAGAAGCAGATGCGCGCCGAGCGCGACCGCCGCGCCGTCATCCTGACCGCGGAGGGCACCAAGCAGTCGCAGATCCTGGAGGCCGAGGGCGCGCGCCAGTCGGCGATCCTCCAGGCCGAGGGTGACGCCAAGGCTGCCGTGCTTCGCGCCGAGGGCGAGGCGAAGGCCATCGAGACGGTGTTCGGCGCCATCCATGCCGGCGACGCCGACCCGAAGCTGCTCGCGTACCAGTACCTGCTGACCCTGCCGAAGCTGGCGGAGGGCGACGCGAACAAGCTCTGGATCATCCCGAGCGAGTTCACCGAAGCGCTCAAGGGCATCAGCGCCGGCTTCTTCCCGTCACGAGACCCCAACGTGGCGGCCGCGTTCGGAGCTGCCGCCGCATCGGTCGCGAAGGCGGCGACGAACGCGTCGAAGCCGGAAGCCTCGAAGCCGTCCGCGCCGAAGCCCGCGCCGCGGAGCCGTTCGGCGAAGAGCGATTCCTAGGCGGACGGCCGCCGCCGAGCAGGGCTACTTCTTCCCCGCTCCCCCGCGTGTGCTCGCGCACCGCGGTCTGGCGGTCGACGCGCCCGAGAACACGCTGCTCGCGTTCGCCCGGGCCCTCGCGGCCGGGGTCACGCACCTCGAGACCGACGTACATGCCTCCGCCGACGGCGTCGCGATCCTCAGTCACGATCCCGACCTCTTCCGGTTGACGGGTCGTCGGGTGAGGATCGATCAGCTCACGGCATCCGAACTGGCGCGCATCGATCTCGGAGAATCACAGACCTTCGTCACTTTGTCGGCGGCGCTCGAGGCTTTCCCGGACGCGCGCTTCAACATCGACATCAAGGCCGCCGCGGCCGCCGTCCCGGCGATCGAAGCCATCCGCGGCGCGCACGCCGAACGCCGAGTGCTCATCGGCTCGTTCAGCAACGCGCGTCGACTCGCGGTCGTCCGGCGGCTTCCGGGGGTGGCCACCTCGGTGTCGTCCCGCGGAGCCGTCATCGCGACCTGGGCCGGCGCGCTCGGCCTGCGGCGGATGGTCCGGTTCGGCCTGCGAGGAGTGCAGGCCGTCCAACTGCCCGTGCGCGTCCTCGGGGTCAGGACGACCTCTCCCCGGGTGATCGCCGCCTACCACTCGGCAGGGGTCGAGGTGCACATCTGGACCATCAACGATCCGGCCGAGATGACGCGGCTGCTCGACGCCGGGGTCGACGGCCTCGTCAGCGACCGAGCGGACATCGCCCTCGAGGTCCTGGCGAAGCGGAGATCGGGCTCCCCCAAGCCGATCTGATCCTCCTGGCCGCCAATCCCTGACCAATCACCTGTGAAAGCTCTGAAAACGGCCACGACCGGGCATTATTCCCGCCACGGTGTCGTTATACCTGTGTTCTGACCGAAGGGGTGGTCGAGCAGGGAATCCAGGATTCTCCACCAGCTCAGTGCCTCGCAGGACACGCAGACCAGCGCCCCACCGGGCGCAGCGCATGAGGGAGGCCACACAATGGCAGATCGTAGTTTGCGCGGCATGCGACTCGGGTCCCAGAGCTTGCAAAGCGAAGAGGGAGTCGAGTTCTCGCCGCGGAAGAAGAGCGTCTACCGCACGGAAGACGGATCGACGTTCGAGGTGATGTTCGCTGCCGAGGCCGAGGTCCCCGAGACCTGGGAGTCGCCGCGCACCGGCCAGGAGGGCCGGCTCGTGGGTGAAGACGGCGGCCTGGTCGAGTCGACCGCCGTCGAGGCCAAGCCTGCTCGCACCCACTGGGACATGCTGCTCGAGCGCCGCACTCGGCCCGAGCTCGAAGAGCTGCTGCAGGAGCGTCTGGAGCTGCTGCGCGCGCGCCGCGGTCAGACCAAATCGACGAAGAGCCCGGCGAAGACCGCCTAGCGCGCTGGAGCTTGGAGCGAAGGTCATTTCTGGCCTTCGCCGCGACGCCAGCGCTGATGCCCGCCTCGGGCATCAGGTCACTTGCGCCGGATCCGCAAAGTCCCGGCCGCCAACAGCGCGCCGATCCCGATGCCGCACACCAACCACTCGAACTGACGCCCGCCCGCGACGGCGGGCGTCGTTCCCGTGGCCAGCGGGACGTCGTCGACGATCACGCCGGGCGTGTACACCGCCAGTTGGTGCGAGACGGTTCCATCGGGCGCGATGACCGCGCTGGTGCCGACCGTCGAGATGTTCACGACGCTGCGGCTCAGCTCCTCGGCTCGGATGCGCGCGATCGCCAGCTGCTGCACGCTCTCGTCGGTGCGCCCGAAGTCGGCATTGTTCGTCTGGGCGAACACGACATCCGCCCCCTGACGCACCATGTCGGTCATCAGCTGGTCGTCGACGATGTCGAAGCAGATGGCGATGCCGGCGAGCACGTTCGGCACCCCGCTGCTCTTGACCGTGCCGATGTTCATCACCTCGTCGGTGGTGCCTGGCGTGTACTCGCGTTGGATGAGGTCGATCAGGTTGGGCGCGAACTGCCGCCAGAACGGCCGATCCGGCACGTACTCGCCGAACGGCACGGGGTGCTTCTTGTCGTAGTAGTCGACGACCCCCTTGCCGGCCTGCCACAGCAGCGAGGTGTTGTAGTACCGGGTCACCTGCTTGCCATGCTCGACCGTCGTGCGCGTGGTGATGGTGCCGCCGACCAGCGGTGCGTCGGCGCGCTCGGCGACCTGATCCCAGAGCTCGGCCGCGTTGGAGTCTTCGAGCGGATCGACGTCGGACGCCCCCTCCGGCCAGACGACCACGTCGACCTTCTGGTCGTAGACGGGCCGGGTCGCGGCGATCTGGCCGAGCAGGTTGTCACCGAAGTTCGGCGGTGGGTCGAAATAGCCGGCCTTGGTATCGCCCTGCACCGCCCCCACCCGCAGCGTGCCCTGAATGTGCGCGGGCCAGGCAGGGATGACGACCAGCACGGTCAGTGCGGCCACCACGATCGTGGCGCGCGTGAGCGCGTGAAGCCCGCGTCCCGCGGTGGAGAAGCCGGGCGTCGAGTTCCCGGACGCCGCGGCCCCCGAGCTGACGGCCGCCGCCGCCATCCCATCGCCCCCGTCGACCCACGGGCGGTGCCAGGCCGCGCTCCGGCCGCGGAGCGTGCGGCGTCCCTCCTGCACGGCGGCTATCGCGATGGCGACGACCAGCACCATGAGGAAGCTCACGCCTGACACCCCGAACCAGGCGAACAGCGGGGACAGCGGGCTCGCCGACTGCGAGAAGGCGACGCGGCCCCAAGAGAACCCGCCGTACGGCCAGACGCTCGCGACGGCCTCCCGCAGAGTCCACAGACCGGCGACGACGACCGGGACGAAGAACAGACGGCTCCACGCCGTGGGGAAGGCGCGCGGCACCCAGCGGTACCCGAGGGTGATCAGCATGCCGCCGAGACCGCACCACAGCGCCATCAGGGTCGACAGCGCCGACCACGGAATCGGGCCGAGGAACACCGCGGCCCACTGGATGTCCACGAAGTAGAAGGTCGCTCCGAACGCGAACCCGACCAGGAATGCCGAGCCCAGTCGCCGGCCCTGCAGCGCCACCAGCTGCAGGCCGATCGCGAGGAAGGCGAGCGGCCACCAGCCGAGATCGGGAAAGGCGCCGTCGAGGATCGGCCCGGCCCCTGCGGCGACAACCAGGGCGACCGGCAGCGGGAGGGCGGGCCGGGTGCGGGTCACCGGATGAGCCTAAGCGACGTGGCTGTCACGACACCGAGCTGTACGCGACGATGCCGCGACGGATGCCGTCGATGGCGCTCCGCGCAGTGCGCCCGAGCGGGCCGTCGGCCACGATCGAGACCTGGTCGAGCAGATCGATGGCCTGCTTCATCCACCGCACGAAATCACCCGCGGCCAGATCGGCTTCTCGCAACACGCCGTCGAGTTGACCACCCCGAGCCCACAGCTGGGTGGCCAGCGCCAGACCGGTCGACGGCGGGTTGCTGTCGGGCAGGCGGTGCTCGGCCTCGAGGTCGCTGAGCCGCGCCCACAGCTCTCCTGTGGTCTCCATGGCGGCTCGGAACGGCCCGCGCGGCAGATTGCGCTCCCCGGCTTCCTCGCGGCGCGGCTCGAAGACGAGGGTGCTGATGACGGCGGCCAGGCTGGGGGCGTCGAGGTCGTTCCAGATACCGCGGCGCAGGCATTCGGCGACGAGCAGATCGCGTTCGCCGTAGATCCTCCTGAGCGAGCGGCCAGGAGCTGCCACGGTCACCTGGCCGTCGTGGGTCTCGAGGTACCCGAGCTCGAGCAGCACGTCGGTGACCCGGTCGAACACCTGAGCGACGGCGCCGGTGCGCCCGCGGATCTGCGAGCTCAACTGCTCCGTCTCGCGCTTCAACCTCCACCAGCGCTCTGCCCACCTCGAGTGCGCTTCACGCTCGGCACACGCCTGGCAGGGGTGTGCCTTCATCCGCTTGCGCAACTCAGAGATGCGCCGCTGCCGACGATCGCGCTCCGACCGGCTCTCGCCGCTCTGACTGCCGCCGCGGCCCTCGGCTCGCGCGTTCTTCTTCTCGAGGTCGGTGAGTTCGCGCCGCAGCCCCGAGTACTCCTGGAAGTCGCCGAGGTGGCAGTGCATCGCCTCCGCGTATTTCGCCAGCGACGCCTCCTGCTCGCGCACGCGACGAGCCAGATCGACGACGGCCCGGTCGGCTTGGAACTGGGCGAACGAGCTCTCGAGGATCTCGCGCGTGCGATCCCGTCCAAACTGCTCGATCAGGTTGACCGCCATGTTGTAGGTCGGCCGGAAGCTCGAGATCAAGGGATAGCTGCGCCGCGACGCCAGCGACGCCACCGCGGCCGGATCGAGCCCCGCCGACCACTGGATGACGGCGTGCCCCTCGACGTCGATCCCTCTGCGGCCCGCTCGCCCGGTCAGCTGGGTGTACTCCCCCGGCGTGATCGGCACGCGGGCCTCGCCGTTGAATTTCTCGAGTTTCTCGAGCACCACCGTCCTGGCCGGCATGTTGACGCCGAGCGCGAGGGTCTCGGTGGCGAACACGACCTTGAGCAGCTTGCGCTGGAAGAGCTCCTCGACGACCTCCTTGAAGGCGGGAAGCATGCCGGCGTGGTGCGCCGCGATGCCGCGCTCAAGGCCCTCAAGCCACTCCCAGTAGCCGAGCACGCTGAGGTCCTGGTCCGGGATGGCGCGGGTGCGTTCCTCGACGATCGCCCGGATCTCGTCGCGCTCGGCCCGTTCGGTGAGCCGGATGTCCGAGCGCACCACCTGTCGAACGGCGGCGTCGCAGCCGACCCGGCTGAAGACGAAGAAGATCGCCGGGAGCAGGTTCTTGCTCTCGAGCATCCGTGCGAACTCGGGGCGGTCCATCCGGTCGTCGTGGCCGCCGCCTGCCCCGTAGGTCGAGCCGGTGGCGGCGAGGCCCGACCCGCGACTGCCCTCGGAACCCGATCCGCCCTGACCCTTGCGGTGATGCCGCCCGCCGCCGCCGGAACCGCGGTAGGTGCCGCCGCTCCCCCCGCCCGGCCGACCACCGGTCGACACGGTGCGCGTCAGCTCCGGGTTCACCCGATTGGTCGCGGCCGGCCCGAGGTTGATCACGGCGGAGCTGTCGAAGAGGTCGAGGAGCTTGCTGCGCACCAGCACGTGCTGCTCGAGCGGAACAGGCCGTTCTTCGGAGACGATCACATCCGTGTCACCGCGCACCGCCTGCAGCCAGTCGCCGAACTCCTCGGCGTTCGAGACCGTGGCGCTCAGCGAGACCATCTTCACCTCGGGTGGGAGGTGGATGATGACCTCCTCCCAGACGGCGCCGCGGAAGCGGTCGGCCAGGTAGTGCACCTCGTCCATCACGACGTATGCAAGGTCTTTCAGGAGCGGGGAATCGGCGTACAGCATGTTGCGCAGCACCTCGGTGGTCATCACGACCACCCGCGCCCCGCTGTTCACGTTGCTGTCGCCGGTGAGCAGACCGACGGATGCGGCACCGTGCTCGCCCGAGAGCTCGTTGTACTTCTGGTTGCTGAGCGCCTTCATCGGCGTGGTGTAGAACACCTTCGCGCGGGGATCATCGAGGGCGAGATGGACTGCGAACTCGGCGACGATCGTCTTACCGGCTCCGGTCGGCGCGGCCACCAGGACGCTGCGCCCCTCCTCCAGGACCCGGCAGGCCTCGAGTTGGAAGGGGTCGAGGTCGAAGTCCTGAGTGCGGCGGAACTGCTCGAGCTTCGGAGCGGTGCGGCGCGTGCGCGCCGCCGCATAGCGCTCGGCAGGCGACAGCGTCACGCGCGCGCGAGATCGGCCGAGAGCCCGTCGGCACGCCGGGCGACGGCGCGATCGTGCAGGCTCGCGACGCCCCACGCCGCGAAGTACAGCGCGACCATCGGGGCGGCGAGCAGGAACATCGACAGGGGGTCAGCGGCCGGCGTCGCGATCGCGGTGAACACGGTGATCGCCAGGACCGCCCAACGCCATCCCTTGAGGATCGTCTTGGCGGAGAGGATCCCGATGAAGTTCAGGAGCACGAGGAACACCGGAAGCACGAACGCGATGCCCGACGCGAGGATCAGCTTGATCACGAAGTCGAGGTAGTACTTGGCATCGATGATCGCGCTGTCCTGTCCGGGAACGAACCCGACCATCACCTCGACCAGCCGTGGGAGCACGACCCAGCCGACCGCGCATCCCACCAGGAACAGCGGCACCGCGGTCAGGAAGAAGCCGAAGATGTACTTCTTCTCTCGGCCGCTCAGCCCCGGGACCAGGAACGCGAAGATCTGGTACAACCACAGCGGGCTCGAGATGACGATGCCGATCATCAGCGCGATCTGCAGCCGGATGTCCCATGCACTGGTGATGCCCGAGTAGTTGATCGATGCGGCCGAGTGGTGGGCCTTGGCGATCACCAGGATCGGGGCACGCAGCCGGTCCTGCACGAAGGACGAGATGAACCAGCCGCCGATGGTGCCCGCCAACACGCCGGCGCCGGCGATCATCAGTCGCTTGCGGAGCTCGACCAGGTGCTGACCGAGCGACATCCGCTTTTCGGGATCCTTGCGCCGTTTGCGGACGGCCATGAGCTAGGACTTCGCGGACTTGCCCGATTTGCCCGCTTGAGGCTTCTTCGGTGCGGTCTTCTCCGCGGCCGGCACCGCGGGAGCTGTGGGTTCTGCGACGGAGGCGGCGACGCCATCCGATGCGGTGGGATCCGCGTCCGTGTCGCCGTTCTTGCCGGTCTTCATCTCTTCGCGGAAGATCTTGGTGGACTGACCGATGCTGCGGGCAAGGGCCGGGAGCCGCGTCGCTCCGAACAACAACAGGACGACGACAAGCACGATCCAAATGCCGGGTCCATCAAAGATCCTGCCCATGGCCATATCCTCACTGATCGAAAAACCTGTCCCCAGACTACAGGCTGTTCGCGGTGCTCGCCCATGCGATCGCGCCGGAGCGGGCGACAGCCTGGGTGGCGGTGATCCGTGCGTTCGTCAGCTCTGAGCGCGATAGCGTGCGACGCCTTCACGCGCCCAGGCCTCGACCGCAGCGCGCGCGCTCGGCGGCGCGACGACGGTGGCGACTCCTGGCATGCTCGCGATGAGCCGCTTGAGGCCGTGGTAGTGCGAGACCCGAAGGGTCGTGCGGATGCGCCCGTCGTGCTCGGTGGTGGTCGCGCCGTCGGGGATGTAGTCGGTCAGCAGCGGCATGGCCGACGGGATCACATCGATGGTGACCTCGAGATCCTCCGGCGAGGGCTCGAAGAGCACGTCGGGCAGCCGCACGTCGGAGTCCGTCGCCCGGTGCTCGATCGGCTCCTCGGTGATGACCGCGTTCGAGATCCGGTCGAGTCGGAAGGTGCGGACCGCCTCGCGGAGGTGGCACCAGCCGCGCAAGTACCAATCCGTGTCGATCGATTCGACCCGCAGCGGGTCGACGCGGCGCCGCTCGCGCTGACCCTGCGAGTTCTGGTAGTCGAGTTCGAGCTGCACACCGCGCGCGACCGACTCGCGGATGAGAGCCAGCGTGGGCGCGAGCGGATCCGGCGCGACGGTGTCGATGGCCCCGGTGGTCACCGCGCCTTCGACACCCACCTGACTGGGCGCGGCGGACGCGCCGCGCGACAGCTTGGACATCAACGAGGCGATCGCCGCGCGGTCGGCGTTCTCGGGCAGCGCCGAGAGGTACTGGAGCCCGGCGATCAAGGCGGCGGCCTCGCGCGCCGAGAACCGCGGCGAGTCGTCGATCGCGACCAGGTTGGTGATCACGATCTCGTCGCGCTCTTCGAAGGCATCCCAGTTGATGTCGAAGAGGTCGCCGTGCTGATACGCGTCGGTCTCGCCCGGCACGCCGCTGACGGCGATGAGCTCGACGGCCTCGCGGATCTGCTGCGGCGTCATGCCGAAGTGCTCGGCGGCTTCGCTGACCTTCGCGCCGTCGTGATCCATCAACCACGGAACGAGAGAGAGCAGGAAGGCGAGCTTGTCGCGCGCCTGCAGCGGTTGGGCACGATCAGCCATGGTCGCGCTCCGTCCGCTCGAGTCGGCTCACGACGGCGTCCCGCAGCTCGGGCGGGCTCACGACCAGCACCTCCGGGCCGAAGCCCGCGAGCTCGTCGGCCAGGATGTTGAGGTCGACGTAGTGCAGCTGCAGCCTGGCCTCGGCGGCGTCGCCCGCGACCGTGACACGCTCGGTGCCGCGCCGGTTGGTGAGACGGGTGGCGGCATCCGAGTCGCAGATCACGTCGACCTCGGCCACACCGTGCTCCCAGACCTGGTCGAGACCCGCCAGGGCCGCCGCCGCGTGGTCGCCCGGGCGGACGGGCGCGGCGCGACCGAGCTCCACCGGGCCCACGATGCGACGCAGGAGGTAGGTCTTGCGGGCTCCCTCGGCGCCCGCCGCGGTCGAACCCGGCGTCACTTCTTCGGCGGACAGATGCCAGCGCCCCTGGTACTGCACGAGCGCGAGCGGGATCACCTCGCGTTCGCGGGCCTCGTCCTCGCCCGGTTTCAGGTACAGGAAGCGCACGATCAGGTGCTTCTCGAGCGCCGCGCTCAGGGGCTCGAATGCGGCGTCGCGCAGCCGGACGCGCGGTGCGTACCCGAGCACCGGCTCATCGGCCGTGACGCCGAGCGAGCGGAGCTTGAGCAGCGCGCGACGGGACTCCCCCGACAGGGACCCCTCGCGCCAGACCATCGCGGCGAGGTTGAGCAGGGTGGTCTCGTCGCTCGAGAAGGTGATGTCGGACGGCAACTCGTACGCGCCGCGCGGGATGCGGTAGCGCAGCGTCTGGTTGTTGCCGGCGTCGCCCGGCGAATCGATGGTCTCGAGCGGGACCCCGAGATCGCGGATGTCGTCTTTGTCGCGCTCGAACTGGCGCTCGAGGTTGGCGTTGTCGCCACCCGAGCGGTACTTCTGGCGATAGCCCTGGACGGTCGACAGGATCTCGTTCTTGGTCAGCCCTGATTCGGTCGCCAGCAGCGCCAGCACGAGGCTGAACAGGCGCTCCTCGACGGGCACGCGCGAGGCGGCCGACGACGTCGAAACGGGGGAAGAGGACACCTCAGGAATCCTACGGCGGAAGGGACGCGGGCTAGGCGATCCCCAGCACGTCGATCACCATGATCACCGTGTCGGTGTCCGAGAAGCCGTACGCACTCGAGTGGGAGCCGAATCCGTCTTTCGGCGGGATGACCACCAGCACCTGCGATCCCACCTTCGCGCCGAGCAGGGCCTTGTACATCCCGACGGGCAGGCCGCTGGCCGCGACCTTGATGTCGGCGGCCTGATCCGTCGTCCAGGTCGAGTCGCCGCTGGGCACGGTCGTGCCGTCCGAGGTCTGACCACCCGGCCACACCACCGGTTTGTCGGTGGACGATGTCGGCCAACTCCATCCGCTGTACTTCACGTGGACGATGTCGTTCTTCTTGACGGTGGGGCCTGAGCCGGCCTTGATCGTCGAGATGCGCAGCGTCTTGGGCTTGTCGAGCTCTTGGATGACGATGCCCGGCTGACCGTCGACCGCCGTGATCACGTTCGGCATGCCGTCGAGGGGAAGCTGGTTGACGCCGTTGGCCTTGCCCAGGAACCGGTCTTTCACGTCCACGACGATCACGAGCGTCGCGTCGTCGGCGATTCCGGCACTTGCGCCGGCGCCCTTGCCGAACGCGTCCTTCACCGTCGACACCAGGGAGTACCGCTCCCCGGCTCGCGCGCAGAGCAACGAGCGGATGATCGACGTGGCTTTCGAGGACGCCGAGGCTCCCGCGCGCTGCGGGCTCTGGGTGCCGCCGACATTCTGGCCGTCAACGCCGTTGTAGATCGTGAAGGTGTAGTCGACCTGGTCGCCGTTCTGAATCGGGCTGCCGGTGCCTGCCTTGTTCTGGGACACCTGGGCGGTCTTGGCCACGAGGGGCGTCGGGAAGTCCGCCGTGCTCGCGGTCGCCGTCACCAGCTTCGACGCCGGCCCCGACGCGAAGGCGGGCGCGCACTCGGCAGACGGGCTCGACGAGCAGGCCGCCAGCGAGGCGACCACGAGCGCGGCGACGGCGACGGCAGAGAGAAGCGCGGGTGTCTTGCGCACAGGGCCTTCTTCCAGGGTCTCGCCGGATGACTCACGGCGCACGAACGAGCGGGACAACTCTACTGGCAGATCGGGCGGCCCTAGCTGGGAGGCTCGGTCGGAGCGCGGTCAGGCAGGTCGATCCCCGATTCGCTGGCCAGGGCGCGGGCGTCGCGCACGACCCGCCGCAGCCGCTTGTCGCTCTTGACCGCGTCGCCGAGGGCGCCGGGAGTCCACAGTTCGACGTCCTCGTCGCCGTATTCGGTCTTCGAGGAGCGGCGGACCGGCTGCGGGAGCACGGTGCCCGGAGCGAGTCGTCGTGCCGTGATCAGGAAGCCGGTGTGACCGACCATCCGGTGATCGGGGCGCACGGCCAGTCCCTCCACGTGCCAGCCGCGGACGATCGTCTCGCTGGCATCCGGGTCGGTGAAATTCCCGGTCGCCCGGATCGCCTCCGCCACCCGCGACAGCTGCGTCACCGTGGCGACGTAGCAGAGCAGCACTCCCCCGGGCGTCAGAGCGGTGGATGCCGCGTCCAGGCACTCCCACGGAGCCAGCATGTCGAACACCACCCGGTCGACGGTCGCGGGCTCGGTCGTCGTCGGCAGCACCTCGGACAGGTCGCCGATCGTGATGCTCCAGTTCGGCGGCTCTTCGCCCAGGAAGGCCGCGACGTTGGCGCGGGCCACGGTCGCGAACTCCTCTCGGCGCTCGTACGAGAGCAGTCGGCCCTCGGGGCCGACCGCTCGCAGCAGCCACAGCGAGAGTGCGCCGGATCCGACGCCGGCCTCGACCACGGTCGCGCCGGGGAAGACGTCGGCGAGCGCTCCGATCTGGGCGGCATCCTTCGGGTAGACGATCGCCGCCCCGCGTGGCATGGACATGACGAAGTCGCTCAGCAGGGGGCGCAGCGCCAGGTAGAGGTCGCCGTTGGTGGCGGCGACCACGGTGCCATCGGGGCGACCGATGATCGTGTCGTGCTTGACGACGCCCCGGTGGGTGTGGAACTCGCCGCCCGATTGCAGCGTCACCGTGTTCAGCCGGCCGCGGGGTCCGGTGAGCTGCACGCGGTCTCCGACGGCGAACGGCCCGGTGTGCCGGGGCGCTGGCGCGCTCATCGCCGCACCCCGTGCAGCTCGACGAGGTCCTGGAGGGTCCGGCCGTGGAGCGACTCCCAGAGCGTGTAGGCCGGGCTCGGCGGCAACGGGACGTGCAAGGGGACGGCCACGGTCGTCGCCCCGCTGGCGACGGCCGACGCGACCCCGAACTCGGAGTCCTCGATGGCGACACAGTCGGTCGGATCGACGCCGAGGGCCTGAGCGGCGCGCAGGTATGGCTCGGGATCCGGCTTGCCGTTGATCACCTCATCGCCCGCGATGACGATGTCGAACGCGGGGAAGCCGGCCGCTGCGGCGATGTAGTCCGCCATCCGTCGGATCGACATGGTGACCAGCGCGGTCGCGATGCCGGCCTCCTGCAACTCGACGAGCAGGTCACGAGCGCCGGGACGCCATGGCACCTCGTCGGCGAGCTGGGCGATCACGCGATCGGTCAGGACCTGGATGATCTCC
>Ga0207695_10002393_pt1 | contig 27808 bp, 38 predicted proteins | sample KBSC54metaG_FD_184354 | JGI IMG/M metagenome (GOLD analysis project Ga0207695, IMG submission 184354) | Corn rhizosphere microbial communities from Kellogg Biological Station, Michigan, USA - KBS C5-4 metaG (SPAdes) (version 2) | ecosystem: Host-associated > Plants > Roots > Rhizosphere > Soil...
TTGAATTTAAAATTTCTTGCTTTTTTGGAATACCTTTTGCTAAATTTTAAATTCAAAATTTTAGAAGAGCATAAAGTATCTAACTTCAGGACAATATAAAATGAGCACATTCGATGACATCATGAGCAAACCAGCCTATACAGACATGGGAGCGTCAGGGTCGACAGTTGGTGAATTTTTGGACACGCTTTTTAATAGCTTTAAATACTCTTTACTTCGTAACGAAAAGAAAAAGTATATAATACCAGGGCAAGAACTCTCCTCATTTAACAGTGTTGCCAAAGCTTTCCGCACTAGAACGGACTTAATTTGTGATAGATTTACCCAACCGATTATGACCCCTTTGTGAAAACCTGGATTTAACAGATCCAGACCAACGGCAAGTTTTAAGTGCAATTTCCTCTAACGAGAGCGCTCGGTTCGGGTTAAGCTATGCAAATCCTGACCAAGTAATACGATTAATAATTGTATTAGAGAAACTTGAGCCGGATCAATCATATACTCAGAGTATACTTAAATCGTTTTGCGGCCCAAAGTATATGCGTGATCGGTTGGCAATATTTTCTGATGATCCTCCACGGGTAGATGCGCTTCGTGCAAAAATTGTTCGCAAACCTAGGGTGCGTTCTCAAATAGGTTTGTGAATCTGTTATATTTGTCATGGGGGTTTGGCATGACACGAAGATACGGATTGCGAGATGATCAGTGGGATCTGATCAAGGATTTGGTGCCGGGGCGTGAAGATTCCGTTGGGGTGACGGCAAAGGATAATCGTTTGTTTGTGGAAGCAGTTTTATATCGGTTTCGTGCCGGGATTCCGTGGCGTGATTTGCCGGGACGGTTTGGCGACTGGCATCGGGTATTTGTGCGTTTTGACCGCTGGAGCAAAAGCGGCGTCTGGCGCAATGTTTTCAAACATCTGGCGGCGGATGCGGATAATGAATATGCGATGATTGATTCAACCATTGTTCGTGTACATCGCAGTGCGGCAGGTGCGCGCAAAAAAGGGGAAGCGCCGAAGAATCAAAGCAGAATCAAGCGATCGGACGCAGCAAGGGTGGGCTGACCACAAAGATTCACGCGGTGGTGGATGCTCTCGGCAATCCAATAGATTTTATCCTCACGCCCGGACAAGCGTGCGATTTGGACGGGTCGGATGCGCTACTGCCCAACATTGAAGCTGATATTATCCTTGCTGACAAAGCCTATGACGCCGATGAACGTGTCCGCGATATCTTAAAACAATCGGGAAAAACAGCGGTTATCCTGCCAAAACGTAACCGCAAAGCGCCAGCCGAATACGACAAAGAATTTTATAAAGCGCGGCACCTGGTCGAAAACTTCTTCTCAAAACTCAAAGACTTCCGCGCCATTGCAACCCGTTACGACAAAACCGCAACCAGCTTCCTCTCCGGAATCTTAATCGCTTCCGCTGCCTTATGGCTCAAATGAGAACGCACCCTAAGATATTTGAGAATAGTTCTCAACAAAAAGGCTATTTCGCTCACTTCCTTGACAATTTAAATGCATAAGACCATGTAATCAGGAAGGAATTGGTACGGATTGGTTTTGCCCGTCCCGCAGCGAAATATAAACCGTCAAGCAGCGCAAACATGATTAGAATCAGCAAGTTAGCAGACTATGCCGTCGTTATCCTCGCCGAGATGGCGCGGGATCCGGCGGTGTTGTCGGCGACGGCGATTGCTTCAGCTACGAGCCTGCCCGAAACCACGGTAGCGAAAGTTTTAAAAACTTTGGCGCATGGCAACCTCCTCACCGCAACGCGCGGCGCAGCGGGTGGTTATGCGCTAACGCGCGCGGCAGCGCACATCACGATAAGGGATATTATTGAAGCGATGGATGGCCCTATTGGCATCGTTGATTGTACGGAACATTCACGCGCGGATTGTCAATTGACCGAAAGTTGTCAGATGAAAACGAATTGGACGTCTGTAAATAACACACTGCGCACGGCGCTAACGCAGATTACGCTGGCCGATATGATGCAGAATAAAATGCGGGAGGTTGCATAATGGCCGCCGTCGCCGAAACTATCCGCACCGTTGAAGACGCCACGGGCGGTGCGTATAAATACGGTTTTTCATCTGACATCGAAAGTGAAACCGCACCGAAAGGTTTGTCCGAAGACACCGTGCGTTTTATTTCCGCGAAGAAAAATGAACCCGAATGGATGCTGGAATGGCGCCTGCAAGCCTTCCGCGAATGGCAAAAAATGCCCGAGCCGGAATGGGCAAAGGTGCATTATCCGAAGATTGATTTTCAGGACGCCTATTATTATTCCGCGCCGAAAAAGAAATTGAATTCGCTGGATGAGGTTGATCCCGAAGTCCTGAAAACCTTTGAAAAACTCGGCATTCCGCTGCGCGAACAAGCAGTACTAGCAGGGGTAGTCCCCACGGCATTTCCGGGTGTTGCGATGGATGCAGTACTCGACAGCGTTTCCGTCGCCACGACATTCCGCGAGGAACTCAAAAAATCCGGCGTGATTTTTTGTTCGATTTCCGAGGCCATACGCGAACACCCCGACCTCATTAAAAAATATATGGCGAGCGTCGTACCCGTGCGCGACAACTTTTACGCCTGCCTGAACAGCGCGGTCTTCACCGACGGTTCATTCGTTTACATTCCCGAAGACGTGCGTTGCCCGATGGAACTCTCCACTTACTTCCGCATCAACGCGCTCAACACCGGGCAGTTTGAACGCACGCTAATCATCGCGGAAAAAGGCAGCTACGTTTCATATCTCGAAGGCTGCACCGCGCCGATGCGCGATGAAAATCAATTGCACGCCGCCGTGGTAGAATTAGTCGCGCACGACGATGCGGAAATCCGTTACGCCACCGTGCAAAACTGGTATCCCGGCGACGCCAACGGCAAAGGTGGCATTTACAATTTCGTCACCAAACGCGGCCTGTGCAAAGGCGCACGCAGCAAAATTTCCTGGGCGCAAGTCGAAACCGGCAGCGCAATCACATGGAAATATCCGTCCTGCGTGCTGCAAGGCGACGACAGCAGCGGCGAATTCTATTCGGTCGCCATCACGAATAATTATCAACAGGCCGATACCGGCACGAAAATGATCCACCTGGGCAAGCGCACAAAATCGCGCATTATTTCCAAGGGCATTTCCGCGGGCCGCGGGCAGAACACCTATCGCGGGTTGGTGCGCATGGGCCCGCGCGCGGACGGCGCGCGCAATTTCACACAGTGCGATAGCTTGCTCATCGGCGCCGACTGCGGCGCGCATACGGTGCCGTATATTGAAAACCGCAACCCCACCGCCGTCATCGAACATGAAGCCACGACCAGCAAAGTGTCCGACGACCAAATGTTCTACGCCCGCCAACGCGGTATGACCCAGGAAGAAGCCCTCGCCCTCATCGTCAACGGCTTCTGCCGCGAAGTGATGCAGCATATGCCGATGGAGTTTGCGGTTGAGGCGCAGAAGTTGATTTCGGTGAGTTTGGAAGGGAGTGTGGGATGAGCCATCAATCCAAACATGTTCTAATTACAGGCACATCTCGTGGCATTGGTTTGGCTATTAAACAAAATTTTGTGGCTGCCGGATATCGCGTAACCAGTTTGAATAGAACTTCGGATAATGCAGATACAATTACATGCGGTTTGGAAAAATCCGAACAAATCTCTGAAGCATTGGCGCAAGTCCAAAGCAAATTTGGCACACCAGATTACCTAATTAATAATGCAGGAATTTATTTAGCGAAACCTTGGGACATCTTGACTGAAGATGACTTCAATCAGACTCTTTCGATCAATGTACGCGCGCAATTCTTGTTATCACAACTTTTTGCGAAGAGATTAATTGCGACTAACAAGCCGGGCAGTATCGTGAATATCAGCTCGGTTTCAGGCCAAATAGGCTCCAGTGATATTGCTTATGCAGCATCAAAAGGCGCAATCCTGGCGATGACTAAAAGTTTTGCCAAAGAACTTGCGCCGCATAACATCCGCGTAAACGCCATAGCGCCCGGCCCGATTGAAACAGATATGGGAGCCAATATTCCAGCAGATCGATTAGAAGCTTACAAAAATAAAATTGCGATGAAGCGTCTAGGCACTGCAGACGAAGTCGCACAAGCAGCTTTTTTCTTAGCTAGCGATCAAGCTAGTTACATTACCGGCACAATTCTGAATGTAGATGGAGGATTATTTTAATATGCTACAAATCGACAAACTCCGCGTCTCAGTCGACGACAAAGAAATCCTGAAAGGCTTCACGCTCGATATCAATCCGGGCGAGGTTCACGCCATCATGGGCCCGAATGGCAGTGGGAAATCGACGCTGTCCTATATCCTGGCGGGGCGTGAGGATTATGCGGTGACGGGCGGTGACATTTACCTCGACCGCGCCAGCATTCTTGAATTGGCACCCGAAGAACGCGCGGCGCTGGGGATTTTCCTGGCCTTTCAATATCCGGTGGAAATTCCCGGCGTGCCGACCGCGACGTTTTTGCGCACCGCGATGAACGCCTTGCGCCGCGCGCGCGGGCAAGATGAAATTGACGCTGCGAATTTCCTGCGCCGCCAGCGCGAAGCCGCGAAACATCTGGGCATTGCCGATGACATGCTGAAACGCCCCATCAATGTGGGTTTTTCCGGCGGCGAGAAAAAACGCATGGAGGCCTTGCAAATGGCGCTGCTGGAGCCACGTCTGGTCATCATGGATGAAACCGACAGCGGCCTTGACATTGACGCGCTCCGTATCGTTGCGGAAAATGTCAATCGCTTACGTTCGCCCGACCGGTCTTTCCTGATCATCACGCATTACCAACGCCTGCTCGATTATATCACACCAGACCACGTGCATATCATGGCAGATGGTCGCATTGTACAATCCGGCGGTGCCGACCTCGCCCATAAACTCGAAGCCGGCGGTTACGCTGCCTTCGGGATTAAGGACGCCGCGTAATGACGGCAATGCCATCCTGGCTGGCACAGTGGCGCGGCGAAGCGAATGAAAACGCGCTGCGCCTCGGCCTGCCCGCGCGACAGGAGGCGTGGAAATATACGCAATTGCCGCCCGCCTGGAGTGTCGACAAACTCCGCGCGCGCGAAGGCACGGGCGAAGCCGTCAAATTCACCACGCAAATTAAAAACGCCGTCACGTTGGATTTTGTTGACGGCAACTATGTGAAAACAAAACTGCCCACCCTGCCCACAGGTGTAATCGTCATGCCATTATCTAAAGCGCTGGCGAAAAATGATGAAGCCGTCCGCCGCATGCTCGGCAATTCCACGCCCGGAAAAGATCGCTCTTTGATCGCCCTGAACCTCGCGGAATTCATAGACGGCGTGATGATTTACGTGCCACACGGCGTAAAACTCGAACAACCGATTTTCATACATACGCACGGCCGAATGGATTCTGTGAATTACCTGCGCATTCTGGTGCATTTGGAGGCAGACGCCGAGGTGACTTTGGTGCAACATCATACCGCCGCCGATAATGCCATCACCAACATCGTCCACGAATTCGATATTGGCGCGCGCGCGGGCATGCATCATTATCGGTTGCAGGATGACACGCAGACTGCAATCCATTTCACCTTTACCGAAAGCGCGCTGGCCGAAGACGCCGTACTAGATCATTTCTCCTTAACCCTCGGCGCGCGGCTGTCTCGGCATGAGATCACCACACGATTGATGGGCGTGGGCGCGACGTGCCATGTGAATGCGGCGGCGCTGCTCGGCGGCACGCAGCATGCAGATTTTACCTCGGTGATTGATCATCAATGCGAAAATGGCCAATCGCGCCAGACAGTAAAGAATGTTCTGGGTGGACGATCGCGCGGTGTGTTTCAAGGTAAAATCCACGTCCATCCGCACGCGCAAAAGACGGATGGTTACCAGATGAACCAAGCGCTGTTGCTGTCACCGCAAGCGGAAATTGATGCGAAACCTGAACTGGAAATTTACGCCGATGATGTGAAATGTTCCCACGGCGCGACCGTAGGTCAACTGGACGATGCTGCGCTGTTTTATCTGCGTTCGCGCGGACTGCCTGCGGAACTCGCGCGCGCGTTGTTGATTGAGGCATTTCTGACGGATGCCGTGAATTTGATTATACAGGATGAAATCCGCGCTATCTTCATCGCCGCCCTGCAACATAAACAAGCGGAAATTTCCGATGCTGCCGCCCAGCATTAAATTCGAATTCCCGGTTTTTACCGCGCACCCGGACTTAGTCTATTTGGACACGGCTGCAACATCGCAGAAACCGCGCGCGGTGTTGGGTGCGATGCAAAAATCCTATGAAACCAGCTATGCCAATGTGCATCGCGGAATTTATGATTTGGCGCGGCGGTCTACTGAGGCTTATGAGAATTCTAAACAAAAGGTCGCGAAATTTATTAACGCCACCCGGGCGGAAGAGATTATTTACGCGAAAAACGCGACGGAGGCTATTAACCTGGTCGCCCATAGTTTTGGTGCGGAGTTGTCGGCTGGCGATGAAATCATCATTTCTGAACTAGAACATCATGCCAATATCGTGCCGTGGCATATGCTGCGTGAACGAAAGAATATTGTGATTAAAGTTATCCCCATTCTTGCGGATGGCCAGTTGGATTTGGACGCGTACAAAAAATTGTTATCAATAAAAACTAAACTAGTGGCGGTGACAATGATGTCCAATGCCCTGGGCGTTGCGCCGCCGGTTGCCGATATCATCGCCGCTGCACATGCTGCAGGCGCGAAAGTTTTACTGGATGCATCGCAAGCAATTTACCATGGCCCGGTGAACGTCACTGAACTGGATTGCGATTTCCTGGTTTTCACAGGACATAAAGTTTACGGGCCCAGCGGCATCGGCGTGCTATATGGAAAATACGATCTATTAAACAAGATGCCACCTTTCTTAGGCGGCGGTGATATGATTGAAACCGTCGCGTTCGACCGCATCACCTATGCACCCCCACCGCGCCGATTTGAAGCGGGTACGCCGCCGATTACCGAGGCTGTGGGCCTGGCCGCCGCAGTTGATTTTATGTCCGGCATCGGTATGAAAAATATTGCCGCGCATGATCATGCGCTGTGCGCTGCGGCAATGGAAAAACTCCGCGCCATGCCGCGTGTGAAAGTTTACGGCGCGGCCGCGACAATGGCTCCTGTCCCAGCAAAAGCCGTGGGTATTATCTCTTTCACCGCCGATGGCGCGCATGTGCAGGATATCGCCACACTGCTGGACAAACAAAATATCGCCATCCGTGTGGGGCATCATTGTTGTATGCCTTTGATGCAAAAACTGGGAGTGATAGCCACGGCGCGTGTCTCCTTTGGTGTTTATAATACGTTGGAAGATGTAGATAAATTCGCCAAAGCCTTGCAACAAACCCTGGAAATCCTATCTTGACATGATGCGCCCGATATATAGCCCCGAACCAGAAACTGACGACAGCATTGGCTGGGATGATCCCATCATCACCCCCGCGAATTTCACCGCGCCGATGGAGCATCCCTTAACGCCGCAAGTCGTTACGGCGCTGCGTCATGTCTATGATCCAGAAATTCCAGTAAACTTGTATGAACTTGGCCTAATTTATGATTTGCAATTCGATGCGGATAATAATGCGGATATTAAAATGACACTTACCTCGCCAGGTTGTCCGGTGGCGCATGAAATGCCGGGCATGGTGCAAAACGCGATCATGAATTACGCACCGGAGGTTGGCGATTGCAAAGTTGAGATCGTTTGGGATCCACCCTGGGATAAGGAAATGATGGCCGACAGCGCGCGCGCGGAACTCGGTTTCTTCTAATTATTCAACACTAATTTCAACTCGGTCCGGATTAATTGTGCCAGGGTCGGAAGTCTGTGCACGAACGGCCATACGGTTAATGGGTACGCCCATCTTATTTAATTCATCCCGCACTAAAATGGCGCGTTGCAATGACAGCCGCCGCGCCGCCGATCCTGCCTGGACAGATGTATCCGCATAAGCATTAATGACCATCCGCGCGGCAGAATTATTTTTCATATTCTGCGATAATTGTTGAATGGTAGATGACGCATCACCCGGCACCACACTGCTGCCCGGTTGAAACATTAAAGTTTGTTGCACCAAAGCCGAGCCGCGCGCCGCGGCACCGGATGCATCATTTATAGCGCCCGTGGAAATGGCTGCTTCCTGCACAGGCGATGTTTCAATCACTTTTGGCAATTCCATAACTTGAGTTTTTGACGTTGCCCGCAGCGGGATAACTGAATCAGCTTTAATTTGATCCTGCGGCGCGGAAGCCATGCTGCTTTCCGCCTTCGCTTGAGATTCAATTTTAGCCTGCCTTTCCATCAATTGCGCCAGACGCTCTTTGTTTACATCTGCTTCAGCGCGAACTTTGACGAGTTCGTCAGCCTGCGCTTTGGCCATGGCATCCATTTGCGCCTTAGCATCCGCCTGGGCTTTCGTAGCGGCCGCAATTTGAACTTTTGCATCCGCCTGCGCTTTCAATTCCGCATCGGCTTGGACTTTTGCGATTGCCGCAGCCTGTGCGGTTGCATTGGCTTCTGCTTTCGCTTCTGCATCGGCTTGTACTTTGGCCAACTCATCGGACTTAGCCTTTGCCTCGGCTTGCGCGGCGACCAGCTCATCTGCCTTCGCTTTTGCTTCGGCCTCTGTTTTAGTCTTGGCCTCAGTTTGTGCTTTTAATTCCGCTTCCGCCTGCGCCTTTGCGGTCGCGTCTGCCTGTACCTTTGCTGCCGTGTCCGCTTGAACTTTGGCCAATTCATCAGCTTTTGCCTTCGCATCGGCTTCCGCCTTTGCCTTCGCTGCCATTTGGATTTTTAATTCTGCGTCTGCTTTTTCTTTTGCAGCAACATCAGCTTGCGATCTAATAACTTCGTCTAACTGTTTCTTTTGCAGATCATCCTGTGCAATAATATCTGACACCGTATCTGCTGCTTGCTGCGCGGATGCATGGCTATCATTCACGGCTGCAACAATAGGCGCCGCCGCCGCAGGTGTATTGTTCCAGGTAATCGCATCGGGCGCATCTGTTGCCGCCGCTGCGGCAGGCTTAACGGGTTCTTTTAGGTAACCCATTTTCTTTGCAGTACCTCTTTTATCTCGTAGTGGCGCAACGTCAGCATGGGCGGATTTTACGGGCTGTTGTTTAGCGCTATCTGCATTCGTCTCCGCAAGTGAAACAGGCTCAGCCGGTGTGGTTGGATTTTCGGATATAGGTGCAACTGCAATTTTAGAATTTTCAGATTCTTGCAAAGAGGTGGTTTTTAAATCAGGCTCAGGGGCGAAAATCTCAGTAGCCGTATTTTGGCGTGCTGCATCATCAGCCTTTGGATTACTATCACTCAGCGATGACAGAAATTGTGTTTCCTTTGCAGCAGCCACCTCAGCTTGGATTTCTTTCGGCAAAGCTACTGGAGCAGGATTTGCTGATGCGGGTGCTGCTGCAACCTGGGCCTTGTCAGCGGGCTCATGCAAGTAACCCGTTTTAACGGCCGGAGCAGATGCAGCACCCGATGCATCTTGCATCATTGCGCTATTATCGGACGGAGAATTATCCTCCGCCAATGAAGAGGTGAATTGCGGCTTCTCAGCAGCAGCGGTGGCAACCGGTTTTACTGGAACGGCAGGCGCCACTTTTGCAGCAGGCATATCTTCATCATCATTTAAACTGCCCGTAAAACTGGGCGGCGCAGCATTCGCAAGTTTATGATTATCTTTTTTATTATCTTCTGTTTTTGACGCACTGGATTCTGGCGCGCGCAACACGGACGGCGGCAAGACATCCGCATCATGCTGTGGATGGTTATTTGTTTTGTTATGATCCGGTGGAACATCATCTTCAGCCAATGAAGATACAAACTGCGGACTTGCAGAGGACGCAGTTTTGATTGGTGCTGGAGGTAGCTCTGGCGGCGCGACGGGCCCGGCATCAGTTTGCTTGCTTGGTGTTGCTGCGGGCGCGCCGCCTGGTACTTCATCATGCTTCGGCGCACCTAAATCCAGCGCAACAACATCTTCTGCACGTAGATCACTTTGCGGTTCGGCGACCGCGACGGCAGGCGGCGTCATAGCGGCTGCAGTAGAAACAACAGGTTGCACCATCGACGCAATCTGGGTTTGCGGCTGCACGGGCAAGTCAATATTTGCAAGCGCGCCAATCTGTGTCATCGGCATAGGCACACTGATATTATCAGCCATTTGCGGAACCGGCATCGGTGCGACCGTGATTTGCAATGGCGGCGCGATATCCGTGCCATTTTGCGCATAGACCGGCATCGGCGGTTTCGGTGCAGGCGGACGCAAGTGCAGTTCCGCAGTTTTAGAATTTTCAACCAGCGATTGTTTAGCCAAATCCGCGATCATCGGATCAGCGCTACCCGGTGGATGCAATAACAATGGCCCGCGCGCGCCCAGCGAAATGGGCTGCGCTGGCACAGGCATATGCCATTTTGGCAAAGGTTTTAAGGCAATGGCGCTTTTGGGAGTGGGCAATACGGGCTGTTTGCTTTTTCCGCCGATGATCGTAGGCGTTTCGTCATCCAGCATGGCTGCCTGCCCGGGCGCGAGCGGAGATTGCACGCTATGCCGGTCATCATAAACTGGCGCGGATGGTCGTGCCCCCATCCCATCCAATTGACTGTAATCCACAGTAACCTGGGCATGGGCGGGCGATGATAAAACCAATGCCAGCGCCGCAGTGCCAAGCAAGAGAGCCAAACCGCGCGGTACGGGAATTCGATATTTCGCTGCTAATTTCGGCATTGGCTTCCCGGTTTGGTTCAATATTTTCCTGGATCGCAGAATAGCGCGCTGCAAGGCCTACAGGCAAGGGGGAAAACTGTCAATTAAACAACCGTATGCTGGCAAATTAAGGCCTAAATGTCCTAGAGGAGAAGATGAAAGTAAAAAATACCTTGCGCTATTAGTAATAAATTATTAGTATTTGATCTATACTATCTAAAAGAATTATAATCGAAGTGCGGAAAGATGACAAATGAGCGAAGGAAATAAAACCTATTATGAAATTATGGGTAACATCTCACCTACTGCTACGACAGAGGAAATACAGACGCGGTATCGGGAACTAGTCATACGGCCTGAAAATAATATGTTTCAGGGTACAGATGCGGCCAAAAAGGCTGCCCAAGCGAATATGATAACCATTAATAAAGCATATGAAACTTTGAGAAAGCCTGAAGCAAGAGTGGCATATGATAAAAGTTTATTAGAGCCGGCTCGGGCAACAGCAAGTGGCCCCACCCCGGCTGCGTCAATGCCGGGGTTCACCGAGTCTGATTTAAGCGGAATAGCTGATTTTGTACTTCTTTTAGCAGAGCACTCTAGGTTTTTTCAGTCATTATCGCGTAGTCCCGTACCACCTAAAGAACAAATTATGGCCGCCTTAAATCCACTTAAGGACAAGAAAGCCTGTAACTTCAATTACCTTGCAGGCCGTAAAATATCCGTAAGCTTTACTAAGGCGGCGGATGGCAAAGTTGAACCTAAAAATAATGGCTATAATGTTGGAAGCAAAGATGGCAAAAGTTTTGAAGAGGTCTCCCAAATCTATAAGCAAAGATACGGAAAACCATTAACATCACCTTCACCTAATTTCTGATTATTCTCCGCTATTTTACGCATGAAAGTAAAAAAATATTTTACTTTCCGGTCATAAATCGTTATCTATTACTGTATATTATGATGTCTATAATCATAGCCAATCTGGAGAACATTCAGTGAGTACACAACAGACCCTCCCCTTTGATCCTTATAAGGTCTTAGGCCTTGGCAGAAACGCGACCCAAGAGGAAATACAAGCTCAATTTCAGAAATTATATGTTGAGTGTGACCCCGTTACCGGCAGCGGCTTAAGAACGGAAGAAGAAAACAGACGCATTTCTGCACCGGTTACAGAGATTGTCAGGGCTTACACAATTTTAAGGAACGACCGAACAAGAAAAGACTACGATAACGGTCGGCCTTATCGGCCAAACCAACCGACAGACGAAGATAGTCCCTCCCCCGCTACCGCACGGGGCGCTGCAAATCATACCCAAGGAAGCAACGCTGCGCCGCCGACTGCCAGCGAAAAACCCGCAGGCAGACCATTGAACCCAAGCGAAGAAGAAGCCAGGCATTTAGCCGGAATATTTTTACTTTTGTATAATTATTCTAGAAATCCCAATCCGCCTAAATCCCTTAAAGATGAAGAGCAATATAAAAACCAAATTATAGCAATTTTAAAGAATAATGGCACCAAAGTAAGGTTTAAAATTGCAAACATCGGCAACCCGGGTTATGATGTGACAATATCAAGGGAACCATCACTGCCAGTCAAACATCCTTCTCTTGGCGGATTTTATTTTGTGGATGGCGGATATAATAAAGGGGTTAGAGGTGCCTACACTTTGCCTCAGGTTCTAAATCTTTATGTCCAGCAACTGCAGTATCAGAAAACGCAACTGAGAGCTTTGGATGATCTTGCTGTAGCAATACTTGATAATGGCCTAAAGCTTTAATAACCTAATTATGTACGAAATGCCTCATCTCGCAATTGGCCATAGCGAACATATCACCTGTTTCTATACAATTTTCATTGACTGGGGGCCCTGATTCCCCTATCCCTGCGCCTTCCGATCGCGTAGCTCAGCCGGTAGAGCAACTGACTTTTAATCAGTAGGTCGTGGGTTCGAATCCCACCGCGGTCACCATCCGCCGTCTAATTTTTACAATAGCCTCTCCTTTAAATCCCAAAAAGTTATTGTAATTGCTTGCCTTACAGGCGAGCGAAGGTTATGGTTTTGGAAATGACTGTGTAGCTCAGCCGGTAGAGCAGCTGACTCTTAATCAGTAGGTCGTGGGTTCGATCCCCACCGCGGTCACCATAATCTTTATTTTTATTCTATGAACCAAAAATCTAATACCTGAACAAATATCAAATATTGGGCTCCCTTCCAGCAATTGCTATGTTTTGCCTTGTGGCCTTAATTTTTCCCGCATATCGCCCCTGCTTCATAATCTCTACAGCAGTATCGGCAAGACCACGGAATCGAGCATCAATATCCCCAGGCGCACCATGGGCTCTAAGCATAAAATATTCATTTGCCTCAATACTTGGCAACAATTTTCTATCTGCGCCAAGGGTTATTGAATATAATTGGCGAGGCTCGTGAGGAGAGCCAGGATATTGCAAGCTAACGCCTGCTATAGGAACGAGACCAAGCTTCCGGCCAAATTCTGACTGCGCTATCGTTTCCTGGCCATCACCCAACAAAAAGGCATTAGGATCCCACTTAATATAGCCAGAAAATGTATCATACAGATAGCCAAGCGGCGTAACAAGTTTTTCAGGCAAAGCAAATTTTGGATTGTGGAGGCTTGTAGCTATCCATATTCCCATAGCTTCTGCATTACCTAATATATCATAATGAGTATTAATACCCATCCTAAGCGGACTGTGAAATTCAACACCTTTTGGCTCAAAAGTTTCATGAAGCACTTTATAAAAATATGCAATATTTCCGACAATCGTCGGCAATGCCGCCTTAATCGCCCCTAACCCCTGCTCGTTAGGCGTGAAGGAAATGGAACTTAAATCGTCGTGGTTAGTTGTGTCAGTCATCCTTATAATTCCTTATTACATTATGTTTAACTCAACGAAGGTAGCATATTAAAATATTTTTATAAAAATATTTTTTACTTTCATCAGGCAAATATTACCCCCTTAGCATCTCCGCCACCAGGAATGCGAGTTCCAACGCCTGCGACGCGTTCAATCGGGTAATTCCCGCCCAGGCCGGCTTCATCAATTTCCTGTGCGCCGCCCAGGCATTCAGTGACGTTCTGGCCCGTGTGTTCGACGTGAATGCCGCCGGGCGGTACGCCTTCAGCGCGGCAGATTTCAAAAAATGCGCGGGCTTCGGATAAAATATCATCAAAACGTCGCGTCTTAATGCCGCCTGCCGTTTTAATCGTATTACCGTGCATGGGGTCGGACGCCCACACGACCTTCAGTCCCGCAGCCTTTATCGCGCGCAAGAGCGGCGGCAGCCCAGAGGTGATCTTCCCTGCCCCCATGCGCGCATAGAGAGTCAAACGCCCCGCGATATTTTTCGGATTCAAAATGTCACACAAACGCAGCAATTCATCCGGCGTCACTGTTGGGCCGATTTTCACGCCCAGCGGATTTTCCACGCCGCGCAAAAATTCCACATGCGCGCCGTCCGGCTGACGCGTGCGTTCACCGATCCACAACAGATGCGCGGAAACATCATACCATTCGCCCGTCGTCGTATCGCGCCGCGTCAGCGCTTGTTCGTACGGCAATAACAAGGCTTCGTGCGAGGTATATAAACTGGTCTGATGAATCTGCGGCGCCGTGTCGGCGGTGATCGCGCAGGCTTCCATAAATTTCAGGGACTGATCGATGCGCTCCGCCATGTCGCGGTATTTTTCGCCCGCCGGAGATTTGTCGATGAAATCCAGCGTCCATCCGGTGACGCGATGCAAATCCGCATAACCGCCGTAGGAAAAAGCGCGCAATAAATTCAGCGTCGCCGCTGCGTGATAGTACGCCTGCACCATGCGTTCCGGATCCGGCGTGCGCGAGGCCGCGGTGAATGCAATGCCATTCACATTGTCGCCGCGGAACACGGGCAGCGTAACGCCGTCAATCGTTTCGTTATCTTCGCTGCGCGGTTTCGCATATTGCCCGGCGGCACGCGCGAGTTTGATCACGGGCACCTGCCCCGCGAAGGTCAGCACCACCGCCATTTGCAGCAGCACCCGAAAAGTATCGCGGATAATCGGCGCGCGGAATTCAGAAAAACTTTCGGCGCAATCACCGCCCTGGAGCAAAAACGCCTCGCCCGTCACGGCTTTGGCGAGAGCAGCCTGAAGCTCTCTCGCCTCACCTGCAAAAACCAGCGGCGGATATTCAACCAAGCGCGCTTCCGCCGCCGCCAGCGCATTGGTATCGGGATAAGAAGGCATTTGGCGCACGGGTTTCGTGCGCCAGGATTGCGGGGTCCAAGTCATTATTTCACGATAGTTAGGTTTAATTTTTTACGCAACAATCTTATTGCAAATGCGCCTGAATACCGTTAAAAACCACCCCACATCGTCGGCTTGTGCCGGACCAATCGTCCGGCAGAGCCGTAGGGCAGCAACAGGAGACATACATGTCCAAAGAAAAATTCGATCGCAGTAAGCCACACGTGAACATTGGGACGATTGGTCACGTGGATCACGGCAAGACGTCATTGACGGCGGCGATCACGAAGTATTTCTCGAAAGAGTTCAAGGCGTATGATCAAATTGATAAAGCGCCGGAAGAAAAAGCGCGGGGCATTACGATTTCCACGTCTCACGTTGAATATGAATCTGCGACGCGTCACTATGCGCACGTCGACTGCCCTGGCCACGCCGACTATGTGAAGAACATGATTACGGGTGCGGCGCAAATGGACGGCGCGATTTTGGTTGTGTCCGCTGCCGATGGCCCGATGCCTCAGACTCGCGAGCACATCCTGCTGGCGCGTCAGGTTGGCGTGCCTTCGCTGGTGGTGTTCCTGAACAAATGCGACATGGTTGATGATGCGGAGTTGCTGGAACTGGTTGAGATGGAAGTGCGCGAATTGCTGTCGTCTTATCAATTCCCTGGTGATACCATTCCGATCATCCGTGGTTCTGCGCTCTGCGCTCTGGAAGACAGCAACAAGGAGCTGGGCGAAGATGCGGTCCGTAAACTGATCGCGGCAGTGGATGAGTTCATTCCGATCCCGCCACGTGCAAAAGACAAACCATTCCTGATGCCGGTTGAGGATGTGTTCTCGATCTCAGGCCGCGGGACGGTTGTGACCGGACGCGTAGAGCGCGGTGTGATCAAGGTGAACGAAGAGATTGAAATCGTGGGTCTGAAAGACACGGTGAAATCGGTTGTGACGGGCGTTGAGATGTTCCGCAAACTGCTGGATCAAGGCGAGGCGGGCGACAACATCGGCGCGCTGCTGCGCGGCACCAAGCGTGAAGACGTGGAGCGCGGCCAGGTTCTGGCGGCGCCAGGTTCGATCAAGCCACACAAGAAGTTCAAGGCGGAAGCGTACATTTTGACGAAGGAAGAAGGCGGTCGTCACACCCCATTCTTTACGAATTACCGCCCGCAGTTTTACTTCCGCACGACGGACGTGACGGGCACGGTGCAATTGCCGACGGGTGTTGAGATGGTGATGCCAGGCGATAACATCGCGATGGACATCGAACTGCTGACACCCATCGCTATGGATGAAGGCCTGCGTTTCGCCATCCGCGAAGGCGGCAGAACCGTCGGCGCAGGCGTCGTATCGAAAATCGTGGAGTAAGTGGAAGAGGAATTGGGAGTAGATCATGATTAACCAGGTTATCCGCATCGTATTGCGCGCTTTTGATCACCGTATTTTGGATACGGTGATCACGGAAATTGTTTCCACGGCGAAGCGTACCGGTGCGCGCGTGCGCGGACCTATTCCGATTCCGACGCATATTGAAAAGTTCACCGTCAATCGTTCACCGCACGTGAATAAAAAAGCGCGTGAACAATTCGAAATCCGCACGCATAAACGTTTGCTGGATATCATCGATCCAACACCGCAAACGATTGATGCCTTAACGAAACTCGATGTTGCCGCCGGTGTGGATGTACAGATCAAATTGCAGGAGGCCGCGTAATGACACAGGTCACTGCAAAAACGCGTACGGGCGTGATTGCCAAGAAATTGGGCATGACTCGTATTTTTGATGAAACAGGTTCACACGTTCCGGTAACGGCCTTTCAGGTCAATAACACGGTTGTGCGCGTCACGGATTCGGACAAGCAAGGTTATACGGCGGTTCAGGTTGGTATGGGTGAGCGCAAAGCCAGCCGTACGACACAACCACAGCGTGGCCATTTCGCCAAAGCAGGCGTAACACCGAAACAGGTTTTAAAAGAATTCCGCGTGCCTGCAGAAAACCTATTGGAAGTCGGCACGGAAATTGGTGCGGCGCATTTTGTCGCGGGCCAGTTTGTGGATGTGACGGCAACGACGATCGGCCGCGGTTTTGCGGGCGGTATGAAACGGTGGGGTTTTGGTGGCTTGCCGGCATCGCACGGTGTATCCGCGAAGGCGCACCGTTCATTGGGTTCAACTGGCGGTCGCCAGGATCCAGGTAAAACATTCAAGAACAAAAAAATGCATGGTCACATGGGTGACAAACAGCGCATGCAAATGAATTTGAAAGTCATTGCGGTTGATGAAGCGCATGATGTGGTTTTCGTTAAAGGTTGTGTGCCTGGCAGTGAAAACGCATGGGTGACGATCCGCGATGCAGTTAAGAAAAAACAGCCGGAAGGTTTGCAATTTCCTGCAGGCGTGAAGCAGACGGGTAAGCCAACGAAAGCATCTGCTGCTATTGAAGAAGCTGCACCGGAAATGACCGATCAAGTTCAAGGATCGGCAGTTGAAGTGAATGAAGGTGAACAGTCATGAAATTAGCGGTTAAAAACTTATTGAACGCGGAAGTGGGTTCGGTTGAATTACCGGACAGCATTTTTGGCGTTACGATCCGCAAGGATATTTTGAACCGCGTGGTGAACTGGCAGCGTGCAAAGGCGCAAACCGGTAATCACAAAACTAAAGGTATTTCGGAAATCAGTGGTACCACCAAAAAACCTTTTAAACAAAAAGGTACAGGTAGTGCGCGCCAAGGTTCTTTGCGTTCAGCGCAAATGCGCGGCGGTGCGACGATTTTTGGTCCGGTGGTGCGTTCACACGCTTTTGACCTGCCGAAAAAAGTTCGTGCGCTGGGTTTGAAAATCGCACTCTCATCCAAAGCGGCTGAGGGTAAAATCGTGGTGCTGGATACGACGGAAACGCAAAGTTATAAAACCAAAGAAATGGCGGCGGCGCTGAGCAAAATGGGTTTGCAATCAGTGCTGATCATCGACGGTGAAAAAGTGGGCGAAAAATTCGCCTTGGCGGTTCGCAATATTCCACACGTAGATGTTTTGCCAGCAGGCGGCGCGAATGTCTTTTCCATTTTAAAACGCGATACGCTGGTTCTGACCAAAGCGGCCGTTGAAAAATTACAGGAGCGCCTCGCATGAAACTTTTCAAGAAAAAAGACGCGGCAGTAACGACCGTTGCAACTGAGAAAATGTACAATACCATTTTGCGCCCCGTGATTACGGAAAAAGCAACAATGGTTAGTCAGTATGGCCAAATTGCGTTTTGGGTTTTGCCCACGGCGACAAAACCCGAAATTAAGGCGGCTGTTGAGACACTTTTCAAGGTCGAAGTGACGAAGGTGAATACCATCAGCCTGCCGGGTAAAAAGAAAGTTTTCAAAGGCCGCCGCGGCGAACGTTCTGATCGTAAAAAAGCGTTAGTGACGCTAAAATCCGGCCAGACGATTGATATCACAACCGGATTGCCGAAGTAGGGGGTTAGAAAATGGCACTTAAACAATTTAATCCCATCGGAAATTCTTCGCGTCAACTGGTTCTGGTTGATCGTAGTGAGCTACACAAAGGTGGACCGATTAAGGAACTTACTGAAGGGCGCACGCGTACCGGCGGGCGGAACAACACAGGCCGTATCACGGTTTGGCAACGCGGCGGCGGTCATAAGAAGCGCTACCGTATTGTGGACTTCAAACGTCGCAAATTTGATGTTGTGGGTACGGTTGAGCGTCTTGAATATGACCCAAATCGCACAGCATTTATTGCACTGGTTAAATATGCGGATGGTGAGCTTGCTTATATCTTGGCACCGCAACGTGTGAAGGCAGGGGATGCTGTCATCGCGGGCGAAAAGGTTGACGTGAAGCCTGGTAACGCCATGCCGCTGAAAAACATGCCCGTGGGAACCATCGTGCATAACGTGGAATTGAAACCGGGGAAGGGCGGCCAAATGGCGCGTTCCGCTGGAGCTTACGTTCAACTAGTTGCGCGTGATAGTGACTATGCGCAGATCAAATTATCCTCGGGCGAAGTCCGCCTGGTGCGGATTGAATGCATGGCGACTGTTGGTGCGGTTTCCAACCAGGACCACATGAACCAAAGTTTATCTAAGGCAGGCCGTAATCGTTGGCGCGGTATTCGTCCACACGTTCGCGGTGTTGTCATGAACCCGGTCGATCACCCCATGGGTGGTGGTGAGGGCAAATCATCCGGTGGCCGCCATCCCGTAACGCCATGGGGCAAGCCGACCAAAGGTAAAAAAACACGTCATAACAAACGCACGGATGATATGATCGTCCGCCGGCGTAAGAGCAGATAGGGGAATTAACAGATGCCACGTTCAGTTTGGAAAGGTCCGTTTGTGGATGGTTATCTTCTCAAAAAAGTTGAGAAGGTTGCAGTCGGTCGGAACGAGATTATTAAAACCTGGTCGCGCCGCTCAACAATTTTGCCGGACTTTGTCGGCAAAACATTTGGCGTGCATAACGGCAAAAACTTTATTCCCGTTCTGGTAACTGAAAATATGGTAGGTCACAAATTGGGCGAATTCGCACCGACGCGTACCTTCCACGGTCATGGCGGCGGCGATAAAAAAGCGAAGAGCGCGGGCAAGCCGGCTCCGAAAAAGAAATAGGTGAAATATGGGACAGGCAGCTAATCCAAAACGTATTACAGAAACTGAAGCGCGCGCCTTTGCAAAATCAATGGCGGTGACACCGCGCAAACTCGGCCTGGTGGCGGGCTTGATCCGCGGTAAAACGGCTGCAGCGGCCCTGAATGCCTTGACGTTTTCGCGCCGTCGTATCGCTGGCGATGTCAAAAAATTGCTGCAATCAGCCATTGCCAATGCGGAGAATAATCACCGACTGAATATTGACAAACTGGTGGTGGCGGAAGCATCTGTGGGCAAAGCGTTTGTGATTAAACGCTTTAGCGCGCGCGGCCGCGGAAAATCATCCGGCATTCAGACCTTCTTTTCCAACATGACGATTATTTTGCGTGAAGCCGGAACAACCGGCAGCCAGCAGCCAAAGTCTTTGAAAAATAAGACGTTGGGTGAAAAAGCGCTGAAAGAAACATCAATGGAAACCAAAAAATCCGGCTCCGCTAAAACTACGCCGGACAAGCCTGCGGCGAAGAAGACAGCCGCGAAAAAGGAGACTGCATAATGGGCCAGAAAGTTAATCCCATCGGCTTACGCCTGGGTATCAACCGGACGTGGGACAGCCGCTGGTTCGCGGACCGCAACTATGCGGATGCCCTGCATCAGGACTTCAAAATCCGCGACTTTGTGAAAAAGGCCTTTAAACAGGCGGGCGTAGCAAAAGTTATCTTGCAGCGTGCAACCAAAAATCTGGTCGTAAATATTCACACGGCACGTCCGGGGGTTATCATCGGTAAAAAAGGTGCGGACATTGAAAAATTGCGCGCTGACATTAAAAAGTTAGTACCTGAAAATGACGTTGCAGTAAATTTGGTTGAAATTCGCAAGCCGGAATTAGACGCGCAATTGACGGCAGAAGGTATTACGCAACAGCTTGAGCGCCGGGTGACATTTCGCCGTGCCATGAAGCGTGCAGTCCAAACCGTGATGCGGATGGGCGGAAAAGGTATTCGTGTGAACGTGTCAGGACGTTTGGGCGGAGCGGAAATTGCACGAATGGAATGGTATCGCGAAGGCCGCGTGCCATTACACACATTGCGCGCGGACGTGGATTACGGTTTTGCTGAAGCATCAACGACCTATGGCATTATCGGTGTGAAGGTTTGGATTTTCAAAGGTGAAATCTTGGCGCACGATCCGATGGCACAAGATAAGAAACAGAAAGATAGATAAGGACTAGTCATGCAATCGCCGAAACGAACCAAATACCGCAAAGCTTTTAAAGGCCGCATTCATGGTAATGCGAAAGGCGGAACGGCATTAAATTTTGGTGCTTTCGGGTTGAAAGCGCTGGAGCCAGAACGCATCACCGCGCGTCAAATTGAGGCTGCTCGCCGTACGATTTCACGTGCCATGAAACGGGTCGGTCGCTTGTGGATTCGTATTTTTCCGGACTTGCCCGTATCAAAAAAGCCGATCGAGGTGCGCATGGGTTCTGGTAAAGGATCACCCGAATTTTGGGCTGCACGCGTTCATCCTGGCCGCATTCTGTTTGAATTAGATGGAGTATCGGAAGAAATTGCACGGGAAGCCTTTGAATTAGCCGCAGCAAAACTGCCGATCAAAACGAAATTTGTCACGCGCCTACCGGATGTTCCGCTGGCCGCGAAAGACATGGAAAAAGCAAAGGTAGCATAAGATGTCAGGCAAAATTACCAAAGTTTCCGATGTGCGCGCGAAAACGGATGATCAGTTGGTGGATCAAACTATCCAACTGCGCCGCGAGCAATTGAATTTGCGTTTCCAGCAAGCATCCGGCCAATTGCAAAACTCCGCGCGTGTTAAGGCTGTGCGCCGTGAAATTGCAAAGGTCAAAACCGTCCAACAACAGCGCCGTTCGGCGCCTGCAAATAAGGGGAAATAGAATGCCACGCCGCATTATGCAAGGTGAAGTGGTCAGCGACAAAGGCGATAAAACCGTTATCGTTAAAGTCGAAAGCCGCGTGAGCCACCCAGTTTATAAAAAATTCATCCGACAGTCCAAACGCTTTGCCGCACACGATGAGGCCAATCAATTTAAAGTGGGTGATAAAGTCGATATTCAGGAATGTCGTCCTATGTCCAAAACTAAAGCCTGGACGGTTCTTGGCCGCACTGGCGCGGTGGAGGAGAAATAGGTCATGATTCAGATGGAAACCATATTGAACGTGGCGGATAATTCCGGTGCGACGTCTGTTAAATGCATCAAGGTATTGAAGGGCTCAATTAACCTGAAGGGCGGACGGATCGGCGATATTATCCGTGCAAGCGTACAGAGTGCAAACCCCAAAGCAAAAGTAAAAGCGGGGCAGGTGATCCGTGCGGTGATTGTGCGCACACGTAAAGATTATCAGCGCGCGGACGGCACGGCATACCGCTGTGACACCAATGCTGCGGTTTTAGTCAATGCGAATAACGAGCCGATCGGCACCCGGATTTTTGGCCCAATTCCACGCGAATTGCGCGCAAAATTTATGAAGATCGTTTCGCTGGCAGAAGAGGCATTTTAAAATGCAACCGAAATTGAAAATCAAAAAAGACGATACCGTCGTTGTTCGCACCGGCAAGGACAAAGGCAAATCGGGCAAAGTATTGCGCGTGATGCCGGCAGAAAACCGTGCCGTTGTACAGGGCATTAACCTGGTGACGAAACACAAAAAACCGTCGGCGGGCAGCGCAGGCGGCATTGAGAAAATGGAAGCATCCATTCACATCTCCAACCTGGGTTTGGCTGATCCGAAATCAGGTAAGGCGACCCGCGTCGGCTCTAAAATCGTTGGCGATAAAAAAGTTCGCGTGGCGAAAAAGTCCGGCGAACAGGTGGATAAATAGAGGCAATCATGACACCACGTTTAAAAGATCACTATGCAAAAATTGTGAAACCAAAACTGAAAGAACAGTTTGGCTATAACAACGACATGGCCATTCCGCGGTTGGATAAAATTGTCGTGAATATCGGGATGGGGCGCGAGGCTGTGACAGATGGCCGCCGGATCCAAAGTGCGGTGAAAGAGCTTGCGCTGATTACCGGCCAGAGACCTGTTGTGACCAAATCCAAAAAATCTATTGCGACTTTTAAAACGCGTGAAGGCATGCCGCTGGGTGTCAAAGTCACGTTGCGTGCGGCACGCATGTACGAATTTATGGACCGTCTTGTGAATGTGGCCATGCCGCGCATCCGCGATTTCCGTGGCATTTCGCCGAAAAGTTTTGATGGCCGCGGTAATTATGCCATGGGCCTAAAAGAACAAATTATCTTCCCCGAACTCAACTTTGATGATGTTGAAAACATTCGGGGTATGGACATTATGATTTGCACAACGGCAAAAACCGACAAGGAAGCACGCGCGCTTTTGGACGGATTCAATCTGCCGTTCACAGACCGATAGGAGAGGGAAAAAGATGGCAAAATTATCCCGCGTTAACCGCAACAACCGGATCGGTAAAACGATCAAGAAATTTGCGGCCAAGCGCGCTAAACTAAAAGCGGTTGCCAACGACCGCAGCGTGGATCTGGAAGCGCGTTTTGAGGCGACACAACAACTGGCGGCATTGCCGCGCAGTGGTGCCGCCGGCCGTTACAGAAATCGTTGCGAACTGACGGGCGTACCGCGCAGCGTGTACAGTAAATTCCGTTTGGCTCGGAACATGTTACGTAAACTTGCGAATGAAGGGCTCTTGCCCGGCGTTCGGAAATCATCCTGGTAAGAAAGGGGATATCGGATAATGTCTATCAGTGATCCTATTAGTGATTTGTTCGCACGGATTAAAAATGGCCAGCAGGCGCGCCTGCAGGTGATTACGGCGCCAGCATCTAAATACGTAGAAAACGTTTTGGGCGTTTTGCAACGCGAAGGTTACATTCGCACCTTTAATCGCTCCGAAGTGGGTAAGGGTAAAGCGGATGTGAGCATCGAATTGAAATACGACAGCGGCACCCCCGTCATTAAGAAGATGGAACGTGTCTCAACGCCTGGCCGCCGTATTTACAAAGGTATTGCGAAGCTAGAAAAATTTTATAACGGCCTAGGAATTTTCATCCTGTCCACTCCGAAAGGTGTTCTGTCCGACCGCGAAGCGCGCGAACAGAATGTGGGCGGCGAAATCCTTGGTAAAGTATTCTAAGGGGGGCGAGATGTCACGTATCGGTAAACACGCAGTCGCCATTCCGCAGGGCGTTGAAGCTAAGGTGGACGGTAACACTGTCTTTGTTAAAGGAAAACTGGGGCAGTTAACACAGACGCTGGATGAAGAAGTGAAGGTCACGTTGGCAGACGGAAAAATTTCAGTCATGCCGCAGGACAAAAATTCGCGCATCGGCCGCGCGAAATGGGGTCTGTCGCGTACGCTGGTCAGTAACATGGTCACGGGCGTATCCACGGGCTTTTCCCGTAAACTGCTGATCACTGGCGTCGGTTACCGCGCAGCGATGCAGGGAAAGGATCTGGTATTGTCGCTGGGCTTTTCGCATGAAGTACGTGTGCACGTGCCGACTGGAACTCAAATTGCCGTGGATAAACAAACCGAAATCACTGTCACCGGATTTGATAAACAACAGGTCGGACAATTGGCTGCGGAAATCCGTGCCTTCCGGCCACCTGAGCCCTACAAGGGAAAAGGCATTAAATACGATGATGAAACCGTCCTGCGTAAAGAAGGTAAGAAGAAATGAGCCGCGCTATTCGAATTAATAATCAACGTGCTGAAAAACGTGCTGCGCGGGTGCGCCGCCGTTTGCGCGCAGATAACTCGGGCCGTATGCGGATGTCGGTTCACCGCACGGAAAAGCATATTTCCGTTCAGGTGATTGATGACGTTAAAGGCGTGACAATTGCGGCAGCTTCCACGATGGAAAAAGATCTGCGCAAGACAAATAAAGGTAACGTTGCGGCTGCGACTGCGGTGGGCGAATTGATCGGCAAGCGCGCGAAGGAAAAAGGCGTTACCGAAGTCATGTTTGACAAGGGATCTTTCAATTATCACGGCCGTGTCAAAGCATTGGCAGATGCCGCACGCGCTTACGTCAAGTTTTAGGAGTTACATAGAATGGCTGAACCACATCAAAAACAAAACCGCGACCGCAACGACCGGCGTCCGCGCCGTGACGATGAAGAATCCGATGGCCTGATCGACAAATTGGTTGCGGTTGTGCGTGTTTCCAAAACGACCAAGGGCGGACGCACCATGCGTTTTGGCGCTTACGTAGTTGTGGGAGACCAAAAAGGCCGGGTAGGTTTCGGCCACGGCAAAGCGCGCGAAGTGCCGGAATCGATTGAAAAAGCAACCAAACAGGCAAAGCGTAAATTATTCCGCGTACCGATGCGCGAAGGTCGGACGCTGCATCATGACTTAAAGGGCCATAGCGGCGCAGCGAGAGTGATCTTACGTGCAGCGCCAGCGGGTACTGGGATTATTGCGGGCGGACCGATGCGCGCCGTATTCGAAGTTCTGGGCATTGGTGATGTCGTGGCGAAATCTACGGGCACATCCAATGCGCATAACATGGTCCATGCGACACTGGATGCATTGAAACAGGCATCGTCACCACGCCAAATTGCATCGCGCCGCGGTGTTAAAATCGGGAATTTGTTAGGCGCGCGTGACGGTTCCAAACATGAAGAAAAAGAGAGCGCACATGAGTAAGACAGCCGCAAAAAAAACTGCAACGAAAACGGGAAAAACGGTTACATTGCAACAAATCGGCAGCCCGATCGGTCGCAAGGAATATCAGCGTGAAACTCTGATCGGTTTGGGCCTGAATAAAATGAACCGCACCCGCACGTTGGAAGACACGCCATCTGTGCGCGGCATGATTGCTGCCGTACACCACCTGGTTAAAGTTATCGAAGAGTAATTGCCATGAAACTAAATGAAATCAAAGATAATGACGGCGCCCGGAAAAATCCCATGCGGATTGGGCGCGGTATCGGCTCCGGCAAGGGTAAAACAGGCGGCCGCGGCGGCAAGGGACAAACCGCACGTACCGGCGTTGCTATTGCTGGATTTGAAGGTGGTCAAACACCGCTGCATAGACGCTTGCCCAAAATCGGGTTTAACAAACCCAACCGCTTGCGTTTTTGTGAAATTACGTTGGGCCGTTTGCAAACCGCGATTGATGCAAAAAAACTGGATGCCAGCAAAGGCATTATTGACGGCGCGGCATTAAAGGCGTCTGGCGTGGTGCGTCATTTGCGTGATGGCGTACGGTTGCTCGGTACAGGTAAATTGACGGCAAAAGTCCAATTGAAGCTCGCGGGCGCGACAGCCTCCGCGATTAAAGCAGTCGAAGCCGCAGGCGGTACTGTAGAAGTCATTGAGCGCAAGGTTTGGACGAAACCGGCACGAAAAGTAGCGTAATTTTACTGCTATAAGTTCGCGTATTGCGGACAATTTTTTATTGCTTTTCCACGCGCTTGCCTGGTAAGACCTTGGCGAATCTCTTGCATAGGTAGAGGTAATGAATGGTTGCAGTGGTACAGGTACGGGAGCCAATAAGTGCGGAAGAGTATGTTGCTGCAAGGCGGCTTGAAGTGTTGCGTCTTCGTGGAATTTCACATCGTGAAAGCCATGATGACAGGGGTGATTTTCGATTGCTGCCAAGAGAGTTGGTGCGCGAGGCTCGGAATATCGTAAAAGTTTTTTTCGCAAATGATCATCGTAGAAATGGAAGTCTTGTTCTTGGTCATCTTGATGATGTTGCAAAAAGGGTAAGGGAACAATATCCGTACGATCCTGAATCGGGTGCAATGGCTTTGATGCATGATTTATTTGAGGATAAGTGGAAACGTGGGTGGCGTAGTCAAACCCTGCATGAAATGGGATTTCCTGAAGGCGTTATCAGGGGGGTGTTAATTCTTACACGTGGGGATTTTCTCTGTGGAAGCGATGTAGTCAATGAACCATATTTTGATTACGGAGAGCGTATTATTCGCGGCATGACGTTTGAGGAGGTTTGGGAAAGAGTTTTACCGCCACCTATTGTTGATTCTACGAAGCTGATGGCCAAAATAACAAATACAAAGACAGCCGACTCTAAGAGCAATTATAAATCCGTTCTGGATGAATTGACGCGGCTGGCGGTAGCGTTTGAGAATTTTTCTGGTGGTCCCGATCTAAGAAAAAAAGTAGGAGAACATTACGAGCATGAACAGCGAAAGTTATTGCGATATTATATCATAATTCATTTTTCATCCATGTATCAGGAGGGAAATATAAGTGCTGACATGACAATCCCCACCTTTATAAAACAGAATCGCTCTTGGTTTAAAGAAATACCAGGTTATGAATGGAAAAAATATTCTGGAAATGTTCTCAAAGTTTCAAAGGAAAGCTTTCAAAACGATCTCAACGATTTGCTCGCCAGAGAATCCAGTCATATTCCAGGCGGTCGGGCCGCACAGGTTATGACGCAATATCGCCAGCGTCCTATCAATGATAACAGGCAAGTATTGAGCGCTGCACTCACTTGTTAAGCTGTTTTACAAATAAATTCTAATTTCTTGGCTGAATATTTTATTACTTAATATTATCTCATCATGCTTGCATTTCCCGCCTCGCCTGCTATTTCTGAAGGTTAGATTAGGGAAGCATCAAGCATGGCATCAGCGGCAGAGCAAATGGCGGCGAATTTTAACCTGGGTTCCTTTGGTAAGGCCAAGGAATTGCATGCGCGTATCTGGTTCACGCTGGGAGCGCTGATCGTCTACCGCCTGGGTACCTACTTGCCGATTCCGGGCATTGACGTAGGGGTGCTACAGCAGATTTTTAAGCAGAATTCCGGCGGTCTGTTGAGCGTTTTTGACATGTTTGCGGGCGGCGCGGTGCAGCGCATGGCGATTTTCGCGCTGAATATCATGCCTTATATTTCGTCTTCCATCATCATGCAACTGGTGGGTGCGTTGGTGCCGTCGATTGAACAGCTGCGCAAAGAAGGCGGCGACAGTGGTCGTCGCAAGATCAATCAATATACGCGCTACTTGACTGTGATTATCGCGACGTTTCAGGCTTACGGCATCGCAGTGGGCTTGCAGCATATGACCGGCCCTGGCGGCGCCTCAGCGGTGATTAATCCGGGCATGGGTTTCATTCTTTCAACCGTCATTACACTGGTTGGCGCGACCATGTTTTTGATGTGGCTGGGTGAACAAATCACCAGCCGAGGTATCGGCAATGGGATTTCATTGA
>Ga0207695_10002396_pt1 | contig 27790 bp, 21 predicted proteins | sample KBSC54metaG_FD_184354 | JGI IMG/M metagenome (GOLD analysis project Ga0207695, IMG submission 184354) | Corn rhizosphere microbial communities from Kellogg Biological Station, Michigan, USA - KBS C5-4 metaG (SPAdes) (version 2) | ecosystem: Host-associated > Plants > Roots > Rhizosphere > Soil...
TTGATTTCACGCTCCGCCCGATCGAACAGTGCCTGCACTCGGTCGGGATTTAGTCCGATCTCCTGCGGGCGCTCAACAAAGAAATGCAACGCTGGCATCTTCGAGAACCTCCTTCAAACCGCTGCTCCCAATTACCTTCCTTATAGCGGCATCGCCGCGCAAGGCTCAAACGCCATATCATTCACCTCACTCACGTCAGTCTGCTAAGAAACGGCCAGACTTCGTGACTTTATATGGTCATATGGTCGCGGCTAGAGTATTCGATTACACCCCTTTCGACAGGATCGGATTATTGACATCGCGATCAGCCGCCAGGTCGCCGCTTTCATAGCGCGACAAGAATCGCGGGCCAATCCATGCAATCATCGCCGGTAATAGCAACAACCCCGCAATCAAATTAGTACACATCAGAAGGATCAGTAGAACGCTCATCTCGCTGTGAAACAGCAACGGTGAGAACACCCACGCAAAAATACCGCCGACCATCACCGCAAAAGTGCACAACACCCAAGTACCGGTGCTGCGCAGGCTCCGTGCAATCGCGTCGTTCAGCATCGAGCCCGCCACTACTTCATCCCTGATGCGCGCGACCGTATAGATGCCGTAATCGACCCCGAGTCCGATACCTAATGAAATTACCGGCAGAGTATCAACGGTAAGTCCGATGTGGTGAAAATCCATGTACAGAAAGGCAACACAATTCGCAACAATGCAGGAAAACACAAAGAGCAATCCCGCGACCAGCGATTCGAAGACAATCGCGCAGGCCAGACCGATCGCTACAAGCGTCAGCGACAGGTTAATGATATTCAGTCGCCCGATTACATCGTCGGCCGCCAGATACAAACCCGCTTCGCCCCCGATATATCGAAGTTTGACCTGATTAAGGGCGGGATCGGCCTTCACCCGTTCCTGAACGAAATAATCAATATCCTCGCGCAAGCGCTTCAGACGCGTGTAGGTATGATCGGGCAGCAGCACGCGTATGCAGGAATTTCTCATCGACTGGGAAATCGCGAAATAGCTCTCCGCCTCGCCGGGCGCCGAAGCGGCAAAGAAAAATCCCCACAGACTGGCGCTTAACGAATTGCTGTCGGGCAACGCGTAATATTTGGGCTGCCCATTATGCAGGAGCATGTTCATCGGTTTCGATGCCAGCGCACTGAAACCCAACACCGCAACGACGTCACCCCGACTCATGAGATAATTCGAGAGGTCATCGCCCATGCGCAAAGTGTCAACTCCGACGCCCGATTGGGAGCTGGGAAACTCCGGCGTTTCCAAAACAATCCATCCGATATTGGTCGGTACAAATTTGCTGATTTCAGCCGTATCCTGATTGATTTTTGAATCCGCAGTGTAGATTGGAGTACCTGCCGATTGGTAGCCAACGGGCGTGCGTCCTTCAGCCGCAACCCCGACGATCAGCGTCAACACCGCAACCCCAATGAGTATCTTACGGGCCGCCCCGCGATTAATCACCGACATGGCTAGCTCATTGGCGAGAGTGCGAGACCGGCTAATCGGCGCCGAATTTGCCAATCGGCTGAGCAGGTTTTCGCCGCGAAATTCCGGCCGCGGAAGATAGCTCGCGAGGATTGGCTGAAATACGAATACCATCACGACGCTCGCGCCCATCCAGACCGCGCCGCCGATGCCGATCTGCCGCAACACAGGAATATCGCCGATCGTAATAAAGATAATTCCAGCAATGTTGGCGAAGACCGCCAAACATCCAGGGATCAACATCCGTTCGGTAGCTTCTACGCACGCCTCAATTTTATTGCCGTTGCGCTCAAGCTCATCATAGTAGCGACCCTGCCACTGAATACCGTGGCTTAAATCGCGTGCCGTCATGATAAACGGAATCACCAGCATGATGGGATCGAAGATGAAGCCCATCAGACTCACAAAACCGAGACCCCAGATCGCCGAACAAACACCCGTGACCATCGGCGCCCACCAACCGCTGTAGCGACCCAGGCTCACATAGAGAATCAGCAGCATCAAAACGGTCGACACTACAAATATCTTTTGTATGCGTGGCAGATAGTGATAGCCCCACGCAGAGAACATCACCGCGCCGCTGGTATATATCCGTGTATTAGCGTCCTGATGCTTCTGGATAATATTCTGGACGTTGTCGAATAGTGTCTTGTAGTCGAGTCCCTGCTCATTAAAACTCGCCACGATCAGGGCGCCCTTTAGATCCTGAGTTACGAAGCCGGCCAACTGCTCGCGATTAGCAAGAACATTGTTCTTCAAGTCGTCGATTTCAGCCTGCGTCTGCGGCACTTTCGGGTACATAAAAGGCGTCGATACGAGCGCACCTGGCAAGGCTCGCGCATATAGCAGGCGATAGGAAGCAAGCGAGAACACTTCGTTGTGATTGACACCGGCAATCTTGTCAACTTCGTTGGTGATGTCCTGGATATCGTGCAGCGTTTTGAAATTGAAAATATCGCCATCTTTCACGCGCACCAGGACGACGAGAGTTTGGGCTCCACCGTATTGCCGGCGAAATTGCCGATACAAGAGAGTGTTTGGATGCGTCGCCGGAAACAGGTCTTCAAAGCGAGTCGCGATCGGAAGGTGGATAGCCCAATAGCTCATGAAGATCGTAATCCCGATGAGCAACCATCCAATGGGCTTGCGATAGTCGAGGATGTATCTGGCGAAACTCCAACGAATCTCAGCGTTGCCCTTATCCATTGTTCGATTTCCTTTATCGACCCCGATCGGCTCTGCGCCCGGTATGGGATTCTCCGGATCCCGACGCCTACAATTCACGACACGAACGATGCCTTATAGCAGGGACCGTGACAGTTCGGTAGCCGCAAAATACGATCATTTAACCGCCGCCCACTGCGTCGGATAATTCGCGAAATCGGACAGAAATACCTTGGGATGTTCTGCGTTGCCGATCCGGCATTGCGAGACGAGACGTTTCACTGAGTGTAGAGAGCGGGGAATTTCTTTCGCAGTTCCGCAAGTTTCGGCAGATCGTTATAGACGATATATGGATTGTTCGGGTTCCGCTCAAGAAAGTTCTGATGATATTCTTCGGCCGGATAGAAGCCTTTGAGCGGTTCAACCCGGGTTACGATAGGCTCCGGGAAAGCCTTACTATCCGTCAGTTGCTTGATGTAGCTCTCGGCGATGCGCTTTTGCTCATCGTTCCCGAAAAAGATTACCGATCTGTACTGAGTACCCTCATCCGGCCCCTGGCGATTCAACTCGGTCGGATCGTGCGCCACAAAGAAAAACACTTTCAGCAATTGAGCATATGAAATCTTTGACGGATCGTAAGAAATTCTAACCGATTCGGCGTGCCCAGTCGTGCCGGAACTGACAGTTTCGTATTGCGCGGTACTCTCGGACCCGCCCGCATAGCCTGAAGTCACTTGCGTCACACCCTTCACATGCTTGAATACTCCGTCCACGCCCCAGAAGCATCCTCCGGCTAGTACCGCGATCGGCTCTGTCGCAGTGCGTGCTGGCGGTGCCGCGGCCGAAGGTTCGTGAACCTGGCCGAATACCTCGCGAGACATCAGGCCAGTTACGATCAACAGGCCAACAAAAAACCAGATGCGCGAATACCTCCATCGGCCAGGGACAGCGGACTCGCGAATTCGGGCGATCGGCGACATGCCTTGATTGGTCATCCTGCGTATCCTCGACGGCTCTTACTGTCTCTGCCCAGATAAACTTTCTCTCTAGCCGAAGAGTCTTTATAAGATAACAACCACCGCACGATGTATCCGGTTCCAGTGCCTGCTCCAACTCCCGGATTTGCACGAGTCCGGCATCGCCGCTCGTTTAATGTCGTGCACTGCAGAGTACCCGATCCTGCTCTAATTGCGCGATGCGTTCGTCCGAAAGCCCGAGATAATTTGTAAGTATGCGGCGATTATGCTCACCCAGAAAAGGCGCGTCGAGTTCGAGCGGCTCGGGAAATGCGGAGAACCGCAACGGGAGCCCCGGAATCTGGAAGTCGCCGAGAATGCGGTCGTGGACGGTGCGTACCGTCCCGCGTTCCAGCAGATGCGGATGTTGCATCGCCTCCTCGACGCTCAACACCGGCGCATGCGGAATGTGTGCCTCGCGCAGGCTTTCGATCGCCGCATCGGTCCCGGGCAAGGTTGCGAGCCAGGCATCGATCGCCTGGTTGACTTTTTTGCGATTAGCTACTCGGGCAGTATTGTCGATGCAGTCCTGCGTTCGTGCGAGCTCCGGACGTCCCATTGCTTCGCACAGCTTTGCCCAATGGTTGTCCTGAAAGGCAAATATCCAGAGCGATCCTGTTTTGGTCTGGAAAATTCCTGCTGGCGACAGTGCTCCTATCTGGTTACCCATTCGCTTCACTTTCGCTTCACCGTGGCTCGCACTTACCATTGAAACGGCCATGTCGTGATAATGAAAGTAAGAATCGAGCAGCGAGATGTCGAGATGCTGTCCTTCGCCGGTGCGCTCGCGATGTAGCAACGCCGTCGCCACCGCGGCGTATGCATGCACGCCAGTCGAGACGTCGCCGAGCGCCAACGCGGGAGGATAATAAGGGCCGCCATCCTCACCGCTGAGCGACGTTACTCCGGCATAGGCTTGTCCGATAAAATCATAGCCTGGGTTCGGCGCGAGAGGACCGGTCTGGCCGAACGTCGAAACCGAGCACATGATAATTTTTGGATTGAGCGTGCTGACATTTTCATAATCGAAACCCATCCGCCCAATCACGCCCGGCGCATAGTTTTGCACTAGTACATCGACCTTCGGAATGAGATCGCGCACAATAGCCCTTCCGGCCGCCGTCTTCAGGTCCACGCAAAGACTCATTTTGCCACGATTCTGCTGGACGAAGTATGCACTGCGCTGATCCCGTATATAAGGAAAGTTACGAGACAAGTCACCATTCGGGGCGAGTTCGATCTTGATAATCTCGGCACCCATCTCGGCCATCAACTTGGTGACCGTAGGTCCGGCAACATACTGAGTAAAGTCGAGGACCTTGTAGCCGTCGAGCAGGGGCTTACGGACTTTTGCCGTCATTGCGTATCTCCGTGCGAGATTCCTTCTCTTCGCCGCGTCTGAAACGTCACTATCGGCGTCTCAATACTGCGACCTTCGTTGGACGTTCCAGCGGTTCCAGCGCTCCCCTCACATATCCTTGATCGGCCAGCGTCGCAACCATGCAGAGGTCGCGACCAGCGAAACGCCAGGTCGTCCTACTTCTCGGAACCGGCGCCAGGCCATGATTGAACGGCGCCAAGGCCCTCCAGCGCCAGTCCATACCCCAGATTCTCCAGCATCATCTGCTTCAATTGCTGCGTGATTGCAACTCGTGCATAGCGGACGGTAAGCGAAGGCTTGACCACGATCTGGCGCGCGAGTTCCCAGGCACGCGCTACCAATTTCTCTCGCGGCAAAACTTCGCTTACCACCCCAAGCGTGAGTGCTTCGTCCGCCGAGAGCTTTTGCCCGGTGAGTAGAAAATAACGGCCCCGATTGGGGCCGAGTATCAATGGCCACACGACATGGACACCATCACCGGGCACGATTCCATTCGGGAAATGTGGAGCGTCCTGAAATTCGGCGTGGTCGGCGGCAATCACGATGTCGCACAGCACGGCCAGTTCAGCATGAATCAGCGCCGGCCCATTGACCGCCGCAATTATCGGCACTTCGATGTTAAGATGATTCATCAGCAGATACTTCGCGTCCGAGTAGATATGATCCCACGCAGGCGATTTGAGACCGGCCGGCTGCTGTTCCCCCCTTCCCGTAATATTGATTCCACCGGGACCGCCACCACCCTCAAATTCCGCACAGAAGCTGTCACCGGTGCCGGTCAAAATAACGCAACGATTTTCGTGATCGCGCGCAACATCATAAAAGGCGTAGGACAACTCTTCGTGCGCGGAAATACCCCACTGGAGCTCGGCCCCTTTGGTATGGAGCGTCAACTGCAGAATGCCATCGCGGCGTTCCATCTTGATGCAACTATACTTACTGGAATAGTCTGCGAACTTTATCATCGCCGTTTAACCTCTTCGGAGATACTCGCGCCTTGGTAAACGATTGTCCAATCTCCCCCCCGGCCTCAAGGAGTCCCACAAAATTTCGGATAACTCAACTCGCGCGATGGTTTAGGAAATCCATCACGTCTTGATGCTTGGTTCCCTGAGAGGCCGTGGCAATCGGAAAGAAAAGCCGGAAGCCTTCTGATAGCATAGAGTCATTGCGGTTCGGCGATCGGCCTCTCGAGGACAAGGCACTGCCACCATCGCCGCAATCGACCGAGGGAAACCATCACGAGCATCGGAACGTCTATAACCATGCAAGCAAAGTTGAAGTTGACTTCCATCGAATCAGCAGGGCGAAAATCATGAGATATTCAATCGCACTGGCGGCATTGCTGGCCTCGACCTGCGTGATCGCGTGCGGCGTTCAACAGCCGGAGCTCCCTCCGCCGGAAGCGGCAACGCCCGCACATCCGCTGCCCTTCAAGGGGCGGCTGGTTGACGGCGATCCGAGCGAACTTCCCCCCGCCGTCGCGCTGTCACTATCGCACACCTCAACCGTCACCTTCGCTTATCGCGAGGAATTATCTCACGACGAATACCACATTCCGTTGATCGTTTCGGCCTTCGATCCGGTCACATACGTCGGCGCACCATTAGGCGACTATGGTGTCACCGCTTTCGCTTCCTTGTCGATCGTTGAAGGCGATCGAGTACTAGGCGATTATACCGCCAAAGCGCATGTCACGAAGTCGTATAATCTTTATTCAGAACCGACTCACCAGGAAGTCGAACAAGCGGCGCGCGTCGCGGTGCGCGATCGGATCGATAAGAAGCTCTACCATGACGCGGCGCACTTGGCTGATTCGATTGCGCCCGTCGGTCGCCCCGCTTTGATAGCTCCGCTCGAAAAATGAACCAACGGTACTTGCTGCTTCTGATTTCTGTCGCGACACTCACAGCTATCGGCTGCGCGGTTCAGGGTCGTCCCTTCGAAAAGGTTCCCTCATATGCGAATCAGGCGGTCATCTATGTCTATCGACCGTACAGTTATGCCGGGTCACTACTCCGGCCTTCAGTGACTTGCGGCGAGGATACCGCTCGAATCGGTCCCGGCGGCTATCATGCTTTCGTTGTTCCGACCGGAAAGGTGCTTTGTAAAGTCGAAACCGAAACCGCCGATGTCGTCGAGCTCAACGCAGAGCCCCACGTCTATTACATCAGGGAGGAAATCGGATGGGGTGTTCTGACCGGCCATCCGCATCTCAACCCGATTGATAATGACCAGGCACAATCGGAGATTCAGTCGTGCTGCGTGCAGGAACCGTGACACGTCACGGCAACGGACTAACCTTTCGACTAGCTATCTCTCTTCAGTCCGACACCCGCCATCATCCCGAGACTTTCGAGCGCGATTCCATAGCCGAGGCCTTCGAGCATTGCGTTCTTGAGTATCTGAGTCATCGCGACCCGTGCGTAACGCCGCGCCAGTGTTGGCCGCTTGCATATTTCACAGGCCAGTTCCCACGCTCTCGGCAAGAGCGCTTCTCGCGGCATAACTTCATTAACAACGCCCAGCTTCAAGGCCTCGCGCGCCGAGAGTTTCTGTCCGGTTAGCAAAAAGTACCGTCCACGATTCGGGCCAAGCACCAGTGGCCATACGACATGAACACCATCGCCCGGCACCAGTCCGCTGGGAAAATGCGGTGCATCCTGAAATTCGGCCCCTTCTGCCGCCAGGACGATATCGCATAGCAATGCAAGTTCCGCATGGATAAAGGCCGGACCGTTCACCGCCGCAATCATCGGTACTTCAATATTCAAATGATTGAAGAGCAAGTTGCGGCCATCGTGACCCGCCTGATCCATCTTCTCGAACATTTCAGCCGACAGGCGTCCTTCGCTGTATCGCGCCAGCCCGCTTATAGACGGATGCATCTCGGCACAAAATGCGTCACCGGCGCCGGTAAGTATCACGCACTGGTTCTCACGATCGCGCGCTATATCGTAAAACGCATAGGACAGTTCCTCATGCGGCTTAGCGCTCCAGACGCAAGGCGCATCAATCGCCCCTTTGGAATGGATACGCAGGAGGAGAATCCCGTCCTTGCGATCCATTGTGATGTAGTCGTACTTGGTCGAGTACTCTGCGAAGGTGGCCGGCTTCACGAATTCGCACCTCCTGGCGACGCCGCCGTGATGAACCAGGCACTCTCCAATCCGCAAATCGTCGCGATCCGATTAGTCATATGAATGGTCACACTATTAAACCTGGACACTCCTTTCGATCAAGCAGACTTAGTCATCGCGGGCCGTTGCTTATGCCATTCGGTAGCCTGCTCATAAGCCGCACCTACTTGAAGCAGGGTGGCTTCGCCAAGACGACGGCCTACCAATTGGAGGCTTGGCGGCGGTCCCGCCTTACTCTCGCCACACGGCTGGGACAGCGTCGGATTTCGACTCAGGTTGAACGGCGCCGTGAAGTGCAGCAGTGTGTTCGAGCCTGTCAAGCCTCGCGCATCGGTTGGCATACCTGTCGCCGGCAGCGAAACGAACGGCATCGATGGGCACGCTACCACATCTACCCGCTCGAAGACGTCCTGGAATCGATTAGCGAATCGCTCGCGCACCATCTGCGCCTTGGCATAATCCTGGCCTCGCACGGTCGCGCCGGCTTCAAGAAACGACCTGAACCCGGAACCATACTCCGCAGCCTTCGCTGGATACGTAGCCTCATGCGCCGCCGCTGCATCGGCAGTACAGAGCGTTGTCCACGCTGCGAGACCCGGTTCGATATCTGGAAGCGCGACTTTACTAATTCGCGCACCTAGGTTCTCGAGCGCGCGCATCGCGTCAAGCACGGCCGCGGCTATCTCGGGCGCGGCCGCCCGGGCAATAAACTTTTCGTCAACTCCAATGCGTATCCCCTTTGCGCCACCCGTCAACGCCGCCATGTAGTCATCGACGGCCGCTGAGAGTGATGTGTCGTCCAGGGGATCCAGTCCCGCGATCACCCCTAGCATAATCGCCGCATCGGCCACTGTTCTCGTCATCGGTCCGATGTGATCGAGTGACTCACCCAAAGGGAATACGCCATAGCGGCTGACGCGGCCCCAGGTCGGCTTGAGTCCAACGATCCCGCAGGCCGCCGACGGGAAGCGGATCGAACCGCCGGTATCAGTCCCAATCGATGCGAAGCAAAGTCCTGCACTGGTTGCGACACCCGAACCGCTCGATGAGGCTCCCGGCCAGAGCGACGGATCCCATGGATTCAGCGGCGTCGGATTCTCGGGATGATACCAGGCGACCGCGAATTCGGTGAGGTTGAGCTTGCCCAACAGCACTGCGCCCGCCGACTCCAGACGCTCGACCACGGTAGCATTCGAATCTGGGCGCCAATCGCGCAAAACACGACTCGCGCAAGTAGTCAGTTCTCCTTTCGTCTGGCAAAGGTCCTTCACCGCTATCGGCACACCATGCAGCGGACCGCGCCACTTCCCGGCGCGAATTTCCTCGTCAGCTTGCGTGGCGCGACGCAGTGCAGATTCGTCGAGCACGGTCAGATATGCATGCAGACGCGGGTTCATCCGTTGAATCCGCTCCAGTATGCTGCGGGTTACCGCGACCGATGAAGTCTTACCGGTCCGCAACTGCGCCGACAGTTCTTGTAACGACAGATAGCAGAGCGCGTCTGATTCCAAGTTATTGCTCCAATCCGGTTGGGTTGCCGATGCGATAGTTATCGACCATTCTGCTCATCGCTGATGATACAATGGATGTCCGCGAAAATTGGTATGTACGCGGCTGAAATGCTCACCTTCAAGGTTCGCAAAATATAGGTCTTGCAGTCCCGGACCGCCGAACGCGCAATTGGTTGGATGATCGAGTCTTTCACTATCAGGATCGTCGATCAGCATCGTCCACTTCCCGGTAGTATCGATCCGGAGTATCTGATTAGCCGGTAGTAAAATCTTGTCCAGTGGCGGCTCGCCTTCTTTCTTGGCCTTTCCCGGCAACGTTACAAATAGGTTTCCGTCAACATCGAAGGCCATGCCATCCGGAATCGCGGGAAAATCCTTCGCGTAAACCTCCGGCTTACCGAACGAGCCGTCCTTCTTGATCGCGATTCGAAGACAATCGTATCGAGTGGACTCGAGTACATAGACCGCCTCCTCTTTCGGATCAATTGCAGTTCCGTTTGCGATATATAAACCCGTCGCGACAACTTCACCTTTGCCGCCGGGCCGAATACGCACCAATGCGCCCTTCGGCGACGGATTCATCAACTCCGGCAGAATGTGGTTTATATTACTGGTGCTCGAATTGGAGACGAACAGATTCCCCTCTGCGTCATAGCTCGCAAAGTTGGGCAGACTCAGATGGAGGTCGCCGACCCGATCCGCGACCATCGACACCTTGCCGCTTTGCGTCACCCGAATCACGGCCTCCTTCCCGAGATCGCAATAGACCAGATCTCCGTTGCGATCCATCGTGACGCCATTGGGAATCGATCCCGCCGGCAGCGTCGCAAGTTCGCTAACAGCGCCGTCCGGCGTGACCTTGTACATCACGCCGTTACGCCCGCCTCCGTACACGTTATTGTCCTTGTCCACCACGACGCCCTCGGCCTTCGACACGCCGCGCCCGAATACTTCTACTGCGCTCACTGGAATCGTCGCCATTTTTTCACCCTCTCTTCAGATTCATTCACGCGCTTCGCTGCCGCGGCTCGCGAAGCCTGAGCCGTCGGACGTCTCTCGCGCCACGCTCCCTTCCTCCGCCTAGCAACTTCGGCGGCTTTGCGCAATCTTCGCGGGCTTACTGAACTCTGCTTCCGGACGAGATTTCGGTGCTTCAAGAACTTCGTCTCGCTTTCAACATTTCAGCAGGCTCGCCACACTCTGGCGCGCATCCCATCCGTGGCTATAATCTCACTTGGTATGTCATCGGCTCTCCGTCACTTCCGCGTGGATTCCCCGTGCGAGCTATTGCCCTACTTACTCGACCTTTCGCTCGGACTGTCGCGCAAGCAGACGAAAGACCTACTCCGCTTTCATGCGGTGCGGGTGAGGAATCGGGTAACCATACGGCACGATACCCTATTGCAGGCAGGTGATCTTGTTACCATAGCCTTGCGCAAGCGCCCCGACGACAACACCGCTGTCACACGCCACGGCCTGCGCATTGTCTATCTCGACGATGCCATTGTGGTAATCGACAAACCTGCCGGCTTACTATCTATGGGCTCGGCGCGAGAAAAAGATAAGACCGCTTATCGACTGCTTAACGAACATCTGAAAGCACTGACGAACTCATCACTGCAGCAGGTTTTCATTGTTCATCGGCTCGACCGCGAGACTTCCGGACTTATGATCTTTGCGAGAAGTGAAGTCGTCCAGGCGGCACTCCAGCAGAACTGGAAGCAGGTCAGCAAGAAGTACCTCGCAGTGGTTCAGGGCGTCCCGGGCAGTCCGCGCGGAACCCTGAGAGACAATCTTATCGAAGGCAAATCATTGTTGGTTCATCGCGTCGTTCAAGGCGGCGAATTAGCCATTACTCACTATCGCATCATTCGCCATTACGCCGACAAAGCGTTACTCGAACTTACACTCGAAACCGGCCGCAAGCATCAAATCCGCGTTCAATTGGCTATCCTTGGTCATCCGGTTATGGGCGATCGAAAGTACGGCCCACGAACCGCTTCCGCGCGAAGGCTCGCGCTTCATGCGTTCGATCTGCGCTTCCCGCATCCGGTCTCGGCCGCACCGATGCAGTTTCAAAGCCCGCTTCCTGCACAGATCAACGATTTGCTCAAACCACGCGCGCGCGCTCGCTTTGACCACGCGTAATTTGACCTTGTAGACGGCCTTTGCCTGCGTTATTACATTCGTGCGCTCCCGCGATCGTCGTATCGGAACGGAGGCAGCCTTGACCTCAGAACACGATATTCGCCAACAACTGACTATCTGTCTTGATAAGCTTGCGAAGATCCGGCCCACCGATCTGACTCGCGAGGAGTCGCTGGGCTCGCTGAACTTTCGCTCGGGAATTCCGTTCTTCGAACGAACGCTCAGCTTTTATCGCCAGATCGGCAATGCCAATTTGACTCGCGTCCCGTCGGCCATTCTGGAGATTGCGGCCAATCACGCCGAAGAGAGTCTTCATCAGTTCGAACAAATCGAAAGCTTCAATCCGGCGGGAATCGAGCGCCCGGAGCAGATTCGCAATCTTCTCATCAACGACTTACGCGACGCTCACGCCGCGATCTACGAAGACCTCTGCATTCTCCTCGCCCCGAGCCGCAATCAAGTGCAGAAGTTGCCGCGCGGCTCTTCGATTCCAACGATCATCTTGTTGGCTATCGTTCTGTTCGCTGCGATTCTCGGATATCGTTCCTCGCTCTACGGAAAGTTGATTCGCGACTTGCAGGATTTTGCGCGCAATTTTCTTGCGCACCGATAGTCACAATTCCCGCGACTGAGAATCCGCTAAAGCCCGCGTGCTTTTTTATCGGGCCGAAGGATCCCGCCCGAGAGCCGCACGCGCGATCGCGAAACGGTGTACTTCCGAAGGCCCGTCGTAAATTCTGAACGCGCGAATGTCCCGGTAGATTCGTTCCACCACCGTATCGTCGGTCATGCCCATTCCACCTAGTATCTGTAGCGATCGATCCACCACGCGTCCGAGCGCTTCCGAACAATATACTTTGTACATGCTGGTTTCCTGGCGGGCCTGCGCCCCTTGATCCAGCAACCACGCCGCGTGCCAGATCGCCAACCGGCACAGGTTGATGTCAGTCTCATTGTCGGCGATCATGAAGCCTACCCCTTGGTGTTCGCCGATGGCGCGGCCAAACGCCTGCCGATGACGCGCATACTCAAGTGCGATCGCATGGCAGCGCCGCGCCGCCCCCAGCCATCTCATGCAATGTGTAAGGCGCGCCGGTGCTAGTCGTATTTGCGCGTAACGAAAACCCTTGCCGATTTCGCCGAGCACCCGATCGCGCCCGACCCGCACGTCGCGAAACTCAACTTCAGCATGACCGCCGGGCGAGTTGCTATCCATCGTATTGAGTATTCGCTTGATCGAAAACCCCGGCGCGTCCATATCGACCAGCAGCATCGTCGCTCCGAGATCGTGGCCGCTCGAGTCCTCCGTCCGCGCCATTACGATATTCAACGACGCACCGGGCGCACCCGTGATTAACCACTTGCGACCGTTGATTATAAACTCGTCCCCGGCGCGCCGCGCCGTGGTCTTGAGCAACGTGGGGTCGGAACCCGCGCCCCCGTCCGGTTCCGTCATCGAGAACACCGTGCGAATCTCCCCGCGCACCAGGGGCCCGAGCCACCGCTCTTTTTGCGCCGGCGTCGCCACCTGGTTCAGCAGGTTCGTATTACCCTCGTCCGGCGCCTGGATATTCACCGCGAGCGGTCCAAGCGGCGACCAGCCCGCGGCCTCGAAGACCACTGCCATCCCTCGATGGTCCAGGCCCAAACCGCCCCATTCGCGCGGTCCATGCGGTGAGAGCAGCTTTGCCGCACGCGCCTCCTGTACCATCTCGAGGCGCAATGCCTCTTCCGGCCCATGCGGACCCTGGCGCGGATCGCGTTCGAGAGGCACGATCACTTCCCTGATGAATGTTTCGTATTTATCGCGCAGCGCAACCACTTCGTCGGGCAGTGAGAATTCAATCATCGCTAGCACTCCATGCTTCGATCGGAGTCCCGCACGATAACGCGTCGAAGAGCGAGATTCTATACTTCACGCCGGCCCGAGCTATGCCTCTCACCGACGCCTTCACGGTGCCGCGTTCGGTCCGGTCGGCGGCTACGTTACTGTCGCAAGAAAGCCATGATCTATCCCCGCCGCCGTCTTCTGCGCGACCCTTACCACAAAACGGAGCGCCGTTTTGCTGCCGTCCGCCCAGCTAGCCGCGCGCGATCCGCCTATGCTAAAGCGTGGTCTGACTAAAAGGTTTGGAGACGATTGCAAATGCCCCCAATCAAGTTCGGACTCTTTCTCCCCACCGGCGATTTCGTGCAGGCCCGCGACGCCGCCGTCTGGGCCGACCAACACGGCTTCTATTCCGTTTCGATCAACGATCATTTCTTCTCGCCCTTCGGGTCGGGCCAGATGCCGCAGCTCGAATGCTTTTCCACACTGAGTGCGATTGCCGCGCTTACCAAAAATGTTCGCCTCACTCCTACCGTCACCGCGATGTCGTTTCGCGCCCCGCCGATGCTCGCAAAAATTACCTCCACTCTCGATCAAATCAGTAATGGGCGGTTGATCCTCGGTCTCGGCGCCGGTTGGCAGCGTTCCGAATATGACGCACACGGCTACCCCTACCCCTCCAACGTCGAACGGCTCGATCAGCTCAGTGACGGGATCAAGTTGATCAAGGCCATGTGGACCCAGGACGAGCCGACCTACCACGGCCGCTTTTTCTCGATCGACAAGGCCTATAACCATCCGCGGCCTGTGCAAAAGCCTCATCCGCCGATCATGCTTGGCGGTTCCGGCAAAAGGCTCCTGCAGATAGCCGGTGCGGAAGCCCAGATCGCCAATCTCATTCCGCCGATCATCAACGGCAAGGATTTCGTGCAGGATCCCGCGGCGGCGGTAAAGTTCGACAAGGCCGAAATCAAACGCCGGATCGCGATGCTGCGCGGCTTCACCCGCGACGCCGGTCGTGATCCGGCGTCAGTGGAAATCAGCGGCATCGTGGTGCTTTCGATCGCGCGCGAAAAGAGCGTCGCCGATGCCGCCATCAAAGCGACCGCCGCGAGCATGGGCTTCCCTGGCAACGACGCCGCGCGTAATTCACCAGTGCTGCTGATGGGCACGCCCGATGAGGTCCGTCGCGAACTTCGCTCGCGGATCGAGGAGTTCGGCATGACTTACTATATTGTATTTCCGACCACGACCGAGTCGCGCGACCTGCTGGTAAGCGACATTATGCCGGAGTTCAGTTGAAGCCGTATTTCATTCCACTCGCTCTCAGCCTGGAAGAGTATGTAAATCGATTGGCTTATGATTACTCACTGTTGGAGGTGACTGATGACCAGTAGAGCCGGATTACTATCGATAATCTCAGTGACTACTGTAATCGCAATTGCATGCGTTTATGCAGCGGCCGCCGATTCCGCCAGTAATGATAAAGCGGCGATTGCCGCGCTCGAACAACGTATCGCGACTGCCGTTCAAGCCAAGGACGCCAACGCTATCCTGGCTAATTATGTCACCGGCGATGAGTTGCTCGTCTTCGACGCGATTCCTCCGCGTCAGTACCAGGGCTGGAAGGCCTATCGCGATGATTGGCAAGGTGTGCTCGACCAGTGTGCGGATTCGCCGAAGATGGAGATTACCGACCTCGCGGTCGAGGTTGAAGGGCCGCTCGCGTACTCCCACAGCATTCAGCATTTCGCCTGCACCGGCGCCAAGGGCAGCGCGGTCGGCCTGACCATGCGCACCACTGACATCTACCGGAGAATTGGCGGCAAATGGCTGGTCGTGCACGAGCACAATTCAGTGCCCGTCGATCTCGCCACCGCCAAGGCTGATCTCAGCTCGAAGCCCTAGAAAATCGTGCGCCGGCGTCCCTTGCACGACGCCGGTGCGCAACGCTCACAACAGCGGTGAAACCCGGACGTCGTCCGCCTTGAGCAGCATCGCACCAACCATTTCGAGCGTCCGCCGTTGACCAATGATGTGCTGACACCACGTCTCGGCGTCACGCAGCGCGCGATCGAGCGCACTCTTCCTCGAGTAGATCGCTCTGCCGCCCACCGCATCGAACAGCATCCTGATAATCTGCCGCGACGACTGACACATGTTGATATTGCTGAGCCAGATGTCCGCGCGCTCCTGCTCCGTCGGTGTCTCGCTCTTCTCGAGCCTCTTCCAATGACGCTCGATTGACGCGAAGGTGTATGATCGCGCCGCACCCAACATCATCTCCGCATCTGCGATCGCACTCTGAACCCGTCCCAGATTCTTGTAGAGCCGTCCGCTCGGAACTTCGATCTTGCCCTCTATCACTTCCTTGAACAGGTCAATCGTCGAGCGCGCGACCCCCAGCGGTACACCCGCCCCTTTCGGAAGAATCGCATTGTTGCGCCGCCACAATGGACCGTCACGCTTGGCCGGTTCCACAAAGCTGAAGCTATTCTGTTCCGGGATGAAAAGGTCCGCCACGCGATAGTCATTGCTGCCCGTTCCGCGCAATCCCGTAGTATGCCAGGTGTCCTGAATTTCATACGCGGAGGCTGGCGCGAGCATTATTCGCCAATGCGGAGCGCCCGTCGCGTCCCGTGCCGGCGCGCCGTTTTCGTGCACGATGCAACCCGCCGAAACCACGTCCGCATGCGTGATGCCGGAGCCGAACATCCATTGCCCCGACACTCGATAACCGCCATCGACGCGCTCGGCGCGGCCCGCCGGCCACACCCACCCGGCCGTACACATGTCGAGCCGCGGATAGAGTTTTCGTCCCGCGTCGTCGTCGATGTAACCCGAATAAATCCCCGAGTCGCACCCGATCATCACGCACCAGCCGACCGCCGAGTTCGCCCGCGAAAGCTCCTCGATAACCTCCACCTGCTCGATCGTGCTAAACTCCGGCCCACCCCAGATTTTCGGCATCGTCAGTCGAAACAGCCCCGCCTCGCGCACCCGCGCGACCACTTCCGCCGGCAGCCGCCGCGCCTCATCGATCTCAGTCGCCTTCTCCCTGAGATAGCCACTCAGCGCCCGCGCATTTGCGTAAATGTCGGACACGCTCATCGAGGGACCTTGCAGGAAGTCCCGTTTCGTCGAGGACGCGATTGCCGCCATAGCCGTTATCTCCCGAAGTTCGACTCTTCACTCACCGATCATTATGCAATAGCCGATCGGCCATCAATAATCGATGGCGTCCGACTCAACGCCATTCTCGCACCAACGCTTTGCGCCGCACGCACGCTTCAGTTAACCACTGTTGATATGCAACTCCGATCGCGACTGACGATATGCTATTCGCTACCGGGGCCGCGCTGATGAAAAATAAGAACCTTTCAACTTATCGGGCCAAGCGGGATTTCACCCGCACCGCCGAGCCGAGCGGTGAATTTGCGGTGGCTGCGTCGAAATATCCGCGCTTCGTAATTCAGCAGCACGCGGCGACGCGGCTGCATTACGATTTGCGCCTCGAACTCGACGGCGTCTTCAAATCCTGGGCGGTTACGCGCGGCCCATCGCTCAATCCCGCCGACAAGCGACTCGCTGTCGAAGTCGAAGACCATCCACTCGATTACGGCGATTTCGAAGGTACAATTCCAAAAGGTCAGTATGGCGGCGGCACGGTGCAGCTCTGGGATCGCGGCTATTGGATGCCGGAAGGCGACAAGTCCCCGCAGGCTGCGCTCACCAACGGTGACTTCAAATTCACCCTCGTCGGCCAGCGGCTGCGCGGAAGCTGGGTCCTCGTGCGCATCAAACACGATCGCAACCGCGGCAAGCGCACCAACTGGCTATTGATCAAACATCGCGATCAATACGCACGCGACGACGATGCGGACGCGCTCCTGACCGACAATCGCTCAGTCGCCTCCGGGCGTTCGATGGCCGACATTGCGGCCGGCAAAGGTCCCGGTCCAAAACCCTTCATGCTTGATCGCAAAAAGCTCGCGCGCGCCGATGCAATCTGGAACTCCGACTCGGGCGAACGCGTAAATCCGGCTACGGCCGCCCTATCCGCGCCCATCGCGAACGCTCTCGATCAACCGAAACCCGACGTCGCAAAAGCCCACGGCGTCAAGGTCAAACACCTGCCCGACTTCATTGCGCCGCAACTCTGCCGACTCGCCGACTGGCCTCCGTCCGGCGCCGCATGGGTCCACGAAATCAAGTTCGACGGCTACCGCGTACAGACCCGCGTACAGCATGGCCGCGCGATTCTGCGCACCCGCAAGGGTCTCGATTGGACCTCGCGATTTCCCACGATCGCTCGCGCGGCGGCGCATCTGCCTGACTGCATCATCGATGGTGAAGTAGTAGCTATTGATAAAGCTGGAAGGCCCGACTTCGCGGCGCTGCAGGCCGCCCTGGCTGACGGACGCACCGACGATCTGATCTACTTTGCCTTCGACTTACTCTTCGCGGGCCGTTTCGATTTGCGCGAGCTCGCATTATCCGATCGTAAAGCGCAACTGCGATCGCTCCTCGAGACCCAGCCCAATCGCGATCTGCTGCGCTATGCCGAGCACTTCGACGGCGGCGGCGACACGGTTCTGGAGTCGGCGCGGCGCATGTCTCTCGAAGGCATAGTTTCCAAGCGCCTCGACGCACCCTATCGATCCGGCCGCACTCAAAGTAGTTGGACCAAAATCAAGTGCCGTCTCAGTCAGGAAGTAGTGATTGGCGCCTGGACTGATAATGCCGGCCACTTCCGATCGCTGCTTGCCGGAGTCCATCGCGGCGAGCATCTATCTTATGCCGGCCGCGTCGGCACCGGTTTCGGTCACGACGTCGTCAAGCGCATTCTTCCACGACTGAAATCGCTGACAACTGACAAGAGTCCCTTCGCTGGCGACAACGCGCCCCGCAAGCTGGCGAGCATTCACTGGCTAAAGCCCGAGCTCGTCGCCGAGATAGAATTTGCCGGCTGGACCGGCGACGGTCTCGTGCGACAGGCGTCCTTCAAGGGCTTGCGCGAAGATAAGCCTGCCGCCGAGGTTGTACTTGAAGTGCCGGTGGCCAACACTGGATCGGGGCAACCGGCCGACCCTCGGAAAAGCCCCAGGACCATGACCACCGTCTCGCACAAATCGTCGAAGCCCGCAGCATCCATCGTCATGGGCGTGACGATCACGAACCCCGACAAGGCGATGTGGCCCGACGCCGGCGATGGCAAGCCCGTCACCAAGCTTGAACTGGCGCACTATTTCGAGGCGGTTGGCCCCTGGATGATCCGCCACTTGAAGGGGCGTCCGTGCTCGATCATCCGCGCGCCCGACGGTATCGGCGGTGAGCATTTCTTCCAGCGCCATGCGATGCCGGGGATGTCGAAATCGCTCAGCCTCACCACCGTTTCCGGCGATCGACAACCGTATCTTCAGATCGATAGCGTGGAAGGACTCGCCGCGATAGCTCAGGTGGCGGCCCTGGAACTGCATCCCTGGAATTGCGAGCCCGGGCGGCCGGACGTACCGGGGCGCCTCATTTTCGATCTCGATCCCGCTCCCGACGTTGAGTTCTCGGCGTTGATCGAGGCGGCGCGCGAATTCCATGATCGATTGGAAGCGCTTGGCCTGATCAGCTTCTGCAAAACCACCGGCGGCAAAGGTCTGCACGTGGTGACGCCGCTCGCCGTCTCCAAAAACAACTCGCTGACCTGGCCCGTAGCCAAGACATTCGCGCGCGAACTCTGTATGCGGATGACCGCGGACAGCCCCAGCCGTTATCTCGTCAACATGGCGATGAAGGCGCGGGCGGGAAAAATCTTTCTCGACTATCTGCGCAACGATCGTATGGCGACCGCGGTAGCCCCGCTATCGCCGCGCGCCCGCGCGGGGGCGACAGTCTCGATGCCGCTCCGCTGGTCGCAGGTGCGTGCCGGTCTCGATCCAAAGCGCTATACCATCCGCACCGCGCCCGGCCTGATCGCACGAAGCACCGCGTGGAAGGAATACTGCGACGCCGAACGTCCGCTCGCACCCGCCATCAAGCAATTGGCGGACGTCAAACGCAACTAGCTATTTCTTTCCGGTAGTGCGGCCACCCTTTGCACTCGCGGCCGCGCGCCGCTGCGGATGAGCATTGACGGCGACTTTCTTCTCCACCTCTTCGGCGTCGTCGGCGGCGGACTTCCGCGCCGTGCCGCCGCGCTTTTCCAGCGACGCTTTCAACGCCGCCATCAAATCGATCACCTGTCCGCGCTCGACCGGCTTCGGCGCCGCGGTTACCTCTTCGCCCGCGACCTTCTGCTGCGCCGCTGCAATCACGCGCTCGCGGTAGGTGTCGTGGTACTGCGACGGGTCAAACTTCTTCTGCGTAAGATCGTCGATCAGGCGCTTGGCCAGCGTCAGTTCGGTTTCCTTCACCGCCTCATTCAGCGAGCGATCGAATTCGTCGGCCGCTTTGACCTCGTCGGCATAGTAGAGAAAGTGCAGCATCAGCCCTTTGGCATACGGGCGCAGCAACACCAGATGCTCTTTGCCCCGCAGCGTATAGCGGCCCAGCGCAACGCGCTCGGTCGTCGTCATCGCCTCGGTCAGCAAGCGATACGCTTTGCCGGCCCCATGATCGCTTTCGAGAAAATACGACTCCTCGAAGTAAACCGGATCCACTTCGCGCAACGGCAGGAACTCCGTAATTTCAATCGCGTGATCGGAGCCTGACACCTCGAGCTCCTTCAACTCCTCGTCGCTGAATACTACAAAGCGTCCTTTTTCGATCTCGTAGCCGCGCACCAACTCACTGCGATCGATTATCGCGTCATCGACCGGACAGTATATCTTTTGCTGAATCCGGCTGTTGTCTTTGCCATGTAGTAAATTGAAACTCACCGACTTTGATCGGGCGGCGGAAAAGAGTTTTACCGGTATCGATACCAGCCCAAACGATATATTGCCATTGGCTATCGGCCGTGATGCCATCGCTCGCTACCTCCGAAACCGCGCGGTTCCACCTTCATCGCCACCCGCTACTACGACACCGTGCGAAAATTACTCCTTATATGAGCTTCTAATATCGTTCGCGGCTGGTCAATGCGGCCCCCCGGCACACACCATCGCGGATGCGTGTCGTTGCCATACGCCAATAATGGTGCTGGAAGAATTAGCTAAAGCACTACGCTTGGCAATACTCAGTATATATCTTTAGCCGTGCAGTGCGGTCGGTATCGACTTGTAACCCACGATGAAGTTCGATCGGATACGGCGTAGCAGTCCGTTCGGCCGCGCCTTCGGATAACGGCGCAGGAACTCCTCGTAAAAGACGCGGATCTGCATCTCTGCCAGCCGTGCGCCCAGACAGAAATGCTGCCCGATGCCGAAGCCCAGATGCGGCGGCTCAGTGCGCCCCGCGTCGAAACGCAGCGGATCCCTGAAAATCGCTTCGTCCCGATTCGCCGAACAATACCAGATGATTACCTTGTCGCCCGCGCGAATCGTCTGTCCACCGATCTCCGCATCTTCGATCGCCGTCCGCCGCATGTGCATCACCGGACTTACCCAGCGCACGATCTCGGACGCCGCACTCCCCAGCAGTGACCCGTCTTCGATTATCCGCTGCTTTTCCGCGGGATGTTCCGCGAGCGCGAGGAAGCCGCCCGCGATCGAGTTCCGGGTGGTTTCGTTGCCCGCCGCCACCAGCAAAATGAACGTGCCGATGTAGCGCTCACGCGTCATCGCCTCGCCGTCGATCCGCGAATGCACCAGCATGCTGATCAGATCGTCGCCCGGATTCTCGACGCGCTGGTTCCACAACTCGACTGCATATTCAGCCATGCTGCCTATTTTTTTCGCGGTCGCTTCCGGCGAGGAACGATATTCCAGGTCGTCCTCGGCGATCAGTGCGTTCGACCACTCGAACAGCTTTCCGCGATCCTGCTGCGGCACTCCCAGCAATTCCGCCAGCATCTGAATCGGCAGTTCCGCCGCAATGTCGGTGACGAAATCGCAGGAGTCTGCACCCTCGAGACGATTCAGAATCGCCGTGACGCGCTCCCGAATCCGGCCTTCGAGCTGACGTACACGCTGCGGCGAAAACCCCGGCGAAACCATCCGCCGGTACTGATTATGCTCCGGCGGATCCATGCTGATCATCGGGGCTTCGGTCTGGTCCGCGCCGACGCCCGCCACCCCCACGACGTTTTCGTCAAACATGCGATGGCCACCGTGCTCGCGCGCGGACGAAAACACCTTCGGGTTCTTCGAGACCGCGACGATGTCGTCGTAGCGCGTGACCGACCAGAATCCGCGGCCGTCGGCCTCCGCATTCCACGCGACCGGCGTTTCGCGCCGCATCCGCGCAAATACCTCGTGCGGGATGCCGTCGCGAAAAACGTCCGGGTTCTTCAGATCAACCAGACTGGTCTTCATGCTCGTCGCTCCATCCGCCGGAATTTACCCTTCGGTGAGCGCATGCATTTCGTCGATCGCCTCGGCGAATTCCTCCATGAACTCCGTCACTACCGTCCGCGTCGATTTCACGCTGTCCACCAGCCCCACGCATTGCCCCACCCAATAGGTCACGAGTTCGAGGGCTTTCTTGTTGCCGCGCTCGGCCGCCCGATGTGCCGCGCGCAGCGCCGGCTCACTAAGAATCGTCTGAAACGGCATCGGCAACGGCCCGGGACTGTCGGGGCCTTCCCACGCCTCCGTCCACGCCGATCGCAGTTGCCGCGAAAATTTCCCGGTTCGGCATTTCGATCTGACCGTATCGCGCGAGGTCGCCGCAAACATCTTTTCGCGCAAGATCTCCGAAACATCCGACTCCGCCGTCGTCAGCCACACCGATCCGGTCCACGCCCCAGCCGCACCCAGCGCCATGCACGCCGCCATCTGGCGCCCGGTCGCGATTCCGCCCGCGGCCAGCACCGGCACGTTGCGGATCGGTTTGATCGCGCGCAGTACCTCGGGAATCAGCACCAGCGTCGAGACCTCACTGCAATGGCCGCCCGCCTCCCAGCCCTCGGCGATTATGATGTCAACGCCGGCCTTCACCTGGCGAATCGCGTGCTCCTTCGCTCCGATCAACGCGGCCACTGGAACCCCATGCCGGTGACCGAGGTCGAGCATCGATTGCGGCGGAACGCCGAGCGCGTTGGCAATCAATTTTATCGGATGGCGAAACGAGACTTCGAGCAGCTTCAGCACGACATCTTCGCGCAGGTTCAGGCGCGCCGGCCGCTCACCGCGGTCCGCGATCTCGGCTTGCCGCGATGGTGGAAGCTCGACGTCATACTTGGCCAGCAGTTCGCGGACGAAATCCTTGTGCCGCTGCGGGATCCGCTCCGCGAGCGTCCCCATGCTCACGTCGGCCTCGCTCTTGGTCGCCATGTTCTCCGGAATCAGCACGTCGATCCCGTACGGCTTGCCGCCGATGTTCTCGTCGATCCACTTCAATTCATGCTCGAGGTCTTCCGGAGTAAAGGCGGTCGCGCCCAGTACGCCAAAGCCGCCCGCACGACTCACCGCAGCTACCACATTGCGGCAATGACTGAACGCCACCAGCGGAAATTCGATGCCGAGCATTTCACACAGGACAGATTTCATTGCTATTGCTCCACGGCTTGACGCGCACGAGCTAAAGAAATTGGTGCTATCTACTCATTCACGAAGTAACGCCAACTTCAAGCGCTCTGCAAAAGCCCAGTTCCTTCATGAAGTTGTACTTGCCCGCAAACCACCCTTCCTCACCCGCAAAGGTCTCCCCGGCACTGCCCGCAAAACTCTGCGTCCCAAATTACCTGCGGGGTGAAACCTTTCAAAAGTCACCGCTCTCCATCCACCCGCTTTACTTCGAGCGGCCACACAGGTTGTACTAGACCGACGATGAGTTCTCAGCCATTCATCGACTTCAACCCGCCGCGCTTCCAATACTCGTCACTACGATAGGGCTCCGTGATGGCTATCGCGCGCGAAGATGCCGCCCCAAGTTTTGAATCCTGGAAGCTGCTGCTCGAGCGCGCCACGCCCGCCCAACTCCCCGCCGAACTCGACGAATTTCTCCGCGTACTCACGGTCCTCGGAACGCCGCTGATCGACGGCGCCGATGTCCACTTCGTCTATTACAACCCGCACGCTAATCACGTCGCCGTCGCTGGCGAATTCAACGAATGGGGCCGAAACAATGACGCCATCCCGATGCAACGGCTCCGCGATACCGCCCTCTTCTTTCACACCCTGACCGTGCCCGGAGCCACACGGCTCGAATACAAGTTCATCGTTGACGGCGAATGGAAACCCGATCCGCTCAGCCAGCACAAAATCGACAACGGCCTCGGCGGACAAAACACCTTCTTCGTCGTCGGCGACTTCCACGATCCGCCCGAACTCGAACCGGTCGCCGGCATCCCTCAGGGCCGGGTCGAGGAATTCGAGTTCGACAGCAGGCTCCTGCTCAACCGGCGGCGCGTCTATGTTTATCTGCCGAACACCTACGACCGCGACCGCGACACGCGCTTCCCATCTTTTTATGTCCACGACGGCGGCGAATACCTCGAACGCGCGCGGATGGCCACCGTGATGGATAACCTCATTCATGCCGGCGAAATCCGCCCGATGGTAGTCGTGATGATCGATCCGATCGATCGAGGGCATGAGTATCGCATCAACGATCCGTACCGCGATTTTCTGTGCGACGAATTCGTCCCGGCGATCGACGGTCGCTATCGCACCATCGATGATCGCGACCAGCGCGGCGTTATGGGTGCGTCACTCGGCGGCCTCATCTCCGTTTACGCCGCGCTCTCACGGCCACAACTTTTCGCCAGGGTCGCCGGTCAATCCAGCGCGCTGCAATACGGTGAGGACTCGCTCGTTGCGCTGCTCGGCGCGGTCGCGAATACCACTATCAAGTTCTATCTCGATGTCGGCAGTTACGAGCCGCGGTTCATTCCGGCGCACGAGCGCTTCGTCGCGCTGCTCAAGCAAAAATGCTGGCCGTGTCTCTACCAGGAGGTCGCCGGAGGTCATAACTGGACCAACTGGCGCGCGCATCTGAAGGATCTCTTGCTCTATCTGTGGTCGCCCCTACGCACGGAGTGATGGTGATCGCGCCGTTTCACCCGCCGCCGCAGTCACCACGTCCTGCCCTTTGTTCGCCGGAAGCATGCAGCGTGCGAGAACGGCGGCCAACGCCCGCAGCGTTACCGGCTTGGCGACGTAATCGTCCATCCCCGCCTCGAGACAGCGCATGCGCGCGCCCTCAAGGGCGTGCGCCGTCATCGCGATTATCATCGTATGCCGCAAGCCCTTTTCGCGCCGCCGGATTTCCGCGGCCGTGACGTAACCGTCCATCTCAGGCATCTCGCAATCGAGCAGCACGACCGGATATTGCGTACTGGACAGTGCGTCAATCGCGGCTCTGCCGCCATCGACGAGGTCAACCCTACAGCCCAATCTCTGGAGTTGCTTCTCGGCCACCCTGAGGTTCACCCGGTTATCATCGACCACCAGGATGTGCAGCGGGCTGTGCTGCGATTCACCCGCAAGCCCCGCGGTCTGACGCGATGGCGGCACAGTTTCGCGGCCTGACCGATCGGCGATCGGCAAGCCTAAAGCGGAAATCGTGGCAATGCTGCGAAAGAGATGCGATGGCCGCACCGGTTTGATCAGCCACGCGTCGAAATCTTTTCGATGGCGCGTCGCCAATAAAGCATTTTGACCAACCGGGCTCATCATCAGCAGTCGCGTTCCCGCCAGAGCGGGATCGGAGCGGATCGCATGCGCAAGCGCCGGTCCGTCCATTCCGGGCATCTCGGCATCCACGATTGCGATCTGACACGGCAGGTTTTCGGCAACGCGCTGACGCAGTACTGCCAGGGCGTCGTCGCTGCTCGCCGCAGTCTCCGCCACCATCCCCCACGATTGCAGGGTGCGCGCGACCACCGCGCGATTGGTAGCATTGTCATCGACTACGAGCGCTCGCCGCCCCTCCAGCCGTGAAGTACCCGGTTCTCGTGCAGGGGGCAGCGCCGGCCGGCCGAATTTCGCCGTGAAGCGAAAGGTCGATCCCTTTCCAGGCTCACTTTCGATTTCGATTTTCCCGTTCATGCCGTCAACCAGTTTCGCCGAGATGGTCAGTCCCAAACCGGTTCCGCCATATTTGCGCGTGGTCGAGGCGTCGGCCTGGGAGAAGGGGTTGAAGAGACTAGCCTGCACGTCCAGCGGAATACCGATTCCGGTATCGCAAACCTCAAATCGAAACTGGATCCCGTCGGAGGTTTCTGCTTGCGGCGTCACGCGCAGAACCACTTCGCCGGTATGCGTGAATTTCATCGCGTTCCCGATCAGATTGTTCAGTACCTGGCGCAGCCGGTTCGGATCACCGGCGATGGTCGTCGAGATATCACCGGTGTAATCCAGCGTCAGCTCAAGGCTTTTGCTGCGCGCCTTTTCGGCAAACAATTCGATCGTACTTTCAAGCACGCTTGCCAGCTCAAAATCGATTCGCTCGAAGACCACCTTACCCTCGTCGAGCTTCGAGAAGTCCAGAATATCGTTCACGATGGTGAGCAGAATATTGCCGCTCTCGGAGACTGTCCGTGCCAACTCCACCTGATCGACGGTCAAATCGGTGTCGAGCAGCAATTCGGTCATCCCGATGATGCCGTTGAGGGGCGTGCGAATTTCGTGACTCATGTTCATCATGAACTCGGACTTGATGCGCAACGCCTCGAGCGCGGTCTCGCGCGCCGCGATCAGCTCGGTGTTCTTGATCTCGAGTTCCGCCAGCAGGCGGGCGCGGACCTCGGCCCGCTGCCTCATCGCCAGGCTTTCGGCGGCCGCCGCCCGGGCGTCATCGCGGAGTTGAGTTTCGCGAACTTCGCGGCTCCGATCGTTGGCCTGCCGGCGATGCAGCAAATTGCGCAACTGGGCCTTGGCCGCGGCGAAGTCGCTCGACTTTACGATAAAGTCGTCCACACCGGCGCTGAGGGCCTCGCGCACGACGTCGCCCGCAGGATCGTCGGTCAGGATTATCGACGGGATCGCCTGCCATTCGGAGGCGTCGTGCATCTGTCGGAAAAAGGCCCGGTCGGCCGACGCGCTTTCGATCAATATGCAGTGGGCGCGGCGCACTCTGAGCAGCTCCCGCGCCTCTCCGATCGATCGCGCGATCGCCATTTCGTAGTCCTCGCTCAATAGCCGGAGGCCGAGTTCCCGCAGATATTCCGGCTCACTGGCAATACCCAGCAGCTTCTTGTTGCCGAAGAGGCTGGTGGCCGACTCGATGGTCCGCGTGGCCGCGTGTGATTGCGTCAGCGCGTTGAGCCGGACCAGCAGTAGCGCGCTGTCGGCGCTCTTGCGCATAAAGGCGTCGGCCCCCGCCTCGAGCGCGCGGATTTCGGTGGTCGGTTCATCCGAACTCGTCAGAAAAACACACGGAATTTCACGCAGCACCTCGTTGGATTTAATCCGCCTGATGAACGTCAGGCCATCAATTCCGGCCATCTGGCCGTCCACCACGATCGCGGCCGGCTGAAGCTCGGCGGCCAGCCGCAAGCCCTGAACCCCGGTCTCGGCCTCGGCCAGCCGATAGCCGTTCGATTCGACGAGTTGCTTGAGCCACTTGCGAAAAGTCTCGCTGGGATCGATCACCAGCAGGTTCAGTGGTTGCGGAACCGCTGGTTCCGAGCGGCTGGCGCGTACCAGGTCGTTCGCACATCGCAGCAGGTAGCCTTTTTCGTAGGGTTTGCCTATATATTCGTCGGCGCCGGTCATAAGCCCGCGCACCCGCGAGCGAACGTCCGCCTCGACCGACAAGAGGATTACGGGAATCGCCCGGGTTTCCGATGCGGCCTTTAATTCAGCCAGAAATTCGACGCCATCGCCGTCCGGTAGCTGAACATCCAGCACGATCAGATCGAAGGGGCTATTGTGCAAGGCGGCACGGCCGGCGGACAGCGTGGCCACGACGCTGCAAGCGAAGCCCCCGGATACGAAGGCCGTCTTCAGGTCCATGCGAACCGTCAAGCTGTCGTCGATAACCAATACATTCGATTTCATTTCTGATCTCCACGACTGCGGCGCGCCATGTAGTAGAGCGCCCCCGCAACGTCCGCC
>Ga0207695_10002397_pt1 | contig 27790 bp, 23 predicted proteins | sample KBSC54metaG_FD_184354 | JGI IMG/M metagenome (GOLD analysis project Ga0207695, IMG submission 184354) | Corn rhizosphere microbial communities from Kellogg Biological Station, Michigan, USA - KBS C5-4 metaG (SPAdes) (version 2) | ecosystem: Host-associated > Plants > Roots > Rhizosphere > Soil...
AATGGAAAAAATGGAGCTCATGGGACACCTCTTCTCCGACGACACGCTAGACATGATCAAGCGCTTCAAATCCCTCTTCGATCCCGACTGCCGCCTAAACCCAGGAAAGGTACTCCCAACAGGAAGGGGCTGCATGGAAATCCGCCAAAAAGCCCTGACAGAGGCCAATGTTGTTTGATGCGTGTTCATGCGTGTTCATGCGTGTTCACTCGTGGCCAACTTGATCGCCACTTCCAGCCCCGAAGGTACCCGATTCCGGCACATGACCGTCCCCTTGCAAGCCTCGATACAAGTCCGAACGATCGCCAGCCCCAAACCGGCCCCGCCAGTCTCGCGAGTACGCGCCGTCTCCGGACGATAGAACGGAGCAAACACTTCCTCCAACTCCGATTCTGGCAAGCCGGGACCACGGTCCGCCACGATAATCGCCACCTGCTCCCCATTCTCCCGGCGCGCCGAAATAGTAATCGGTCCGCTCTCCGCCGCATAACGAATCGCATTACGCAACAGGTTCGAAAGAGCACGAAGCAGATAAGCCTCGTTTGCCATCACCATCAGGTCCGGCGCAATCGTCACCTCAACCGGATGCCCGCCAGCCTCCCGTATCACCGCCCGCTGCACCACACTGGCGACATCAACCGCCGTCAGAGGAACGCCGCCCACCTGCATACCGGCCTTCGAAAACGAAAGCAGTTCATTCACCAACCCCGACATCTCCTGGATCTCTTCATTCAGCACCGCCACATGCTCCAACTGAGCGTCCGCTGCCTTTCGTTCCAGGATGCCCAAAGCGAATTGAATACGGGCAATCGGAGCGCAAAGCTCGTGCGCGATGTCCCCAAGAAACCGCTTTTGATTCGTCACAAAGCCCTGCAAACGGGACGCCATGCGATTGATCTGCGCCCCCAGGTGCCCCAGTTCATCGCGCCGGTCGACCGCCACTTGAGCATCGAACCGGCCCTCCGCGATCTGCTCCGTCACTCGATCCATCTGAGCAATCGTTGTGGTCAACCCGCGAACAAAAGGCCACCAGCAAAGCACGGAAACACCGATCACACTCACCGCGATGCCAAGCAACAAGCGCCAGTCGAAAAAGAGATTGCTGTTGAACATCGAACTGGAGCGCAGCAACAGAATGCCCGGCCACCGGCGCCGTTCCCCAGGTCCGGAAACCGGAATACGCGCCCCCGCCCAATAGCTGGTCGGATTGTGAGTAATGATCAGGAACACCTGTTCCCGAGGCAGTTGGTCCCGCGGAGGTCCACGTCCAGGCGGAGGATGTCCGGGTTGATCCTCAGGTGGTCCGGCCTCCTCACGGGGCGGCGCATCGCGTCGTGGAGGCGGTCCGCCGCGCGGAGGCGGAGGCACATCCCTTTTAATCCGATCGATCAGGTCCCGAGGCAGCGCCACCTCGGGTCCAGCGATCACCTGGCCCTCGGGAGTCGTCAGGAACACCTCGGCGTTATAGCGCTGCCGGTACTCCGCCAGCAATTGATCTTGCCCTCGAGGAAAACCGGATTCGAATTCCAGACTCAACGCATTGGCGATCGAAGAAATGCGGTCCCGCGCCGGCCCCAACATCAGCGACTCCGCTCCAACCCCGAACTGGGAAGCGGCAATCACCACGATCAAACCCGCCAGCAGCAGAACGTTGAGCAGAGCGAGGCCAACAATCTTCCGGGTCATTCCGATTCCGGCCTCTTCAACATGTACCCAACGCCGCGAATGGTCTCGATCCAACGCGGCGATTTCGCATCGTCACCGAGCTTCTTGCGCAGCGACGAAATATGCACATCGATCGACCGGTCGAAGCCTTCGAAATCCCGGTCCGCCACCTCCAGCAGCAGTTGTTCCCGAGTCTTCACCCGGCCGCTGGCGCGAGCCAGTGACAACAGCAAATCAAACTCCTGGCGAGTCAGCGGAAGCGCCTGGTTGTTGAGGAGCGCGGCATGAGATCCAGGATCCACATAGAGGTTCCCGACCGCCACGGGCCCATGCCGCCGGTCAGCCGCCTGCGACTCGGTCACCATCGATCGCCGAAGCACCGCCCGCAGACGAGCCAGAAGCTCGCGAGTCGAAAAAGTCTTGGGCAGATAGTCGTCGGCGCCCATCTCGAGACCTACAATCCGGTCCGCTTCTTCCCCGCGTCCCGTCAGCATCAGCACCGGAACCGTCGAGTGGATCCGCAGTTGGCGCAGCACCTCAAATCCATCGATCCCCGGAAGCATCACGTCCAAAATGATTGCCTGGAACATCTCCTTCAGAGCAAGCTGCAGCCCGGCCGGTCCGTTGTGAGCCATCGAAACGGCGTAGCCCATGGGTTCCAGATAGTCCTTCACCAGGCGGCACAGCCGGACGTCATCCTCGATAAGCAACAACCTCGTAGGGGAAACTGCGTAGGACACATTCTCTACTCTAGTCCCGGATCCTTCAGAGCCCGCCAAAATTTACACAAGCCTAACAATTCTTCCCAAAACCCAAACAGCATCCTAACAATCATCGGGTCCAATGGAGTCACAGAACGTCACCATGCGACTCCTCACCTACACCCTGATCCTGACCTTCGGCGCATTGCTCGAAGCCCAAACCGATCCCGGCCCACGCGGCGGCGGTCCACCCCTCTCCGGTCAACCAATCCGGGGACTCACCACAGATCAACTCCAAGCCTTCGGCCAGGCACGAGAGACTTTCAACGAGATCGACGACGTAGTCAACGGACTCGGACCCCGCTTCAATCTCGATGGGTGCGGAGGCTGCCATGCCCACCCCAATATCGGCGGATCAAGTCCCGCGTTCAACCCCCAACCGATGGTCGGAATGAAATTCGGAGCCCACAACCAGATCCCCGAGTTCATTCAGCCGAACGGGCCCGTCCGTGTAGTCCGATTTCGCCGCGGACCCGATGGAACGCCCGACGGTGGAGTGCACAATCTCTTCGTGATCTCCGGCCGCAACGATGCGCCCGCAGGCTGCCAAATCACGCAGCCCGACTTCTCGAATACAAACAATCTATCCTTCCGAATCCCAACACCGACATTCGGTCTGGGTCTCATAGAAGCGATTCCCGACTCCACCCTGCGCGCCAACCTGAACCGTGCGCGTGCACTCGGGATCCAAGGCAGGTTCAACACCAGCGGCAACGACGGCACCATCACCCGTTACGGCTGGAAGGCACAGAACAAGTCGCTACTGATGTTCTCGGGAGAAGCCTACAACGTGGAGATAGGCATCACCAACAATCTCTTCCCACAAGAGCGCGAAGAGAACCCAGCGTGCGCCACCACCACCGCGCCGGAAGACCAGGGCGACATCGAAACGTTCGCCACCTTCATGCGCTTCCTGGCGCCACCAATGCCGTCCCCATCCAACGGGTCCATCGACAACGGAAGAGCCTTGTTCGACGCCACGGGATGCTCGGCATGCCACACACCAGTGCTGCGGACAGGCAATTCCACCTTCGCGGCACTAAGCAACCAGGACGTACACCTTTACTCCGACTTGGCCACGCACAGAATGGGACAACTCCTCAACGACGGCATCACGCAGGGTCAGGCACAAGGACAGGACTGGCGAACAGCGCCGCTGTGGGGACTCGGAGATCGCATCTTCCTGCTACACGATGGCAGGACCCAAGACTTACTGGAGGCAATCCGCCAACACGACAGCCCAGGCTCAGAAGCACACAACGTCATCCAGGCATTCCAGGCGCTAATGCCAACGCAGAAACAGGATCTGTTGAACTTCCTACGCTCGCTCTAGCAGGTTTTATCCGTGTTAATCGGCGTTCATCAGCGGCCCTAGGTGTTCATCACCCGGCTCATACGGTCGATAGCTTCATCGATCTCGCCGGTATTCTTGAATCCGAGAGTCACGCAATCCACCGAGCCAAGGTTCATGGCGAATTTCATGGCCGCGTCCCGATCTTCCGCGCGAGTGAAGCGGCCTTCGCCCACCAGCTTCATGCTGATGACGCCGGCGCCCTGAGCCTTCATCTTACGAGTAGTCGCGACCACTTCATCGACCTTGCCCGGGAGGTCGGCCTCTTTGACATTGTCGATGTCCATGCGAGTGCCGTTGTGGTTCATACGGATCATGGCAATATCCAACCACTTGTTGCCAGGAAACGTCCGAAGCGCGGGCAACCCATGAACGGATGCGCCATGAGCCAGAATCACTTTCTTGCTCTTCGATTCCGAGAAACCGTCCTGCAGCCGCTTCATCTCATCCGACCAGGTCGGTTGGCGCATGCAATGCAGAAGAAGGATATCGAAGTACTCCGCATTCAATTGCTTGCGGAACATGTCGATCTTGGTGCTCGGATCTTCATCCTGATGAACTGTGTATTTAGTCATCAGCTTGTAGTTGTCGCGTGGGATGCCCTTCAATGCAGTTCCAAGCATCTCCGGCATGCCGTTATAACTCTCAGCGGTCTCGAAGAACCGGATGCCGCGATCGTACGCATGACGCACAAGCCGGGTAAAGTCTTCTTGCCCCAATTCGCGTTGGATCCGTCCGCCATAAGTGCCCGTACCGAACGCGAGCCGCGTGACCTTCACGCCCGAGTCACCCAGAGTCACCCAGTCGGTTGCGGTCCTCTTCACCGCCGCGGAAGCCACCGAGCTCAGAGCAGTAACAGCCAGGCTCGATTTCAGAAAGTTACGTCTGGTGCAAAGTGCCATCGATTCGCTCCTCGCCGACACAGTACCATATTTCAGTGCGGCTTATCGCGTTCGCGGCCCTGGCCGTCTTCCTTGCAACATCCTTCAGGTCCGGATGGAACCGCGCGGAGACCGATTTTCCGAATTACTATACAGCCGCAGTGCTCGCAAAAAAAGGAGCGCCGCTACACGACTATTACAACTGGACCTGGTTCCAGCGCCAGATGAACTACGCCGGAATCGAGAATCAGCTAGGCGGCTATATCCCCCAAACGCCGTTGACCATGCTGCCTATGGTCCCAATCGCCGGCTTCCCGGTCCAGACCGCCAAACGCATCTGGCTCCTACTGAACTTGGCATTCCTCGGAGCGACAATCTGGATGCTATCGCGCCTCACGCGGTTCACTCTCGCCCAAGTCGCGCTGCTGGCGTTCTGCGGATGGGGATCGCTGCACACCAATTTCCTGCTCGGACAATACTACGTCTTCCTCCTCTTTCTACTGACACTCGCCTTCTATTACGAATCCTCCCTATTCGGCGTAGCCCTGGCGCTGAAACTCTACGGCGCGCCGTTCCTCTTCTACTTCGCGGTGAAGCGGCGCTGGAAGGATGCCGCCGGAATGATCGCCGCGGCGCTCTGCCTCACCGTTGTTGCCATAGCGATGTTCGGCTGGCACAACATCGTCTATTTCGCCACGCAGATTCTTCCCCGAGCGCTCGAAGGAGAAACACTCGACCCCTACAACACAGGCAACGGAACATTCGCCACCCTCCTCCGCCGCGCTTTCGTCACGGAGCCGGAACTCAATCCGCATCCGCTCTGGAACGCCCCGTGGATGTTCTTCTTCCTCAGGCCGCTGGTTACTCTCCTCATCCTGATCATTCCGCTCCTCGCGCTCCGCCGCTCAAACGCGCCAGCCCGCGACTTCGCCTGGTTCTTCATAGCAATCCTCCTGGCATCGCCCAACACAGCGTCCTACACGTTCACTCTTCTGCTCCTCCCAATAACCCTGCTACTGGACGACGTGAAGCCGCTGGAACAGGCAGTTCTACTCGCCCTGTACATCCTGCTCACCAATCCAATGCCGTTCCCGAAAGTCTGGCTGGTGTTGGCGCTCTTCCTCTTCGCCGGCCACCGCTACTGGCGTCTTCTAAGTTGGAAACCAGTCGCAACCGCAACCGCCGCAGCAACCCTAATCGCACTGATCGCCGCGGGAAGGAGTCTCGCCGCCTATCGCCAGGAACCCGGCCAACACTGGGAACGCATCGCAGTCCAACAAGGAGCAATCTACTCGTCATCCCCAGCCGTACTCCGCTCAGGAATCGTCTACGAGTCCATAGGACCAGGCCACTACACCCTGCGCTGGTTGCACGGCGGCCGAATTGACCAATTCCAGTTCGAAGGCGAAGCCCTGCATCCGGTGGCACTCTCACCTGACGGTCCTATCGAGTTCGAACTCGTGGCACACCGGACGTCCACCACAATGGTCTTGGACCCAGCCACCGGAAAGCTGCAAACCGCGGCCAGCCGCCACCCGCAGCCGGATCAGGCGACCTCACCCGACGGCAAGTGGATCGCCTTCCCTTCCGCAAATCAGATCTGGGTGCGAAGCGTAGTTGAGGGAACCGTTACACGGTTGACCGGCGGAAATTGCAACAGCTCCTCCCCTGTCTGGGAACTGGACTCGCAGGCGCTCATCTTCGCCAGCGATTGCAGCCGAGGCATCGGACTGCCGGCGCTCTACCGCGCCAGCACTCCCCGCATCCCATGACGGTTTCGAGGCATCATATAACTCATATGCCCGCAAAGCAGGTTCAGATCCGTAAGCTGCTTCCGGATATCTGGGAGTTGGTCCGCCCACGCCGCGCCCTCATCGGCCTAGGCCTGGTGTTGATGGTGATCAACCGAGTGAGCGGCCTCGTGCTGCCTTACTCCACCAAGTATCTGGTTGACGACGTTATTGGCAAACACAACATCCAGAAGCTCAATCCGCTGGTGCTCACCGTAGCGCTGGCCACGGTCATCCAAGGCGTCACGTCGTTCTCACTCACGCAGTTGCTCTCTAAAGCGGGACAACGCCTGATCGCCGAGCTGCGCCAGAAGGTGCAGGCGCATATCGGACGCCTGCCGCTCAAGTACTTCGACTCGAACAAGACCGGAGCGCTGGTCTCGCGAATCATGACCGACGTCGAAGGAGTCCGCAACCTGATCGGTACAGGCCTGGTGGAATTCCTCGGCGGGGTTCTGACCTCCATCATGGCGTTGGTCATTCTCATCCGAATCAGTCCCCTGATGACCGGGCTTTCCGCCGCCGCAGTGATCCTGTTTGGCTTGGCGCTGTGGAAGGCCTTCGCGAAAATACGACCCATCTTCCGGGAGCGAGGAAAGATCCAGGCGGAAGTCACCGGACGGTTGACCGAATCGCTGGGCGGCGTCCGTGTAGTAAAAGGTTATCACGCGGAGCAGCGCGAGGAGCAGGTCTTCGGCCGCGGCGTAGGACGCCTGCTGAACAATATTCTGCAATCGCTGACAGCCATGTCGCTGATGAGTCTGTCAGCCACGGTATTGATGGGAATCGTCGGTTCAGTGGTCATGTTCGTCGGCGCGCACCAGATCCTCGCAGGTACGTTGACGCTCGGCGGCTTCGTCACGTTCACGGCGTTCCTGGCATTCCTCGTCGCGCCGGTGTTCCAGATTGTGCAAATCGGTACGCAGATCACCGAGGCCATGGCAGGCCTGGATCGAACCCGCGAAATCCTGAACGAGAGCAAGGAAGACAGCGATCCGCACCGCACTGCCTCTCTTGGCCTCATCGACGGCACAGTGATCTTCGACGACGTCACGTTCGAGTACGAAAAAGGCAAGACCGTTCTACACAACGTAAGCTTTCGTTCGGAGCCCGGTACGGTGACCGCGCTGGTAGGCTCGTCGGGCTCAGGCAAGTCGACCATCATTGGTCTCGTCGCAGCATTCTACAAGCCGCTCGAGGGCAGGGTGCTGGTGGATGGCGTCGACCTTTCGACAGCCCGGCTCGACTCGTATCGGACGCAGATCGGAGTCGTCCTGCAGGATACGTTCCTTTTCGACGGCACCATTCGCGAAAACATTGCATTCGCCAGGCCCGATGCCACCGAAGCGGACATTATGCGCGTCTGCCGCATCGCCCGCGTGGACGAATTCGCCGAGCGCTTCGCGGAGAAGTACGACACAATCGTCGGCGAGCGCGGAGTGAAGCTATCGGGCGGCCAGAAACAGCGGGTCTCCATCGCGCGAGCCATTCTGGCCGACCCGCGAATCCTGATTCTCGACGAAGCGACCTCCAGCCTCGACTCCGAGTCCGAGCAGTTGATCCAGGAAGGTCTGTCGTTCCTGATGAAAGGCCGCACAACATTCGTGATTGCACACCGCCTCTCGACAATTCGCCGCGCAGATCAAATCCTCGTGGTGGAAGAAGGCCGCATCCTCGAACGCGGCACGCACGGGTCGCTCTACGCGGCCGAAGGGCGGTACTTCGATCTATACAACCGCCAGCATGGACTGGAAGCAAATCTGTTCCTGGCGCCGGGCGAGGGCGATACGGTCGAAGCGACCACCTGATGAACGAGGTTAGAGAGATCTTTAGTCGGTTAGTAGACCTTCAACTGCTACGATCCAGAAATTTCTGCGGGACGCGAGACTTCTACTTTGGGCATGCAGATTCGAAGACTGGGCGGAAAGAAGTCTTCTCGTTGTTGATCGAGTCCGAGTGGCGGATAGAAGTTGGGGAGCAAATACTCACGGGATCAAGCGACTACCTTGCCAAAGCCGACAATAACGCCGACCCGGCATGGGAAGAGGGCATGCCATGGGGACACCTTCAGGGTCAGAAGCTTCGGGAATTCATGGGCGCCGCAACCGAGACCGACATTATTGCGAGGCGCCAAATTCTGGTCGCGTCCTCCGACGTCGATGCGGTAGGAGGCTTTCAAATCAGGTTTTCGGAAGGAGCAATCCTCGCCGCCTTTCCAGCCAGTTGCCGTGAGATGGAATGGATGTTGAAAGGCACAGACGGAAGCTGTGCGATGTGGATTAACGGCGTTCTAAATTATCACGGTCCGAGGGCCTGAAGCCGTGCTCTTGTGCCCGGTCCGTGGCTGCCGCCTGGCGCTGGTGCGCGAAGGGCGCCGGCTGCTCTGCGCTCGCGAACATTCCTTTGATATCGCGCGTAGCGGATACATCAACCTGCTCCAACTCTACGAACGGCGATCCAAGACACCTGGTGACACTCCGGCTGCTGTCGCTGGACGGCGGCGGCTGCACGACAGCGGCGTGACCGCGCCGTTTCTCGGCGCGATCGCTGACATGATTGCCGCGGCCGGATACGATACTGTGCTGGACGCGGGCTGTGGTGACGGCTTCTACCTCGGGTCGCTGGCCGGCCAGACCGGCTTCGCTGCGCACGGAGTCGACATCTCGATTCCTGCTGTCGATGCGGCAGCCCGCCGCTATCCCGCGTGTGAATGGATCGTGGCCAATGCCGACCGCTTCGTGCCGTATAGCGATCGTTCGTTCTCCATTGTCCTGTCGATCACAGCGCGTATGAATGCGGGCGAATTCGCACGGGTCGTCCGTGACGGCGGCCGCCTCCTCGTCGCTCTTCCGGCGCCTCAGGATCTCATCGAGCTTCGCGGCGCCGGCCGAGATCGTGTCGCTCGGACCGTAGAGACGTTTGCGCGGGGTTTCATATTGGCCGATCAACGCCGCGTCACCACTACCGCCGATCTCGATGCGGCCACCGTTCAAGACGTCCTGCATTCCATTTACCGGCCGATGCAATTGAAGCCTACCGAAGCGATGCGAGTGACCTTCAGTCTGGATCTACTGCTGTTTCGGCGCCGCTAGCGGCAGGTTGTCGTCGACCAATTTTTGATTCACCATATCTGAAATCACAGCCGCCACATTTGGATTTTTTAGCGCCCAGAGATAAGCCCTCTTCGGGACGCTGAGCGGTCCGGGCACCTCTGCTTCGAGCCTCTTCAAGCCCGCCGGATTCGGTTCCCCTCCACCCGGCCCAGGAAATACCGGCCGCGCTACCTTCATGGCGATCACGCCCATATCGCTCTTGCTCGCTCGAGCGATGGCATTCTCAACGGAACCAGCGTTCACTACGTTATATGCCACCATGCAGGCTGAATACATCCCGGTGCCGATCGCAGCATTGATGACACCCGCCGGATCGGTGTGCGCCGAAACACTCAGGTGCCGGACTTTGCCGGCCTTCTTGAGAATCTCGAAAGCCTCAAAGATCTCCGGATAGCTTTTCACCTCATACGGCGTGTTGGCGCCATCCGGACACGTCATCAGATCGACGTGATCGGTGCCCAGCCGTTTCAGGCTCTGGTCGAGCGACTTGATGATGATGTCCTTGTAATTCGTCGCGCGATTGATCTGGCGTCCGAACTCTTTCTCCATCACATTGGCGAGCGTCGCGTCTTCCAATTCCTGGCGCTGGGCTTCGAAGTAGCCGACGAAATAATCGGGCCGCGCTACCTTGCTCTCGTCAATCTCGTCTTGTGTCTTCGAACGCAAGCGGTCCTGCTCCGCGCCGGGCAAGCCGTCGAAAATACTGCGATAAATCTGCGCCCGGTTGGTGTCCCAGATGCTGATCTTCGTGTTGAGAAAAAACTGATCGCGCGGCCGCTCCTTGAGCACCTGCGCGTAACCCTCTTCGCTCTTGCCGCCTTCGTACCCGGGAGCTGTGTCCAGATAGTTCAGTCCGCGGTCGAGCGCGGCCAGCACGTGCTTGTAGTTGTCGGGCGCAATCGTGTTGCCGCCCATCACGATTTCGGACACATAAAATCCCGTGCGGCCGAGCTTTCGATAGGCCATGCCGGGCTGTTTGTTGCGCCATTCACCGGCGGCTTCCTCGGGAGCAGCGTTGGATTTCTGACTGAGTGCAGCGGCTGCCGCGGCGGACGACAAAAATTCGCGGCGGGTCTGCATCCCGCTATGGTAGCGCAGCAACTTACTCGGGGATTACGTTGACGTTCTGCACGCGGAAGCGCTCGTCCTTGGCGGCAAAAAATCCGATCGCGCCATGTGTGAGCCGGGCTTCATTCCAGGAATCGGCGACTTGACCGCCAACCGAAAGCGTGTAGGTGTCGCCACTCACTTCAAGTTTCACCTGCATCTCCGCTTCGGGGTTCATTTCGACTCGAAGTGGCACTTCCGTGGCCTTCTCGCTCTTGCCCGCGATTACCGGATACCTGAGGATGTAAAGACCTGGACTCTTTCCCGATTTGCGATACGCGATCTTCACAGCGTAATAATTCTTCAGATCCGCCGCGCGCACGGCGAATCCCATACTCTTCTTCTCAATCGCCCCGCTGAAGCCGAATTCGTAGTCGGCGAACAGTTCCGTGGTGCTGAGCAGCGCGAATGAACCCGGTTCGGCGCCGGTTTCCGAATCGGCTTTCCACGTTTTAGACCACCCCGCGGCTCCGCTCCACGATTTGAGGCCGGCCGCGAAATTTTCAGAAACAGGGTTCAGGGGGAGCCGCTTGGCCGCCGCTGTAGATGCCCTTCCGCCCAGGAAGTAAACGCTGATCGCCAGCAGGATCGGAAGAGCCATCAACACTCGCTGAGCGGGCATCGGCACGTGAGCCCACCAGCGCCGGGAGGGCTCCGGGATTTTGGATTGGGAGCGAACCGAAACCACTTTAAAGTCCGGCTTCAAGGTTTTTCGCTCGAATGGCAGAGGCTCTTCGGCCTTCAATTCGTGAGGACTTACGGCCTGAGGTCCTTGGATGCTCTGCGTAGCCTGCGCCATCGCCGGCATGGGACTGCGCACCAGCGAAGACGGCAACCCGGGGCCTACCATCGAGATGTCCGGCGGTAGCGGAGCAATCTGCCTGGAGAATTTTTCCGACGTTTCAACCGCTGCGGCCGAAGTTGTCACTACGCTGCAAACCGCGGGTCCCGGGGAGGCGATGCGCATCGACGGCGTGAATACTACGGGGTCGGCGTGCAACGTGGTGACGGCATTTATGGAAAGCTTCCTCGCACCCGAACTGCGCGCGAAAAACCGGTAGGCCGCGACGCGATTCGAATATTCCAGACACAGAAACGCCGCCTTCGGGTGAAGAGTCCAGAGTGGCGCGCGGGAAGGCAGAGGCAACGCTTGTGATGCGATGGGCAGGGTTCCGGGATTTGACACGCTGCTTGTTGGAGGCAGCAGAATCATCGCCCCGAATTGCGGTGTGAAGATGAGCGTGGATGTTTCCGGCGCGGTCCTCGGATCGAGGCTCCACTGCGGCGCGCCGGAAGGCAGAGGCAACGCTTGCGATGCGATGGGCAGGGTTCCGGGATTCGACACGCTGCTCGGTGGAGGCACCAGAACCATCGCCCCGAATTGCGGCGTGAAGATGAGCGTGGATGCTTCTGACGCCGTCTTCGGATGCAGGCTCCACTGCGGCGCGCTCGGAAGTAGAGGCAACGCTTGTGATGCGATCGGCAGGGTTCCGGAATCGGGCACGCTGCTTGTTGGAGGCAGCAGAATCATCGTCCCGAATTGCGGAGTGAAGACGAGCGCCGACGTCTTTGGCGCAGGCAGATTGGTGGGCTCTTCTATGCTCCAATCCGACAAGTCCGCGGGCTTTAGAGAGTCGAGATGCGGCTGCGCGGGTCGCACTCGGCTTCGCGCGAACACGCTACATGTGTCGAGACATGGCGCGATCAGCCGCGATGCAGGCGCCATCATGAGCGTGGTAAAGCTCAACGGATCGAGACCGGTGGGAAGGTCGCTGCCGGAATAGGCAATAGTGACCCGCACGGGCAAGAAGGGCGGCGCCGGGAAATCGTTTTCATCGCGCACTGCCGGCGGCGTGGACGGGAAGAGGACCGCCGACATGAGCGCGGCTGGGCTGGGACCGGCCTTCACACTTACGGTCCGCGGTCCGATACCGGTCATCGCTCTAGCCGCGAAAAGGTTACGCAGTTCCCGCGGAATCAGTTTTACGGCTGCGTGCCGGGTTATTGGGAGAAAGATCCTTGAGTTTTCGGTATCGAGTGGTGCGATCAGCGGCAGAGCCTCCGGTACATTGGTGGCGTTGAGCCGCGAGAACTGGAACGGCGCTTCGGGAATCTGAACCGTGAACGGCTGCGCCTGAGTGCCAACTGCCACGATTACTGGTGGAAACCCGCCGAATCCCTGAAAGACTTCGGGCAGTGGTTCCCTCGAAGAGTAGCCTTCAAGTTGCGACAGATAAGGACAGACGGCGATAAACTCACCAATAGAGCCCGGGATCGGTGCTCGAATCTTTTTCAGCCGCCCTGCTTGGGCCTTGAGGCGGCCTAACATCACGGCATCCTGGTGAGCGAGGAACTGTGTGCGGTGTTCCGGCGAGCAAAACGCACCGCCCGAGATGCGGTTTAAGATCGCGAGTTTTGTGCCGCAATGCAGACAGTCCATACCGGGACCCTCGATTCCCGTGAGATCTACAGTAGCCCTTTCCGGGCTGTCGTACCATGAGGAACCGGTCTTAGATTTGTCTACGATTTATCAGTATGAGGGTACTGCATAGACCTTACGTTTCAGCAAATAGTTCCACCAAGAGTCGGGTGGCCGACGGGAGCTTTCTGGCGATTTCCGGCGTGGCGGCATCTCGCATTACGGGTTGCGCGGCGGCTTCGAATTCCGCGTCATTGGTAGGGCGGGAGAGCTGATTACAGAGCCGGATCATTTCAATGTTTTCATCGCGTTCGGAATGTGGCGTGTAGACCTGATCGGTGCGTGTTCTAGTGGCGAGAAAACCTACTTTGCCAGGCGATCAAAAATTCACCAACACGAATCGGCCGGCCACTCGGGCCCGACCGAGCCAGTACCAGCCTGCATTGCGTCATAGAGCGTGGAAAAAGCGCGGCCCATTGCCAGCGTATCGGCCAGATAGCGTCCGGCGGTGTCTTACTCGCCATGCCGGAACCCGCCTTCGCCGCGCGTGCGGGCCGTAACTAAGCTGGCACTTGACTGCGGCGTTGCGGCCTGCTGGGCGAGACCGGAAAGGTTACCGAACCGCTTGTGAATTGGGCTCGGCTCGGCAGTCACGGGTAAACGCGATATCTAACCAACCGGTCTGACTTCGACGTGTTTGTAGACTTCCTTCGTCTGTTCCGACGACGCGAAGTCGAGACCAGGGAGTTTTGCCGACGCAGTGCCGGCTGCGACAGCCCAGCGGACGGCATCGCGAAAATCGTTCTTGCGGGACATAGCCCAGAGAAACGCGGCTGCCAGCGCATCTCCGGCGCCGATGGGACAGATGGCGTCAATCCGCGGCGGAACAACTTCGACCATTCCCGAGGCATCTCTTGCCACCGCGCCCCGGCTTCCCAGTGAAAGCAGAACGGACTCCGCGCCCATGGCGTGTATTTTGTCCGCTGCGTCGAAGAAATGATTGCGCGTGATCAACGCGCGGTTCAACAGCCGTTCGGCCTCCTGCTGATTTGGCGTGACGATGGTTGGTCCTGCCTCCACTCCGTGCAGCAGCGGCTCCCCGTCGGCATCCAGCAGCGTGCTCACGCTGTGTTTCTTGGCGATCTCAATCAACTGGCTGTAGAAGGTCGCCGGCACGCCCGGTGGCAGGCTGCCGCAGAGCATGAGCCAGTCCGCTTTCTTGACGTGGCTTTCCACCACCTTCATGATTTCCGCGAGTTCCGCCTTTTCGATTCTCGGACCGAACTCGTTGAGTTTGATGGTGAGGCCCTGGCGGTCCGACACCGTCATGTTGACGCGGATCTCCTGCTTGATCCGGATCACTTCCACCGGGAATCCGCTCTCCAGAAGAAGCTTTTCAAACTTCTTCCCGGCCGTTCCGCCAAAGGGAGCGATAGCCAGAGTCTTGCCGCCGAAAGCGTGAATTACACGCGATGCGTTGATGCCGCGGCCTCCGGCGGACAGGCCGCTGGAAAGGATATAGGCCCGATCTTCGAAGACGAGCCGGTCGACGGAGACATTCCGGTCGAGGGCCGGATTGATAGTGAGCGTGACAATCAAATTGTTAGTGTACCGGATACACTGAGAGTTGCCCCAACAATTGCAACCACGCGCCTATCTGGCCTTGTTTGCAGTTTGGTTCTTCTGGGGAACGACCTACCTGGGTATCCGGATGGCCCTTGAGGGCTTCCCTCCGCTGATGCTCCTCGCCGCCCGTTTCCTGATCTCAGGAAGTATCATGCTGACCGCTGTGAGACTTCTGAAAATCGACATGCCGGCCGGCCGCGAATTCTGGTTGACGGCGCTCTTCGGCGTCGTCCTGCTTGGCGGCGGCAACGGCGCTCTCATTATTGCCGAACAGACGGTCCCAAGCGGCCTCGCTGCTTTGCTGGTGACCACGTCGCCGTTCTTCATGGTTGGTTTCGACGCAATTTTTCCTGGCGGTGAGCGACTGCACCTCCCAACCTTGATCGGGATTCTTGTCGGATTTTGCGGAGTGGTTTTGCTCATCCTGCCCAACGGATTCGCAGCGGGCATCGATCGCCGAATTCTCCCTGGAGTGCTCCTCCTCGAAGGTGGTTGTGTGTTGTGGTGCCTTGGCGCGCATTTGCAAAAGCGGCTGGCAACGAAAGCTCATCCGGTTGTCAGTGGGGCGCTGCAACAATTCGCCACCGGTTTGTTCTTCGTACTCCCGGCGTTTGGAATTAAGGAGCATCCAGTGCGGTGGAATGCACACAGCACTTTGGCGTTGCTGTACCTGGTGACGTTCGGTTCCATCGTCGGCTACAGCGCTTTTATTTACGCGCTGCAGCATCTACCAATAGCGATCGTCTCCACATACAACTATGTGAACCCGGTTGTCGCGATATTTCTTGGTTGGCTATTCTACCGGGAACCGCTTGGATGGAGGGAGTTCGCCGCGATGGGGATTATCTTTTTCGGCGTCGCCATCGTTAGATGGACCACGCACAAGAAAATCTAATTTATTCCTTCTCGAGAACCTTGGCGCCCAACGCGCCTCCGACAGCCGGTATCGCCGTGAGGAATATGAACAGAGCCACAAGGATGATTAGCACTACAGTCGCGACGCTCGCGGGGCTCGCAAATATCTGCTGGAACTGCGCCGCCAGCTCCGGAGAACCGGTCTGGTTGGCCATCTCCGTGAATACCTGCGACAATCCCTTCTCGGCTGCGATTCCCACCACGCCGATGGTGAACAGCACCGTCGAAATCACGAAGCAGAAAATGCCTGTGATCCATCCCATTTGAGCTCCGCCACGAATGCTCAATGCATTGCCGGTTCGCCGCGTGTATAGGTAGGCGGCAAAAAATCCGCCACCCAACAGCAGCACTAACCGCCAGACCACCACCAGAGGCGTAGGCATCGGAAATACAGACAGGAAGTTGATCAAAAAGGCGCTCAGCGCCGAGACGCGAACAGCCATCGAGTTGTGAAAATCCACGCGCAACGGCTGCGCGGGCGCCGATACTGCCGGCGGCGGCAGCGGCGGCGATTCCACTGTTTCGAAGAGAGGTTCGTCGTACTGCGGCTTGCCACACTTATGGCAGAAACGCGCATCGGGTGGCAATTCAACGCCACAAGTACAATAAGCTGCCACGACTCCAGTGTCCCACAATGTGCTGTATGGCGGACATCGCATGAGATAATTCTTCACTTGATGGAAAATCTCAATTTGATCGTGATCGCGCCGCCAAATGCGCGGTATCTTGCGTTGCTGGAGAAATTGCCGCCGTCCACGCGAATCACCGTCGGGCGGACTCCAGAAGCGTTTGAAACCGCCGCCGCGGACGCCGATGTGGTGTTCAACGGAATGAACGTGGGCGATACGCTCAAGCGCATATGGAAGGATCTGGGCAAGGTGAAATGGGTCCATTCGCTCTCCGCCGGCCTCGACGCGACATTGTTTCCCGAACTGGCGGAAAGCCCTGTGCCCTTGACGAACTCGCGCGGCGTCTTCAAGCGTTCGCTGGCAGAGTTTGCGATCGGCGGGATGCTATTCTTCGCCAAGGATTTCCGCCGAATGCTAAAAAATCAGGCTGCGGCCCGGTGGGAGCAGTTCGATGTAGAGGAACTTCACGGACGAACTCTCGGCGTCTTCGGTTACGGCGAGATCGGCCGCGCCACGGCCGAGAAAGCTCACGCATTGGGAATGAAAGTGATGGCGACGCGCCGCCGTCCGGAATTGTCGAAAGATGATCCGATCGTCGACAAGTTTTACTCCATTGACCAGCGGTTGGAATTGATTGCCGCTTCCGATTATGTAGTAGCGGCCGCTCCCCTCACGCCGGAAACGAAAGCGATCCTCAGCGACCGCGAGTTCGCCGCCATGAAATCGACCGGCGTATTCATCAATGTCGGCCGCGGTCCGGTAGTGGATGAGGCGGCTCTGATTCGCGCCCTCCAGGCAGGGAAGATTCGCGGCGCCGCCCTCGACGTCTTCGAAGTGGAACCGCTGCCGGAATCGAGCCCTCTGTGGAAACTGGAAAACATACTGCTTTCGCCGCACTGTGCCGACCACACGTCCACCTGGCTCGAAGAAGCGATGCAGTTTTTCATCGACAATTTCGAGCGCTTCGCCGAGGGCCGTCCGCTGGAGAACGTGACCGACAAGCGAGCCGGCTACTAGATGGTGACGTTAGAAGACATCCAGGCTGCGGCGCGCCGTATCGAATCAATCGCCCATCGCACGCCGGTACTGACCTCGCATTTGATCGACCGTGAGGCCGGACTCAGCGCGTCCTTCAAATGCGAAAACCTGCAGCGCGGAGGCGCGTTCAAAATTCGTGGGGCGATGAATTTTCTGCTTTCGATTCCAGCCGCGGACATTGGTAGAGGCGTGGTCGGTTTCTCCTCCGGCAATCATGCCCAGGCCGTTGCCATCGCCGCTGCGCACTTGGGGACGAAGGCCACACTGGTAATGCCGTCCGACGCGCCGCAATCGAAAGTCGAAGCAACAAAATCGTACGGGGCAACGATCGTCAGCTACGACCGTCTGCGCGACGATCGCGAAGCGATTGGCCGGAAAATCGCGGCAGAAACCGGCGCGACTCTCGTACCGCCGTTCGATCATGAATGGATCGTCGCGGGGACAGGGACGGTCGTGTTGGAATTGCTGGAGCAGGCGCCGGAACTCGATGCGCTGGTGGTCTGCATCGGTGGTGGTGGATTGCTCGCCGGCTCACTGATCGCAGCGAAGGCGCTTCGTCCGGATGTACGCGTCTTCGGTGTCGAACCCGAACTCGGCAACGACTTTTACCTTTCACGAAAGGCAGGGAAACGAGTGGAAATCCCACCGCCCAAGACGATCGCCGATGGCCTACGGACGCCCAAGCCCGGCGCGATTACGTTTCCGATCGTCAACGAACTCGTAGAAGACATTCTGCTTGTCACCGAAGACGAGATCCTCGGCGCTATGGAATTTATCAAAACGCGGATGAAGCTCGTAGTGGAGCCCAGCGGCGCCGTGAGCGCGGCCGCCGTGCTATCGCACAAGCTTCCACCCGGGATCAGGCGGGTCGGGGTCATCCTCTCCGGTGGGAATATCTAAGCGCTCTCCCAGGGTGCGAAGCAACGCGCTTCATGGTAGATGGTATCGCGGCTCATGGCCTTATCGGAGAGCACGGGCGTGTTGGGATCATGGCTGTCAATCCAGATACGAATTGCCGACCACGTTCAACCGTCAGCCCTGAGCCTCGGCCTGGGCCTTTAGGGCCGCCGCTTTTTCGTCCGAGAGCTGGGTGGTCACGTTCATTTCTTTCAGATCTCGTCCGGAATCGCACCCGCGGTCGTAATCATCGCCGAATAGTTCACCATCACCTTCGATTTCGCCGGTATCCACCGAAATCCTGGCATTCCGAACAGCGACCCGCGATCGATCATCTGGCGGCGTGACTCAGGCATTGGCGATGCTCCGAATTCCATTCCACGCGTCATAGTTTTACCGCCCCAAGGCAGACCTGTGCGGGCATGGTTTTCCTCCCAAATGCCGAGCCATGGAAAATCGGTCCGCTTCCACTTGTAACCGAACAACACATGGCTCTCCGGCGACCAGGCAACGAAGAATGCCTCTTCGCGATGCGGGTCCATCATATGCGTCGTGAAGCCCGCCGACGATTCGGCGCTCGTGTAGGTCCGCAGATCTTCCGTGCCACCTTTCTTCAATGGCACGAGAGGCCAGTCGAAAACGGCGCCCGTCTTGAACCGGCTGTCTCCGAATTCGGATTCGAAGACCTTCGACTTCGTTCCCGGCGCTCGCACCTGTGTCTTGCCTCTTGCCAAAAATGGCGGGCCGAGCGTCACGTGCTGCGTCCATGCGATGGGCCGGTCGAGTGCCGCGAGATTTTCCACCGTCTCCGAGATGTGGACCGTCTTTCCGTCCGCATCCAAGCGGATGTTTCGCGTGAAATTAAGCTGCGCCGCGTGGGCTGTGGTGCTTGCGGTCAGAGACGGTCCGTCGCTTTGAATCGTATAGGCACCGACCGAGGCTTCCCCATGCACCGTCATTCCCGCTGCGGCTTCTTCCGGCGACGGACCGCCGAACAGATCGAGCGCCACGTTGTGCCCCATGATTCCGCACAACAATTTGCTCTCAGCGTCGGCACCGTACTCCGGATGTTTTTCCGGATGCGCCGCGTCGCAAAGGGAAGGCTCCATCGAGGCCCACGGCGGCGTCCACAGTGGATTCACGCCGGTTCGCTTGTGCAGGATCTCGGCAATATGTCCGCCCTCCACCAGCACGGTGACCCGGACCTGATCATTTTCAATTTGTACCGCGCGCCGATTTCGATATTTCATCTCGCTCATCGATATGTAGCATATCGAATCCCCTCAGAAAACGCCCGCAAAACGGAGCTGGATCGCGGAGTCGCACGGGCGTTTGCTTGCGAATATTGAGCGACCGCGACCGGCCATTGCGGTGCTAGCTGCTCCGACGGCGCTCGGCTACGATCGTGATCTCCATGTCGCGCGCCATACTCACGATCTTATGGAGATCGCTGTTGCGGCCGAAGTCCGTCCAGTTTCTTCGCTCCGGGCGGCCCATGAAAATTTGCGTCACTCTATGCCGGCGTGCGAAATCCACTACTGCACTCGGCATATCCTCGCCTTCGAGGATCGTGGTTTCAATGCGAAGATTCCGGCTGAACTCGAGGTGTTTCTCCACCATATCGCGATCCATTCCGTGAATCAGGTTCAACGAGCTGTCTTGTGTGAAGTACACGGCGAAGCAGGGCGCTCTTAGATAGTCCGCCACACGCTTGGCCCGCCGGATCACAATCGCCGTGGAGGGGCGCTCGTCGATGCAGACCAGAACGCAATCCTTCCGATCCGTTTGGACGAGACCGCCAAATTCGGTTGGCACTGGATTTGGACCAGCGGACTCCTGCAGATCGGATATGCGGTCTTCAATTTCATGCGCCGTGTGGCGCATGGCGATCTCACGAAGCGCATTCAAATTCGGTTCCGTGAAGAAGCTTTCGAGCGCTTTGTGCGCCTTCTCCGTCGAATAGACCACTCCGCGCTCCAGCCGATGCCGCAATGCGCGCGCCGTCACATCGACGAACACGATTTCGTCTGCATCGTCGACAACCCAGTCCGGCACGGTCTCCCGCACCCGAATGCCCGTGATCTGCAGAATCTGATCGTTGAGACTTTCCAGATGTTGTATGTTCAGCGAACTGTACACGTCGATCCCGGCTTCGAGCAGAACCATAACATCCTGCCAGCGCTTTTGCCGCTCCGAGCCTGGCACGTTGGTGTGCGCCAGTTCGTCGACAAGACACACAGCCGGATGACGCCGCAGGATCGCTTCCGTGTCCATGTCCTCGAAGGTAGAACCACGATAGGAACTCGCGCGCCGTGGAACCGTTTCGAGCTCTTCGGTCTTCTCTATGGTGTCTTTGCGGCCGTGCGGCTCGAAGTAGCCGATCACTACGTCGACGCCCTTACGCCGGAGTTCCTGGCCGGCCTCGAGCATCTGATAAGTCTTGCCGACTCCTGCCGCGTAGCCGAGAAAGATCTTGTGTTTTCCCTTCATGCGGGGTCATCATGAGGGAAGATGCGCACATCCATGGATTCCGCGGCTTGGATCAATTTATCGAGCGGGCTATCAAAAAAAAGATCCTTCCAACCGCTGCGCATACTGTGCCCCACAAAGATTTGCGTCACATGCTGCGCGCGGGCGAACTCCAGAACCGTGGTGGCGAAATCGTCGGCCTCCATAACGTGAGTTTTACCCCCAACGTTACCCGCATAGCTCAGATATCGCTCTAACAACTCTTCATCCTTGCCAGCCAGCCGTTCCTGCCGAACGTTGAGAACCAGAATTTCACAATGGAAGCGATCCGCAATCTTGCGAGCGGTGTCGAGCATTCGTTTCACATTGCTACGGGGCGTGATGCAAACCAGAATTTTTTCCTGGCTGCCCAGAAATATGTCTCCGCTCTCCACCACCTCCGCAGCCAGCAGCAGCGCAAGTTCGCGAAGCTCCAGCAACGCGCGCGTGTCCGCCGCCGCGTCGTGCGGCGGAGCGTCGATTACTACAATTTCGTCCGCGGTCCGAACGAATTTCTCGGGGACGGTTTCAGTCCGCCGTTTACCGGTGATCCGCTCCACGGCATCCTGTTGTTCGGCGATGTGCTGCAGGTTTATGGCGGTGACAACAGTGATTCCGGCGTCGAGAAGTTCCTCCACATCTTCCCAGCGCTCGGCGTGGCGGCTTCCTGGAGGGTTGTGATAGGCGAGCTCGTCGACGAGACAAACCTGAGGCCGGCGGGCAAGGATCGCGTGGACGTCAAGAGCTCCGTCCGACGGAATGATCTCGAGTTTCTCCAACAGCTTTTGAACGTCGGGCGGCTGTTTCGGCTGGATCATTCCGACGACCACGTCCTGCCCGCGCTCCTTACGCCGACGGCCTTCGTCGAGCAGCCGAAACGACTTGCCAACGCGCGACGCATAGCCAAGAAAAAGCTTCAGCCGGCCCCGGTGCGCGTTGCGTTCAGCGCCCCCTCCCAGCCGGCGGAGCAGTTCCTCAGGGTCACGACGGCGGTCCTGCGATGTGGCCATATCAGCGGCGCATGGGATGCAAGTGATCCAAGTCCATGTTCAATTTCAACACATTTACCCGTGGTTCGCCGAGAAAACCGAGTTGACGGCCTTCGATATGATTCATCACCAGGCCCTCCACCGTGTCGCGAGACACGCCGCGAACTTTCGCAATACGTGGTACCTGCGCGAGGGCCGAGGCGGGGCTGAGATCCGGATCGAACCCGCTGGCCGATGTGGTGAGCAAATCCGATGGGATAGGTCCGCTGAAGTCCGGGTTCTCCTTGCGGAATTTCTCGGCATCGGCCTTGATGCGGTCTGCCAGCTTTTGACTGGTCGGGCCCAGATTCGTTCCGCCGGAATTCGACGCATCGTAGCCGTCGCCCGCCGCTGATGGTCGTCCCTGGAAGTATTCGGGCTTGGTGAACTTCTGGCCGATCAATTCCGAGCCGATCACTTTTCCATTCGCTTCAATCAGACTGCCCTTTGCCTGGTGCGGAAAAATCGCCTTAGCGAGTCCGGTGACGAGCGCGGGGTACAACGCTCCGGTTAAAACCGTCAACACCAGGGTGACTCGGACTGCAGGCATCAAATGATTCAACATGTCGTTTCTCCTTACGCAAGGTGCAGCACGCCCAGCAATTTATCGATCAGCCAAATACCGGGAAATGGGGCGATGACGCCGCCAACTCCGTAGATCAAGAGATTCCGGCGCAACAGTGCCGCGGCGCTGGTTGGCCTGTACTTCACGCCTCGTAGCGCAAGTGGAATCAGCGCAATGATAATCAGCGCATTGAAGATCACCGCCGCCAGTATCGCGCTCTCGGAGCTGTGCAGCCCCATGACGTTCAGTTTCGCGATGGCCGGGTAGGTGACCATGAACATGGCAGGCAGAATCGCGAAGTACTTCGCCACGTCGTTGGCGATGGAAAACGTGGTGAGTGCGCCGCGCGTCATGAGAAGCTGCTTGCCGATGGCGACCACTTCAATCAACTTTGTCGGGTTGCTGTCGAGATCCACCATATTGCCGGCTTCTTTTGCGGCCATCGTTCCGGTGTTCATCGCCAACCCGACGTCAGCTTGCGCCAGCGCCGGCGCGTCGTTGGTCCCGTCACCCGTCATGGCCACGAGCCGCCCGCCGGCCTGCTCGCGCTTGATCAAATCCATTTTGTCTTTGGGCGTTGCCTGCGCCAAAAAGTCGTCGACGCCGGCTTCGGAGGCGATCGATGCCGCAGTCAGCGGGTTGTCGCCAGTGATCATCACCGTGCGAATGCCCATGGTGCGAAGTTGTTCGAAGCGCTCCTTCATTCCGCCCTTCACAATATCTTTCAGGTGGATGACTCCGAGCACCCTGGGGCCGTCGGCTACGACTAGCGGTGTGCCGCCGTTGCGGGAAATCTGGTCGGTGATTTCGGTCAACTTCTGCGGAGCACGGCCGCCCTGCTCGCGCACGAACTCAACCACCGCGCTGGTCGCGCCCTTGCGAACATTTCTACCGTCGATATCCACGCCGCTCATGCGGGTCTGCGCTGAGAACGCGATGAAGTGCGCTTCGTGCTCGGATACTTCCCGCCCACGCAGACCGTACTTCTCCTTGGCCAGCACGACAATCGAACGGCCTTCCGGCGTCTCGTCGGCGAGACTCGAAAGCTGCGCCGCATCGGCCAGCATTTGTTCGGAAGCGCCATCGACTGCGATGAATTCCACTGCCTGGCGATTGCCAAGCGTGATGGTGCCTGTCTTATCGAGCAGCAGGGTGTTCACATCGCCCGCAGCCTCCACGGCCTTACCGCTCATGGCCAGCACATTGTGCTGCATCACGCGATCCATCCCGGCAATTCCGATTGCGGAAAGCAGACCGCCGATCGTCGTGGGGATCAGGCAGACGAGGAGCGAAATGAGCACCGTAATGCTCGGCGCGCGGCCCGCTCCGGCCGACGCGACACTATAACTCGCAAAGGGCTGCAAGGTCACGACAGCCAGCAGGAATACCAGCGTCAGGCCGGAGATCACGATGTTTAAAGCGATCTCGTTCGGGGTCTTCTGGCGTTGCGCGCCTTCCACCAGCGCGATCATGCGGTCCAAAAATGTCTCGCCGGGATTCGACGTGATTTGAATGTGGATGCAGTCTGAGAGAACTTTCGTGCCGCCGGTGACAGCGCTGCGGTCGCCGCCCGATTCGCGGATCACCGGCGCGCTCTCACCGGTGATAGCCGATTCGTCCACGCTGGCAATTCCGTCGATGACTTCCCCATCGCCGGGAATCGTTTCACCCGCTTCGCAGATCACCGTGTCGCCGCGGCGAAGCTGGTTCGCCGCTACCGTATCAATCTGGCTACCGTTCCTAATAACGCGGGCTACCGTCTCCGTTTTCGTCTTGCGCAACGTGTCGGCTTGGGCTTTGCCCCGGCCTTCCGCCATCGCTTCGGCGAAATTTGCGAACAGCACAGTGAACCAAAGCCAGAGCGTAATCTGGACTGTGAAGCCCAGGTCGGGGGCCTGCCCGATTGCGTCCCGTACGGTGATCGCCGTGGTGACAGCGGCGCCGATCTCTACCACGAACATGACTGGGTTCTTCATCATCGTCGTGGGATTCAGTTTGACGATGGAATCCCAAAGCGCCCGCTTCACAATCGACGAATCGAACAACGGCTTGGAGCGCCGGCGATGAGATGGCAACAAGGTGATCGCCGCGGATTCTTCTTGTATTGTCGCGTTCATATTCAACTCCAGATACTCAATGTCAAAAGAGAAAACAGCTTGTGATCCTGCATCAGGAAATGCTCGACGATTGGGCCGAGCGCGAGGGCCGGAAAGTACGTCAACGCGCCCACGATAATCACCACGCCGACGAGCAAACCAACAAAGAGAGGGCCGTTGGTCGGAAGCGTGCCGGCCGATGCGGGAATGAGTTTCTTCTTCGCCAGGCTTCCGGCGACCGCAAGAAGCGGAATGATCATTAGGAAACGGCCTATCAGCATGGCGAAGCCCATCGTCGTGTTCATATACGGCGTGTTTGCATTGATGCCGGCGAAGGCGCTGCCGTTGTTTCCAGTCGCGCTGCTGTAGGCGTAGAGAAGTTCAGCCAAGCCGTGCGGACCGCTGTTGTTCAGGTTCGCGGTAATCGGCCCGGGCGAATTCCACCAGGCATTTTTCGGGAATGCGATCACCGAGCCCGCCCCGGCAAAAAGCAGAATACTGGCCGCCAGGACGAGCACAGCCAACATCACCATCTTGACTTCCTTCTGCTCGATCTTCTTGCCGAGATACTCCGGCGTTCTACCCACCATCAGGCCGGCGATGAAGACCGACAAAATGGCGAACATCAGCATGCCGTAAAGGCCGGAGCCGACTCCTCCGAAGATGATCTCGCCGAGTTCGATGTTTACCAGTGGGACGAGTCCTCCGACGGGTGTGAAACTCTCGTGCCAGGAGTTGATCGCTCCGCAGCTTGCATCCGTCGTGATCACGGCGAACAACGAAGAATTCGTGATGCCGAACCGGTTTTCTTTGCCTTCCATATTTCCGCCTGGCTGTGTCGCGGTTGCCTGATTCTCGAGCCCGAAGCTGGTGAGGATGGGGTTTCCGCTTTGCTCAAAGTGATACGTGACGAACACGCCGGCGAGGAAGACGATGCTCATAGCGGCAAACAGCGCCCATCCTTGTTTGGTGTCCTTCACCATCTTGCCGAACGTGTAAGTAAGTCCGGCTGGAATGATGAAAATCATGAGCATCTGCACAAAGTTCGATAGTGGTGTCGGATTCTCAAAAGGATGCGCCGAATTCGCGTTGAAAAATCCGCCGCCATTGGTGCCGAGCATCTTGATAGCTTCCTGCGACGCAACCGGCCCTTGGGCGATCAGTTGCTTGCCACCCTCGAGCGTCGCCACCTGCGTATACGGGCTGAGGTTCTGGATCACGCCCTGCGAACAAAGGAATAAAGCGCCGATGAGCGAAAGCGGAAGCAGGATGTAGAGCGTCGCACGAATGACGTCCACCCAAAAATTACCGATCTTATCCACGGAGTGCCGCGAGAAACCGCGCACTAATGCAATGGCGATGGCAATGCCGACGGCAGCGGACGTGAAATTATGCGTCGCCAATCCCATCATTTGCGTGAAGTAGCTCATGGTGACTTCGGGAATGTACGACTGCCAATTGGTATTCGTGGCGAAAGAGACGGCGGTGTTAAAGGCGAGATCGGGTGTCATCGCCACAGCGCCTTGGGCCGCGTGGGCCGTGCCAAAACCCTGCGGGTTGAACGGCAGCAGACCTTGGATGCGCTGGATCAGATACGTGAGCAGTATCCCGGCCAAAGTGAACATCAACATCGCGCCGGCGTACTGCGTCCAGCGGTGCTCCTGCTCCGGGTTAATTCCGCAGAGCTTGTAGAGTGCTCCTTCCAACCGGAATTTCATGCGACCGTCAAAAACACGCGCCATGTAGAGGCCCATCGGCTTGGTCAGAGCCAATAGAACGAGGAAGTAAACCGCAATTTGAAGCAATCCGTTCGAAGTCATTTCAGGCGCTCCTCAAAACTTTTCCGGCCGAAGCAGTGCATAAATCAAATACACGGCGATAGCCAACGACAGAATTCCAGCAACCAAGCTTTCCATTTGTTTTCTCCTACAGGCGATCGCAACCCTTTACATACGCCCAGCTCACGACAAAGAAAATCGTGGCCAGCAAGACAAAGAACAGATCCAACATTTCAAACCTCCTTCAAGCCTTCACTAACGCAACGCTGTGACCGGCCGCCGATAGCGTGCGAGCGAGTTTTTCCTCCGCCGTCCGCCACCAGTGCTTCTTAGTTGCGATTACTCCGATCGAATCCTTGGGTATATAGCGTTCGATCATGTCCTTGTCGCGCGCGAAGACCAATTTCACCTCCACGGGCACGGGGCTGGCCGCCGCAACCGCTTGAAGTCCCCGATTCAGGTGTTCCCAACACACGTCCGGCTCGGTCAGGGATAGGGGGTAGGGAACGATGTGCACGTCGAGCAAGGTTATTGTTGCTTCCAGGCTGGCCGCGAGTTCCGCTGCTTTCGAGAGCGCGGTCTTGGTTAGCTCCTCGGTCGTGTACGGGACAACTACGCTCAGTTGAGCGCCAAGCTTCTTCTCCTGCTTAAGAACCACTGTGGCCGGTTTCATACAATCCCAGCGTAGGATTTAAGGCCTTAAGAAGTCGTTAACAAACGATGAGGATTCTCTTATGGCTCTTCAGGCGTGGCAAAGCGGTAGCCGACCCATGGTTCGGTCAGGATGTATACCGGTTTAGCGGGATTCGCCTCAATCTTCTTTCTCAAGTGATTGATAAAGACGCGGAGATAGTCGGTTTCGTCGCCGTAATCCGGTCCCCAGACAGCTTGCAGGAGTTCGCGGTGCGGGACAGGCTTCCCGCCTTGCGTGACCAGATACCGCAGAAGATCGAACTCTTTCGGCGTCAGCCGCACGCTCTTTCCGCCCACTCGCAGACGCCGTGTCTCGAAATCGATCTCGAGGTCCTTCAAGACAATCGGGGGCGGTGCGTTTTCGGGAGAAGAAGGGGCTCTGCGCAGGGCAGCGCGAATGCGCGCCTGCAGTTCCTGCATGCTGAATGGCTTGGTGACGTAATCGTCCGCGCCCGCGTCCAGAGCGTCCACTTTCTCCTTCTCGGAGTTGCGGACTGTGAGGATGATGATTGGCACATCGGAACCGCTCCGCATCGCACGGCACGTTTCGAGCCCGCCCATTCCGGGCATATTGAGATCGAGCAGGACGAGATCCGGCATGAAGCCCCGGAAGTGCTCGAGGCCCTCTTCACCGGTTCGCGCCTCCTCGATCTGGTAGCCTGTGCCAGTTAGCGTAGCTCGCATCATGCGCCGGATCTGCGGCTCGTCGTCGACAACAAGAATCTTCGCGCCGCTCATCCGACAGGCTCTCCTTTATAGATGGGCAACGAGAAGTTGAATACCGAACCGCTGCCCGGTTGGCTCGAAACCCAGATCCTTCCGCCGTGCGCTTCCACGATTCCTTTGGCGATCGACAGGCCTAATCCGGTTCCGGCCACGTTGCCTCGCTGTTCCTGTCCTCGATAAAACTTTTCAAAGATACGATCCTGC
>Ga0207695_10002400_pt1 | contig 27777 bp, 32 predicted proteins | sample KBSC54metaG_FD_184354 | JGI IMG/M metagenome (GOLD analysis project Ga0207695, IMG submission 184354) | Corn rhizosphere microbial communities from Kellogg Biological Station, Michigan, USA - KBS C5-4 metaG (SPAdes) (version 2) | ecosystem: Host-associated > Plants > Roots > Rhizosphere > Soil...
TCAAAGTCCGCTTGGGAGCGGCCTTCGCTGAAGTGCCCAATTTACGGGCCTCAGCGGTAAAATTCTCAGGTTGCCCTGAAATTGAAGACTAAATGGTCGGTGGAATAGTCTGCCGCTAACCCTTCTCAGATTCGAATCTAAGGATGGGGACTTCCCTGTTTATCAGGGAAATTACAGGGAATGTTTGGAATTTTAGGGCTATATTCTAGGTTTATGGGCCCCATTTTTAACGGTATTTCCGCCAGTTATAGTTAATAAGCCAATAACTAAGTCTCAAAATAACAGGGAATTTTTGAGATGAAATAAGGAAATTTATAATCAAATCAGGGAGAACAATGGATTTTTTACCAAAGATTATTTCTAGCTATAAAGAGCTAAGGACATCAAATGCCGAGAAGGCCAACTGCTAAGTCATATGCCAGACGTTCGCCGATCACAAAATCTGGCGGCCATGCCTATTGGAGCGGGCAGATCAAAATCGCGCTGATTTATATGCCGGTGCATCTTTTCAATGCCACGCGACGCGCTAGTACAATTGATCTGGATTTATTGGATCGCCGGACGGGTGAACATATTCATCACGCCAATGTTCTGGAAAATGGGAAACGGGTTGAAGATGAAGATATTGTGCGCGGCTATAAAACCGAGAGAGGTTATGTTTATCTGGAAAAAGATGAATTGCAGGATGTAAAACTGCCATCATCCGATATTTTAGAGTTAACCGAATTTGTTGATGCCAATACCATTCCCATAATGTGTTTTGAAAAACCGCTTTATGTGCTGCCGGATGGCAAGAGTGGCGAGGAAATTTATAGCACCCTACGTGATGCCATGCGTGCCAGCGGAAAGATTGGTATTGGCCAGTTAACTGTGCGCGGGCGCGAAGAATTATGTGCTTTGTTGCCAATTAAAAACGGTCTTGTCGTTGAGCTGCTCCGTTATACCAGTGAATTGCGCGCGCCGGATGACTTTTTTGCCGATTTACCGGCCACGAAAGCCAAAACAGCTAATGTTAAAATGGCGGGTGAATTGATTGAACAGCTTGCTGCGCCATTTGATCTGGATCAATATGAAGATCATTATCATGAAGCCATGATGGAACTTATTCATTCCAAGCAGGCGCGGCGGCAACCGCATTATGTCAGTGCGCCGGATAAGCCCAAGAATGTTATTAATCTAATGGATGCTTTACGGAAAAGTTTGAAAAAATCCGCACCTGCCAAAAAAACCGCGCATAAGCCACATAAAAAAGCGTCTTAGGTCATGGCACCGCCACGTAAACAACAGCTGGATAAATATAATGCCAAACGCGATTTCCGCGCGACCGCGGAACCGTCGGGGAAAGTTGGAAAAAAGCATATCGGCGGTTTGATTTATATGATTCAAAAACATGCGGCATCGCATTTGCATTTTGATTTTCGTTTGGAATGGGATGGCGTATTAAAAAGTTGGGCGGTCGCCAAAGGGCCGAGTCTAAATCCCGAACAAAAACGCCTAGCCGTGCAGGTGGAGGATCATCCCGTAGATTACGCAACATTCGAAGGTACAATTCCAAAAGGCCAATATGGCGGCGGTACGGTGATGTTGTGGGACCGCGGTACTTGGGAGCCAGCGGGCGACGTTAATAAAGCCCTGCAGAGCGGCCGATTAAATTTCCAGTTGCACGGCGAGCGTTTGCAAGGCGAATGGCATTTGGTTCGTATGGGCGGTAAGGCAGGGGGGGGCCGGCGGCAGAACTGGTTATTGATAAAATCGGATGATAAATTTGCCGATGACGGTGCGGCTGATAAAGTTATTCAGAAATTCACCACCAGCATAAAAACCAATCGCACCATGGAGCAAATTGCAGAGGGTAAAAACGCGGTCTGGCAAGCTAAAAAGGACGCACAACCGGACAAAAGGAAAAAATCTAATTCTCAACTGAAAAAAAGTAAATCAAAGCTACCGGACTTTGTGCCGCCACAATTGGCGACTTTGGCAGACGAAGCGCCCAAAGGTGATCAATGGATTCATGAAATTAAATTCGACGGTTATCGGGCATTGGTGCGGATTGATGGCGAAAACATCAAAATGATTACGCGCGCGAATAATGATTGGACGCGCCGGTTTTTGGACCTTCCCGAATATTTTAGGTCTTTAAGCATAGAATCTGCTTTAATTGATGGTGAAGTCGTGGTTCCGAATGAGAAGGGAATTACCTCTTTCCATGCTTTACAGGAGGCGATGAGCAATGATGCGACGACTAGCAGTGAGTTGCATTATTACGCGTTTGATTTGCTATATTTAAACGGCGAAGATTTAATGCGCTTGCCCTTGCGCGAACGAAAAAATAAATTGCGTGAAATCCTGCCAGATGGCCTGCCGCGCTTGCATTTCAGTGAAGATTTTATAGGCGCTGGAGCGGCCTTTTTTGAAAAGGCATGCCACCTGAAACTTGAAGGCATTATTTCCAAACGCGCGGATGCGCCTTACGAACCGGGCCGCAGCAAAACTTGGTTAAAGGTTAAGTGTGGTAATGAACAAGAAATGGTGATCGGCGGTTTTACCTATCAACCCAAACACCCAGATCGTTTAGGCGCGCTGTTAATTGGATATTACAAAGACAAAAAATTAATTTTTTCCGGCAAGGTCGGCACAGGATTTACGCAAATGGAAAGTACACAGCTTCTTAAAAAATTGGAAAAATTATGCAGTGATGAAAATCCGTTCGGCACGGTTCCCGTAACTTATCGGCGCGGTGCGCATTGGGTCCGGCCGGAATTATTGGCACAAGTTGCTTTCACGGAATGGACGGGTGATGGCATGCTGCGTCATCCCTCTTATCAAGGGTTGCGTGAGGATAAACCCGTCCGGCAGGTTGTGCAGGAGAAACGGATTAAAACAAGTGCCGCTGAAAATTCCGTGCTCACGCACCCTGACAAGGTTTTATTTTTAGATGGTAAAATTACAAAGCAACAATTGGCGGATTATTATGCTCAGGTGGCAGATTTAATGCTGCCACACATCAAAGGATACCCGCTCAGCCTCGTGCGTTGCCCAAGTGGCCAAGGCAAAAGTTGTTTTTTCCAGCGTCATAGTGATGCGGACTCAGCCGATATCGGGCAGATTTCTATCGATTTAGATGGCGACATTAGTGATTTTATCACCATCGAGAATAACAAGGGGCTGACCGCATTGGTGCAATTAAGCGTGCTGGAGATTCATGCTTGGGGCGCCAAAGGAAAAACGCCGGATCAGCCGGAACGGATCATCTTTGATTTTGATCCGGACGAAGCTGTACCATTTCAGAAAGTAAAAGACGCCGCGCTGGATATGCGTGCGCGTCTGACAAAACTAGGCATGAAAAGTTTTTTAAAATGCACAGGCGGAAAAGGGTTGCATGTGGTATTGCCCTTTCAAAAAGGGCCAAGCTGGGAGGAGGTCCGCGCATTTTCGGAAGCAATGGCGGGATTGATGGCAGAGGATGCACCAGATTTATATACCGTCAATAGTCGAAAGGCGGTCCGCAAAGGAAAAATTTACATTGATTATCTTCGCAATAATAAAGCCGCCAGCGCGATTGCGCCTTATTCCACGCGCGCAAAGCCAGGCGCGCCTGTTGCACTGCCGATGGCCTGGAAAGAATTAAAGCAATTAAGTGCTCCTAATCAATTTACGCTTCAGAATTTTTCAGACTGGAAAAAACGATTGCGCCAGGATCCATGGCAAGATTTATTAAAATTCAAGCAAAAACTGAAATTACGCTGAGCTGTTATTCATACCAAGCCGTAATCTGATCACCGATGGCATTGATCAAACCGCGCGTTTTAATTTCACTGATTTTCCATTCTCCATCTACGTTGCGAATAATGCCAATATGCTCTTGGTTCAGGGTCAAATCAAATTTTTGGCATACGCCGTCCTCGCATGACGTTAAAATCGGCACACCGGTACCGCGATATGATTTTCCTTTATACTCAAAATCCAATTCTACATTGGCAAGCTGTTCAGGTTCGCGCTCCAAATCGGCAATTAAGCTCTTTAAGATTAGGATTAAATCTTTCCGGCGATGTTCGGTCGATGCGCTCCATTTCCGATCGGCCGAGCGCATGTGCGCTAGCTTGAATTTCAAGCCTGTCATTTGCGTACTGTAGTCATTGGCATTAAGCTTTTCGACGTATTGGTGTGCAAGAATAAACCAATGATAACCAGTACCAATAGGCGCGCCCGAGTCTTTGGGCGCATGACCCGCCCGGCGTTTCGTGGTGCTATAGGCGAATTCCCATTTATCGGGTTCAATTTTTTTCTCTTTCCAGTCTGACTTATCATAGTACCAATGATGCGTGCGACCGACCGCCATGCCGGTATAACGCTGGCCGTAATAGTCTTTCACTGCATTATAGCTAACAGATTTTTGGGCGGATTTGCTTTTTGGCATTTTTTAAAAATAAAAAACTAGCTGATAAATTATCGATATTATTTTTGTATTTTGGGATCTCTTATACAATGCGATGATTTTGTTACAGCAATTTTATGGTGAGGACGATAATTTTATCTAACAACAGAGGGCCTAGCTACTAAGGAGCATAAGATGGCAGAGACACAAACCAATAATTCTTATAACTCTTCTTACAATCCCGCAAACCGCGATCCTAACTGTGGGGCTAAGGTAGCGCTTTGGACCTTATTGGTACTGGTTGTTGTCGGTGCGATTATCTATTTTATTTATACGGCTAATCAGCAAGACTATACCAAAAATAATACCAGCAATTCGGCTGCAGGCGTTAGCGAAAGCAAGGTAAACGCTTATAATAACAGCGCGGCCAGCAACGCTAATAATCCGAATTCTAATGCTGCTTCCGGAAACGTTAGCGGCAATAACGCCATTTCCGGCGTGAGCACAAGCAATGATAATAATAACTTAGGCGCCACTAGCACACCTGGAAACGCAACCAATAGTGCGACAGGAAATCAAAACGCTAACAACGCTGCCACTAATCCTGCCACTACAAATCCGGCAGCTAATTCTAATGCTAATAGCGCAACTCCTAACAGTACGGGCGCTTCACCTGCCACAGGCAATGCCGGCAATCCGTAATATTGTGTCGGATTAAACATGTTAGCGAAGGCAGGAAAATATTTGTTGTCACGACGTGAAAGGGTGAGCGGGCTGGGCGCAGGTTTAGCCGCTGTCGCCCTAACGCCTGCATTTGGCAAAAGTGCCTTCGCCGCCGACATTTCCAACCCATCAACCGAGGCCAATATGTCCCCACAACCTTTGGAAAATCCCGTTACCAAATATCCGAAACCGCCATTTAAGGAACAGTCTCAACCTTGGCCTGGTTTGGTTAGCAAAATGGATCCGCGTCCGGATCATGGCGAGGAAAGTTATAAAGGTTCTGGCCGCCTGGCGGGACGCAAAGCTTTAATCACGGGCGGGGATTCCGGCATGGGACGTGCGGCAGCAATTGCCTATGCACGCGAAGGCGCGGATGTAGCAATCAATTATCTGCCCGACGAAGAACCTGATGCGCAGGAAGTCATTGAATTGATCAAGGCTGAAGGACGCATTGGTTTGCCAATACCCGGCGATATCCGCGATGAAAAATTCTGCCAGGAATTGGTGAAAAAAGCCGTTGAAGGTTTGGACGGTTTGGATATCCTTGTGAACAACGCAGGGCGCCAGCAAACGCATGAATCCATTTTGGATATTTCTACCGAACAATTCGATTGGACCATGAAAACGAATATTTATGCGCCGTTCTGGATTATTAAAGCTGCGCTGCCACATATGAAACCTGGGGCTGTTATTATCGCGACTGCCTCAGAACAATCTTATGATCCATCGCCTGAATTGTATGATTATGCCCAAACCAAAGCGGCAACGATGAATTACGTTAAATCATTGGCCAAACAACTGGGGCCGAAAGGCATCCGCGTAAACGGCGTTGCACCCGGACCAATTTGGACGGCGCTCCAAGTCACCGGCGGCGCCACACAGGAAAAAATTAAACATTTCGGCGGCAATGCGCCGATGAAACGACCCGGTCAACCTGCGGAATTAGCATCCATCTACGTACAGCTTGCCGCCGCGGATGCAAGCTACGCGAATGGCCAAATTTATGGTTCATCCGGTGGCGCAGGACAGCCGTAAGAATAATGTACCATATCCGTCATAAACCGGAACATAAAATGCCGTGGCAAATTCATGCGCGGCATTTTCATCTTGAAGTGCACAAAGTTTCTTTTTCCACTCAAGCCGAAGCCATTACCTGGGTTACGGAAATGGAATTGCATGAGGCTGAACCACTGGGCCCGCACTGCGCGGCAAACGACAGTGAATGCGATACAGTGGATGAAGCTTTATTGGAATCTTTTCCAGCGAGTGACCCGCCTGCCTGGACGAAAGTTATCACAAAACATTGAAACAAAATTTATATAAAATTTTTAATGAAGAATTTATGCGTCTGAAAAAAGAAATGCCATTGGAATTTTATCGTGAAAAAAATAATTTATTTTAGAATGTTGAACAATCAGCGTTCTTATCTCAGGTCTTTGTTGCTGAGATTTGATTAATTTGCATCGCAAATTGATCTGCCCAATCGGGGATTATTCGATTGGTATAACGCCGATCCTCCTGGCGTTATCGTTGAATGGCTCCTGTGCGGGTATTTGCTTTGAAGCTTTCAAAGCAATTCTTCACAATCAACTCAGAAGGAGCAAAAAATGACAGCAAGAAAATCCAGCAGTTCAAGCTCAAACGGTTCATCTCGTTCGAGCCGTAGCCGCAATACACCAGAACGTGACGAAGAAGGCCGCTTCACCAGCGACGATGGCCGTTCTTCCCGTTCCAACCGCGGCAGCAATGATGATTATGATGACGACTATGATGACGACCGTTCATCGCGTTCCGGCGAACGCAGTGGTCGCGGCAGCCAGGGCGGCGGTGGCCGCGGTTGGTACGGCGATTCACGCGGCCACGCCGAAGCGGGCAGCCATAGTTGGGATAACCGCGGCGGGCGCGGTGGTTATAGCGGTGACAATGAACGTGGCGGCTACGGCGGCGGTTATGATCGCAATAATTATGGCGGCGGATATAATGATAATGATCGTTATGAACGTAACAACTCGTATGGCCGTGAATCTTATGGTCGCGACTATGAACGTTCGTCTGGCGGTTATGGTGACCGTGGTGGTTATAATGAACGTAGCGGCAATAGCGGTGGTCGTGGCTGGTACGGCGACTCTGAAGGTCATGCCGAAGCCGGCAGGCATAGCTGGGATAATCACGGCGGACGCGGCGGAAACTATGGCCGCGAATATAACGGTTATGATAACGACCGTTATGGACGTTCCAGTGGCCGTGATTACGAAGACGACCGTTTTTCCGGCCAAGGCCGCGGGCGCAGCCAGGGCGGCTGGTTCGGCGATTCTGAAGGACACGCCGAAGCCGGCAGACATAGCTGGGACAATCGGCGTTCCGCAAATCGGTAATCAATATTTGAGAGATGCGGGCAACCGCATCTCTCTTTCTTACCACCACAGGAGGACACTATGAAAAATAATCTTACTGGACCTGGAATCATTACGCTTGCGATGTCGTTATTGCTGACATCCAAAATACGTTGGCTGTCAGTAGAAGGAAGGTAGATTTTCATGCCAAATGTCTGCGATATCTTAATAAAATTACTCAGCGATGCCGGTGTGCGCCATATTTTCGGTGTGCCCGGAGATTCAATTAATAGCTTGACGGATGCCGTTCGGCGCCAAGATAAAATTCGTTTCATCCATGTGAATCATGAAGAAACCGGCGCCTTTGCCGCAGCAGCGCAAGCAAAATTAACAGGCGGATTAAGCGTTTGCGTAGGCACTTCGGGTCCTGGCGCAATTCATCTACTAAACGGCTTATACGATGCCAAATGCGATCACGCGCCGGTTTTAGCCATTACCGGTCAGATTGAAACGCGCCGATTGGGCAGTGATTACCAGCAAGAAATTAATGTGTGTCGTTTGTTTGATGACGTCGCGGTCTATAACCAAATGATCGTTAATCCCGAACAAACAACTTATGTTGCCGCGCGTGCTATTCATACGGTACTGGAGCAACGCGGCGTTGCGCATCTGAATATTCCTCTGGATGTGTCGATGAAGTCTGTGCCAAAACCAAAACCGTGGCATGTACCGCTGTATCTGCAAAAAGCGGCCGCGCCGATACCGGACCATAGCCTAGTTGCATTGGCGGCAAACTTAATCAACAAAAAAGAGAAAGTTGTTATTTTGGCCGGGATTGGTTGCTACGGCGCCGAAAATAAAGTCTATCATCTGGCAAAAATTTTGAATGCGCCAATTATTCATGCGCTGCGCGCCAAAGAATTGTTTCCGGAATCACATGCCTATTCCATCGGCGGCATTGGTAATTTGGGCGTAAAACCATCTGTGAAAGCCTTAGGTGCTTGTGACTTGTTACTGATGATCGGCACGGATTTCCCTTATGACGATTTCTTGCCAAAACATGCTACGACAATTCAAATCGACCTGAAAGCCGGCCAGATTGGCAAACGGCACACCATTGATATCGGCCTGGCGGGCGATGCCGGTGCAACCCTGGATGTTTTAATACCGCTTTTGAAACACAAACAGCAATACAGCTTTTTACAGCAGGCGCAAAACCATAAGCGGGAATGGAAAAAAGAAGCGCAGAAACAAATGAATTCTGAGAAGGGGCTGATCAAACCGCAGTATCTCGCCCATCTGATTGGCGAAATCGCACCCAAAGATGCTATTTTCATTTGTGATACCGGCGAAGTCACGGCTTGGTGCGCGCGCCACATGATGATGCAACCGGGCCAGCGCTTTACCGTCTCTGGCCTTTTGGCCTCCATGGCCTTTGGCCTGCCCGGCGCTATTGGCGCGCAATTGGCGTATCCGGACCGACCTGTGATTGCTTTGGTTGGCGACGGCGGTTTTTCCATGTTGATGACGGATTTTGCAACGGCAGTGCGTTATAAATTGCCGATTAAAATTATTGTCTTTAACAACCGTAAACTTGGGATGATTACCATTGAACAAGAAGTTCGTGGCCAGCCGGATTATCAAACCGATAATTATAATCCAGATTTTGCCGAATTTGCCAAACTCTGCGGCGGTCGCGGTCTATCTGTTACCGACCCGGCACGCTTATCTGAAGCGTTAGGACAAATGAATGCTAGTAATGAGCCATTCGTTTTAGACGTGCAAATCGATGCTAAAGAAATTGTGATGCCGCCTAAGGTCATGCTTGGCCAGATAGTACAATATGGAATTGCAAAAATAACGGAAAGGTTTGGCAAAGCTTGATTTTGACTTGAACAAAAATAGAACAAATATATAATAGGATCATGACCCGAAAATCCGGCAGTGCTGATTTGCCCCTGCATGGTGGCCATGTGCCAAAATGGCTGGCTGACCGCATGACTAAATTGGGTGCGATTATGACGCAGGCCATTGTGCATCATTATGGCCGCGACGAATTGCTGCGCCGTCTCGCACATCCGTTCTGGTTTCAATCTTTTGGCGTAGTCATGGGAATGGATTGGCATTCGTCTGGTATTACGACTAGTGTCATTGGCGCGCTAAAGCGCGGACTACAGCCGTTGCAAAAAGAACTGGGAGTTTACGTTTGCGGTGGGCGCGGGAAATATTCTCGCCAAACACCGAGGGAATTAAATGACATTGGCGAGTGCATAGGTTTTGATGGTGCCACGCTGGCTGATGTCAGTCGTCTGGTTGCTAAAATTGATAGTGCCGCCGTGCATGATGGCTTTCAACTTTATCTGCATGGCTTCATTGTCACCAATGACGGACGCTGGACAGTGGTCCAGCAAGGCATGAACGATGGTCGCCGCCAAGCTCGGCGTTATCATTGGTTATCGGAAGGTCTGACTGATTTTTTAGATGAACCGCATAATGCGATTGAAGGCCGCAATCAGGGCAATATCATCAATCTTACCGACCGCCGTGCCGATGCATCGCGTCGCGCGCAGGTGGATTTGCTCTCATCCTTGGGACCGGATGGGATTGCCAACGCCTTAATGAAAATAAAACCTGCCGTGCCCCCGGCAAAAAATTTATTACCGCATTTAATCATGCCTGCGCATCATGACGTACGTGCGGAAGATATCGTCACGCGGCGTCTGCACGGCAATTTAGCCGCCGCGGCAGATCGCGGACCTACCGATTTTAGAACTCTTTTAATGACACCTGGCGTAGGTGAACGCACCGTGCGTGCTTTAGCATTGGTTGCGGAAGTTCTGCACGGCACGCCTTGTCGTTTTACCGATCCTGCGCGCTTTTCTGTTGCGCATGGCGGTAAAGACCGAAAACCGTTTCCGGTGCCAATCAAAGTTTATGATGAAACCATCCGCGTGATGAAATCCGCCGTACAAAAAGCCAAACTGGGGCAAAATGAAGAATTGGCGGCTATTCGGCGCCTTGACGACCAAGCACGCCAACTCGAACAATATGCCACTGGACCATCCGTTGAAAAGTTGATCGACAACGAAATGCGGCAATCACACAGCTATGGCGGACGGAGTATTTTCGGTTGGGAACCCCCAGCACAAGCAAATGCAAAAACTTCAATCCCATAATTCATTTAAATATACCCCGTTTATATAAATAGAAGACTTTTATATCGTACCTTTACGCGAATAATTATAAAAATTGGCTATCCGACGAAAGAGAATCTCATGACCAAATCCCATACTCATACAAAACACGGCTCACATTATATTGCACATCAGCAAGTTAACCCTGGTCATAACATGCATGCAGATCATGCGTCTTCCAATCACAAAGCCGAAGATCATCATATGCATGCCAATCATGGTAACTCGGGTCAGGCTGCTTATTTAAATCATCCAAGTCCAGCTCATAAAAAGAATCTAGATGCCTCACAGAATTTTTCAAATATGATGCTGGAAGCAAACAAAAGTTACAGCGATGCCTTTTCACAAATTATAGAAACTACCACAACAGGCCTTAATGAGATTTTCCAGGCTTTAATGCAATATATGCAAAACATGACAGAGCTATCAGCGGCGGCATATCAAGCGGCGGTGAATGCAAATAGCATTGATGAAATAGCCAAGATCCAAAACACCTATGCAAAAACCTCGGTGGAAATTTCGCATGAACATAGTGCACGCATCGCACAAGCAGCTCTCCAAACAGCTAATGATGCCAGTAAGCCACTTCAGCAGCACGCGACAGAAACAATAAAAAGATTTAATCACGTTTAACCATCATCTAAAGCAATTTCCTGTTCGGTGCTCGCTTTGGTGTGATCCATTCCGACGCAGAAGAAATTGGTATAAATTATTATTAAGGAGTATTTATAAAAATTTTATCCTATAGCCTTTTCGCAAAGGCAATTTTTTATATGAATTTGAATAAAAATAGTTTTAGAGGAGACAAACCATGGCCATGCATTCACTTGAAGATCTTTATCTTGATCTCGTCAAAGATATTTACTGGGCGGAGAAAAAAATTACCACCATTTTGCCTAAAATGGCCAAAGCTGCGACGAATCCAAAACTAAAAGATGGTTTCAAACAGCATCTGGAAGAAACCAAAGGTCAAATTGAACGCCTGGAGAAAGTATTTGCATCTCTGCACAAAGCCGCGCGCGGTAAAAAATGCGAGGCCATGGATGGTCTGGCCAAAGAAGGCGCGCAGATTATGGAAGAGGCAGGCCCTGAAGTGATGGATGCCGCACTCATTGTGGCAGCACAAAAGGTTGAACATTATGAAATCGGTAGTTACGGCACGCTGATTGAATATGCCCGCATGCTGGGTTACAGCGATCAGCAAAAATTACTGCAAGAAACATTGGATGAAGAGAAAGCTTGTGATAAAAAACTGACTTCACTAGCTGAAGGCGGTATTAATGCTGAAACCATGAAATCTGCGAAAGCTGCCTAACTTGCGTGTGCGCTGCGCTAACTGATCCAGATAAATTGGAATGGCGCGCACGCCGTGAAGCTAGGCGCGTCAAACAACGTGAAGCGAATATTAGTCGCGCTGAAAAGATGCATTTGGCGCGTTTGGTAACAGCGCAATTGCTGCCTGAGCCTTCAGATGCAAAATTAAATATTCCAAGCGTCAAGGACAAAAAATATTTTATTGGTTGTTCCGGTTGGTTTTACTGGCATTGGCGCGATATTTTTTACCCAGGCGACTTACCCAGCAATCAATGGTTCCAACATTATGCCCGACATTTTGATAGCGTTGAATTGAACGCACCCTTTTACAGCTGGCCGACTGTTGCCAATGTCAAAACCTGGATCCGGCAAGCGCAACAATACCCATTTGTTTATACAGTTAAAGTCTGCGAATTAATCACGCACATTAAGCGTTTTACAGGTACCAAAGAGATGATTAAAGATTTTGGCTATATTGGTGATCTACTCGGCGAACGCATGGGCTGTTTTTTATTTCAATTGCCGTCAAGTTTCCATTATACGCCTGGGCGGCTGAAAGCCATTATTAACCAATTGGAACAAGGACGCCGTAACGTTGTAGAGTTTCGGCACGCCAGTTGGTGGAATGATAATGTTTACGTCGCATTCCAAAAAGCGGGTATTATCTTTTGCTCCTGCAGCGGGCCACGATTGCCTGATTACTTAGTCAAAACCACGGATGATATCTACATTCGTTTTCACGGCACAAAACAATGGTATCGTCATGATTATTCAATAGAAGAATTACAGCAATGGGCCGATCGTATCCATAAAACGCAAGCTAAGCGCGTTTGGGTTTATTTTAATAATGACCGGAATGGCTATGCGATTAAGAATGCCAATATACTATTGGATTTATTGCGACAAAATGGCAGAAACCAACAAACTTAGTCAATTTATATTTCTCTTAAAAGCCTTTCATACAGCTATTTTATGAGGATTTTCCGCATATTTTTATTTAATATTCCACAGCCTATCCGACGTCCGCCTTCATATTTCCCAGCAGCGAAGATTATTTTGACCTGAACATCCGTCGTCCGTTGGTCGCAGGTGATATTGAAAAGAGCCATAAACTTGATGATAGTTTCATAAAACCTGAACATAAGCGTAAAGGAAGGTGTGCTACACGTTAAGTGCCGGGCTTAATACCATCCAGGTTGAAAAGACGCATTTAACGCGTCTAACATCCTAGCAGTGCCCAGAGCGTGGGTTGGATTTCTTAGCAAACTGTTAGATCCCTTGTCCCCGCGGTGATTTATCCAGCGTGTGTTCGGCGCTTGTCTTGCGCGGCACAATTACGGTATATCCCCCACCGTCTTTATAGCTCGTCTGTATATGATCTGTATCAGCATCAGCGGGCAGTGACATTATCTGGGAAAACGAGCCAGAGGAATGATCGGTTTGGCCTGTGCTTGTCTTTTGCACCAAGTCTTTATTGCTTTGAATGGTCAGGGTATGATTAGCACTCACAGATACCTTTAGGTTCTTTTCATCTCCACCAGGTGCCGTCATGGTAACCCGGTACTCTTTGGGAGTACTTTCAAAACTAACGCTTGAATAGCTTTGCCCACGGTTCGAATTAGCCGCAGAACTAAAAGCCGCCTGCATCATGCGACTCATTTCCAGATTCATACGGGCCATTTCTGCCTGCATCATTACGAAGGGATCATATACGGCAACGGGCTGTCTAGACGTATCCGCCGTATTGCAGGAATGGGCAGTCTTGGCATTGGCGGGGTTAGGGACCGTTAAACCAATCCCAATGGCCGCCGAGAGCAATAGAAGTTTTAATAGATTTTTCATTTTTTTGCCTCCTTCGGTAAGCAGTTATCTGCGTTTCGTTTTCCAAAGTAATATTTTTTATCAGACGGAAAAAATTTCAAGATCTCGCATAAAATTTTTTCTGCTGCCTCTTGAAATTAATTTGGGGGATTCCTAACCTAAATATTAGAAGCCTAAAAGAGGCTTAAAAACAACGAACTATTTGAAAAACAAAGGAGAATTCCCATGGTTCGTAAATTAAAGAATACCGTCAGCTGCATCGCACTAGCGCTGACGCTGCCTTATGCAGCCATTGCGGCTGATCCGCCCACAGCTAAGCCAGGCGTAGTGTCGTCCCCTGTACAAACTCAAAACGCTATTGCTGCTAAGGCGAATGACAGCGTTGCCCAAGAGCAGCAAAACCAAACCGCGGAGCGGCGTAAACAAATTTCTGCTGAAGCTATGGCGGCAATTGCTGAAACTCATAATGCGCTTACTGCACTGGATGCGGGTAAGAAAGATGATGCCCTAGCGGCACTCGAACGTGCCACAGGCAAATTGGAACTGATCCTGGCACGCGATCCCAGTCTGACACTCGCCCCCACCAATGTTGAAGCTGTAACCATAAGTATTATGGCCGATATGAGTAAGGTAAAGGCAATGCGTGCAGAGGCAGAGCGTTTACTGGACGAAGGTCAAGTTCAGGCCGCGCGGCACCTGCTTGATAGCCTTGCCAGTGAAACGGCGATTAACGTCAGCAACATTCCACTTGCGACTTATCCAGCGGCCATGAAGCAGGCTGTTAAATTAATAGATGATGGAAAATTGGACGCAGCGAAGCAAACATTGCAAACGGCTTTGAATACGTTGGTTGTGAAAAGCACCATCATTCCACTGCCGGTTGCGACAGCTCAGCAAATGCTGGCTGAGGCAGAGAAGTTATCCGCGAAGCCAAACCGTAAGGATATCGAAAACAATCGTCTTGGTATCTTGTTGGCAGGGGCGCGCACACAATTGGAATTCGCCGAAGTATTGGGTTATGGCACCAGGCAGGATTTCCAAGGGTTCTACGCACAGTTGGATGACATCAAAAGTAAAACAAGTAACGGCCAATCCGGCAATGACTTTTTCGGAAAGATAAAATCGTCACTAGCCGATTTGGTTAAATCTATCCAATCAGCAGCGGATAATATACCCGCGACGAGCCAACCCAAAAGTCCAAGCAACCCTAACTAATGGAGGATCACATGATGTACATTCAAAAAATCAATCCCTGGAATTGGTTCGGTCATGAGGATGATCAAAATAAAAATCTTCCTACGCAGCGCAGTACACGGCAATTTTATAGTCCGCTAACGCAGTTGCACAATGATCTTGACCATATGTTCGATAGTCTATTGCGCGGCTTTGATACGCCCTCAGTTGAGAGCGGCCAAGCACGAAGCCAAGACAATGTTGTGCTCAGACCCAAAGTGGATGTAACCTCAACTGATAAGGAATATACCATTATGGTTGAGGTGCCAGGCGTAGATGAAAAAGACGTTAAACTGGAACTGGCAGCGGATGGCCTGTTAACTATTCAAGGTGAGAAAAAGCACGAAAAAGAACATAAAGATAAAAACGTGCACCGCGTTGAGCGTTCCTATGGATCTTTTCAGCGTACGCTGTCACTTCCAGAAGATGCCAGCCAGGAAAATATTGAAGCAGCCTTCAAGAATGGCGTTTTAACCGTAACAGTGCCGCGCAAAGCAGTGGCGCAAGCACCGACCAAGCGAATTGAAATCAAAAAAGCTGGTTAAATCTGCCATGACCTGTCCTGTCTTCCAGGCAGGACAGGTTCTTTTAATTGCTTGCTGATGTGATTGCAGAAAGGAGTATGACCATGTCAAACGCACGCAAACCAAAAACGCAGAAAAAATCCACACCCATTCTTATGCCCTGGGATGAAGTTCTTTTGGGAAACAAAGCTTTGTTTAACAAGCTGACTGATCCCTATGTGCTTTTTCTTTTGGATGCCGCACGCAAAGATGTTGCACGCGAAGTTACGCTGGGTAATTTTCACCCAGATTGGCTGCAGGCTGAAGAACTGGTGGGTGAAACGCTGGTACAAGCATGGTACATGCGCCATGGTCGCAGTGAGCGTAAATCCATCAAAGAATGGCTCTTGGAAGTTCAGAAATACACGTTTCAGAAGATAATTCAGGAAGAGAAAAGTTTTTTCAATTCTATCGCCGTATCACTGGAGGACTTAGCGCCGCCAGAACTAAAAAGCAAAACTGAAATTGGCTTTGATGAATGGCTGGCGCCGTATCCCCATGACCGCTGGGCAGATATAATACCCGATGAAAACTCGCAGCTGATTGCGGCATAGGGAGCAGTGCGGGATGAATGTCAATGAGTTTATTGGCATTACGGTATTGCTGTTTGCCTTGGCAAACCCTATTGGCGTCATCCCGATTTTCTTGGATTTTGTCCAGAAGTTAAAAAGCGTTCATCCAAAACGCATTATCATCATTGCGGCCAGCACCGTGGCTGGTTTTTTGATTGCCTCCGCGTTATTAGGCGAGCAAATACTCACATTTTTTAATGTAGGCTTAAATGATTTTCGTATTGCGGGGGGCCTTTTAGCGTTATTCATCGCCTTCGAAATGTTTCAGGCGTGTTATGGCGGTTTTATGCAGACCATCGAAGAAAAGGCAGAAGCAGAAACCGAGGATCACGGCATTGCAGTAACACCTCTGGCCTTTCCTTTGCTGGTTGGTCCAGCCGAAATGAGCATCATGATTACGCTATCAAATGATATGCCGCATTTAGGTGACAGAATATCTTTAATTGTGTCTTCCTTGGTGGCATCAGTTTTGATTGCCCTAATTTTATGGATGGCAGTACCTATTAACCGCATCCTAGGCAAAACCGGAATTAACGTCGCCACCCGCGTCATCGCCTTGGTTGTGGCTACCATCGGTATTAAATTTATTATGACCGGTATTCGCGCCGAGCTGCCAGGATTATCGGGGTAATTAGGGCGCTTCGGTGTAACTTGAAGCTGTGCAAGGCGGCGGCGCCATATTAATATCTATCATTAACATGCGCCATGGGCGTACTGCCAGCCGTTCATGTAACGCGTGCGTAACAGATCAATCTTAGTTCCATGGCGATTTCCATAGCAAAAATCCCTAACACAAAGCATTCTGAAATTTACATAAAGACAACATCTGAAGCTGCCTGTTCTATAAGCATTATAAAGTTTTGTGGCAAACTTACTTATCAAATTTTATTTTTTGGAATGGAAATTCTTATCGAAGAATAATTTAGAGATGTCTAATTTAGTTGTTATCCACCGCATTTGGGGAGGCTAATATGAAAACCGTCGACAAATCGCAACTCAGGCAATGGATCGATAGCAAGCAGGACATCTTGCTGATCAACGTGCTGCCGCAGGAAGATTTTCAAAAGCAGAGCATTCCGGGCTCCGTTAATATTCCGTTTAAGGGCGCGGATAATTTTGCCAAAGATGTCGAACAGCGTGCCACATCTAAAAGTCAATGCATTGTAACTTATTGTCGCAATACGCAATGCGATCTCTCTCACAAGGCAGCCATGGATTTGGAAGCGAATGGGTTCACCAATGTCCAAGCTTTTGAAGAGGGCGTAGAAGGGTGGTTCGCAGAAGGGCAATCGGCGGCAGCCTAAAGGAGGATTTTATGCGTAGCTTATCAATACAACATAATCGTGTGCTTACAGGCTTTATAGCCGCTATGCTTGGGGTGCTCATTCTTTCTACTGGTGCAGGCAACACCATGGCGGCAGATGCCGCGCTCGACAGTTCCGCCATATCCGCCTTGTCTGATTGTCAGCGCATTTCCACTTCCTGTGCCAGCACAACGAAAAATGCCGCTGGGATTTTGGTATTTCCATCCGTGGTGAAGGCGGATTTGATCATCGGCGGTGCGGGCGGCAAAGGTGCTCTGATTGAGAATGGAAAAATAACCGGCTACTATAACATCGGTGCAGGCTCAGCCGGCCTGCAGATCGGCGTTGACAGTGCCAGTCAAGTGTATGTTTTCCGCTCCGCGCAAGCACTCACAAAATTAAAACAGGGGCCGGATTGGAAAGTGGGTGCGGCCGCAGGCGTCACGCTGGTCAATACAGATGCCAATGCGAAAGCTATCACGGGCGATGTATTGGCCTATATCTTTAATGCCACGGGGCTGAGTGCGGGCATATCACTTGATGTCTTTGATGTTTGGAAATCCGGACAGCCAAGGCCACAATCATAGAATAGAAGATAAGGGAAACATCATGCCAAACGCAACAAACAAAACCCAAGACTGGTTTCCGAATGAAAGAGCGCGCGCGCGAGTTTTTTTCATTGGTTCGGGAACCAACAAAAATTTTGAGTTACTATAACGAACTTGAAAGCAGGCAAACTCTAACACCTGAGCAAAGTCTTGCGTTGCAGAAAAAGCATACACCGGGAATTTCCACAGATGTTTTTAGGTTGAATATATGCAAGTTCTAGCAGATGCGACAGGTTGAGACCTTATATCGAGCTGAATTACCGTAATATTTCCTGCACTGGACATTGATATATCATAGGTGCAATAAAGCCGGATGGCTCAGAACCCTTATGAGATATTAGGGATTAGCAAGGACGCGACCGAGGCGGATATCAAATCCGCCTACCGGAAGCTGGCCAAAAAATATCACCCGGATTTAAATCCGGGAAATAAAGATGTAGACCATAAATTTAAGGAATTAAACGCGGCGAATGATCTGCTTTCGGATCCTACCAAGCGCGCAGCCTTTGATCGCGGTGAGATCGATATGTCAGGGCAACCGCAATATCAGCAATCGCGGCAACAGCAAACCTACCGGGATTTTGCAGAAGGGCCGCAAGGCAACCGTTATCATTTTAGTGGAGGCGATTTTGATTTATCAGATCTGGAAGGATTGTTTGGCGACTTAGGCGGCGGCATGCGCGGTCAAGGTTTCGGCGGTTTTGGGCAGCGGCCGCCATCAGCGGATATTCGTTATGCAATTGAAGTCGATTTCCTCGAGGCCGCGCGCGGCGTCAAAAAGCGTATTACCATGCCGGACGGCAAAACACTCGATATCAATATTCCTGAGGGGATTGAGGAAGGTCAGCAATTACGCATCAAAGGCCACGGCCAACCCGCTGCGGGTAACCGCGCAGCGGGTGATGCCTATGTCGAGGTACATATCCGCCCGCATGCTTTTTTTACGCGCAGTGGCAAGGATATCACGGCTGAAGTTCCAATTACTTTGCAGGAAAGTATTTTAGGCGGAAAGATTAAGGTACCCACTGTCCATGGCCTGGTTGAAATGACTATTCCCAAAGGCGCTAATGCAATGACGCTGCGCCTCAAAGGCAAAGGTATTAAGGGCGGCGATCAATACGTGAAATTAAAACTGGTCATGCCAAAAGAAATTGATACCGAACTTGAAGATGCCATTCGCACCTGGTCCAAAGCGCATGATTATCATCCACGCCAATTCATGGAGGCTTCCATATGAAAACGCTGGAAGAAGTGTTGGATTTGATGGCCGACCAGATCGACCGGACTAGGCTTGAAGATTATATCGCGCGTGAGTGGGTGCGGCCGCAACCAGGGCATCAAGACTGGTATTTTGAAGAGATCGACATCGCGCGGTTGCAATTGGTTTGTCACCTGGTGCAGGATATTGAAGTCAATGACGAAGGCATGGACGTAGTGCTATCGCTGCTCGATCAACTTTACGGCCTGCGCACCCGAATGAAACATCTCACCCATGCAATCGCGCAACAGCCAGAGCGGGTGCAAACTGAAATTACCTTAATTGTCGGTGAATTGATTAAAGGAAGTGAGAATCGTAAATCATAAGAATTCTTAAACATTCTTGTTGCAATGCCCTCAAAAGTTGTAGTTAGCTATTCTCGTTTAACGCGCACATACGATCAGGGGAGCCATCTATGGCTGTTTCGCGTTATTTTAATGATCAAGTTCTCGGCATGCCAAGCCGCCCTAATCGCACAGCCTTTTTGTGCTCCCGTAAAAGTTTGGGTGCTCTGGTTGCTACGCTAGCAATTGTAAAGCCATGCATGGTAAAAGTTTCCCAAAGCTATTCATTGTACAGGAGATGCGGGTGCTGAAGGCAATCTTTGATAAAATCTTCTCTCTGCCGCCGGTGGAAAAGCGGCATATGTGGCTGGCAGATGGGCCACTTGGCTTTTTCTTTGCGGAGCCGACATTTCGAGCAGATATGGATGATACTTATATTTATTACCTATGCGGGCAATGGAGTTTTATTATTAGCTTGGGTTTAGCGTTGCTAAATTTAGTTTCGCATCAGTTTAATATGGTTTTTGATTTTTTCCTATTTAAGATTGATACCATAGGTGATCACTTTCTAGAAAAATTTATATCGTCCTATACAAATTACACAGTGCCTATTCTACTTATCCTTTTGCTTCCGTTCTATTTGGTGCAGGCGTTGCGATACATTGATATACGGAATTTCGATGTATTATGGTGGTATACGAATATAAACAGAGTAAAAAAGTTAACAATGTGGCAGTTGGTTTTATTGGGGATTTTTATATTGATTGTGTGCCCCATTGCAATGTGGAGAATACTTGATATTCCTGGGTTGCTTATGAAAAGCTACCATCTGGAAAATTCCTTTCCGTTTTTTATTGTGTTGATTTTTTTAGTCCCTTTTTTCTTAGCTGTCCTTAATCGGAGCTATCTAATGGGAATTATTAGCCAGATATATCGTTTGTACAAAGGGGCAGATTGGGACCCAAAATCTTACCGTGACAACTACAACCAAGGGGAACGACCATGACTGGAATTTTGATTGGTGATGCAGCAGCAGTGCAAAATTACCTGTTTGAAAACTATTCAGCCTACGATGATTTCAAAAATGGGATGTGGGAACAATATCAAAGCTTGACTACGGATGCGCAATTGCGGGCGTATCTAAAACAGTCGTTAGATAACAACGCACCATTCCAGGAGTTTTACGAGAAGCCATCCAGTTCAGATGCCCCTACAGATTTAGCGTATACTCTTATTGATGCTGGACTTGACGGCAGCAAAACTTATTTACAACAATTAAGTAAACAAACTTAAACAGTTTTGGTCTATATGGCCGAATATACTGCAGAACATCCTGGTGCGACCATTTACACCACTATTGGCGCATTTATGGGGCCTGCTTACCCGCTTGCTGCTCCAGCTGCAAGAGTGCTTGCCATCACAGGGCTTGGGGTGGGGCTTGGTTTTGCAATTAATGAAGTCCTAAAATCATCCGACCCTGCTTCGGAAGCCGTTAAACAATCTGGTCTAATGGGATTAGGGTATGGCGTTGCGGGTCTTGTTGAGGCTGGCCTTGTAGCAACAGGTATAGGAGCAGTGCCTGCAGCTATTCTTGCGGTCGCTATAGGCGGAGGAGTAGTTGCTGCAGTCGAAAATGCATGGTCTCAAATTGTGGCTGATGCTGAAGTAGTACTCAAAACAACCGGTAACGCCGCTACAGCTGCGAAAGAAGTCGCAGATCAATGGACGAATGCTATTGCCTCAATCCTTGATGAGGTTGGGCAAAGCGCAGGTACCCTAATCACAGAAAGTGAAAGTTGGGTTGCTAACTTCTTCTCAGATGTATCTAATTCATTTGCTACCGGCATCATCACCGCCCTCCCGGCGTGGATGCAGGCGGCGATTGCGGCTTATGAGGGGGATTTGACGCTGTCGACTTCGCCTTTGGTGCTGGATTTGGCTGGCAAGGGACTGAACTTAACGGCACTGAACGGTACAGTGGCGAATGGGGCTGCGGTGGCACCGGTTTACCTTGATATGGAAAACACGGGCTTTGGCATTGCGACCGGCTGGATTGGCGGCGGCAGCGGTCTGCTGGCGATGGATGTAAACGGCAATGGTAAGATTGATAATCAAGGCAAATTATTTCAAAATCAGGTAAATATTCTTGTTGCAATTCCCGTACAAGTTGTGATTAGCTATCCTCGTTTAACGCGCACATAATATCAGGGGGCCATCTATGGCTGTTTCGCGTTATTTTGATGATCAAGTCCCATGCCCAGCCGTCCTGGCCGCACCGCCAGTTTGCGCTCTCGTCAAAATTTCGTTGTTCTGGCTGCTGTCAATGATAACGTTATGGTAGAAATGTTTTTGGAACAACTCGCTGCGTAGGAAATCGTTATGCGTAAACAATTAATTACGAGTAAAAATTTTGGGCAGCCCTTCGGCTTTGCCTTGTTAATTATTCCTTTTTTGCTCGATGTAATAGAAATCTCAATGCGAGGTAATAATTCTGATGTGCTAGGTCATATCGCTTGCTCGATTCTCCCGTTCGCAAAATTTTCGGTTCTATTTATGGCGCCCCAGTTGGGGGATTTTGTAATTAAACAATGCATATTGTCGCAATTTGGCGAGCCTACGATTTCCATTATCTTTTTTATGCTCAAAATAATAATCGCTTTAGCTATGCCTATTTTATGGTTGCTTCTGATTTCATTATCAAAAATTATCTTTACGTTTCCTGATACATCTTCAGATGTTGACTTAAACAGTTTGAAGAAATCTAGCTTCACGTTAATTGGGCTTTTGTTGTTTTGCGTATATTTTATGCTTCAGTATCATATATTGCCTCCCAGCTTTGGGATTGGAATTTTGAGTAAGTTAAAAGAGGACTTTGCCTGCTTTGTTATTTTTGTAGCGGAGCTGGTGCTCATCTCTTATATTCAGTCTGTTGTTTTATATCTCATGAGGAGATTTAATAATACCAATTCGCGAACGCCTAATCTCTAGCAAAAGGGAATGTAATGACGTTTGGAACAGATGCATTTGGTTTAGTTGCTGACGCTTTCGAAGGGTATTTTGATACGAAAGGTAAAAATGCTTTTGGAGAAATCTTCGGTTGGGCAAGTCGCGCTTCTACTACTTATGGCGGATATTTAGAAAATAATCCTGTTGGCAGAAATGACCCGTTCAACCGGCCTGAGCATGAAATCCAAAATTGGGTCAAAGGGATTGTCTGGCGGGATTGGTATTTTAGAGGAAAAACTTTAAGGGAAATTGCGCAGCAAGAAAAAACAGACTCGCGATATGTGGCCCGGCTGATTGAACAAAGCCTGGCCGTTCGTTAATCAATTTGGCAGCTTTAAACCTTGGACTGCCGGGCAGTCGCTATCGAACCTGATGAAATGGATCTTGCAGTACCAAGGAGTCAGCATCGAACCTGGACGGTGAGAATATGGCGAGCGGACTTGCACTTAGCCGTTCTGAGAAAGTCGCCCGAACAGATGCCAGAATTTCAGATTCTCAAAGTCCGCTTGGGGGCGGCCTTCGCTGAAGTGCCCAATTTGCGGGCCTTAGCGGTAAAATTCTCAGGTTGCCCTGAAATTGAAGACTAAATGGTCGGGACGAGAGGATTCGAACCTCCGACCTCCTGTACCCAAAACAGGCGCGCTAGCCAGGCTGCGCCACGTCCCGAACCATAACTTTCATATTCGGTCGGGGGCGCAGCTTCGTTTACCGGCTTGCGCCGATTGGACCACATCCCAAACCAACCGTCACAAACCAGAAATCAGCGGTCAGAGTCAAGAAGTAAGAAGGGCAAAGGGTAAAATTTATTCTATCCACCCTGGAATGAGTGGCTTAAACTTGCGATAAGAGATTCCCGGAGAACTCATGACCGCCCCTGAAGTGATCGACATTCTGCGTGAGGGCATCGGCGTCATGCTGCTGATTATGGCTGCGCCGGTGGCGGCGGGGCTGTTCATCGGGGTGGCGGTCTCGCTTTTCCAGGCCCTCACGCAAATTCAGGAACAAACCCTGACATTCGTGCCGAAATTGATCGTGATTTTTTCCATTATCGTTCTAACGCTGCCCTTTATGCTCTATGAGCTGAAAAAATATACTGAGCATTTGGCGGATAAAATCGCAACTATTGAATAATGACCGAAATCGGCGCCCATAGCCTATCGGATTTATTATCAGGCGGTATTTTTGTGCTGTTTCTGGTGCTAGCGCGCGTGGGTACGGCCTTTGCTTTCTTGCCCGGATTTGGTGATACCTATGTTAATCCAATCACGCGATTGTTATTGTCATTGGGCATAAGCTTTATGCTGCTGCCGGTTTTATGGCCGATTATGCCGGCGCTACCGAAGCAACCATCAATATTGCTCGCACTTTATGGACATGAGGTCATCATTGGATTATTCATCGGCTCTGTGGCGCGCTTGCTGTTAATGTCGCTGGATATGGCGGGGATTTTAATTGCCACCAATACCGGGCTGTCGGCCGCAACCAGTTTCAATCCCTCGCTCAGTTCCGCCGGTCCTATTGTGACAACGCTTCTAACGATGTCTGCGATCCTGATAGTGTTTATTACCAATATGCATCACATGTTGTTGGGCTCCTTGGTGAATAGCTATAATGTTTTTAAGGTCGGCGATATTTTACCGTCCCAGGATTTGTCAATCGCCGTTACCGATATTATTGCACACGCGATGCAGCTGGGGTTTCAATTGGCGGCGCCCTTTGTCGTGATGGGGCTGGTGTTTAACGTGGGCTTGGGTTTGCTGGCGCGGCTGGTGCCGCAAATGCATGTATTCTTAATCGGCCTGCCCGTGCAAATTCTGGTCGGTCTGACGATCTTAAGCCTGATTATTATGAAGATGATCCAAATGTGGCTGACGGATTTTCAAGCGGCCTATATGGGCATTTTTCATTAAAGTATAATCATCTCTTGCATCCTGAACGACGGGCGTATAGTTTCGGCCCGAACCCATAGGAAGTGTCATGCCAGAGCCGCGATTTAAACGTGTTTTATTGAAAATATCGGGTGAAGTTTTAATGGGCGGACAGGAATTCGGCATTGATCCCGTAATTGTCAAACGCGTCGCCATTGATATCAAAAATGTGGTGCAGGAATTGGGCGTTGAGGTTTGTGTCGTCATCGGCGGCGGTAATATTTTCCGCGGCGTATCAGGTGCGGCGGCCGGCATGGACCGCGCCACCGCGGATTACATGGGGATGCTTGCAACTGTCATCAACGGTCTGGCGTTGCAAAGCGCGCTGGAGAGCATGGAGGTTCCTACGCGCGTTCAGTCTGCCATTCCGATGGCGTCGGTGGCGGAGCCCTATATCCGCCGCAAAGCCATCCGCCACATGGAAAAAGGCCGCGTGGTGATTTTCGCCGCCGGTACGGGCAATCCATTCTTCACCACCGATACCGCGGCCGCCCTGCGCGCGAGCGAAATGGCCTGCGACGCGCTGCTGAAGGGCACCAAGGTTGACGGCATTTACGCTGAGGATCCACGCAAGAATCCAAATGCCGAGCGCTTTGACCGCCTCACCTATATGGATGTCCTGTCCAAAGATCTGAAGGTGATGGATGCCTCAGCCATCACCCTGGCGCGGCAAAGCAATATTCCCGTAGTGGTCTTTTCCATCCACACGCCCGACGCCTTTTATGAACTGATGCAGGGTAAGGGCAAATTTACGATTGTTGAGGAAGCTGCGTGATCACCAGCGAAAAAGGGTTTTACGCGACCATTTTTAATCTGACTGTTTTGGTCGCCGGCCTGGGTTATTTCGTCGATACCTTTGATTTCTTTTTATATAATTCCATGCGTGTGGTGAGTTTGACGGAATTTGGTTTGTCTGGGGATGCTTTAACCAAAATGGGAATTTTCATCCTCAATTGCCAAATCGCTGGCGCTATTCTGGGTGGATTATTCTGGGGCGTGCTGGGCGATAAATTCGGTCGCAAAAGAGGATTGTTAATCTCGATCCTGATTTATTCCATCGGCATGGTTATTAATGCCTTCATTCAAAACCCTAATAGTTATGCCTTAGTGCGCTTTTTCATCGGCTTTGGTCTGGCGGGCGAAATGGGCTTGGGCGCAACGCTGGTTGCGGAAACTATCCATCAATCCAAGCGCACCTTTGCCCTAGCGCTTTTTACCGTGCTGGGTGTGCTGGGCGTGACAGCCGCCGCATTAAGTATCGAGTTTGTGAATTGGCGCATTAGCTGTTTGATTGGCGGGGGTTTGGGGTTAGCCTTATTGTTGCTGCGCAGCTTTTTGTTTGAATCCAGAATTTATGCAGATACCGTGCAAACCAAAATTAAACGGGGTTCGCTGCGTGAATTATTTGGCCATTGGCGCAGCATTAGAAATTATGCTTGCTGTGTACTGATTTTAGTGCCGAATTATTTTATCACCGGCATTTTACTCACACTCGCACCTGAAGTTGCTAAAGCAACAGAAGTGCAGGGTCTCATCAAAGCCAACATCGCCCTCGCGATTTACTTTACAGCCGCTGCGGCAGGGGATTTATTCGGCGCCACGCTCAGTAATTTATTCAAAAGCCGCCGCCTGGTGATTGCCATCTTTATTGTCGGCAATATCACACTGGCCCTAACCTTGCTTTGCACCTCTCATCTCGCCGCCTGGCAGTTTTATATTTTCACAGCTGCTTTTGGGATTTTCAATTTATGGGCCTTAGATGGCACTATTCTGGTAGAACTGTTTCCAACACACCTTCGCGCGACCGCCACGACTTCAGGGCTAGTCTTTTCCCGTGGGGCCGTCCTTTTGATGAATCTCAGTTTTCTGGCTCTGAAATTCATTGGCGCGGCCCATGCTTTGTTAATTATCGGCTTAATTGTTTTAGGTCTGGGCTTGCTTTCTGTGTGGAGTTTGCCAGAAAGTTATCACCGTTCTTTATCTGTCTAAGGGAGCAAAAAATGTCAGTCGATCTGGATGAATGCAAAAAGAAAATGGACAGTGCGATTGAGGCGCTGAAACGTGAATTCGGCGGTTTGCGCACGGGGCGTGCTTCGCCGAATTTACTTGATCATATCAAGGTCGATGCCTATGGTACTGAAACCCCACTCAATCAGGTCGGTTCGGTTTCCGTGCCGGAGCCGCTGTTGCTAACGGTCTCGGTCTGGGATGCAGGCCTGACCAAGGGGGTTGAAAAGGCTATCCGAGACAGTAATTTGGGTCTGAACCCAATGGCGGAAGGGAACCTCATCCGCGTGCGCTTGCCCAGCATGACTGAGGAACGCCGCAAGGAGCTGGTGAAAACCGCAGGTAAATATGCCGAAGGCGGACGCATCGCCGTCCGTAACGTGCGGCGCGATTACATGGAGCTGGTGAAGAAATCCGACCTGCCGGAGGACGAAGAAAAGAAAATGTCCGAGCGTGTGCAAAAGCTGACCGACGAGCATATCAAGACCGTTGACGACCTATTGGCACATAAGGAAAAAGAGATCGCACATGTTTAGTGATAAAAAGCGATAAATTTTTTTAAAACGCCCGCATAAATTGTTCTTGACAATTGTGCAGGTGCGAGATAAATAAAGGATGCTGCACCGCAGCAAAAGTTTAAGAAGTCTGCTTTGTTATCACTTCGCATGGCTTTTTTATATCTTTTGCCGCACGTTGTGGAGCGAAAAGAACCGCAACCCTTGGAATTCCGGTGACACAAAAAACAACTTCATCGAAATCGGCTACCGGCCCTACTACAGGCAAGGTCGTGGCCTCCACGGTGCAAAAGGCGGCAACGCCCACGCGTTCTGCAACCCCAGTCACCTCACCTATAACTCAAATCACCTCAAAGGAGATCTCCATGAGCAAACACGCAAACTCTTCTAATCATCCAGGCAGTCAATTTTTCATGCTGTCGGCGGATGAAATCGCCCAAATCACGAAGGCAAACAGCGACGCGATCACACGTTCCGTTCAAACCCTGACCAACGGCATGAACCAAATCAGCCAAGCTATGGCGCAATATGGCCAGGGCATGATGCAAATGACCGTGGCTGCCGTTCAAGCCGCTAGCAGCGCGCGCACCCTGCGTGATGTTGCTGAGCTGCACAGCGATTACACAAAAACCTCCATGGATGCCATGGTTGAAAATGGTACCCGTATCACCGAAATGGCTTTGAAAATTGCCAATGATGCCGCGCAGCCGATCAGCCAGCGCGCCAATGAAACCATGCA
>Ga0207695_10002401_pt1 | contig 27756 bp, 13 predicted proteins | sample KBSC54metaG_FD_184354 | JGI IMG/M metagenome (GOLD analysis project Ga0207695, IMG submission 184354) | Corn rhizosphere microbial communities from Kellogg Biological Station, Michigan, USA - KBS C5-4 metaG (SPAdes) (version 2) | ecosystem: Host-associated > Plants > Roots > Rhizosphere > Soil...
GATGATGTGACGACTATAGAAATACAGGCAGTGTCAGGTGTGGCTCTTGCTGCCATTGGACTTTGGTATGATGACTATGTGCCAGGCACAAGTCCGAGCCCTGTAACACAACAACTACAGGACGTACTGAAATTTACGGCTGGCCCTACGCATAATGATACCACATTCCAGGCATCGTTCCCGTATGTACAACAGCCATGGAGAGGTTACGACTATACAATACAAGCAAGATTTTAATTAACCACCAAAGCAATTAATGATTATGAAAAACTTTTTTAATAAATTTCTGGTGGCAGTAATGATATTTTGCTTGCCGCAGATAAAGGCGATGGCATCTTCCCATAGAGAAGCGCCATTGATCTCGAATGATCCATTAGCAGACAATACAGATTTATACGCATTCAGAAGCCCATGTGATAGCAGTAAAATAGTGATTATTGCCAACTACATCCCTTTTGAACATCCCGCAGGAGGTCCTAACTATTATACTTTTGGCGAAAACATCCGCTATGAGATACATATAAAGAACACTACGGCTACAAGCGGAGATAATATTGTGTACCGATTTACATTTCACCATGTAAATGAAGACACGACAACGTTCTTCAACATACGCCTCGGTAAACAGAACCTAAGGACTACCTATGATTGCGAGCGCAGTGTGGACAACGGTGTTACGTTTACTAAAATAGTGAGCAGCGGCCCAGTGCCGGCTAATAATATAGGCCCGCGTTCCATTGAGAATGCTACATTAGGTTTAGGAGAATCTTCTTATGATTCGTACATGTTGTCAAGAAATGTTACCAGCTCTACAGGCGAAAAAATATTCTGCGGACCAGCTGATGATCCTTTCTTTGTGGACCTTGGCGGCGTTTTCGATGTGGGTAATTTTCGTACACCGGGACGGGATGGTCTTGCTAAGTTCAATGTACATGCTATAGTGCTGGAAATACCAATTGCTACTTTGCAAAAATCGGGACTTGGTACATCATCTGCTACTTCTATTCTTGACCCTAATTTTGTAATTGGCGTATGGGCTTCAGCCAGCCGCCAGGAAATTACAACCCTGAGCGCAACAGGTGCTGCACCTACCACATCTGGTAACTGGGTACAGGTATCGCGAATAGGAATGCCGCTTACAAATGAAGCCATTATACCTATAGGCAGCAAGGATCTTTGGAATGCAACTACACCATACAATGACGGTCAGTTCATTCCTTATTTTGAAAACCCTGAGCTGGCTCTTTATATGGATGCCTCTGCATATGGCAGTGCTGTGCCGGGGTTATCAGCACTTCGCATACAGGCTAATTCATTAGGTTCATTTGATTTTCGCAATGGTAAGCCGGGCTTGTATGCAGTGAAAGGTACATTGGCAACTGTGGGAACGGCCTTTGACCCAGTCACCGGTTATTCTAACATTCTTTTGCCAGATAATCATAGTCCACGTGCTGTAGATATCCTGCCTATATTCTATACTGGCGTGCCAAACCTTGCGCCGTATCAACTGGCTACAGGCAAAAGCAGTGGGCCATTGTCTGCCGGCAAGCCGTTTATTAATAACTTCCTGCCTACATTAGGAGATATGCTGCGCCTGAATATGGCTGTACCTGTTACGCCACGCACCAGCTCGGATTTCAGTTCTTTAGGTATAGTTAAAGCGGCAGTATTAGGACTTACTGATTCAAGATATAATACTACTGCAAGTCTGCAGAATATTCCGAACATGGATGGCTTCCCTAACGGTCGCCGCCTGGAAGATGATGTAACCACCATAGAGCTACAGGCAGTATCTGGTGTGGCATTGGCAGCTATTGGTCTTTGGTATGATGACTATACCGGCAGTGGCAGCCCGGTGACAACTATGCTTACAAATGTTCTTGGCTTCAATGCAGGTGTAACGCATAACGATACGACTTTTAAAGATTGCTTCCCATACCTGCAGGACCCATGGCGCGGCTATAATGGCCCTAGCTACTCAGGTAACCCTACTGCTGTGCAAGAGCTGAACATAACAGCCCCAGACGCAGCAATGGTAGCATATCCAAATCCTTTTACATCGCAAGTATCATTCCGCTACAGGCTGGCTTCTAATGGCAATGTGCAAATACAGATTATAGATATTAACGGCCGCATGATACAGGTGATTAATGAAGGCAATAAACAAAACGGTGATCATAAAGTGCAATGGAATGGCAGCAACCTGGCAGCAGGTAACTATTTTGCCAAACTATCAGTAAATGGCAAAGATCTTAATACAGTAAAGCTGGTAAAGATTAAATAGCCAATGAATAATAAAGGAGGGTATTAATAGACCCTCCTTTATTTTAAAAACTAACAAAGCCTACAAAAAGATATGTCATGAAAAAACTAACAAATAATTTTTTTGCAATTCTTCTTTGTTCCGGTGCTTTATTCATGTCTTCCTGTTCTTCTACTGCAGATAAGGGAGCACTAAAAGTACCGCCACTATTGGAAACTAAAACCAACCTGGCACCAGCAAACGAAACACAAAATATAAAATCGGCCTATGATAAAGCGGTTGCAGCTTTGAAGGTCAACCCGGATGATGACAAACAGTATATCGCATTAGCAAGTGTATTTATAGCTGAAGGCCGTATTACGGGCAATGGCTCTTACTATAGCAATGCCGCTGTAAAAATGCTGGACAGAGTAATTACAGACAGCAGCGCAAATGAAGATATTTTATTTCAGTCATACAGCCTTAAATCTGCTGTGCTGCTAAATATGCACCAGTTTAAAGACGCGCTGGATATAGCACAGAAGGGCGTAGCAATAAGTGCATACAATGCGGGCATTTGGGGCGCGCTGGTAGATGCCAATGTGGAATTGGGCAACTATGCAGAAGCAGTAAAAGATTGCGATAAGATGCTGAGCATTCGCCCTGATTTGCGTTCTTATTCACGCGCTTCTTACCTGCGGCAAATATATGGAGATAACAGGGGCGCTATAGATGCCATGAAAATGGCTGTAGGGGCAGGTGTGCCCGGTGAAGAAAGCGCCGAGTGGGCCCGGGTGCAACTGGGCGACCTGTATATGAACATAGGAAAGATAGATAGCGCAAGCCTTACATACAGAACATCATTAGTATATAGACCTAATTATGTATTTGCACAAATGGGATTGGCAAAAGTATCTAAAGCAAATAAGAACTACGATGAGGCATTAGAACGAACCAAGGGTGCGATAAATACAATAAGCGAAGCTGCATTTGTTTCATTTCTTGGTGATATGTATGCGCTGAAAGGTGATACAAAAAAAGCTGCCGAAGTGAGAAACGATGTAGTGAACCTACTGGAAGATGGAGAAAAGAACCAGCCAAGTGATGCGCCGATAAAACATAACGTGAGCCGCGAAATGGCGATGGCATACATGAGTAACAATAAGATGGACAAGGCCCTGGAATATGCCCAGAAAGACCTGAGCATGCGCCCGGACAATATAGATGCAAATGAGCTGATAGCGTGGATCTACTACCTGAAAGGTGACTACCCAAATGCTAAAATACATGCAGATAAAATGCTGCACATGAATACTAAAAATGCTAATGCTATGTACAAGGCAAGCCTTATATATGCAAAGGCAGGAGATATGGCTAAGTCAGCCTCTTATGCACAAGAAGCAAAGGCTATTAATCCTTATATGGACCCGTTGATAACAAATGAATCAAATAATGCAAAGGTGATTGCTCTTGTTAAATAACGCCATGAAAAAGTACTTTTTTATATTGCTGTTATTTGTAGTGGCTTGCTTTAGTGCAAATGCACATACTATAAACTACCAGCTTGATAAAATGGATAATGGTGTGGTTTTCTGGAAGTATTTGGTACTGGGTTTTACGCATATTATACCTTATGGTTATGACCATATCCTGTTTATAATGTGTGTTTTTTTTCTCAATACAAGCCTTAGAAAGATAATACTGCAAGCCTCTATGTTCACCATTGCACACTCCATTACACTGGGGCTTGCTATGTATGGCATTATAAAGCCGCCTACCAATATAGTAGAGCCATTAATAGCACTGTCTATTGTATTTCTTGCGCTTGAAAATATTTTTTCAGATAAAGTAAAGCCATGGCGCATGGTAATGGTTTTTTTGTTTGGTATGGTGCATGGCATGGGTTTCGCAGGTGCCTTATCTCAACTGGGGATGCCACAATATGCATTTGCCACAGCGCTTATTAGCTTTAACCTGGGTGTAGAGATAGGACAACTTTCTATTATCCTGCTCATGTATTTTGTGGTAGCCAAAGCATTTTCAGGGAAAGTATGGTACCGCAGCCGTGTTGTTATTCCTTCTTCCCTGCTCATTGCCTTGATAGCTGGATACTGGGCTATTGAGCGCATATTTTTCTTAGGTTAGTTTTTTCATGTGTAATATGAAGTGCCCTGTTCGCAGGGCACTTTTTGTATCAATAACTTTTGAGAAAACTATTGTGATAGCCTATACGTATGTTAAGTAATAGCTTACAATACTACATGAACTATGCCAGCTAATTTTACCCGCAAAGCCTTATTGCTATTTATATGCTGCTGCTATACGCTGGCAGCAATTGCACATACCGGCAGTATGCGGGGGATAGTATATGATGGGGTACACAAAAAGCCACTGGAAGGGGTAACTGTCTATATTAAGAAAGCAAATAGCAGCGCGGTTACAGATGCGTTAGGTAGATTCTTTATAAAAGACTTGCCTAAGGGGGACTACATAGTTGTACTTAGTTATATTGGGTATGAAACTATTAGTAATGAAATAACTATAGACGACGGTGTAACGACTGATAATGACTACAACTTGCAACCGGCAAGTGTAAAGATGAGCGAGGTGTCAATCAATGCAAAGAAGGACCTTGATCTAAGTTCTATAAGTGGGCTAGATTTAAAGGCAAGGCCTATAAATAATACACAGGATATGATGCGCCTGGTTCCCGGACTTTTTACAGCACAACATCAGGGTGGCGGGAAAGCAGAACAACTATTTTTAAGGGGCTTTGACGCTGATCATGGTACAGATATAAATGTAAGTGTAGATGGTATGCCAGTAAACATGGTTTCACATGCACATGGCCAGGGCTTTGCCGATACCCATTTTATTATACCAGAGACGGTACAGGAGATAGATTTTGGCAAGGGGCCATATAGCATAGATAAAGGTGATTTTGCGACGGCAGGCTGGGTATCGTTTAAAACAAAGAATTACCTGGATAACAGTTTTGTAAAAGTGGACGGTGGTTCCTTTGGTTATTTTAGGACGGTGATGGGTCTTGACTTGATAGATAAGAATACCGCAAACGGACGTCAGACAGCGTATATTGCCGGGGAATATGGCTATAATAGAAGCTATTTTGACGAGCCTCAAGACTTTAATCGCTTCAATCTAATGGGTAAATACACTAACTATTTATCTAAAGATAAAATACTTAGCCTTACCCTTTCGGGCTTTAGCACGACGTGGAATGCTTCAGGCCAGATACCCACAAGAGCGGTAGCAGAAGGTATAATAGACCGCTTTGGCGATATAGATCCTGAAGGTGGTGTGACCAGTCGATACAATGCTAATCTGCAATATTATCAATCAATAAATGAGTATAGTTCTTTCAAAAGCAATATCTTTTTTACTTATTACCAATTCAGCCTTTATTCTGATTTTACTTTTTTCCTGCGCGATACAGTAAATGGAGATCAGATACACCAGGCAGAAAAAAGGGCGATAGCAGGATATAACTCTGAGTATAATAATAGTTATAGCTATTTGGGGGTGCAAATGAAAACGCAAGCCGGCTTGGGGTTTCGGTATGATAATGTGATGAATGATGAACTTGGGCATACTATAGACAAATGGAAACTGTTAGGAGATAATGCTTTGGGTAATGTACATGAGACAAATATATATGCCTATATAAATCAGCGGATATATATATTGCCTCAACTGGTTGCGACTATTGGGACGCGATTCGATTATTTTGTACAACGGTATGAAAATAAACTTAGCAGCGAAAATCTTGTAACGACTTTTTATCCTCATGCATTTAGTCCTAAAGCAAGTCTTTATTACAATTTTGGAGATAGGGCACGTATTTATTACAATTATGGCATAGGTTTCCATTCAAATGATACACGTACGATAGCTTTGGCCGGGCAAAGCACGAATGTGCCTGTGCAATATGTATTGCCGTTAGCATCTTCTATGGATTTGGGTGTAATAGTTAAGCCGTATAGTAAACTGCTGTTGTCCGCTGCTATATGGGGGCTCGATTTACAACAAGAATTTACTTATGACGGCGATGTGTCTATTGTATTACCATCAGGAAGAACCCGCAGACAGGGTTTTGATTTTTCTCTGCGCTATGAGTTGGTGAAATGGCTGTACCTGGATGCTGATCTGAATTTTGCGCGGGCATGTTATCTTGACTCCGCAACAGGACACAACTATGTACCTCTTGCTGCAGGCTTTACTTCAATAGGTGGCGTGATGGTAAAACTTAATAAAAATTTGTCTGCAAGTCTGCGTTTTCGCCACATGGCTGATAGACCAGCAAATGAAACCAATACAATAACTGCGCCGGGCTATACTATATGCGATGCTGTGGTAAACTACATAAGGCCTAAATATGAGCTTGGGCTACAGCTGCAAAACCTATTTAACGTACAATGGGATGAAGCCGCATTTGCCACAGAAACCAGATTAAGATCGGAAGTAGCTTCGGGACTTCCGGGACAAACAGATATTTGCTTTACTCCGGGTACGCCCTTCTTTTTAAAACTTAGCGCAATGTATAAATTTTAGTATCGCGCAAATAAAGAAGCTGGGAATAAGGGTATAAACCTGTATGTGCAGATAGCAAAACATAAGCTGTTAACTACAAAAAATGTACGGCCAGAACATTTATTTTGAAATGCACTCTTTTGTTCATTTATTTAAGCTAAGAATGAACAGATGCAGGTATATTTGGATGATTGCTATAAAAACTTATTTAGCGTGATGAGATTTCTTACCGCATCACCCATTGTATTGTTGAAGTAAACATATACTGATTTGCCCTGAGCATGCCATTCGTTTATATATTGTGCATATTCGTGCAGAAAATCATTGGAATAAGAGCCCCTGTAATCTCCGGAAGGGCCATGGAAACGTAAATAAACAAAGTCGGTATCGCTTTCTATTAGAGGGGGAGTAGAAGCCGGCATGTCATGTACTACTATTCCGGCATTATACTCCTCCAACAGAGCATAAACATTTTCCCGATACCAGGATTTGTGCCGAAACTCAAATGATAATTTCCAATCCTGATCTGCACCGGCGGCTTTTAATATAATCAGCAGATTGACCAACTGTGGAAAATAAATTGCGGTTAAACTTTTGGGAAACTGAATAAGTAAACAGCCTTTCTTGTGGCCTATTCTATTTATTATTTGCAAAAACTTATGAACGTGAGCGGGATCAAATTCGAGGCCTTTATTGTGAGTTATCTCCCGCCAAAGCTTAAAAGTAAATTTAAAAGTATCAGGAACTTCAGCAGCCCACTTCTCAACTGTTTTGCCCATTGGTAACTTGTAGAATGTGCTGTTTATCTCTACAGTATTGAACAAGGATGCATAATAGCACAAACGGCTTTTATCCTGGTACTCCAAAGGGAAATGACCTTTGTTAGGTATAGGCAGCACTACATTACTTGTGCCGGTATAAATATTTTTCTTCCCTGCATTATTCTTTGCGTTTCGTGGCATACTTTATCAATACAAAAGATTGTGCCCAGTATCAAAGCAAGCTAGTAATAAGTCAATTTTGCTTAAGTGAATTATTATATGATAGAGTAGCTGCAAGGCCAAATACAATATGTGCCGGCAAGAGCTGCATGTAGAATTTTTTGAAATGAAGCAGTGGTGGATTGGGGTGCATTTTCATAACAGATTTCCATACACCCATGGCAATAAGACCGCTAATGCCGCCAAATAATAGTCCATTTTTTACTGTTGGGGTAATTCCCTTTTTACTCCATAAATAAATGTAAACGGCTGCGAACAATATTCCCACTAAATAATGCGCCTGCCATCCGGCAGCACGGGTGTATTTCTTTTTGATAAGCGGAATTAGTCTGCGTAGTAGCTGTCCGAGGATCTCAGGCTCTCTGAAATGCTCATCTTTTATTTCAGACAGAATGTAGCTATATAATGTCATGAATGTGGTAGCTGTTGCACCTACGGATACTACTTTGCTGATCTTCATATTAGAAATAATATAACAATCGTACCATTCGAAGGTGTGCAGTAAAAATGATAGCGTCTGCTGATGGCAAAAATCAAAGCCGGCTATTGAGCCGGCTTTGATAATATTCATAATGCTTGCGATTTTATTTTATTAGCGTCCTATTCATCCTGTCGCCGTTATTGGTTCTCAGTTGCAGTAAATAAGTACCCCGAGGTAATTGCGTGGTGTTTATCTGTTGGGTGGTATTTGTAATAGTGCAGTGATATACCTGTTCGCCCATTAGGTTGAACAATGTAAGCTGCGTACCGGGAATTGCATGCTGTATTACGAGCGTATTTGACATAGGATTTGGGTAGATATTTATATTACTAAATGTGCCTACATTATCTACCCTGGTAGTTGTTGATACACTGTCGCAGTGGGTATTGCTGCCACAGGCCGTATAGACGGCTACGCATGCATAGTAGGTGCCGGATGTGGTATAAGTGTGCGAAGCTGTATTTCCCCTGGCCGTGCTGCCATCACCAAAAGTCCATACTACACTATCAAGGCCTGTAGTGCTACCTGTGTATGTGAAGTTGACAGTAGTAGTGCCGCTATGTGTGTAATTAGCTACAGGTGAAGTAGTGCAGTTGCAATTGTCATAGCCATATTTTGCCACGAAGAAATCTGAACCGCCACCTATACTTGTAATTGAATCTGTATTTACAAAAAGGCTACTGCTAAAATTTCCGCCCACATATACATTTCCATGCCTATCTGCTGTTATGCCTGTAGCAAATTCAATGTCAGGGAAACCGCTGCTTATGGAATCCAGCTTCAAAAAAGTACCCGTACTGGCATTCAAGGCCAGTAAAAATATATCGTAGCCTTCACCAATTGCTGAAGGGTGATATAATGAATCCAAACCGCTGCAAACCAACTTGCCATTATAATTACCTGCCATTGTAACGTTGCTGCCATTAAGTATAATATTGCTGGCAAAAGTTGCATTGTTTGAAGATGCATGGTTTGCCCAGATGTTTGTACCGTTTGTGTCAAGCTTTACAATGAGGGGAGCTGTTCCATGAATAGTTACTGAATTATACACGACATACGAATTGAAAGTATCAGGTATACTTAAAGCTTGAGAGGTTCCGGCTATATATATATTGTGCTGATTATCTATCGCCGCCCTACCAAACCATGTACCATATCCTGATGTATTTTCTCTTTTCCATAGAAATGTTCCTGAATTATCAAATGCGCCAATAAATAATGGTTCAGTCATTGCAGTGCCGTTAAATGTAAGGCTTCCAACAAGAGAGGTGATTCCAACGCCATTTCCTGTAATGTAATACCTGTTCAACGTGAAGTCTTTTTTCATAGAAAGCCCCTGGGGGCCAATTCGTGTATATCCGATCTGCATTTTTGTACTATTCTGGAAAAAGCCATTACTGTTATATTTCAATATATATACGCCTATGGAAGTAGCTACAAAACTGCCACCTGCATAGCTGCCGGGTAATAGCCCAGTCATCAGGTAAATGTTGCCAGATCCATCCACATCCATATCTATAGCAGTATTATGACTGGCGGCAGCAATTCCTACGGTATCTGATTCTGGCATATTGAGCCATTTGTAATTTCCCCCGGTATCATACTTAGCAAGAAATAATGTTTTATATGATGAGCCGGTAGCCCAACTTGTATCTGAGTCCAGGTGAAGCGTAATGAAATGGCTGGCTAAATACCCTGTAATATATACACCTCCTAATGTATCAGTTTTTATAGCAGCAGCAACATCATCTGAACTTCCACCAAATAATTTTGACCATCTATATGTGCCATCGCATGTAAAACTGGACAACATAATATCCCGTGAGCCGTATGCAGATTTACTATGTCCTGCTACTGATAAACTTGTTTGAAATACATTGCTAAGTACATAAATGTTACCGGCAGGATCAGTCGCCATATCAACAACTGTTTCATCCGGGCCTCCGGTACTGCCATCTGAACTTCCGCCACCTGCGCCCCATCTTAGTGACTGAGCATTAACAGAGGAATGGAAAAACAAGAAAGTGAATAGAAAAAATAATGATGTATGCAGTAAATTTTTTTTCATAGCAAAATCAGTTTGATATGTAAATTACAAAAAAAGTAAATAAAAAGAGCGGGTTAAATACCCGCTCTTTTTATAAAAGAACAAAAAAGGAAATTAATGTGTTACGCTTAACCTGCTTTGCAGGATAGCCCTTCCATTTTGCCTTACTACTACTTCGTAGATGCCTGCAGCGTAATTGCCTAACTGCAATTGCCAGCTACCTGTAGTATCAGTAACCTGGTGTTTGTTTATCAGCCTGCCCATCATGTCATACACTTCAATATAACTGCTGGATGCATCTCCGTTGAATTGGTAATCAACCCGCGTACTATTCTGTGCCGGATTTGGAACCAACCTGATGGCAGAAAGACCATCTGCTGACCTTACTGTCGTATTAGGTTCGTTACCTGCATTCTTCAACTTAGGATCGCATGGCGGTATCTGGAAAGTCTGCTGACATGTAAATACTTGTCCTGTGACAGGATCTGTATAAGTCATGGTGATTACTATTGTACCACCGTAGAAACCAGGGTCCGGAATGAACTGGAAGGTATCTATAAGTGAGCCCACTGGTACAAAAGTTCCGGCAGGTGCAAGAGTGCCATTTGTAGTAGAAAGGCTTATGCCCACACCATTTGGACCTACATTATTAAAGTTTATAACAATGTAATCGTGACAACAAGTGTCCGGTGCTGTGGCGGTAGTTTTAAATCCTTTCAACGGCGGTATCTGATCGCAACCTGTCTGGTATACCTGCATTGGCTGGAACTGGATCTGCTTACATGGCTGGCAATCAACAATGCTCACGTCCATTATGCCACTTGTATCTGTACAGAACATATTCTGCAGTATCAACTGATAATCGCCAGGGCCTGTTATTGAATAAGAGCCCACCGGAGAGTTGAAACCAGATTCTACAATAGTACTTGGGTCCATCAGGTAAGCCCAATAATCAAATGGTTCAATAGGCCCTATAATAGTGCGTGGCAGAGAACTCTTGCACCATGGTCCATAACAACCTGAAGGGAATACCCACAAGTAAAGACGAGGATCGCGAGGTACCATAATACTGGCGTTGCTTACACAACCAAAGGTATCGGTGTACCATACTTTGTATGGGCCACCACCTTCAGGCACAGTAATCGTTTGGCCAAACATACTATTGCTCCAGTTATAAGAACCGTAAGTAGGGCCGATGGCTGTGAGTTTGATAGTATAAGTATTGCAGTCTACGATATTGTCTACGATAGATGGCGGAGCCGGTAGTGCGTGTACCGTTACATTAAATGCTGCGCTGGTATCGTAACAGAAGCCTCCTGTAGGGTTTGGCAAGCCAATAACCAGTTGATAAGTAAATGTGCCTATTGCAGTTGCAGGATCTGTATAAGTAGGTCCTGAGCCTACTGCTACACCATTTTTTAACCAGGTGTAAGTAATAGTCGGGTCACTACCGGCATAGCCATTCAATGTATATGGCACATTGATACACTGGCTTGAGTCCCCAAGTATAACTGCAGGTGGAGGGGTTATGAATCGTATGCTTTGCTGGGTCATAGGAGGCATGTGCGTAAAGCATCCATAGTGATTCATACCTATTACCCAGTAACTACCGGATGTATAGATATTGATTGAGCCGCTTGTAGTCATATACATAGAATCTGTCCCTTCCATCCAATAATATTTTTCAGGATTAAGAGTTGATCCTTGTGGTATATATGATAAGACTACTATAGATCCGGCACAAGCAACCGAGTCGCCGGAAACATGTCCCGCAAGGTTTTCCGGAACAATAGGAACGACTATGGTTGTGTCATCGGTACAGCCATATCCATTTGTTATTGTCAGGGTAACACTATATAAGCCAGCTGCACTATATACCCTCCATGGACTTGTTTCTGTATTGCCCGAACCATCGCCAAAAAGCCAGCTAGAACTCCATGCAGAAGAAACAGGCGTGCTCAGGTTTGTAAATTGCACGGATGCATCAAGCGCACAGGTTGTGTCTCTTGCGAACTTGAAGCTGGCGTGTGGCAATGAATCAAGGAATACGTTGTCTGATGCCAAGCAGCTATCTGTTGTGCCAGGTCCGTAGTATTCCCATACGTTGAGGGTATGTGAAGCACCGCCAGATAAACTTGCGGTAAAGCTTGTTCCGGCTGTTGTGCCTACATGTCCGCCATCTACATACCACGAATATTTGTATGGTGCGTGGCCAGGATAATAATTGGAATGATCGAACATAGTGACATTGTATCCCGAGCCGGAGCATGTAACTGAATGTCCCATACCTGCTATGAATGGCACTATTATAGTGGTATCACCTACAAAGTAGCACGTGTCACGGCTTGCGTCAGTAAAGCCTACTGTATATGTAAAAGTATAGGCCCCTGCTACAAGGAATGAACAGTTTAATGTATTGCTGGTAGTAGTAACGCCTTGTGCCTGTAATGGCCATCCCCATCTCCATGAGAAGGCTGTAGGGAATGCGGCATAAGTGCCATGCAAATGTACTGCACCACAGTGTATCGTGGCGGAGTCGATAGTTGCGTATGGATTGCCTGCAATGGTACAAGGGCGAACAGGGTGACAAGTGTCAAACAGTACATAGTTGGACGTATCACGGCAGCCGTTAGCGCCCACTGCTATTACATAGTAAGTACCATAATTGGTGACTGTGTAAGGATTGCAAGGGAACGGAGTGCCACATGATGCTACGGTGCCAGCTGAAACGCTTTGCCAGATCAGTGTATTTGTTGGCTCAAAGCCACTGGTGAGTGTAGCTGTAAGCGGCTGAGCCGGGCGTGTACAGCTAAAAAATGGCCCATCTGGTGTAATGTTGGCAACAGGAGCAGGTAACACTGTTACTGGTACGTTAGCTGTTACTGTGCCTGCGCATCCATAAGGATTAGTAACAGTGCATACTACAGTATAGCTGAAGGTAGTAGTGAGCAGCGATGTATAAGAATGATTTGCAGATACTCCCGAGCCAAATGGAGATCCATCTCCCCAATTCCATGAAATAGTACCTATGTTGCCATTAAGCAATGTTGCAATAATAGGCACATCGCGACAAACCGGATTGGGTGTAACAGACAATGACAAAGCCGGTAACGGACGTATATATACATGTATTGTGTCAAAATAAGGAGTGCCACATTTTATCACTTTTACAATTACGTCGACGAGACCAGTTTGTGTATTAAACAGAATTTGTGATGTCGAATGCCCATCTACCTGAACGCTTCCTTTTAGCGGACTGTTTAGGGTCCAACTGTAGGTTTCGCCTTCTGTATAGTTTGAATTATATGTATAAACGGTACTTGGGCAAACCGTATCAGGTCCCGTAATGTTTAGATTAACGACAGGCTTATATACCAGTTTCCTGAGTGTGTCTGAATGACAGTGCCCCGGGCTCATAGACTCGCGCCATACCATTACCGTTGCAGGACTGCTGCCTGACAAGCTAAAGGTCGCATGATCGCCACTGGCTGTAGGTGGGGTGCCTGTAACGACTGCCCAGCCAAACACACTGCCAGGTAAGGAATTCTTTGCTTTAAAGTCAACAGGAATACCGAAGCATACTGTGTCAGGCCCTAAGAGGCTATCAGGTGCCGGAGGCAATGAATCTACCCTGATGGTAATAGGCTGAGACAAGCAGAAGCTGCCTGTTACATTAAGCTCATAAGTGCCCACCTGGTTGAAAGGTGCGCTAAATATGCTTGTAGTATTTGTTAGCGTAGTATGATTAGGGTAAGTTAATGTCCATGTGCCAACACTACCACTGCCAAGCTGGTAAGTGCCTGTTGAGCCAAAGCATTGCTGCAATGCGCCTAAAATACTATCCGGTGGTACCACTGTGATAGTATCATAAGCGATACCGCCGCATCCAAGCATAGTGTTTTGATAAACACACTTCAATACAATGGTGCCGGCACCATGCGTGTTCAGTGCTATTTGATTATTTTGGTCAGTAGGCCATAAAGTAGCTCCTGTGCTTGTTAGTACTGTCCATGTGAAAGTGGTTGTTGGCCACTGCGGCATATTGTATAAATATTGCGTATAAGGACAAACTATTTTAGGGCCAAATATGTAGCCATGCGCGCTTACCACCGGTACCTTTATAGTGGTAACCGAAGGACATGGAATATGGCAGGGGCTTGCGTCAAACGAAACATAGCCGAAGCCAGAAGAATCAACCTTATCCCAAAATACAGTTATGTTCGGAGTGCCGGCACCGGAAACGATATCGCCACCGGTGATATGCCACAAATAAGAGCTGCAAGGAACGGAAGGAGATAGCTTATAGCTGGCGCTGGTACTATCGCATACTACACCGGGGCAAACAATAGTGACCCCTTGTTGCGGATTCACTGTTATGCGAGCCCGGAAGGTATCGGTGCAGCCGCATTGGTTTTTCACCACTAAGGTGACTGTGTAAGTGCCAGCCAGGGTATAGGTATGTGATACACTGGTAGAGCTTGAAGATGTGAAAGTTCCCCCATCACCAAAATCCCAATACCAATTTATAATGGGCGAGGTGGGGATGGCAGTAGAAAGATCAAGGAATGTAACGGATTGGTTAAGACATACATTTAACGGGGCACTAAATTTAGCGTGCGGTTTCGCAATGATGTCTATGCATACTGTTTTTGTGCCTACGCAGCCATACATAGAAGTGTCATATAATGTAATGCTGCCAAAGCCGACAGGCCCATTCCAGAATACAGTACATGTGGTAGAAGTAAGGCCGATAATAGTGCCGCCAGAGACTACCCAGCCGAAATGACTGCCGACAGGGCCATTTGCAGTGTAGGTAACTACACTGCTATCGCATACTTTAGGACAGCCGCTGCCGTCGTCAAGTATATGTGGGTCGCCGGGAACCAATTGGTTTTCACCTCTGCCATGAGTTGGTGTGTCGGCATAGTTTTGGCAGCCTGCTATCTTGTCTGCAGTGATATAGGGCGAAGGGATAGGCGCTATAGTAACTGTAAGCGTACCAACCTGCTGCAGCGTATTGGTACTGTCATATCCATCTACAGTTACCGTACCAGTGCCGGGGGTACCCCATAGTATATTTACCGTGGGATTTGTGTTTGAGCCGGTAATGTTCCCTTGCGGCGTAACCGACCAGACATAGTGAAAGCCGGTAGTAGGCGAAATAAAATAATTGCCTGAATTGCCTGCGCATATAATCACAGGTCCGGAGACTGTAATGGGGGTAACTCCTCTTGCCACCAGGCTGAGACAGAGGAACCAAACAATCCCGATGGTCGAGAATAAAAGGTTTTTTCTCATAGTTATTTAGGTTTTGTGAAAAAATAGATGAATCACCCACCGCAGATTTTATATTCAGCGTCTTTAGCTCTTATCCTTTCGTGTGTACCAGAAAATCCTTATTTCTTATCCTTTCAGATAAATCATTGGAAAGTGAACATGTAAATTTTCGATAATAAATTGAAAAAATTTAGAGGGAAAACCCTCGGTTAAAAAAGGGATTATTTTTTTTCATTCATTTTAGTAATTTGGCATTCAGCAAGCAATAAATTAAATAGTATCAATATCCGCCCTAATGCTTTTTAAGTGCATGCCAGTTGTTGTTTACAGCAAATTATAGTCTGAAAATTTGCCCACAGTTTTTTAGTACTTAATCCCTACACTATGATTAAAGACCCATGTATACATGTGGCGTATGCGGATGATCACACATTAGTGCGAACCTCCGTTATATCTTATATCCAAAATCTTGGCGGTATATATGCAGATATAGAAGCTACTAATGGTTTAGACCTTATTAAGCAGCTGGAACATGCATCAAAACTGCCCGATATAGTGATGCTTGACATAAATATGCCGGGAATGGATGGTTTTGAAACATTGCAATATTTAAAACGAAAGTGGCCTGATATTAAATCTCTAATACTTACTGCATTTGAAGCTGAATGGCATTTGATAAAAATGATAAACATAGGGATTAACGGTTACCTTTTAAAAAATTGCCATCCGCGTACAATAAAATTGGCCTTGGAAACCATCCAGGAATTTGGAGTTTACTATGCTGATGCGGCAGAAGAGCACTTTTACAATAAGGTACAAGACGGCAAAATAAAGTTGCCTCATATTACCGATAAGGAAATGGAGTATTTAAAATATTGTCCTACAGATCTAAGCTATAGCCAGATAGCAGCACAAATGAATACTACTGTAAAAGCAATAGAAGGATACATGACCCGGCTTTGTGAGAAACTACATATAAGAGGGCGTATAGGCCTGGCGATGTTTGCTATTCAGTTTGGCTACTCAAAGGTGGACACTAAAGCCATTAGTAAGATGGTTATCGGACTTAAGAAGTGAGTAGAAAATTAATGAAAAGATAGCATTCCCGTTTATTCCCGGGATCATTTGAGCGCTAAAATTTAATTACACCCTGCATTTTTTGCAGCCTTGAAATATTTGTTTCCATTGCTAAATGTGGTTCGTGCGTTAGCACTGAGTTTGGTCATGCAAAATGACCACCATTTATTTTTTAATTGAGTATTTCCAATTGGTTTTTATTTAGTTTGAATTGCTGGCATGATGTTTATATTTTTTATTTTCTTGTTCCAAATATTTATTAAGGCTTTTAATAAAGTGAAAATGATCAATGTAAACTACCGAGGTATTTTACAAAAGTTCTATGCCTGATATATATGAACAAATAGTGCGCTACAAATAATTTTCTCAAAGACATTTTTATGAAAATGGACAACGAAAATCTAGAAAATCTCAAGAACACAAACCAGGAAGCTGGTATAGCAGAAATTAAACCTGAAATGGCCGTACTTACCCATCCTCAAATTGAGAAAAAACGGAAAAGAAAAAATGGGGAAATAAGCCACAGGGAAAATTTTCCTGCAGAGACGCCGGAGGTGCTGGATAAGGAGCTTTTACGCGTTTTGATGGAAGTGCGTAATGGTAATTTCAGCGTAAGAATGCCAATTGACCAGGTTGGTATTTCAGGGAAAATATGCGATACTTTAAACGAGATCATTTCTATAAATGAAAAAATGACCCGCGAGTTTACCAAAGCAAGTAATACGATTGGTAAGCAGGGGAAACTGAACCATAGGCTTGAGGTGCCTTTTGATAAGGGATCCTGGACCACGGGGCTGGAATCACTAAATACATTAATATCAGATCTGGTTCATCCTACTATTGAAATAGCAGGCGTTATTAGCTCAGTGGCAAAGGGTAATCTTTCACAGGAGATGCCATTGCAGATAGGCGACCATATGCTGCAGGGAGAATTTGCCCGCATAGCAAAAGAGGTGAACGATATGGTAAAGCAATTGAACCTTTTTTCGATGGAGGTGACGCGCGTGGCACTGGAAGTTGGTACTGAAGGAAAGCTTGGCGGCCAGGCAAAAGTAAAAGGTGTAGGCGGTGTATGGAAAGACCTTACAGATTCGGTAAACCAGATGGCATCTAACCTTACTGCCCAGGTGCGTAACATTGCAGAGGTAACAACATCCGTTGCGAAAGGTGACCTCTCCCGAAAAATTACGGTGGATGTGAAGGGAGAAATACTCGAACTGAAAAATACCATTAACACGATGGTAGATCAGTTAAACTCATTTTCTTCGGAGGTGACGCGTGTGGCACTGGAAGTAGGTACTGAAGGTAAATTAGGCGGACAAGCGCAGGTAAGAGGTATAGGAGGTACATGGAAGGACCTTACAGATTCGGTAAACCAGATGGCCAGTAACCTAACAGGACAGGTGCGTAACATTGCTGAAGTGACTATTGCGGTGGCGCGAGGTGACCTGTCAAAGAAAATTACGGTTGATGTAAAAGGTGAAATATCTGAATTGAAATATACCATCAATACAATGGTGGATCAGCTCAACTCATTTTCTGCTGAAGTGACGCGTGTGGCGAGAGAAGTAGGTTCGGAAGGTAAGCTGGGCGGACAGGCAGAGGTAAAGGGGGTAGCCGGGGTATGGAAAGACCTTACAGACTCAGTGAACCAAATGGGTAGCAACCTTACGGCGCAGGTGCGCAACATTGCCGAGGTAACAACTGCGGTGGCTAAGGGTGACTTGTCGCGCAAAATTACGGTGGATGTAAAGGGAGAAATACTTGAACTTAAAAACACCATCAATACGATGGTGGACCAGCTTAATTCGTTTGGATCGGAAGTGACGCGTGTGGCGCGAGAGGTGGGCTCTGAAGGTAAACTGGGTGGGCAAGCAACCGTGGAAGGTGTAGGCGGCGTGTGGAAAGACTTGACGGATTCTGTAAATCTGATGGCCGGTAATCTTACGGCGCAGGTGCGTAACATAGCTGAAGTGACAACAGCGGTAGCCAATGGTGACCTTTCGAAAAAGATTACAGTAGATGTACAGGGAGAAATTCTTGAATTGAAAAGAACCATTAATACAATGGTGGATCAGCTGAATTCATTTGGCTCAGAAGTGACGCGTGTGGCAAGGGAGGTGGGCTCTGAAGGTAAGCTGGGTGGGCAAGCAACCGTAAAAGGTGTTGGCGGCGTATGGAAAGACCTTACCTATAGTGTGAACCAAATGGCAAGTAACCTTACTGCGCAAGTACGTAACATCGCCGATGTAACAACGGCTGTTGCTAATGGTGACCTTTCCAAGAAAATTACCGTGGATGTACAAGGCGAAATACTTGAACTGAAGAATACCATCAATACGATGGTGGATCAGCTTAATTCATTTGCTTCGGAAGTAACACGTGTGGCGCTGGAAGTAGGTACGGAAGGTAAATTGGGAGGGCAGGCGAAAGTGAAAGGTGTGGGTGGCGTATGGAAGGGACTAACAGATTCAGTAAACCAAATGGGTAGTAACCTGACGGCACAGGTGCGTAACATAGCTGAAGTAACTACTGCCGTTGCGAATGGTGACCTTTCGAAAAAGATTACTGTAAATGTACAAGGAGAAATATTAGATCTAAAGAACACTATTAATACGATGGTGGACCAGCTAAACTCGTTTGCCTCAGAAGTGACCCGTGTGGCATTGGAAGTAGGTACTGAAGGTAAACTGGGCGGCCAGGCGAAGGTGCAGGGTGTAGGTGGTACATGGAAAGACTTAACAGATTCTGTGAATCAAATGGGTAGTAACCTTACAGCGCAGGTACGCAATATTGCTGAGGTGACTACTGCTGTGGCTAAGGGTGACCTTTCCAAGAAAATTACGGTGGATGTACAGGGAGAAATACTTGAGTTGAAAAATACTATCAATACGATGGTGGACCAGCTTAATTCATTTGGGTCGGAAGTAACACGTGTGGCGAGGGAAGTAGGTTCTGAAGGTAAACTGGGCGGACAGGCAGATGTGCCGGGTGTAGGCGGTACCTGGAAAGACCTTACTGATTCGGTGAACGTAATGGCATCTAACCTTACTGCGCAAGTACGTAATATAGCTGAGGTAACTACTGCGGTGGCCAATGGTGACCTGTCGCGTAAAATAGAGGTGGATGTGAAGGGTGAAATACTAGAGCTGAAGAATACTATCAATACGATGGTGGAACAGCTTAGAGCTTTCGCATCAGAAGTGACACGTGTGGCGAGAGAAGTGGGTACTGAAGGTAAGCTGGGTGGCCAGGCCCACGTGCCGGGCGTGGCGGGGACGTGGAAGGATCTTACAGATTCGGTAAACCAGATGGCCGGTAACCTGACTGACCAGGTGCGTAACATTGCCGATGTGGCGATAGCTGTGGCGAATGGTGATATGTCGCGGAAAATAACCGTGGATGTAAGAGGTGAAATATTGCAGTTGAAAGAAACCTTGAATACGATGGTGGACCAGCTGCGTGCGTTTGCCTCAGAAGTGACGCGTGTGGCACGTGAGGTAGGTACTGATGGTAAATTAGGTGGACAGGCATTTGTACCTGGTGTGGCGGGTACCTGGAAAGATCTTACAGACTCTGTAAACCAGATGACCGGTAACCTGACATCGCAGGTGCGTAATATAGCTGAAGTAACAAAGGCTGTTGCCAGCGGTGACCTTTCTAAAAAAGTAACGATAGATGTAAAAGGCGAAATCTTCGATTTGAAAAATACCATCAATACAATGGTGGACCAGTTGAACTCCTTCGCATTTGAGGTAACCCGTGTGGCGAGAGAAGTAGGGACAGAAGGTAAGCTGGGTGGACAAGCTGCAGTAAAAGGTGTGGCGGGTACCTGGAAAGATCTTACGGATAGTGTGAATATGATGGCGTCTAACCTGACATCACAGGTACGCGGAATTGCGAAGGTTGTAACTTCTGTTGCTACGGGTAACCTTAAACAGAAATTGTCAATCAGCTCAAGAGGTGAAGTAGCGCAATTGACAGACACCATAAATGAAATGATTGATACGCTGGCTGTATTTGCTGACCAGGTGACAACAGTGGCACGTGAGGTGGGCGTGGAAGGTCGACTTGGGGGACAAGCAAATGTGCCGGGTACATCGGGTATCTGGAAGAACCTTACAGAAAACGTAAATCAGCTTGCTGAAAACCTTACCACACAGGTACGTGCTATATCAGAAGTTGCTTCCGCTGTGACGAAAGGCGACCTTACCCGAATGATACGCGTAGATGCTAAAGGTGAAGTGGAGGAACTGAAAGATACTATTAACCAGATGATCGCCAACCTGAAAGAAACAACATTACGTAACCAGGAGCAAGATTGGCTGAAATCGAATCTTGCAAAGTTCACTCAAATGTTGCAGGGGCAAAAAGATCTTAATACTGTTGCGCGTCGCATTCTTTCTGAGCTTGCCCAGGTGGTAAGTGCACAGCATGGTATGTTCTATATACTGGAGCAAGACGAGACTTTTGAACAGAGCAGGTTGAAGCTTTTTGCTGCTTATGCATATAAAAGTGAATTGAATATTGCTAAAGAGCTTTTGCTGGGCGAAGGCCTGGTGGGGCAATGCGCTATAGAAAAAGAAAGAATAATACTGACAAATGTCCCTAATGACTACATTAAAATTAGCTCAGGTTTAGGAGAAGCACGTCCACTGAACCTTATAGTGCTTCCGGTATTGTTCGAAACACAAATAAAAGCTGTAATAGAACTTGCATCTTTTGAGCCATTCAACGAAACACATCTTGACTTTTTAAGCCAGCTGACGGAAAGTATTGGTATTGTACTTAATACCATAGAAACTAACTCCAGAACAGAACACCTGCTGGAACAGTCACAATCGCTGGCTGATGAGTTGAGAAGAGCGAATGAAGAACTGCAGGATAAGGCACACCTGCTGGTGAAGCAAAAAGAAGAAGTGGAAAACAAGAATAAAGAAGTAGAAGAAGCCAGGAAATCGCTGGAAGAAAAAGCAGAACAGCTTACACTCACTTCAAAGTATAAGTCTGAGTTCCTGGCTAATATGTCGCATGAGCTGCGCACGCCACTTAATTCACTTCTGATACTTGCGCAGCAATTGTTTGAAAACCATGATGGCAATCTGACGGAAAAGCAGGTGCGCTATGCAAAAACCATTCATAGTTGCGGAGATGACTTGATACAGCTTATTAATGATATTCTTGATCTTTCGAAGATTGAATCAGGGTATATATCTGCAGATTTCATCAATGTACATTTCCATGAGATCGTTTATTTCGTTGAGACTACGTTCAAGCATGTGTCTGAAAACAAGAACCTTAAATTCAGCATCGACATTGATGAGAATCTGCCGCCGATAATAGAGACTGATATTCAACGCCTGAACCAGATTCTTAAGAACCTGCTTTCAAATGCATTTAAGTTTACAGAGAAAGGAGAAGTAAAACTGGAGATCTACGAACCTAAAAAGAACTGGCGCTCCGGTAATCCCAGCCTTGATAATGCCCAGCGTGTTGTGGCGTTCGAGATAAAAGACACAGGTATAGGCATATCAAAAGATAAACAGAATATCATATTCGAAGCCTTCCAACAGGCAGAGGGATCAACAAGCCGAAAATACGGTGGTACAGGGCTTGGGCTTTCAATCAGCCGTGGCCTGGCAGAGTTGCTTGGCGGTTCCATAGAACTTGACAGTGAGGTAGGGCAGGGTAGTTCGTTCACGCTTTATTTGCCATTAGAGTATAACCCCAACCTGGTAAAAAAGGAAAAGCAGAGCTCTCTTGTGATCAGTGAATATGAGCTTGTGCAGAGCGATGAAAAGATTGCTATAAAAACAGTCCCTACTGTAAAATTACCGGATAGGGATATGGAGAATGTAAATGAAATAATTAATGAGGCCGGGGATGACAGGAATAATATTGCTATAAATGATAAGATAGTACTGGTAGTAGAAGACGATCTTCGTTTTGCGAAGATAATGATAGAGAAAGCTCACGAGGCAGATTTAAAGGCAGTGGTGGCAACAAACTTTAGCGAGGTTTTTGATCTTGTAAATAAATATAATCCTTGTGCTGTGACACTGGATGTGAAGTTGCCGGATGCAAGTGGCTGGAAAATCCTTGACTTGTTCAAAAACGATATAAACTTCAGGCATATTCCTGTACACCTGATATCAGGCGAAGAAAATAGAATACTGGCCATGAAGCGCGGTGCAAGGAGCTTTCATCTTAAACCACTAAAAAATGAAGCGCTTACTATTCTCTTCAATGATATTGTTGATTTCAACACACGTACGCGCAAAAATTTACTTATTGTAGAAGACAATGAATTAGACTCATCTCAGATAGTAAAAATGCTGGATAATGGCGACCTGATAAATATTACTATAGCAGAAACAGGTAAAGAAGCTTTGGAATTAATTCAGAACAATGTCTACGATTGCGTAACTGTAGATTATATGCTTCCTGACGTGGGTGGAACAGAGTTTATGATGGAAATAAGCGCTGTAAAGAAACAGCATTTGATGCCAATAATCATTTATTCTGCCAAGGACTTCTCTTCGAAAGAAAAGACGCAATTGAAACAATATGCTAACAGGGTGATACTTAAAAGCGTTAATTCCCTGGAGTTGTTATTAGAAGAGACTGTAATGTTGCTGCATTTAAATCATAAAGAGCTATTGCCTGAAAAAAGAAAGATTATTGAAAACCTGAGATTGCAGCAAGATGTACTGGCAGGTAAAAATATCCTGGTTGTGGATGATGATGTGCGTAATCTTTTTGCCCTTACTACCGCATTTGAAAAGTATAATATACATGCTATAACAGCTGAAAGCGGGCAAGAAGCCATAAACATCCTCAATGAAAACAACAAAATAGACATGGTGCTGATGGATATAATGATGCCTGAAATGGATGGCTATGAAACCACACAGAAGATTAGACGTGAGCACAAGAATACCAATCTACCGATTATTGCAGTTACTGCAAAAGCTATGAAGGGAGATCGTGAAAAATGTATTGAGGCGGGCGCTTCTGATTATATTACTAAACCGGTAAAGATGGACCAGTTACTTTCACTAATGCGTGTTTGGCTATATAAATAGACTATGAACAGAGCAAATGAGGAATATATTCTAAACGACTCAAGGGTAAAGATTTTAGTGGTGGATGATAGAGAAGAGAATCTCTTCTCTATCGAAACCATCCTTGAGAGGGATGGCTATGACATTATAAAGGCAAATTCAGGGAAAGCGGCGTTGAAGATTCTTTTAAAAGAACATGATTTTACACTGATCTTGATGGATGTGGTGATGCCTGACCTAAATGGATTTGAAACTGCCACACTGATTTACGAACGTGACTTACTAAAACATATCCCGATAATTTTCATTACAGCTAATGACAGTGACGAGGATAACATTTTTAAAGGCTACAAAATGGGTGGTGTTGATTATATAAGAAAGCCAATTAATCCAGAACTGTTGCGTGCAAAAGTGGGCGTTTTTGCTGAGCTGTATAAAAAAACACATCAGCTTATAGAGCAGGAGAAAATATTGATGTCTATAAACAGACGGCTTGAACGCGAAATTCGTGAAAGAAAAAGTTCTGAAAATAGAGTGCTGGACCTTAATGAACAGCTGTTGCAGAATATAAAACAACTACAGATATCTAACGAGGAACTAGAACGTTTTGCATATGTTGCATCTCATGATTTGCAGGAGCCGTTACGTAAGATTATATTTTTTACAGATTTATTGTCGTCAAAACACAAGGACCAGTTTGCTGAAGACGATTGGAACTATGCTAACCGAATTTTAAAAGCATCATCCAGGATGCAGGCCTTGATTAAAAATATTCTTGAATTTTCGCGTTCTACATCACTGACCGATTCGATGGAGGAAATCGAAATGAGAATAATATTAGAAGAGGTGCTATCAGATCTGGAAGTTGCCATTACTGAAAAGCAAGCTGTAATTAACATTGGGGAACTGCCTAAAGTAAAAGTGATGCCTGAATTATTTAAGCAACTGTTTCAAAATTTAATAAATAATGCGCTTAAATTTAGCAAGGATGGCATAGCGCCTGAAATCAATATTTATTCGGAAATGGTGAAAGGATGTAATATTGAATCTGTTAGCAGTGATTTCTACGATAATGACTATCACAATATTTGTATAAAGGATAATGGTATTGGCTTTGAGCAGAAGTATGTTAACGAGATATTTACTCTTTTCAAACGCCTGCATAGCAAGGATCAATTTGAAGGAAGCGGTATTGGTTTATCCATTTGTAAAAAGATTGTAGAGAAGCATCATGGATTTCTAACTGCAAAAAGCGAAGTAGGTGAGGGTGCTACCTTTATTATCTCCCTGCCAACTGTTGACTTCATTAACAGTATTGAGCATAAGGAGGAGCTAAGCACAGAAAATGAGCAGCGCTGATAATTTGAAGTTCCTACCGCCTTTTATCGTAGTGTTATCGCAATTTCTTTTGTGAGTTCACTGATAAAGCTGTTCAAATGCTGCAATTCTACATGATCCATTATGACTATTTTATACCATGAGGGTTCTGTATTGTGTGTGTCAGGAACAAGCCCATATTTGTGCGCCAGGAGTGGCGAGATATGCAATGCAGGTATTGTGATTATATTCATTTTAGGATGCCTGTAGTATTTAATTTGTAATTTATCTAACTCACCACAGCACCAGTCCGTACGATAAATGAGCTTGTTTATTTTTTCCAGCCAGCCATAGGGGCCATAGGTATGCAGGATCATCCATACTGCTATCGCATTTGCGCCGGAACGGCTTCCACATAGAGTAAGGTCCATGCCATTAACATAACTTGCCTCTTTTGTGTAAACATATTCAACCTGGTTTTTACGGGCAAGGAATATGCCGGTGCCATATGGTGCCTGCAGCATCTTGTGGGCATCTAAAGTGATGGAAGAGATATAGGGATTGCTAAAATTTATTTCATTTTCGGGATCACTAATGGGGTATATAAATCCCCCAAAGGCACCATCTATGTGCAATTTGAAGTGAGCACTATGTTTTTTCAACGTATTTATATAGATATTAGGGTCATCAATGCTACCAAACATAGTGGTGCCCATATTTGATATAGCAATGAAATATTTTATCCCATTACTTTTGGCAGAATTTATTGCTTCATCTAATTGCGACGCCATTATCTGCATAGTGCCAATATCTACTGGAATACTGTATGATTTCACATTTAGCAGATTAGCAGCTTTAGTAATTGAATAATGTGTATGCTGAGAGCTAAGTATAGCTATTTCAGTTGGCTGTGCCTGGTATTCCTGCATAAAGAAGTTCCGATACATCCATATTGCCTGTATATTTGCTTCAGTACCACCTGATGCTATATATCCGTCGCAGCTATCCGGCATTGCTTTGAAAATATCTACACATATCAGTTCAATAGTTTCCTGCTCCAGTTTTTGTGTTCCTTTAAAAAATAACTCTGAATCGCCTAAAGTATGGCAGCCTATATGATTGGGGTTTTGTATGTATGTGCGTAATAAAGGAGCGTCTTTTAGAAATGTTGCCTGATCGTAAAATACAAACGGGTCTAAAAGGGAAGCAGGAATACCTAATGATATGTTTTGTTTGTAGTCGATATTTTCATTAAGTGCTTTAGTGATGATAAGATCCTGCTCGCTGTGGGATAACTTTTTCCAATATTTCATACATGGTTATTGTTGTGCAAATGTCATTTTAAATTATAAGGAGAATAATGACCAAAGTCACCATGACGCATACGCACTAATAAAATATTCTTCATTGCTATTAATTCTATAATGTCAATTGCGATACTTAGATGATTTTAATCATTTTAAAGTATGATGTTTTTCATGTGAACAAAAGACCGCTTAGCGCTACTTTGCGATAAATTGTGATTAGGCAGTGTTAGTAAAAATATGGGTTTCCCTCTTCCTTGCTTTTACAGCTTATTCGTGGATGGTGTATATGCATGCTGAAGATAGGAATAATGTAGCCCATCTTGATAGGCACACGAAAGCAGGGTGGCAGTTATGGCAAGACAAAAATTGTCAAAGTTGTCATCAGTTATATGGTCTTGGTGGCTATATGGGACCTGATTTGACTAATGTATATTCTGAGAAAGGCCCAAAATACATGGAGACATTTATTAAGTATGGCACTGGCAAAATGCCAAATTTTCATCTTAACGATTCTGAGACCCAAGGCCTTGTCAGCTTCCTGGCATGGATAGATAAGAGTGGAAAAACTAAAATACCTGCAAGTGCGGTTCACTGGTGGGGAATTTCAAAGTAAATGAACGAATACCCGGTATATTATAAACGATTTTTGCAATTTGCATTAGGCTTGCTGGCAACAGCATTGATGTTAGGGCTATTGTCTGCCACTGCATTTATCTTCCCGGAAACTTTTAATAAATTTCTTCCATTCTACCAGCTAAGGCCTTTTCATACATCTGCTGCGCTTTTCTGGATAATTACGGCGTCTGCTGCATGTATTATGCTTTATAAAAATGAGGTGTTTTCTGATGTAAGCAAGCATAATACAAGCGAAAAATTGTTTATGGTCCTGTGGATTGGCAGCATTCTGGCCGTGTTTTGCTGTTATGCGTTTAAAAAGTTTGGTGGGCGCGAATATTGGGAATTTCCACCGGTGCTCAGTGTTGCATTGCTTATAAGCTGGTTGGTTTTTATGTACTCCTACTTTTCTGCCTGGCGAAAATCTATAAATAGGAAGCCCCTGTACGTATGGATGTGGTCAACTGGTATTTTTTTCTTTTTGATCACATTTATGGAGCAAAATCTATGGCTTATACCATGGTTTCGTTCCTCCTTCCTGAAAGAGATAACCATACAGTGGAAGGCAAATGGCTCAATGGTCGGTGCATGGAACCAGATGATATATGGTACGGCATTATTCCTAATGGTGAAGATAAGTGATAATGCTACAATAGCCCAGAACAAAAAAGCTTTCTTCTTTTATTTTCTTGGCCTTACAAACTTAATGTTTAACTGGGGCCACCACCTATATAATGTACCTAACGGCTCATGGATACGTAATACTTCCTATGTCATCAG
>Ga0207695_10002402_pt1 | contig 27741 bp, 20 predicted proteins | sample KBSC54metaG_FD_184354 | JGI IMG/M metagenome (GOLD analysis project Ga0207695, IMG submission 184354) | Corn rhizosphere microbial communities from Kellogg Biological Station, Michigan, USA - KBS C5-4 metaG (SPAdes) (version 2) | ecosystem: Host-associated > Plants > Roots > Rhizosphere > Soil...
CAGCGCGATCGGTGTTGCCGGGCTTTTGTAAATACGCGGGTTGCTCACGCACCGCGGGCCTTCAGGTTTTTGCGCCTTGCCGGCAACGCAGCGCCAACCCGCTTTCCCGCTGATGTACCAGGGCTGCCGAGAAGCTCGACCAACCGCGACTCGCATGGAGAAAGATCGTAACCCCGGCGCTGCGAGATCACGAACGTGAGCGGCCGCATGTGCCAGGCGCGCCGTTCGAGTTCGACGAGCTGTCCGCTTGCCAGATCCTCCGCAACGAGGTGCTGCGGCAAATGCCCCCAGCCGAGACCGGCTCTGAGGAGGTCACGTTTCGCGCCAAGATCGTTGACCAGCCACTGGCGCTTGCCGGCAACTCCTTGTTGGGTCTTTTCTGTTCCAGCCTGGTTATCTGTAACGACGATCTGGATCTGTCGGCCAAGCTCGTCCTTGGGGATGGGTCCAGGTGTCGAAGCAAGCGGATGGGACGGGGCGCATACCGTCACCATCTTCTCGTCGCGCAGCCAACTTCGTTCCATGGCATCCGGTTTCACTTCCGGTACGTCATCGATCGTGACGGCCAACGCGCACACCTTTTCGAGCACCAGGTTCTCGCCGCCCTGCATCGTCGTGATGCGCAGGTTGATCGCCGCGGTGGGAAACTCCGCTTGCAGCGTTCGCAGGCAGCCGATCAGGTGCGCACGCGGGAAGTAGGCATCGACCGCCACTGAAACCTGTGGTGTTCCGGCTTGGGCAATCGCGCCCGCGCGGTTCTTCATTTCTTCCGTGCGTGAGATCACCGCGCGCGCGTCCGGCAAGAGGCTGCGCCCCGCAACAGTCAGTTGCGCCTTGCGGGTGTTGCGCTCGAACAGTTCGACATCGAATGCACTTTCCAGCGCCTTGATCGCGTGGCTGATCGCCGACTGCGCGCGCCTCAGCTTCCGCGCCGCACCCGAGAAGCTGCCCTGATCGCATACCGCGACGAATGCACGCAACTGGTTGATGGTGACGTTGTCGAGCATTGGCCATCCAGAAAATAGATCGTATTGAGCAATATTTCGTCAATTGTGTTGATGCGTCAAGCGACCCAGATTGGGTGTGCAACAGGCCCGAACGGGCCGGACCGCTCAATCCCCGTACTGAAAAGGACAATGTCATGAGCTACGCAATCATCGGTTTTGGCGCCATAGGCCAGGCCCTCGCCCGCGCGTTCGCCCGCAACAACATCGAGGTCGCGGTCGCCAGTCGGCGGCCGCCCGAAGCGCTGTTGCCGCAGGCGCAGGCGATCGGATCCAAGGTCGTTCCCAAAATGCTGCAGGAAGCGCTGGAAGCAGACGTCATTTTTCTGGCCGTTCTCTTCGAGGGACATCGCGAGGTCGCCAAGACCCTGCCGAGCTGGCAGGGCAAGACGGTCGTGGATGCGATGAACGGTTTCGAGGGTCTGTCTTCTGCAGACGTCGCCAAGGCCTTTCCCGGTGCCCGGTTCGTGAAGGGTTTCAATCATCTGCCCGCGAGGACGCTGGCCGCTGACCCGAATGTCAACGGCAGCCGCCGCGTCGTGTTCCTGTCGAGCGACGACGAAGCTGCCGCCGCGCAGGTGGCGGACCTTGCCGAAAAACTGGGTTTCGCACCCGTCAATCTCGGGAAGCTCGAACAAGGCGGCGCACTGATACAGGTGCGGGACAAGAGCTGGGCGCCGCTGATCTTCCAGGACCTGTTCAAGAACGAGCCCGAGCGACCGGCCACCGCCGCCGCCGCGTAATTGCTCACTTGTGCAATCCCAATGAAGGAATCCATGACATGGGCAAGTTGAATGGGAAAACCGCCGTGATCACCGGCGGCGCGACCGGCATCGGCCGCGCGGCGGCAAAGCGCTTCATCGAGGAAGGCGCCTTCGTCTTCATCTTCGGCCGCCGGCAGGAAGTACTCGACGCCGCCGTGGCCGACCTCGGCCCCAGCGCCCGCGCGGTGCAGGGCTCGGTCTCCGACCTGGCCGACCTCGACCGGCTTTACGCGGCGGTGAAGGCGGAGCGCGGAACCCTCGACATCGTCTTCGCCAATGCCGGGGCGGGCAGCCTGCTTCCGCTCGGCGAGATCACCGCCGAGCACATCGACGAAACCTTCGGTACCAACGTGAAAGGCACGATCTTCACGGTGCAAAAGGCGCTGCCGCTGATGGGCCAGGGCGGCTCGATCATCCTGACCGGATCGAGCGCCGGCACCACGGGCGCCCCGGCATTCAGCGTCTACAGCGCGAGCAAGGCAGCCGTGCGCAACCTTGCGCGGACCTGGGCGGAGGATCTGAAGGGCACCGGCATCCGGGTAAATGTGTTGTCGCCCGGGCCGACGGCGACCGAACTCGCGAAGGAAGCGGTGGGCGAGGAGGGCATGAAGGTGTTCGCCTCGATGAATCCGCTCCAGCGCATGGCCGAACCGGCGGAAATCGGAGCGGCGGCGGCCTTTCTCGCGTCGCAGGACAGCAGTTTCATGACCGCCAGCGAGGTCGCTGTTGACGGCGGCCTTGCGCAAATCTGACGTGTTACGCCCGGCCGGGCATTTTAAGAAGAGAGCCAGGTTCACTTGCGGCCCGCGAGGGAAGTGAACCTGACCCCGTTCTCTTCCTTCGAGCGCGCCTAAACAGAGAGAACCGGCGGGGGTTTGCTCTCGTGCTTCGCTGCAAATGATTCGACCCGCTCGAACGGAATGCGATCACCGGCGTCGCGCCCGTACCAGCAATCGACGATGCGCCCTCCCTCATCGATCAGAAAATCGGCCGGCAGGAGATTGTTGGTATTCAACCCAGCCAATCCGACGATACGCAGTCCTCTGAACAACGTCGGGATACGGGTAACGATGGCCTTGAGCTTTCGCCAGAACGAGCGCTGGATGCCGTAAGCGTCATGTGAGGCGGCGGTGGGATCGGCGATCACCGTGAACGGACGCGGCTTGCGCGCAGCGAAGCGCTTGACGCGCTCAGGTGTGGCGGCAAACACCGCAATGATCTCCAGACCTTGCCTCGCGAGCCGCTCATGGCGATTGGTCAGCTCGTAGACCCGGAAATTGCAGAACGGGCAGCTGGCATCACGAAAGAAGCACAGCAAGGTACGGCGGCCTGTGGCACCGCCGATCATGGTGGTCTTCCCGTAGATGTCCGTGAACGCCAGCTGGGGCGCAATGGTGGGTGGCTTTAGCCGCATCTTTCGCCCCTGGTGCAGGTACAACAAGAGTGCCGCCGCAGATCGTGGAGCTCCGGGCCAGCGCAAGTCATCATCGTAGTGGCGATGCAATCAGTTCGAGGCGCGGCTCCGCACGCTGTTGGCGGGACCGTAACACGCGCACGATCTCACCAGGTGGCAACGGGTGCGAATACAGGTAGCCTTGCCCTTCGGCGCATCCCACCTGCAGCAGGAATTTGCGCTCGGCTTCCGTTTCGATTCCCTCCGCGATGGTGACCAGGCCAAGGTTTGTTGCCATCGCCACGATTGCACGTGCAATCACGGCATTGTTGGTATCCGCAGGCAGTCCCGTGATGAAGGATCGGTCGATCTTCAGATAGGCCACTGCGGGCAACTTCAGGTACGCCATCGACGCATAACCGGTGCCAAAATCGTCGACCGCGATCCCGATACCCATCGCGTCGAGCGCGCGCAGCGTCCGATCGGTGTCCTTGCCCATCCGCAGGATTGCGCCTTCAGTAATCTCCAGGACCAGGCGTGTCGGTGCGACGGCACTCGCCTGCAATGCAGCTTGCACCGCTTCCACGAAGCCGGCACGTCCAAACCAGTGGGCCGACACGTTCACCGCCACCCGGATGGGCGGCAGACCCAATCGGTCCCAAGCATGGATCTGCGCACACACCGCGCGCATCACCCATTCGTCGACGTGCCGGATCAGGCCCATGCTTTCAGCCACGGGAACGAAGTCGCTTGGCATCACGGTGCCGCGCGTCGGGTGCTGCCATCGCAAAAGTGCTTCGACGCCGGTAATGCGTCCTGATTCGATCTCAATGACCGGCTGATACAGCATTCGAAACTCACCGCATGCCAGCGCCCTGCGCAGCTCCGTGGCCAGCATTCTTCGCCGGCTGGCATCAGCGTGCACCGCGGGGGTATAGAAGCGCCAGGTGTTCCGCTCCTCGGTCTTTGCCACGTACATCGCGGCGTCTGCATTGGCAACCAAGGTGCTGGCGTCACCCTCACCCGGCGCAGACACCGCGATCCCGATGCTCGCGGTCACAGCCATCTCATAGCTGTCAATCTCGAACGGTTCCGCCAGTGCGGTGCACAGCCGGCGGGCCAAAGAAGCCGCTTCCTCCCGACGCAGCAACCGGGGCATCAGCACCGTGAACTCATCGCCGCCGATGCGACTCGCAACATCGCCTTCGCGCAATTGGCCCAGAATACGCTCGCCTACGGGCATCAACAGGCGATCGCCCATGGCATGACCGTAGCTGTCGTTGACGACCTTGAAGCTGTCGAGATCGATGAACAGTACCGCCACGGCAGCCCCGTCGATCTTTGTCTGTTCAATTGCCGCTTGGCACAGGCGCTCGAATTCAACCCGGTTGACCAGACCCGTCAGTGCGTCGTGGGTGGCAACGTGCTCGAGCCTGCGGCGGCTGGCCTCGGCGACCGAGGTGTCGCTGAACACCGCAACGAAATATCGTACGCGCTGATTGGCGTCGCGGACGGCCGTGATGCTGAGCCTTTCGGAATACAGGCTTCCGTCGGCACGCTGATTTTGTACATCGCCCGACCAGTGCCCCGATTTCTCGATCCCCCTCCACATCGTGGCCGGCAGCGGCGCGCCATCGGCGCCATGGCGCGTCTCGCCCAGGTACATGCCCACCAGTCTTTCCTGGGCAAACCCGGTCAACCGCGTCGCCGCCGGGTTGGCCGACACCACGCGCCAATGCGTGTCGGTAATGATCACACCCTCCGCGATGCTGGCCAACGCCTCGGCAGCCGTGCGTATCTCGCGCTCGTGTTCCGCGCGTGCCGACATGTCATGGATGATGGCTTGACGGATCATGCGGCCGTCGAGCGCAATGACGTGGCTCTGGATCTCGACTGGCCGGGTGCTTCCATCGCAATCGCACAGCTCGTTGTCACCCCAGAGTCCCCCACGAGGAGCTTCACGGGCAAACAAGCTTGCGTATTGGCCGCCGCGCAGCTCCTGCGGGTCGAGCCCCGTCCATGCCCCAGCCGCAGGGTTGGCGTCGATGATGCGGCCACTCGCTTCGTCCACCATGACGATCGCATCCGCCGTGTCATCGAACAGTCGGCGGTAGCGCTCCTGGTCGCCGCGGATGGCAGTGAGTACCCGGCGTGCGATCCACCCCCACACCAACAACGCGGCGAATACGAAAAACGCGACGCCCGCGGACACCACCCTCGCGAACACCACCGAACCGGTGGCAAGGGTCATGGAAAACTCGTTGGTCGTCTGTTGTACGGATTTGTTGATCTCGCTGATGCGGCGGAGCTGACCGGCGACTTTCGAACGGTCAACGTGGTGCGTTGAATATTGACGGTGCAGGCTGGCAGCGATCTCGCCCAGTTCGGCCACGTACGCGTCGCTCGCATGCCACTGCCTCAGCGCGGTCGCCATGTACGGTGCGTGCGAAAAATGCTGGAAGACGAAAATGATGTTGGGGATCGACACGGGCAGCATGTACGCGCGGTGCAGCGTCGCGACAACATGCTGGTAATCGAAGTGCCCAGACAGAACCTCGTCGCGCGCCGAGTTGTAGGCCGTCACCACGGCGTAGTTGCGCTCGAAATCGGCGTAGTCGGCCTCGTTGCCGCTGCCGGCGTAGGCCAGCAGATCGAAAGTCGCCCGATTCTGAGCCTTCGACCACATGCTCTCGCCATTGAGTACCCCGGCGAGCGCGGTCTGCCCCTGCAGGGCAGCCCACATGAAAAACAGTATGACCGCCACGATGGCGGCAAGCGCATACCCAAGCGGCAACAGCCGCTTGAACTTGGAGTTCGGTCGGAGCTGAGGCAAGTTCCCGCGCACGGGCTGGGGTTACATCTCATAAAGAATCGCACTATGGCCAAGCATTTTGTGTGCCAGCTCTGGCAGCCGCGCGCGGCTGCCAGGCTTCGGGCGTCATTCGTCGGGAGGCGACAGGAGCCACAATGGATTTCCCCGACAGGAAACTCGGGACCAGGTTGTGGCGTTGGTCCACACGTGGTGCGGTGGATCTGCGCTGATGTACGAACCGGGCTGCTCGACAGCGGGCCGTCACGACAGTCAGCTTCGGGTCGATCCACCGCGGTCCGTGAAGCCAGCCTTGGGTGCTTTTATGCAGGCAAGCGGTCGAGCATTGCGTCGAGCTTTGGATCATCGGGTAGCTGGATCAGGAATTCGTCTTGCAGCACCGCGCGGATTTCCGCAGTGGTGGCGAGGGTGCGCTTGGTGCTGGTGCCGCCGGTGATGTGCTCGGCGAACTGGCGGTTGCGCAGCGTGAGCCTGCGGCCGGTCGGCGCTCTGGCGGCGGTGAGGCCGGTGACGAAGTGGGAATCGGGATTGGTGGACGTCCAGTAATTGCTGACGCGGTAGTCGGCTGGAAATTGCGGTTGCAGGTCGAAGCGGTACAGGGTCTGCCACGCATTGGCAGCGAAAAGTTGCAACCGCCAGTCGCTTTCGTCGCGGCGGATCAGCCGGAAGGGTTCGTGCGGCGTGGCCTGTTCAATGTCGGGAACGAGTTCCAGCGGACCGGTAGGCGTGTTGCCGCCGAAGCCGCAGTCGGCCAGCCATGATTTTCCTTCGGCTTCGACGCGCAGCAGCATGTGGGTACGCGCGGTGATCGCGCCTTCGGATTGTCCCCACAGCACGCGGGCGGCGAGGTCGGTGGCCTGGAAGCCGGTCGCGCGCAGGGCCTCGCTCAGCAAGCGGTTTTGTTCGAAGCAGTAGCCGCCGCGGCCGTCGCGCACCAGCTTGCGCTGCACGGAGGCGATGTCCAGGGAGGGCGAGATGCCGAGGAACGGATCGAGGTTTTCGAAGGGAATCGCAGCGACATGCGCGGCGGTGATGGCGTGCAAGGTTTGCAGGCTGGGGGCGACGGGGGTTCGGACGCCGATGCGTTCGAGATAGGCGTGGATGTCGATGGATTCGGTTGGAGGTGCTTGTTGCATGGGGCATTTTCGCCATTGCGAAAAAGTCACTGGGTTGACTCGCGCCATCCCTGGCGCTCGCCCTTCGGGCCGCCTTCGGCGTTCGCATTTGCAATCCTGCAAATGCAGTCGGGTTCCGCCGCGAAAAGCCGCGGCAGCCCCGGAATGACGAACAAATTATGGGCTTCTTCTTGCATGGAGCGTTTCGCTGCTGCGAAAGTCACTGGGTTGACTCGCGCCATCCCTGGCGCTCGCCCTTCGGGCCGCCTTCGGCGTTCGCATTTACAATCCTGCAAATGCAGTCGGGTTCCGCCGCAAAGAGCCCCGGCGGCCCCGGAATGACGAGCAAATTGTGGATTTTTTTGCATGTCGCGTTTTTCGCTGCTGCGAAAGTCGCTGGATCCCCGCTTTCGCGGGGATGACGAGCAAAACATGAGCATGCGTTGTGCTTCGCTGCGTGATCAATGCGTGGCGCTGCCCAGTTTGCGTTCCAGGAAATCCACCGTTGCGGTATCGGCCTGCATCCATGACGCGTGGCGCAGGAAGCCGTGGATCTCGTTGGGGATCACCATTTCCTCGAAGGGTACGTGGTGTTTCTTGAGGCGCGGCACCACGTCGGTCATCTGGAAGAAGTGCACGTTGTGGTCATCGTCGCCCTGGATCAGCAGCACCGGTGATTTCCATTTCGCGATGTCGGCGTCGGGCGAAGAATCCCATGCCACCTTCAGCGCCTGTTTGTAGTCGCCTTGTTCGTAGCGTCCGTTGGGGTTCTGGTCGAACCACCAGCCGATCGCGCGCGACCAGTCGTGCAGACCGTGCATGTCCACGCCGGCCTTGAAGGTGTCGGAGTTTCTTGCCAATGCGAGCGCGGTGAGGTAGCCGCCGTAGGAACCGCCCCAGATGCCGATGCGCGCGGGATCGACGCCGTGCACGTGTTGCAGGTATTTCGCGCCCGCAACGACATCCTGGTATTCGGATGCGCCAGCCGGCCCCGCGTGCGGCGGATTGTGGAACGCATGCCCGTAGCCGATGCCGAGCCGGTAGTTCACCGACAGCACGGTGAAGCCGTGCGCGGCGAGATACTGGTTCACGGCGTAGCTGTTGGTGTAGTAATCCATGTAGTGCCAGCCCAGCAGCATCTGCCGCGGCGGCCCGCCATGCACGAAGATCATGCCCGGCTGGTTGGCGCCGGCATCGGCGCTGCGGAACAGTTGGCCGTGGACCAGCGTGCCATCCGCGGCCTTGAACGCGACCGCCTGCGGGACGATCAGTTGCACGGTCGGGAAATCCTTCGGAATCAGGTTGGCTTGCAGTGCTTTTTGCTGACTGCCGTCGGCGTGCATAACGGAAACCAGCGGTGGCCGTTGCGCGCCCGCATCGATGAAGGCCACGGCGTCCGCGCCCGCGATCGTGGGTGACCATTGCGAGGCGGTGCCGGAAGTCAGCGCAACCGGCTGCGCATGATCGACGGGCACGCGGAACAGGTGCCGGCGATCGTCATCGTTTTTCGTGGTGCCGGTGTTGGCGCTGTAAACGACCGACCGGCCATCGGGCGCCATCACGACGTCTTCCACCATGAACTTGCCGGGCGTCAGCAGCAGCGGCGTGCCGCCATTCGCGGCGATGGAATAAAGGTGTGGCCAGCCGTCGATGTCACCAAGGAATACCAGCTTCGATCCATCTTCGGCCCAGTGCAGGTTCGCGCCGCCAGCCGTTTGCGGATACGAACCGACCAGCGTGTCGGGGCTTTGCCAGACCGCATGCGCTTGTCCGGTGCGCGCATCGGCGACCTGGATCGACCACGGCTGCGGCGTTTGCTGCAGGATCGGTTGCGGTGGACCGCCGTTGCCCGACTGGCGCGTGAACGCGATGTGCGTGCCGTCGGGTGACCAGTGCGGATCGCCATCAACGTTGGTCGAAGGCGACACGTACAGGATCGGCGTCGCGTCATCGGTGAACACGCCGATGAAAGCGTGGTCGTCACGATGCGACACGAATGTTAGCCGCTTGCCATCCGGCGACCATTGCAGGTCGCCGTCCTTGCCGCGATCGAAGAACAGGCGCTTCGGCTTGGTCTTGTCGCTGGCCGACAGCGGCGCGGTCCAGACCTGGTGGTCCTTGATGTAGGCGAGCTTGCCGTCCGATGAAAGCGCCGGCGCGTCGCCTTCGACGAGTTCGCGAGAGGTGCCGCTTTGCAGATCTACCGCCCAGACCATCACCTTCGGTTCGACCGGGCTGGACGCGGGATCGACTGCCACTTTCACGGGCCAGTTGGCGTCGTGGTCGCCGCCGCGCACGAACACCAGCACGTCGCTCGAAGGCGAAAACGTGAGCTGCGTGATTTCCTGTCCGTCGTCGTGCGTGAAGCGCGTGACCTGACGCGGCTGGAAATCCGGCGCCTTCGCCACCCAGACATTGCGCACGCCGTTCTGGTCGATGACCCAGGCGATGCGATCGCCGTGGCGGGCCGAGGTGAGTCCGAGCGGAAACGGATACGACAAGATCTGTTCCAGCGTGAAACCGGTTTGCGGCGATGCCGCGGCGGCGGGCGGCGGCGCTAGCGCGGCGCTCATGACGAACAACGCGGCCAGCATGAATCCGTGCAATCGATACATGGCGCATCCCCGTGGTCGGCAAGCTTCAATGATCCGCACGTCATGCGGCGCCTGTCCAGTGCCGACCGTCACGGCGCGCACGGCATACTATGTCGATGGATTCTTCGGCATCACGCCCGCACGTAGTGGTCATCGGTGGCGGCTTCGGTGGCCTGAAAGCCGCCCGCGCGTTGGCGCACGCGCCGGTGCGCGTGACCTTGATCGACCGCGCCAACCATCATGTCTTCCAGCCGCTGCTGTACCAGGTGGCCGGCGCCACGCTTTCCGGCCCCGACATCGCCGCGCCGCTGCGGCATATCGTGCGACGGCAGGCCAACATCACCGTTTGGATGGAAGAGGTGACCGGCATCGACATTGCCGCGCGCCGCGTGCAGGCAGGCGCGCAAACAATAGGCTACGACTACCTGATCGTCGCGACCGGTTCCACCCATGCCTATTTCGGCCACGACGACTGGGCGGAAAACGCGCCGGGCCTCAAGACCATGAACGACGCGCTGGCGATCCGGCGGCGGATCCTCTCCGCGTTCGAGGCGGCCGAGCGCGAACCCGATGCCGAACTGCGCAAGCAATGGCTGACGTTCGTGATCGTCGGCGCCGGGCCGACCGGTGTGGAGCTGGCCGGTACGCTGGCTGAGATCGCACATCACACGTTGCCGCGCGAATTCCGGATCGCGCATCCGCGCCAGACACGCATCCACCTGGTCGAAGCCGGCCCGCGCGTGTTGTCAGCGATGCCGGAATCGCTCTCGGCGATTGCGCAGCGCAAGCTGGAAAGCATGGGCGTCGAGGTCCACACCAGCGCCGCGGTGACGGGCATCGACGCGACCGGCGTGCGGATGGGCGATGAACACATTGCCGCGCGCACCATGTTGTGGGCGGCGGGCGTCGCGGCTTCGCCGCTGGGTGCGCAACTCGGTGGCGAGCGCGACCGGGCAGGGCGGGTGAAAGTCGCGCCCGACCTGTCGCTACCCGGTCATCCCGAAGTGTTCGCGATCGGCGATCTTGCATGGGTCGAGCAGGACCGCCAGCGAGTGCCCGGCATGGCGCCCGCGGCCAAGCAAATGGGCACGCATGCGGCACGCGCGATCCGCGATCGCATCGCAGGGGGCGCCGCGCAGTCATTCCTTTATCGCGACTACGGCAGCCTCGCCAGCATCAGCCGGTCGTCAGCGGTGGTGGATCTGCGCGGCCTGAAATTTTCCGGCTTCGTGGGATGGCTTTTCTGGTTGTTCGCGCACATCTTCTTCCTGATTGGCTTCCGCAACCGGCTGGCCGTGATGTGGAACTGGGCGTGGTCGTACATGACCTGGCAGAGGGGCGCGCGGATCATCGTGGGACGACGCAGTAGCGAATCCTGATCCATTCCTGTCGTCATTCCGGGGCCGCCGCGGCTTCTTGCGGCGGAGCTCGACTGCGGAGGCAGGATGCCGAAGCGAACATCGGCGCAGCCGATGGCCCGAAGGGCGAGCCGCGGGATGCGGCGAGTCAACCCAGTGCCTTTCGCAACATGCGAGCAGAAAGACATTGGGTCCCGGATATCGCTTCGCGATTCCGGGATGACGAGCAAAATCAGCGCGCAGGTTGGGCTGACGCCGGCTCCATCGTCGGAAGCCCAACGTGTTCGCATAGTGTTGGGTCTTTCGGGCAGGCCCGGAATCAGCTCAGCCTACGATTGGAACAGGCTGGCCGCGTCCAGCGCGGTCGCGCGCCACACTCATCGAAAATGGTTTTGCCGCGTTCACTGATCCAAAGGTCGGCAACCGCGATCAACTCGTTGTTTTCGTAAACCAGCGGACAACGTATGCGCAGCCACGGCGGCACACGCGCTTGCTGGAACAGGTCGCGCAGTTCTCGGGTGTGAGGATCGCCGGCGGGCTTGATCCGTTCGCCGCCTTCTCGAAAGCGCAGGGTCAGCGGCGGATCGAACGGCGTGCTGGTCGCGAGCGTTGATGCCGGGTGCATCGCTTCGAGGCGCAATTCGCCGCAATCCTGCGGCAATTCGAGCGGCGCGCCGTGCCATTGCGTATGCCAATTGGCAGCCGGGACCGACAGTGACGGCATCGCGTGCAGCCGCCCGTCCCAGATGCGAATCTCCGTACCCGGCCAAGCGATGACGGGCGTGCTGTCTTCCGAAGCATTCGCGGCTTGCTTCGCCAGTTCGGCGCGCGACGCATCGGGTGGCGCGCAGAAACCGCTCGCATGCAGCCACGCATCCAGCACCGGCGCGCGCAATGCCTCGGGCAGCGCCAGCCAGCCGGTGACATCCAGCGTGTCCGCATCGCGCCGCAATGTCGCCAGCGCGGTTTGTGCGGCAGCCTTGATGTAGTCGGCAGCAGTGCGGCAAAGCTGCGCCGAGTGCAGGATGGATGCATCGGCGTGCGGCCAGTACGCTGCCATGCGCGGCAGGATTTCCCGCCGCAATACGTTGCGTGCGAAGCGGGGATCGGCGTTGGCCGGATCGTCGATGCAGAGAAGTCCGTTTTCAGACAAATACTTGCGCAACGCTTCGCGTGGTGTTTCGAGCAACGGTCGCCATAGCCAGCCACGTGCGAATGGACGCAGCGCGCGCATCCCGCCCAGACCCTCCGGCCCCGCGCCACGCAGCAACTTCAGCAGAACGGTTTCGACCTGATCGTCGCGATGGTGACCCAGCACCAGCCATTCGCCTTTATCAAGGTTTTCTGCAAACGCGGCGTAGCGCGCGCGGCGAGCCGCCGCTTCAACGCCTTCGCCGCGTGTGTTGTCCACCTGCACGCGAAGCATGGTCAGCGGAACGGCAAGCGATTCGCAAAAATCCGCGCAATGTTTCGCCCAGGATGTGCTGCCGGTCTGCAAGCCATGATCGACATGCAACGCGCGCAACCCACGTTCCCGCGTTTCCGGCAACTGCGCCAGCGTGTGCAGCAGCGCGGTCGAATCGGGACCGCCGCTGAAGGCGACGCACAGGGCGGGCGGTGCGTTCGCCTCGATCTGCGCCCGCAGGTCATCCGTCCACACGGTTCAGCCCTTGCCGGATTTCGCGCGATTGCGGACGTGGATGGTCTTGGCGCGGCCTTCTCCGGCACTGCGCCGCTCGATGTCGAACAGCGTCGTCGCAGTGATCAGGTTACTCAGCTTGCCGTAGCCATAGCTGCGTGCGTCGAAGTCGGGACGCTGCTTGCTGATGATCGAGCCGACCGGTCCGAGGCCGGCCCAGCCCTCGTCATCGGAGGCGGCCTCCACCGCGTTGCGCAGCAGGTTGACCAGCGCGGCATCCTGCTTCAACTGCGCCGCCGTGCGGGGCTTTTGCGGGGTGGGTTCGTCGGGTTTGCCGGACAGGTTCTCGACATACACGAACTTGTCGCACGCGGCGACGAATGGCTCCGGCGTCTTGCGCTCGCCGAAGCCGTACACGATCAGTCCGGATTCGCGCAGGCGCCCGGCCAGCCGCGTGAAGTCGCTGTCGCTGGACACGATGCAGAAGCCATCGAAGCGCCCGGAATACAGCAGATCCATGGCATCGATGATCAGCGCGGAATCCGTGGAATTCTTGCCGCGCGTGTAGCCAAACTGCTGCATCGGCTGGATCGACTGCTTCAGCAGCGTCTCCTTCCAGCTTTTCAGGTGGGTGTCGGTCCAATCGCCGTAGGCACGCTTGACGTGCGCGGTTCCGTACTTGGCGATTTCCGCGAGCAGCGCATCGAGCAGCGACGGCTGCGCATTGTCGGCGTCGATCAGGACGGCGAGCTTGGCGGCGGATTCGTTGGCCATGGGCGACTCCATCGCGGCGGATGCGTCGATGGTAGCGCGACGGCGCAACGCGTGACTCACCGGGGCTGGCGCCAACCGCTGAAGGTCAGCGCCGACGCTGCTGGTCGTTCCGGAGCGGATCGCAGGCCCGAATCCGGAATCGGTTTGGGGATTCATCCCATCGGTATCGGCTCAGTCCTGGTACGCGCCGTAACCGCGCAGGCGCTGGTAGCGTTGTTCGAGCAGTTGTTCCACCGGCAACGCCTGCAGTTCGTCGAGTTCGTTCAACAGCACGGCCTTCAGGCGGATCGCCATGGAACGCGGGTTGCGGTGCGCGCCACCGGTGGGTTCGCGGATGATCTTGTCGATCAGGCCGAGTTCCTTGAGACGCGGTGCGGTCAGGCCCAGCGCTTCCGCGGCGTCCTTGGCGCGGCCGGCGTTCTTCCACAGGATCGACGCGCAACCCTCGGGCGAGATCACGGAATAGGTCGAATACTGCAGCATGTTGACGCGGTCGCCGACGCCGATCGCCAGCGCGCCACCGGAACCGCCTTCGCCGATCACGGTGCACACGATCGGCACCTTCAATTCGGCCATGACTTCGAGATTGCGCGCGATGGCTTCGCTCTGGCCGCGCTCTTCGGCTCCGACGCCCGGATAGGCGCCGGGCGTGTCGATGAAGGTGAGGATCGGCAGGCCGAAACGTTCGGCCATCTCCATCAGGCGCAGTGCCTTGCGATAGCCTTCGGGACGCGGCATACCGAAGTTGCGGCGCACCTTGGACTTGATATCGCGGCCCTTCTGGTGGCCGATCACCATCACCGGGCGACCGATGATGCGCGCCAGGCCGCCGACGATGGCCGCGTCGTCGGCGTACATCCGATCGCCCGCCAACTCGTGGAATTCGTCGCAGATCACCGCGACGTAATCATGGGTGTAGGGGCGCCCGGGATGGCGCGACAGTTGCGTGATCTGCCACGGCGAAAGATCGCGGAAGATCTCGGCGGTCTTGCTGCGCAGCTTCGAGCGCAGCTTGCCGACCTCGTCATCGACGTCGATGGCGTTGTCTCGACCCGCCGTGGTCAGCTCGCGCAGCTTGTCTTCCAGCTCGGCGATCGGCTGCTCGAAATCGAGGAAATTGGGGTTCATTCGCTGCGTCTGATCCGGCGAAGCGGCGATTATACCGGCGCCCGTTCAGGAGGCGGCGGGACGCGACAGCGAGGGCTGCACGGACTTGATGCCCGGCACCTCTGCAAGGCTGCGCAGAAGGTTGGTGCTGACCTTGACGCGCCAGTCGTCGCCGAGGCGAAGATCGGCGCTGCCGGTCGCATTGCGATAGCCGGTGAGCAGCAGCGGCGTGCGGCCGCCACAATGGCCCGCGAGCGCGCGCTTGAAGGTGTTGACGAACCCGGCATCGATGCCGTTGACGCCGACACGCAATACGCGCGTGCCGGCTTCGCAGGCTTCGTCCAGCGTCCATGCACGGCGTGCGCGGATCGCAAGTTCGCCGCTGAAGTCGTCGAGCGCGAGGCCGCCTTCGATGACCAGGATGGCGTCGGGCTGCAAAAGCGGTGCGTATTGCTGCATTGCCTCGCGGAAGAAATTGACTTCGATCGCGCCGCTCCAGTCCTCGATGCGTACCGCAGCACCGGTGTCGCCGCGGCGACGCATCTTCATGATCATGCCGGCAACGGCCCACGGTGTTTCGGGCGGGCGGCGCCAGCGGTTGTCGTCGTCGTCACCGCCGCGTGGCGGGGGGGGCTCGTAGCGATCCGCGATGTCGCCGATGGGGCAACTCGCAAGTTGTGCGAGCACCTCGCGCCAGGGATCGGTCGGATGGCCGGAAAGATAATGACCGAGGGTGGCACGCTCGCCCGCGAGCTTGCGTTCCAGCGTCCACGGTGGCTGCTGCGGCGTCGCGATGGAAACCGTCGCGACCGGCGCCAGCGCGGCGCCGAACATGTCGTTCTGTCCTGCTTCGCGATCGCGCAGGCTTTGCTCGGCGGCCTTCACCGCTTCCGGCAATTGCGCGGTCAACGTGGCGCGATTGGCGCCCAGCGAATCCATCGCGCCCGACTGGATCAGCGCTTCGAACACACGCTTGTTCAACTTGCCCGAATCCATGCGCGCGCAGAAGTCCGCCAGATCGCGGAATGCCCCACCCGCGGTGCGTGCCGCCACGATGGCTTCGCACACCGCGCGGCCCACGCCTTTGATCGCGCCGAGGCCGTAGCGGATCGCGTCGTGTGTTTTCGGCCCGTCGCCGGGTATCGCGACGAAGTGGTAGTCCGACGCGTTCACGTCGGGTGGCAATACGGAAAGTCCGATGCCGCGCGCGTCTTCGATGAACTGCACCAGCTTGTCGGTGGCGTCCATGTCGGACGACATCGTGGCGGCCATGAATTCGGCGGGGTAGTGTGTTTTCAACCAGGCCGTCTGATAGGCGACCAGCGAATACGCGGCGGCGTGCGACTTGTTGAAGCCGTAGCCCGCGAACTTTTCCATCTGGTCGAAGATCGCGTCGGCCTTTCTTTCCTCGACGCCGTTCTGCATCGCGCCATCGCGGAAGATGCCGCGGTGCTTGGCCATCTCGGCCGGCACCTTCTTGCCCATCGCGCGTCGCAGCAGGTCGGCGCCGCCGAGCGAATAGCCGCCGACGATCTGCGCCATCTGCATTACCTGCTCCTGGTACACCATGATGCCGAAGGTTTCGTTGAGCACGGGTTCGACGCGCGGATCGGGGTAGGTCACCTTCTCGCGGCCGTGCTTGCGCGCGACGTAGCTCGGGATCAGGTCCATCGGGCCCGGACGGAACAGCGAGTTCAGCGCGATCAGGTCCTCGAAGCGATCGGGTTTGGCATCCTTCAGCAGCCGCTGCATGCCCGCGCTTTCGAACTGGAACACGGCGCCGGTGCGCGCTTCGCGAAACAGCTTGAAGACCGCGGGGTCATCGAGCGGCAGCGCGGCGATGTCGAGCGGTCCCTCACCGGTTTGCGCGCGGCGGGTATTGATCGCCTTCACCGCCCAATCGATGATCGTGAGCGTGCGCAGCCCAAGAAAGTCGAACTTCACCAGTCCCACGGTTTCGACGTCGTTCTTGTCGTACTGGGTCACGACGCCGGCGCCGCCCGGTTCCGAATACAGCGGTGCGAAATCGGTGAGCGGCGTCGGCGCGATCACCACGCCGCCCGCGTGCTTGCCGGCGTTGCGGGTCAGGCCTTCCAGCTTCAGGGCAAGGTCGATCAGCGTGCGCGCTTCGTCATCCTGCTGGTACGCCTCGCAGAACTCGCGCACCACGCGGTCGGGTTCCTTCTTCGATTTCTCGCTGAGGCCCAGTGCATCGGAAAGCGTGAGATCCAGCGGCATGCGCGGGATCAGCTTGGCGATCCTGTCCACTTGCCCGTACGGCATGCCCAGCACGCGCCCGCAGTCGCGCAACACGGCTTTCGCCGCCATCGAGCCATAGGTGATGATCTGGCTGACCTGGTCGCGGCCGTATTTTTCGGCGACGTAGGCGATCACCTCGTCGCGGCGCTCCATGCAGAAGTCGACGTCGAAGTCGGGCATCGACACGCGTTCGGGGTTGAGGAAGCGTTCGAACAGCAGGCCGAAGCGCAGCGGATCGAGATCGGTGATCTTGAGGCACCACGCCACCACCGAGCCCGCGCCCGAACCGCGGCCCGGCCCGACCGGAATATCACGCGACTTGGCCCAGCGGATGAAGTCGGACACGATCAGGAAGTAGCCGGCGAAGCCCATCTTGCCGATCACGTCCAGTTCCAGTTCGAGGCGCGATGTGTAGTCTTCGCGCATGTGGCCCTCGGCCACGCCGCTTTCGGCGAGGCGTTGTTCGAGGCCTTCACGCGACTGGTTTCCGATCCACGATTCCAGCGTTTCCTTCGCGGGCACCGGAAACGCGGGCAGGTAATACGTGCCGAACGAGAGTTCGAGGTTGCAGCGCTTGGCGAGTTCGACCGTGTTGTCCAGCACCTCGGGAAGATCGGCGAACCGTTCCGCCATCGCGTCGGCCGGTTTCAACCATTGTTCGGTCGAATACTCGTGCGGTCGGCGCGGATCGGAAAGTTGGTAGCCCTGCTGGATGCACACGCGTGCCTCGTGCGCCTCGAAGTCGTCGGCATCCAGATAGCGCACGTCGTTGGTGGCCAGCACCGGCAAGCCGAGCCGCGATGCGAGCTGCAGCGCGTGGGCGTTGAAGGCACCCTCGCCTTCGCGCTGCGTGCGGGTGATTTCGACATACAGGCCGTCATCGAAGTGGCGGCGCAAGGAATCGAGGGTGAGTTGCGCATCGTATTCGCGTTGCGCGACCAGCAGCCGTCCGCAGGCGCTGTCGCGGCCCGCGATCGCGAACAGGCCGCCGGTGGCGCCATCCAGCCAGTCTGCTTGCAACTGCGCGCGGCCTGCATGCTGGCCTTCCAGCCAACCACGCGAGATCAGGCGCGCGAGGTTGAGATAACCCGGGTGGTCGCGGCAAAGCAGGGTCAGGCGATCGGGACGCGTCGGGTCGTCGGGATTGGCGATCCAGACGTCACAGCCGACGATCGGCTTGATGCCGGCTTTTTCCGCGGCGCGGTAGAACTTGATCTGCGCGAACAGATTGGAATCGTCCGTCAGCGCCAGCGCCGGCAGCCCAAGTTCCACCGCGCGGCTGACCAGATTCGCCTGCTTGGCCTTGGCTGGATCGCCATATTCCGGTTTTTCCGGAATGCGGATGGTCGAGTCGCGCAGCGAATATTCGCTGTGGGTGCGCAGGTGGACGTAGCGGATCGGCATGACGAGGTTCGTGGTAACCGTGCAAGCGTATTGTCGCCACGCGGGTGCGGCAAGCTTGACAGCATGCCGCAGTGTTGCCCATGGCCTTCCCACACGGTTGTTGCATTGCCGGGTTGGGTTGACGCAGCGAAGCCCAACGTGTGGAGTTCGACGAAAAGATGTTGGACTTCCCAGGATAAGGCGGGTCAGCCCGGCCTATGCAAGAGCAGGCGAAGGCACCGCGCACGCGGCCCGCACGGGCGCGAAGCTGCGCCGATGTTCGGGACACGGCCCCAGGCGCTGCAGCGCCTCGCGGTGGCTCGGAGTGGGATAACCCTTGTGCCGGGCGAATCCGTAGCCTGGCCAGCGCGCGTCCATCTCCCGCATCATGCGGTCTCGGGTGACCTTGGCTATGATCGACGCGGCGCTGATGGCCGGCGCCAGCGCATCACCACCCACCAACGCGCGCGCGGGGCAGGGCAGCAGGCGAGGGAGTCGATCGCCGTCGATCAATGCGAATGCCGGCGCATGCGCAAGACGTTCCAGCGCGCGCACCATGCCGGCCATGCGCGCGTGATAGATGTTGATGCGGTCGATCTCCTCGACGCCCACGGCCACCACGCTCCAGGCTTGCGCGCGCGCGGTGATCCGTTCGTACAGTTTTTCGCGGATGGGTGCGGACAGCACCTTGGAATCGTCAAGTCCGTTGATGCGACGTGCCGGATCGAGGATCACCGCCGCGACCACCACGGGTCCGGCCAATGGCGCGCAGCCCGCCTCGTCCACGCCCGCGAGGTCGCCGACATCCGGCCAGCGCCGCAGTCTGTGCCGCGGCAGCGTGGCGAAGATGCCGGCGTCGTCAATCGGCAAGGTCATGCAGGTCCCCGAACACATACGCACGGTACGAGTCGCGCAGCGCCGCATTGCGGCAGTCGAGATCGTGGCCGTCGCAACGGTCGCGCAACAGCGTGTTGGCGATGAAGAACGGGTTGCGCGGCAGGTTCGCGGCGTCCAGCAGCAGCGATGCCAGATAGCTGATGTCGAGCACCGGATAGTCTTCGCGCCGCACCGGCAGATTGAAACCCTTCAACATGTAATACGTCACGTACTGTGGATCGGGTACCGCCGGCGGCACCGTCTTGGCGAGTGTGTTGATCGCGCCATCGAACGAGGGCTGGTGATCACCGAAATGCAACAGTAGCACCGGTCGCCCATCGTGGCGCAGGAAGCTCTCCAGTTTCGCCATAGCCGCGTCCGACATCGACAGGCGCTGCAGGTAATTGGTGAGGTTGAGGTTAAGCCAATCGTCCAGCGGGGCGTTGCCGGGTGCGAGCTTGCCCGTGAACAGCGGCTTGTCGTACGGCACCGGCAACTCGGAAAGTGGCGTCATGTGCGGACCATGCTGATGCAGCGTCAGCATGAAGACGAACAGCGGCTTGCCGTGTGCCTTTGCACGTTCCGTTTCGAACACGTGCTCGAACGCGCGAAACACTTCCGCATCGGTCGCGCCCCAGCCCAGTTTCAGCTCGCGACCGCCGTAGAAGGCGTCGAAGCCGTAGTCGGCATAGGCGTCGCGGCCGTTCATGAAGTCGCCGTCGGTGGGATAGATGCCGACGGTACGGTAACCGTCGGCGTCCAGCAGGCGCGGCAGCGTGAAGCGGATGCGCGGGGCGAGATTGAACGGCGCGTAGACGCCGGCCGGTCCGAACAGTGTGTGCGGCAGGCCGGACAGGAAGGCGAATTCGCTGGTCCAGGTGCCGCCGCCCCAGGTGTGCACGTTCATCCAGCCGTGCGCGATGGTGTCGGCGTCGGTGTGGAACATGCGCGCATCGCACAGTTTCGATTTGCACGCGGTCAGCATGCGCGGATCGAACGTGCTTTCCTCCAGCACCGCGATGATGTCGGGCCGACGCGCGGCGTTCGTCTGCGTGTCGGCGAGATCGTGCCAATCGTCACGTGTCGCGTCACCCGGAAGAAACGACGGCTCGTTGACGCGCGCGTTGGGAATCGACACGATGAAATCCGACACGAAGCTCTTGTCGATCATCGCTTCCCATACGCCTTTCTCGTACACCTGCGCGAACGGTCCGTGCGGATACAGGGTCACCACGAGCATCGCGACCGCGGCGGCGAGGGTGGTCGCGCGCTGGCCGCGGAATTTCCGCGCGAGCCGAATGTCGCCGCGCCACAGCAGCACCAGAAACAGCGGTACCAGTACGATCGCCGTCACGATCGCCCCGATGATGAACGGGTAACGCAGCAGCGTCTCGGCGATTTCCGCGTTGAAATAGTAGACGAGGTCGGGGGCCAGCAGCGGCGTCGAGAGGTAACGGAATTTCAGGTTGGCGGCGATCACCAGCAGCAACATCGGCAGGCAACCGACGACCGTGCCGAATGTCAGGCGTCGGCTGGCGGCGATCGCGAGCAGGATCGATCCCGCGAGGATGCATGCCGCGAATGCGGATTCGAGCACCGTGTGTTCACCCAGTGGACCCAGCCACACCGTCACGAGCACGACGAGCAGGGCGAGGGCGACGCGCCACCCGTTGCCCCAGCGCCAGAAGCGCAGTTTGCTCGCGAGGCTCATGGCTGCGTCAACCCCACCGCGTGCGGGATCAGCAATTGTTCGATGGCGCGCGCCGCGCTTGCGGCGGCGCCACCGCCGGTGTGCAGCGAAAGGTGCGTGCGTTCGAATTCGTGCACCAGCTCGTCGCGTCGGTCGGTGTCTCGGAACAGTTCGAGGACCGCGTCGGCGAGGCGTTCGGGCGTGCAATCGCCTTGCATCAGTTCGGGCGCGAGTGTCCGGCCGGCAAGCACGTTCGGCAGCGAATAGATATTGGTCTTCAACATGCCAAGCCCCTTGACGACGGCGTGCGTGAACGGCGCGATCCGATAGCCGACCACCATCGGGCGTTTCGCGAGCATGGCTTCCAGCGCGGCGGTGCCGGAAGCCAGCAACACCACGTCGGCCGCCACCATGGCGCGATGGGCCTGGCCGTCGAGCAGCACGGGGCGCGTGACCTGTGCACCGGATTCTGAACTGCGCAACAGCTTTTCAAGTTCGAGGCGAGATCCTTCGTTCGCCGCCGGAATCACGATCCGCAGACCCGGTATTTGTGCCGTCACGCGCCGCGCGGCGTCGAGGAAGATGCTGCCCAATCGGTGGATTTCAGAAAGGCGGCTGCCGGGCAGCACGGCGAGAACCGGCGCCTCGGTGTCGAGACCGATTGCCTTGCGCGCGGCGTCGCGGTCCGGCACCAGCGCAAACCGGTCCGCCAGCGGATGGCCCACGAAGCGGGCGTCGACACCGTGTTTAGCGTAGACCGCGGGTTCCATCGGAAACAGGCACAGCACCCGATCGGCGGATTCGCCGATCTTCCGGGCGCGATTTTCGCGCCATGCCCAGATCGACGGGCTGACGTAGTGCACGGTTCGGATGCCCGCCTGCTTCAGTCGCTTTTCCAGGCCCAGATTGAAATCAGGCGCGTCGATGCCGATGAACACATCCGGCTTCAGCGCCGTCAGCCGTTCCGCGAGCGATTTCCGCAACCGCAACAGGCGGGGCAGGTGACGCAACACTTCGGCCAGCCCCATCACCGAGAGTTCGGCGATGTCGTGCCATGCATCGAAACCGACTGCGCGCATGCGCGGGCCGCCCACGCCTGCGAAGCGCGCGTCCGGAAAGCGCGCGCGCAAGGCTTCGATCAGGTCGGCGCCGAGTTGGTCGCCGGAGTCCTCGCCCGCCACCAGCGCAAACAACGGTCCGGATGCCGGATCCGACCGGTTGTCCACCCCCCGTGCGTGCTGCGTGGACATTACCGCACCAGCGAACGTTCGCTGCGATCGATGAAATCGCAGAACGCGAGCACGTCTTCGCTGGCCTCGGCCTGCTCGGCGAGCGCGGTGCGGGCGTCTTCCAGCGTCTTGTGTGACATGTAAAGCGTGCGGTAGGCGCGTTTGATGGCGGCGATGCGTCCCGCATCGAAGCCACGGCGCTTCAGACCTTCGGCGTTGACGCCGCGCGGAACCGCGAATTGGCCGGCGACGTAGATGAAAGGCGGCACGTCGCGGTTGATCGCCGAGAACATCGCGGCGAAGGCGTGCGCGCCGATCTTGCAGAATTGGTGCACGCCCGCGAAGCCGCCCAGCACCACGTGATCGCCGACCTCGACATGGCCGGCGAGCGTGGCGTTGTTGGCGAAGATGGTATGGCTGCCGATGTGGCAGTCGTGCGCGACGTGCACGTAGGCCATGATCCAGTTGTCGTCGCCGATGCGGGTGGCGCCGCCGCCTTCGTCGGTGCCGCGATTGATGGTGACGAACTCGTGGAAGGTGTTGTCGTCGCCGATTTCCAGCCGGCTGCGCTCGCCATGGTATTTCTTGTCCTGCGGATTGCCGCCGATCGAGGCGTATGCGCCGATTTGGTTGTTCTTTCCGATGCGGGTAGGGCCCTGGACCAGCGCATGCGCATCGACGCGGCTACCGGGGCCGATCTCGACTTCCGCGCCGATCACGGCGAGCGGCCCGACCGCGATATCGTCGGCGAGCTTCGCGCCCGCGTCGATGATCGCGCTCGGATGGATGTTGCTCACCGCGTGGTTTCCGCGCACATCAGTTCGCAGGTCGCGGCGTCCGCACCATCCACGCGCGCGCATGCGGTGAAAATGCCCATGCTGCGGAGACGGCGTTTCAATTGAACCTCGAGACGCAGTTGATCGCCGGGTACCACCGGCTTGAGGAAACGGGCGTTGTCTACCTTGGCGAGGTAGAAGATGCGGTCGTCCTTGTCCGTCATCGTGCCCGATAGCCCGATCAGCAAGCCCGATGCCTGCGCCAGCGCTTCCACGATCAGCACGCCCGGCATCACCGGGTGGCCAGGGAAATGGCCCTCGAAGAACGGCTCGTTGATCGTGACGTTCTTGATCGCGACGATGCTTTGCCCCGGCACCAGTTCGACCACCCGGTCGACCAGAAGAAACGGATAACGGTGCGGCAGAATGGCCGCGATCTGCTCCGCGTCGACCGGCAGGCTCACGGGGGCGGTGGTCGGGTTCATCAATTGCGTTCCTTGATCAGTGCTTCGAGTTGTTTTTCAAGCGCCGCGATGCGACGCGCCATGCCGTCGAGCTGGCGCATGCGCGCGGCGTTGCGGCGCCACGCGCGGTTTTCCTCGACCGGTGCGCCGGAAGAATATACGCCGGCCGCGCGGATGGAATGGGTCACCAGCGTTCTCGCCGTGATGGTAACGCCGTCGGCAATTTCGAGGTGACCGAGCACGCCGGCGCCGCCGCCGATCAGGCAATCGCGGCCGATGATGGCGCTGCCTGCCACTGCCGCGCAGCCGGCCAGCGCGCTGTGCGCGCCGATGCGGACGTTGTGCGCGATCTGGATCAGGTTGTCGAGTCGGACATCGTCTTCGAGCACGGTGTCTTCCAGGGCGCCGCGATCGATCGTGGTGTTGGCGCCGATTTCGCAATCGTCGCCTACGCGCACGCCGCCGAGCTGCGGCACCTTGACCCAGCCGTCGTGATCGCGCGCGAGGCCGAAGCCGTCCGCGCCCAGCACCGCGCCGGCATGGATCAACACGCGCTTGCCCAGCGTCACGCGCGTGACCAGCGTGACGCGCGCAGCCAGATGCGATTGTGCGCCGACGGTGCAATCCGGCCCGATCACGCAGCCCGGCCCGAGACTCGCGCCGGCTTCAATTATGGCGCCCGCGTCGACCACGCAGTGCGGGCCGATGCTCGCAGACGGATCGACCCGTGCGTCGTCCGCGACCACCGCGCTCGGGTGGACACCGGGCGGCCGGGCGGGCGCATGCTCGAACAGTGAGGCGATGCGCGCGTAGGCGAGATAAGGATCCTTGGCGATCAGCACCGGCACCGGACTCGCGTCCGCGTGTTCGCTCCGCAACAGGACCACGCCTGCGCCGGTGTGCGTCAAATCGACCGCATAGCGTGGGTTGGCGAGAAAGGCCAGGTGCCCGGATTGCGCGCGCGCCAGGGGCGCGACGCCGTGGATCACGCGCGACGTGTTACCGCGCGCTTCCAGTCCGAAGCGGCGCGCCAGTTCGTCGATGCGGTAGCCGATTGGTCGTTCCATTCGCCGTGGGCTTGAGAGGATTCGAGGGCGCGCGCATGGAATTGCTTGCACGTGCCGCGCCCGAATTGTATCGACGCACGCGCTGTTTCGGCCCCCTTGAGTCAAGGGGGCGGTCAGGCCATTGCAGTGCAATGGCCTGACCGGGGTTGTGGGGGTGTGACGTTCTTGTTTTGGCCTTGAGCCGGGCGCAAGCGCCGCTGCAAGGCTTAAAACGTGCGACCGAAGTAGAACTGCAGCCGTTCTTCGTACGGCTTGTCTTCCGGCTTGTCGCGGATCGGCTGCGCCAGGTTGATCACGATTGGCCCGACCGGCGCGATCCATTGCAGCGAAATGCCGACCGACGCACGCAGGTCCGAGGCGTTGAAGTCGCCATAGCCGGCGAACACGTTGCCCACGTCGGCGAACAGCGAGATGCGCGCCTTCGGATTGTCCTTGAAGAACGGCAGCACCAGTTCGCCGCTGCCCAGCACCTTGAACGCGCCGCCGACCGGCTGCGGACGGTAGTAGCTGCCGCCGATGCAGGTGCCGTTGACGGAAATGGCGGTCGGGGCGGCCTTGCCGTTCGCACCGATCAGCCCGGAACAGATGCGCGGACCCAGCGTGTTGTCCTCGAAGCCGCGCACGTCGCGCACGCCGCCGGCGTAGTAGTTCTGGAAGAACGGGAACGACATCGTGCGGATGTTGCCCTGGCTGTCGGCGTACTGCACCGACACGTCCTTGGAATAGGCCTTGCCATAGCCGAGCGTGCCCGACATGTGGGCGGTGAAGCCGAACGGCAGCGGGAAGTAGTCGCTGGTGGACAAGGTCAGCTTGTAGTACGGCACGGTGCCGCCGGGCAGCCCGATTTCCGCGCTGACTTGCTGCAGCCCGCCGCGGGTCGGCTTGAAGAACCGGTTGAGCGTGTCGTGCGAGTAGGAAAGCGTCAGCGGCGTTTCGTGGATGGTGTAGTGGCCGATCTTGTAGATCTGGTCGAAGAATACCTGCGGCGTGTAGCCCGGGATCAGGTCCAGTCTGGTCTTGTTGACGCCGATGCCGGCATTGATGCTGTCGGTTTCGCTGATTGGGAAGCTCAGATACGTCGAGAACGAATCGGTATCGGAAAGATAGGACGCGATGTTCTGCTCGCCCTGGTTCAACTTCAGCACGCTGGCGCTGTAGCCGATGCCGATGCCACTGTCGGTGAGGTACGGATCGAAGAACGAAACCTGGTACTGCTTGAGAAACAGGCTCTTCTGGAACGTCGCCGACACGCGATTGCCGGTGCCGAGGAAGTTGTTGTTGGATATCGAGGTCGAGAGGATGATGCCCGACACCTGCGAGTAGCCGACGCCGAACTGGAACTGGCCGGACGATTCCTCGGTGACCTTGACGTTCAGGTCCACTTCGTCCGTCGTGCCCGGCACCTTGACGGTATCGACGTTGACGTCCCTGAAGAAGCCGAGGCGCTGCAGGCGCACCTTGGAACGATCGATCGCGGCCTGCGAATACCACGCACCCTCGTATTGGCGCATCTCGCGGCGCAGGATCTGGTCCTGGGTGCTGGTGTTGCCCTTGAAGTTGATGCGGCGCACGTACACGCGCGGACCCGGATCGACGAAGAAGGTCAGGTCGACCGTGTGGTTCTTTTCATCCACTTTCGGAATCGGCGACACTTTGGCGAACGCGTAACCGATGTTGGACAGCACGTCGGTGATCGCGTCCGAGGAAAGCTCGATGCTGTGGCGGTCGAACACCTCGCCCGGCTCGATGCGCAGGACCTTGCGCAGCGCATCTTCCGGCAGGATCAGCGTGCCGAGCAGATGGATGTCGGAAATCTTGTAGATCTCGCCCTCGTGGACGGCCGCGGCGATGTAGATGTCGCGCTTGTCGGGGCTGATGGTGACCTGCGCCGAACTGATGTTGAAATCGGCATAGCCGCGGTCGAGGTAATACGACGACAGCTTGGTGAGGTCGCCCGAAAGCTTCTCGCGCGAGTACTGGTCATTGTTGGAATACCAAGACGTCCAGTTGGGCGTGCCCGATTCCCAGTCGTCGCGAATCTGGTTGTCGGTGAAGGCCTGGTTGCCGACGATGTTGATTTCCTGGATCGTCGAGGCCTTGCCCTCGTGGATTTCGATGTCGACCGAGACGCGATTGCGATCCAGGTTGGTGACGTGCGGTTCGACCGTGACGTTATACTTGCCGCGATCGTTGTACTGCGCGATCAATTGCTGGCGCATCTGGTCGAGCGTGAGGCGATCGAAAGTCTGGCCTTCGGCCAGTCCCGCGGACTTCAAGCCCTTCATCAACTGGTCGGTCTTGATGTCCTTGTTGCCGCGCACGGTGAGGCTGGCGATGGACGGGCGCTCTGTGACCTTCACGATCAGGATGCTGCCCTGGCGTTCCAACTCGACGTTGTTGAAGAAGCCGGTCTTGAAAAGATCCTCGATGGCTTTCTGCGCCGTCGAGTCGGTCATCGTCTGGCCGGGCTCGATCGGCAGATAGCTCAGCACCGTGCCGGCCGCGATGCGCTGCAGGCCCTCGATGCGGATGTCGCTGACGGTGAAGGGCTGGAAGGCATACGCCGCCACGGGTGCGGAGAGGGCGGCGAACAGGATCAGTGCGGCGACTCGCTTCATCGTCGGTTCCGGAAAGTCAGGATTTGCCACGCAAACCGTGCATCGTACAGGCGCGGCCGCGCACGGGAAAGCGGCGCGTCTCAGACCGCACGCAAGAAAAGCCCTTGGCGGGTGGTGCAAGACAGGGCTGGCTTGCTCATGAGAGTACGCGCAGGATGTCGTTGTAGAACGCCAGGCCCATCAGCATCACCAGCAATGCCATGCCCATGTATTGCCCGGCCGCCATCGCGCGTTCGGACAACGGGCTGCCCTTGACCAGCTCGATCAGGTAATAGAGCAAGTGGCCGCCGTCGAGGATCGGGATCGGCAGCAGGTTCATGATGCCGAGGCTGAGCGAGATGATGCCGAGGAAGTACAGGAACCACGCCGGGCCCATTTCCGCCGAGGTCTGCGCGTACTGCGCAATCGAGATCGGGCCGGAGAGGTTCGACAGCGACGCCGAACCGGTCAGCATGTGGCCCAGCATCTTCACGGTGGTGGCGGTGAGATCCCACATCTGTTCGATGGCCGCGGGCACGGCCGCCAGCGGCCCTCGCCGCAACACCGTGTCGTATGCCGCCGTGCCTGGTTTCGCATAAATGCCGATCGCCCAGACCTTGCTGCCGTCGGGTTCGCTGGTCAGGCGCGGCTGCAGCGATATCGACATGCGTTGGCCGTCGCGCATCACCACCAGTGCAAGCCTGTGGTCGGGACCGGCATCCTTGCGGGTGGTGTCAGTCAATTGGTTCCAGTCGCTGATCGCGGTGCCGTTGATGCTGACGACGCGGTCGCCCGGCTTCAGGCCGGCGGCTTCAGCTGCGC
>Ga0207695_10002405_pt1 | contig 27704 bp, 21 predicted proteins | sample KBSC54metaG_FD_184354 | JGI IMG/M metagenome (GOLD analysis project Ga0207695, IMG submission 184354) | Corn rhizosphere microbial communities from Kellogg Biological Station, Michigan, USA - KBS C5-4 metaG (SPAdes) (version 2) | ecosystem: Host-associated > Plants > Roots > Rhizosphere > Soil...
GGACATCACCGATGAGCAGGCAGTATCCTCGGCAATAACGCAGGTGGCCGCCCAATGGCAACGGATCGATATACTCGTCAACAGTGCCGGTATCACCGGGCGGACAAATGTAAAGAGCCATGAGATCGATACGGCAGACCTGCGCAACGTGCTCAACATAAATTTCATGGGCTCCTACCATACTTCAAAGCATGTATTACCCGAGATGCTGAGACGTAATTACGGTCGTATCCTGCACATCGCCTCCATCGCCGGCAAGGAAGGCAATGCGGGCATGCTGGCTTATTCCGCCAGCAAGGCAGCCGTCATCGGCATGACAAAAGTCCAGGGAAAGGAATATGCCACCACCGGCATCACTGTCAATGCGCTGGCCCCTGCCGTGATCAGGACGGCCCTCGTGGATGCCATGCCCCAGGAGCAGGTGCGGTATATGACAGATAAGATACCGATGCAGCGATGCGGGACGCTGGAAGAGGCGGCAGACCTCGCCCTGTACATCGTTTCATCGGCAAACAGCTTTACGACAGGCTTTACCTTCGATCTTTCAGGAGGAAGGGCCACATATTAATAATACGATTATGAAGGGATCAACAAATGTGACCGGCTCCATTCCGGTAGGCGTAGTAGGATTGGGACTGATGGGATGCAGCATCACCACCTGCCTGCTGATGGCAGGTCATCCCGTGGTGGCAGTGGCGCCTGTGCGCGCGGACCTGGATCACGCGGAACCAAGGATAAAAGGACATCTCGACCGCTCCATCGCGGAAGAGCTCATAGATGGTCCGGCAGCGGATTACCTACAACGTCTATCAATAACTGATAATTACAGCGATCTGAAAGACTGCTACATCGTCATCGAATGTACGCTGGAGAGCCTCGCCATCAAAGAAGCCGTGTATAAAAAGATAGAGGAAGTGATCGCAGATGATGCCATCCTCACTTCGAATACTTCGGCGATACCCATCAGCATACTGCAGGAACATACCCGCCACCCCCGGCGCTTCTTCGGTCTCCATTGGGCGGAGCCTTCCCATACCACCCGTTTCCTGGAGATCATATGCGGAGATCAAAGCGAGGTGGCACGCGGGGAATGGCTCTACGCCGTCGCGCACGGATGGGGAAAAGAACCCACCCTCGTGCGAAAGGATATACGGGGATTTATTACCAACAGGTTGATGTATGCCATGTACCGGGAAGCTTTTTATCTCGTGGAGAATGGTTATGCCACAGTGGAAGATGTGGACAGGGCTTGCCGTAACAACGCCGGCTACTGGATGACGCTGGTAGGCGTATTCAGATGGATGGACCTCACAGGCGTGGCAGCCTATCACACCGTGATGAAGGACCTCTTCCCAACGTTGAACAATAGCACGGCAGTGCCGCAGCTCATCGATGATATCGTAAAGGCAGGAGGGAGAGGCGTTGCCAATGGACATGGTTTCTACACGTATTCAAAAGAAGAGGCCAGGCAATGGGAAGAGACGTTTACCCAGTTTAGCTACGAGATCAGGAGACTGGCATTAAAATACCCTGCGGATGTGGTAAAAAAAGAATTGGAGAAAAAATAATGTTGATAATAGACGCACATTTGGATCTGTCCATGAATGCCATGGAATGGAACAGGGACCTGCGGTTGCCCGTGCAGGCCATACGCGACAGGGAAAAAGGGCTCACCGATAAGCTGGACAGGGGAAAGGGGATGGTATCCCTGCCGCAGCTGCGAAAAGGCAATGTTGGCCTGGTAGTAGCTACGCAGATAGCCCGTTACACCGCCCCCGGCAATCCACTGCCAGGCTGGCGCTCGCCCGAACAAGCCTGGTCGCAAACACAAGGCCAGCTGGCCTGGTACAAAGCCATGGAGGCAGCAGGGGAGATGGCCATGATCCGCAATCGACAGGAACTGGAAAAACACCTGGCGCTATGGCAGAACGACGTAACCCCATCCAAAACAAAACCCATCGGTTTTATACTAAGCCTGGAAGGCGCCGACAGCCTCGTGGACTTTTCCTATCTTGAACGGGCATACGAATATGGACTGAGAGCCATCGGCCCTGCCCATTATGGTCCGGGACGTTATGCACCGGGGACAGGTATGACCGGCCCCTTCACGCCGCAAGGATTGCAGCTGCTAAAGGAGATGGACCGGCTAAGCATGATCCTGGATATCACCCATCTTACAGATGAAGCTTTTCTACAGGCCATGGATTTATACAAGGGACCTGTATGGGCCAGCCATCATAATTGCAGGGCGCTGGTACAGCATCAACGGCAGCTGACGGATGAGCAGATAAAGATACTGATCGAAAAAGACGCCGTCATCGGCGGGGTACTCGACGCCTGGATGCTGTCCAATGATTGGGTTCGTGGACAATCAGATCCCCGCACTGCGGGTGTCAACCTGGAAAAGCTGGTAGACCATTACGATCATATCTGCCAGTTAGCAGGCAACAGCCGGCACATCGCCATTGGCAGCGACCTGGACGGTATGTTCGGAAAAGAACAATCGCCTTATGACATGGAAGATATAGCAGATCTGCAGCAGTTGGAACACTTGCTGCAACAGAGAGGATACTCACCCGCGGATGTCACTAACGTAATGCACGGGAATTGGCTGCGGTTTCTACGGGAGGCCTGGCAGGCTTGTGATTAGCATGAGCCTGGCTGTTTTTTTTGTAAATACCAGGAATACAAAGAAGTACGAGAGATGTAAGCGTAAAGCCCAGGAGGAACGCGACGGCCTGCGATTTAAACATACAAGAATTGGATTTTAGACTATGTTTTCACTAAACGGCCCTTAGGTGTTTTTTAGTGCCCCTTCGTCCTTTTGCGGATGCTTTATTGACGCAGGAAGTATTTTCGCAGTAGATGGAGGCGAACATATAGTGAATCGTCACCATATTTACCCACTAAATAAAGCGTGTCCTTATGCAGACGATAGGTTGAATTGACTACCAGTAACGTATCAGGGTAAGTGCGCGTCATACGAACATGATGTTTAGCCGTATCTACCGTATAACCGAAATAGCCGACATCCGCGGTCCAGGATTTCGCGGTGGCATAGTTGTAATCCCCAAAAACGACCTTTTTCCAGCCGGTGCTTTCCTCATGCAGCAGCTGGTTGAGCGCATCGCCGGAGGCATGAAGAGATTCAACGGACCAGACGCCATAAAGGGCGGAGTGCTTGCGAACACCATATTTTTCCATCATGCGTACTGTATAATACAGTGGATAGGCGATGGCAAATACTCCTATCAATACACCCAGTATCCCCGCGACCCTTTTTAACACCGGTTTTTGGAATAAAGGAGGGTAAATTCTTTTTTCCGCCGTTCTGTTCAGCAACAGCACATTGGTCAGGCGTGTGGCATCATCCACCAACAGGTAAAGAGACATGACCAGGTAAGTGGAAGAGAAAAATTTTACGCATACGTCAAACGCGAAATTTACAAAGACGATATTGCTCATGATAGTTACCATCAGGATGGCGCCCAGGGTAGCCGTACGACGAAAGAGCAGGAGAAGGGCAGCGGCGATCTGGCTGCAACCGATGAAGAACTCATAGCTGAATGAATAGCCGAAAAAGGTCCAGGCGACGGTCATAGGTCGCATGTCGGCTACTCGTGTATCGAGGGTCTCGATATTGGAAGAGAATTGTACGTCCAGCACCTTGGCGGCGCCGTACTGCATGATGGTATAGGCGAGAAAAAAACGTAATAGCGTTTGCAGCCAGTACTGCAGCCGTACATAATCCTGTTTCTGCCTGTCGATAAAGCTCCAGATAATGGCCAGCAGAAGAGCTGAGCCGCCGGCAATGGGAAAAAAGCGAAAGTCGCGGGGCAGATCGCCGCAACCGTCACTGTCGGTGAGAAGGATGTATACGATAACTGCAGGAAAAAGGATAAGGGCTGTCTTGAACCCCAGGTCTTTTATACGGGATATCATTCCGCCAAAATACATAAAAAAACCGGATCAGTATGACTGACCCGGTTCATCTCTATTATAGGATGGGGGTTAGTTTTCCGTATACGTTACATTAAACTGGCCGTTCTGGATCTTGACGCTATCATCAAGTTGTTCGTTATAGAACACCCCGCTGAAAGTACCGGCGATCTTACGGTTGGTCGCGTCGCGTGTAGTCAGCGTAAGTGTTCCATGGCCCGGGCTCACGCTGCTGTAATCTTTTTCGCCGCTGCTGGTGCTCCTGGTATAGATAAGGCCTGAAAGATAAAAATTATCAGGCTGGCCAACCTTGACGGAATCATGGATCTCGAGGATGATGCCAGTAGAGTCACCGGGCTTGATATAGCCGCCGACCACGGTCATGAGCCCGCCTGAATGCTCGCCACCAGTCCATAAGGACTGGGACTGAAAGGCAGTGCCATTGATCGTAGCGCTGACGCCGGCTCCACCGCCGTTGTTGTCTTTTTTACAGCCAGCTGCAAAAAGGATAAGAACAGATGTTACCGTAAGGCCTGTAAGGAGTTTAATTTTTTTCATAATGATCTTTAAAGGTTACAAATAGGAGTGTACTAAAAAATATGACTAATCTTCCTTATACGTTGCATTAAATTGCCCGTTCTCGATCTTGACGCTGTCCTTATCATTCTCAAGATTATAAAGCACACCACTGAATGTGCCGGTCACTTTGCGGTTGGTGAGATCACGGGTGGTCAACGTCAGTACGCCATGGCTTAGGTCACGGTTACTTGAGTAAAAAGAGGCGCTGCTATTAGTGGCCCTTGTATAGCTAACTGTATTTATTGTGTTGCCAAAAATATCATTTTCATTTCCCACCTTCGTGGAATCATGGAGCTGGATTGAAATGTAAGTGGTATCGCCTGACTTGGTGAACGTGCTGGACAAGAGAAGCCCGCTCTGCCAGTGACCGACTTCCGTTATTTGCGACTGCCAGGCAGTTCCGTTGATAGTGGCATTGATGCTGCCGGCGCCGGCGCCGTTGTTATTGTCTTTTTTACAGCTGGATACAAGAATGATAAGAAAAGAGGTCGCGAAAAGGCCGGTAAGGAGTTTGGATTTTTTCATAATGCGCTTTAAAGGTTACGAATCTTTTACGGCCCTAAAACGAATAAAAGACATTTTTAGTGTGTTAAAAACTGGTGTACCAGGCACCCCATCTGCCGTTTGTGATCGTCACACTGTCGCTTCCGCCGGCGACATTATAAAATACACCTTCAAATATCCCCGAGATCCACCTGGTTGTGCTGTCCAGGAACGCCACCGTCAATGTACCATGACCTCCATAGACCGCATCTCCGGAATAAGTGATGCCATCCTTTGTCGTATACGCAACGGAAGAATTTTGAAAAGCATCCGGCTGACCCACCTTGATATCGGTGAGCAGGACGATGTGGAGCAGCGAGGTATCGTTCCGGTTGAAAAAATGACCATCCAGGGTAAATTCCACGCCATTGGACGTTCCGAAAATATGGGAGGACTGCAGGGTTTTGCCGTCGATGGTGACGGATACGATGGCGGGATCCTGATAGTTCTTTCCGCAGCTGAGAAAAAGCAGTGTGATACCAACAGTCAGCGTTCTCATAACTATTTATGATTTAAATTTGCGCGACCGGTTGATACCATGGTAAATATAGCAAAAATAATACTAGGGGACTTCCCGCTGCTGCTGGCCCCCATGGAAGATGTAAGCGATCCTCCTTTCCGGGCCGTATGCAAGCAGCATGGGGCAGACCTCCTGTTTACGGAATTCATTTCCAGCGAGGGACTGATCAAAGATGCCATAGCCTGCCGGAAAAAGCTGGATATATTTGAGGATGAGCGGCCGGTGGGTATCCAGATCTTTGGAGGAGATGAGGATAGGTTGGCGATGGCAGCGCAGATAGTGGAGACCGTAGAGCCCGACTTGCTCGACATCAATTTTGGCTGCCCCATAAAGGGTATCGTCGGCCGCGGCGCAGGCGCCGGCGTGCTGAAAGATATCCCAAAAATGATAAGCCTCACAGCATCCTGTGTAAAAGCCACCCGGCTGCCCGTCACTGTCAAGACAAGATTGGGCTGGGATGAGTCATCCATAAACATCGAAGAAGTGGCATTGCGGTTGCAGGACGCCGGTATCGCAGCCCTCACCATCCACGGAAGGACCCGCAGCCAGCTATACAAAGGCCACGCCGACTGGACGCTCATCGGAAAGGTGAAAAACAATCCCCGGATAAAGATCCCCATCTTTGGTAATGGAGACATCGACAGCCCCCAAAAGGCATTGGAATATAAAGATCGTTACGGTGTGGACGGCATCATGATAGGACGCGCGGCCATCGGCTATCCATGGATCTTCCGGGAGATCCGGCATCTGCATCGCACGGGTGAGCTGCATGCCCCGCCAACCCTGAAGGAAAGACTGGATGTCTGCAGGCTGCACCTGCAGGCGGCCGTAAAATGGCACGGACAAGTCGGCCTTTATGAAATGCGGGGACGGTATGCCCAATACCTGAAAGGCCTTCCGGAGTTGAACGAACATCGCAAAAAATTGGTGACGCTAACCGCTCCGGATGAGATCGAAGAAGCGCTGGATAACATCGGCAGGACTTACCAGGGCCTGGAAATGGGTCCGCAGCCGATAGAACTGGTGAATTACCACGAGAAATGCGCGTTGTGATGAATGGACCGGCCATATCCGTCAAATCGGTTAAATTTAATCCATGAGAAAATATCTGACGCTTTCACTAGCCCTTTTTTCCCTGTACACATTCGGCCAACCCGGTCGCGAACCCGTAAAAGTCACCGACATGCTGAAGATCCAATCGCTCAGCGGCGTTACGCTAAGCAAGGACGGTAAGCGTGTAGCATTCACCGTGATGAAGATAGAGCCGGACCCTGACGCAAAAGCCGATTATAAATACGTCAATCACATCTATGTCGCACCAACTGATGGCGGAACACCCCCAAAGGAGCTGACCGTAAAGGAAGGATCTTCGCAACCCGCCTGGAGCCCCGACGGCAAACAGCTGGCCTTCGTACGACTGGCAGACAGTAAACCACAGATATTTATCATGTCCATGGACGGCGGAGAGCCGGTACAATTCACCCATTACAAATACGGCGCGGGCACCCCCAAATGGTCGCCTGACGGCAAAGCCATCCTCTTCTCTTCCAATCTGAAGCTGGACGAACTTTTAAAAGACTCGACACTCAACCCCCGGCACGCTTTACCAGCCTGGCCATATGAACAGGCCGGCATCGATAAAAATGAAAATCTCTCCACACCCCATGCAAAACCCGATCCCGATGGGAACCCCGAAGAAGTGAAAGCATACCTGGAAAGTGATATCGCAGACAAAAAGGCTAAGGTGGTAAGCCGTCTGAACTTCCAGGATGAGATGGTGGTAAATGCGGAAATGAGCTTCAATCATTTTTATATCCAGGAATTACAGCCCGGCGCTCAGCCCATGGCAGTGACCCCGGGATTCTATCGCTTTGCAGACGCCGGTTTTACACCCGACGGGCAGCATCTTATCCTTACAGGGAATATGGACTCCACCCAGCATCCGGACAGGAGCCTGGAAAGCAGTATCTATATATGCGACAGGGACGGCAGTCACCCCAAACTCTTACTGGGAGAAAAAGGAAAGGTCTATTCCAATGCCGTCATTTCCCCTTCAGGCAGGTGGCTGGCCTTTCAATATAGCACCACCTCTTTTGTCACCGTTCCCCAGCTGGCGATCCTGCCCATGCAGGGACAAACCACCGGTCAGAGTCAGACCACCGGCGCCCCTATAGACCTGCCGTTCGATCGTAGCAAAGGCGGCTATACCTGGAGCCCGGATGAGAAATGGATCTATTTTACGGCGCAATCCAACGGAGGCGCCCCCTTATACCGTGTAAGTATCAGCACGCGCAAAACGGAGCAGCTATCGGACTATAACAGCGGCGCCGGCAGCTTCGACCTGCGGGGCGGGAAGCTGGTTTTTGTCCGTACGGAAGTCGCCAACCCCTTTGAGCTGTACACCTCCGACCCCGCGTTACAACAAACACAACGGATCACCTCTTTCAATTACGATTGGGTACAGCACAAACAGCTGTCATTACCGGAAAAGCACAGCTTTACAGACGACAAGGGACTTACCATCGAATACTGGGTGATGAAACCCACGGGTTATGAGCCGGGTAAAAAATATCCTCTGCTGCTGGACATCCATGGAGGGCCTTCGGCCATGTGGGGACCGGGAGAGACCTCCATGTGGCACGAATTCCAGTTCTTCTGTAGTAAAGGCTATGGCGTGGTATATTGCAACCCCCGGGGCTCGGGAGGATATGGGTTGGATTTTCTTAGAGCGAATGTGGAGGATTGGGGAACTGGTCCTACCAGCGACGTATTGACCGCCCTGGACAAGACGGTGGCGGAAGGATGGGCCGACACTTCCAGGCTGGTGGTCAGCGGAGGCTCATATGCCGGGTACCTGGTAGCCTGGATCGTGGGTCACGACCACCGTTTCAAGGCCGCCTGCGCTCAGCGGGGCGTATATGACCTGGCCACTTTCTTTGGCGAAGGCAATGCCTGGCGTCTGGTGCCAAATTACTTTGGGGGATACCCCTGGGAGCCGCGGACCAGGGCCATCCTCCAACGGGAATCACCCATCACGTACGTAGAGAATATCACCACCCCGCTGATCATCTTCCATGGAGAAAATGACAGAAGAACAGGTTTTGTCCAGGGAGAGATGCTCTACAGAAGCCTGAAAGTACTGGGCCGTCCCGTGGAGTATGTTCGTCACCCCGGCGCCACACATGAGATCACGAGGAGCGGGGATAACCGGCAAAGGATTGACCAGATGCTTCGAACATATGATTTTTTTGAACGTTGGATCAGGTAACCATCCGTCGATGCCGGTCTTTCCCCACCCATTGACGTGCTTTTGACGTAGTGCGCATGTTCCTATATTATTTACCTTTAGTACATGAACAGATTACTTGCCATCTCACTGTTAGCGTTCTCCATCGCCACTACCCGGGCGCAAACCGGAACAGCCACCATCTACACAACAGCAGACGGAACACAGCTGCGCCTTACACGAGGCGGCATCCTGAATTTCACCGACAGCCGGCAGCCGCTCGAAACAGAGCCCTTTATATTGGTAGACCCTCTATCTACCTTTCAGACCATCATCGGCATCGGGGGAGCATTGACAGACGCATCGGCTGAGACCTTTGCAAAGCTCCCCAAAGCGCAACAGGAAGAACTGCTCAGGGCCTATTATAACCCCCATACGGGGATTGGATATACCCTGGCAAGGACCAATATCCAAAGCTGTGATTTTTCCAGCGGCAGCTATTCCTATGTAAAGGATCATGACACCGCCCTCACCAGCTTCAGCGTAGCGCATGACGAACAATACAGGATCCCCCTGATCAAACAGGCCATTACAGCCGCAGGCGGCAGTCTCCGGCTTTTCGTCTCTCCCTGGAGCCCTCCGGCCTGGATGAAAGACAACGGCAGCGTCACAGGAGGCGGGAAGCTAAAGCCGGAATACGATCATAGCTGGGCCGGTTTCTATGTAAAATTTATAAGAACGTATGAGGCAAAAGGCATTCCCATATGGGGTTTGACGGTGCAGAACGAACCGATGGCCCGGCAGAAATGGGAATCCTGTATCTATACAGCGGAAGAAGAAAGAGATTTTATAAAAAACTATCTCGGTCCCGTACTGGCGTCCGCTGGCATGAGCGATAAAAAGCTCATTGCCTGGGATCACAATCGGGATCTGCTGTACCAGCGGGTCAGCACCATCCTGGAAGACCCCCAGGCGGCCAGATATGTCTGGGGCATCGGCTATCACTGGTACGAGACCTGGACAGGAGGGCCCATGCAGTTTGAAAATGTGCGGCTGGTGTCAAAGGCTTTCCCGGATGCGAACCTGATGTTCACAGAGGGCTGCGTGGAAAAATTCAACCTGGACAGTGTGAAGAGCTGGTCACTGGGAGAAAAATACGGCTATTCCATGGTAAATGATTTCAACAGCGGATGCGTAGGCTGGACGGACTGGAATATCCTGCTGGACGAAAAGGGCGGTCCCAATCATGTAGGCAACTTTTGTTTTGCTCCCGTACATGCCGACACCCGCACGGGTCAGCTGATCTTTACCAACGCCTATTATTATATCGGGCATTTCTCAAAATTTGTCCGTCCCGGCGCGAAACGGATCGCCGCCAGCACCAACAGAGCGCAGTTGCAGACCACCGCCTTCCTCAACACGGATGGCAGCATCGCCGTGGTCGTGATGAATACCACGGGAGAGAAATTACCTTACCGCCTTATCTTAAAAGGAAAGGAGACAGCGACGGAAAGCCTGCCTCATTCTATTGCTACACTTGTCATACAATGATCATGCGGATAACCTTTTTAACGTCATTGCTGTTGCTATCCGGCATGACGCACGTACTGGCGCAAATAGAAGTAACAACCTGGTTGACTGACCCGGAGAAGCAGATATTCTTCACGCGTCAACCTTTCATCATCCGAAACACAGGCAACGACGCCTCCATCAAAGTAGATCCTTCCAAAGTTTATCAAACCATCGACGGTTATGGATGGGCCCTCACCGGCGGCAGCGCGCAACACATCGTCCATATGAGCGCTCCGGCACGGGCAGCCCTTCTAAAAGACCTTATTTCCACGAGAGATACCCACATCGGCGGCAGCTATCTGCGTATCAGCATCGGGGCATCCGACCTGAACGACCATGTCTTTTCTTACGATGACATGCCTTCCGGGCAGACAGATACATCCTTATCGCATTTTGACCTGGGCCCGGACAAGATAGATGTCATCCCTGTGTTGAAGGAGATATTGTTCATCAATCCCGATATCAAAATATTAGGTTCTCCCTGGAGCGCACCTGCCTGGATGAAAACGAATAACGATACCCGTGGAGGAAGCCTGAAGCCGGAATACTACGGCGCATATGCCCGCTATTTTGTAAAGTATATCCGGGCCATGGCGAAGGAAGGCATCCGGATCGACGCGATCACCGTGCAAAACGAACCCTTACACCCGGGTAATAACCCCAGCATGTATATGCCGGCGCCCGAACAGGCGGCATTTGTAAAAGGTTTTCTGGGACCGGCCTTCAAAGAGGCAGGTATCAAAACAAAGATCATCATCTACGATCATAACTGCAACAAACCGGAATATCCCATCTCCATCCTGGATGACCCCGAAGCAAGAAAATACATCGATGGCTCGGCTTTCCATCTCTATGAAGGTAAAATAGAAGCCATGTCAAAGGTCCACGATGCCTATCCCGACAAGAACCTCTACTTTACGGAACAATGGGTGGGCGCTCCGGGGGACTTCACCAAAGACATACAGGAGCATATCCGGAACCTCATAATCGGAGCCACCCGTAACTGGAGCCGCAATGTCATCGAATGGAACCTCGCCGCAGACCCTCACAGCAACCCACACACGGATAGAGGCGGATGCGATCGCTGCCTGGGGGCCGTCACCATCGACGGGGACAAGGTAACACGAAATCCGGCGTATTATATCGTTGCGCATGCCGCCAAATTCGTAAGACCCGGGTCTGTGCGCATCGGTTCGGAGACAACAGACGAATCCCTGCCAAACGTAGCATTCCGTACACCGTCGAATAAGAGAGTGCTCATCGTGCTGAATACGGCTGCGACAAGCCGGACATTCACGATCGTTGACGGTAAAGGCCGGTCACAGCAGACCCTCAACCCGGGTGCTGTAGCCACGTATGTATGGTAGGCTATTTCACGCCACCCAGGTCATAGAACCTCCACTTCGTGGTAAAGTCCTTTTCCAGCGGCTGTTTGGTCAGGATGGCCCGGATCATTTCCACCGGCATGGCATTCAGATGCATGATAGCGTCATGGTATTGTTTGTAGCTCATTTTGCCGCTGTCCACCAGCTCCTTTTTTAAGGCATAGAACTGCCGGCCTCCCGTAAGATAGGCCAGTTGATAGAGGGGAGGGTAGTGATCCACAAAAGACCTGCGTACCTCGCCGGCGGCATTGGCCCTTTCATGACCGACACGATCCACCAGGAAGTCGATACACTGTTGCGGCGTCCATTTGCCCAGGTGATAGTTGAGAGAGAAGATGATACGGGCACAGCGGTGCATATGCCAGAACAACATACCTATTCTATCTTCGGGACCCTGGGGGAATTTCAGGTCCCAGAGGAGCAGCTCCCAATACAGCGACCATCCTTCTACCCAGAAAGGGGTGTCGAAGTTGCGATAGGTGCGATAACGTTCGTTGGAGAAAAATTCGAGATTATGGCCCGCAATCAGCTCATGATGCACAGTAGCCCGGGAAAAATGAGGATTATTACCCCGCATGCTCATGAGCCGGTCAGCCTCATCCATCGTGTTGGTAGGGTAGGAGATGATGATATTGTCGCCGCCCAGGAAGAAAGGATTGACCAGTTGCCGCTCGGGGCTCATCATCATCATACCAAAAGTCTCTTCCGCCAGCGGTGGGATGGTGACGAGATCATGCTTTTTTAAGAAATCGACGGATTCAGAAAATAATCGTAAGATCATTTCAGGCTGCTGACCGGCAGGCACATAAGTATTCTTCACTTTTTCCAATGCAGCTTTCCAGTTGTCGCCAAAGCCCATTTCCCTGGACGCTTTCAGCATTTCCGCGTCGCACCAGGCAAACTCTTTATTGGCGATGTCGATCAGCTCTTCCGGCGAGTAAGGTATCATCTCATATTTCAGCTGCCGTAACAGCTCTTCACGGCCTGCGGGCTTACCTGCGATACCGCTGTTGTCGGCAGGCATAAAAGCCTTGTTCTTGTCCCTGAATGCATCCGCATAACCCGTAAGCATGGAGTCCAGCTCTTTATAGGGCTTGGGCATCCACCAGGTGAAGAGCGGGTCATAGCCGTTGTAGAAACTATACACCGAGGCGATGGATCTTTTCAGATCGCTGATGACCAGCCCCGCCTGGTAGATCTCATCCATGCCAGGCGAGCTGTCGGTCTTGAGACGGGCTTGCAGCTGTTTTATCCGGTGGGAGAAATCAGACCAGTTCCTGGCGGTTGTCTCCGCATCCGGCTGATGACCCCGGCGCCGCAGTTTCTCCAATGCATAGATAGAGTCGGAGAAAGGGAACCACTTCTTTATCTTTTCATACCCCGCTGCTTCGTTGGCGGATACTTTCAGGTGTTCGTCCAGGTCGCGTTTAAAAAGTATATAATCCACCTTGCATTCCTGTGAAAGTCCCTTAAAGTCTATTTGTTCCAGCTTTTTCAGGTAGTCCCGGTAAAGGGCCTCTAGCCTGGTGCGTTTTTCCTGCGAAAATCCGCCGCCTTCCTGTTCACCGCCGCCACGGCCAAAACCACTGGCATTGGCAGGAGGGGTATAGTACCGGATCAGGGCCTTATAGTCGGCGCCATAGGTGGTGATAAGATTGGGCATCTCCTGGCAGGGAACATAGGGGTCCGGGGACATTTGGGGAAAAGCCGGGGTATAGACGACACCGGCACAGCAGAAGCTAAGTAACAGCAGCAGTGTGATTCTCATGTGCATATGATTATTGGTACTAAGTTATTGTTTTATCCAGACAATTGACGCAGGCTGTCTGTCGGGTGTCTGTTGGGGATAGGGTGTGGTTGCCGCGCGGTTGAGACGGGCGTAGTTGGGAATGGCCAGCAGCGGTGTGCCGTCAGCCCAAGTTCCCTTGATGGCCATGACCCCATGGAGAAGATCACCCCTCCATTCCAGGGACAAGGGTCCTGTACCGATAGCCTTATCGATGTCCTGGTGATCGGCCGTCTCTACATTATACAGCAGGGGGCCATAACGAAGCGCGACACGTCCCCTGTCAGCCTCGATCCTTTCGTCAGCCGTCACCCGCTGAATGCTCATAGGCAGATCGAGCACGATCTTATCGCCTTTCTTCCAGGCGCGGCGGATGGCAATATAGCCATTTTCGACGGCCGGCGTCAGCGTTTGCCCATTGACGGTGATAGAGTGGTAACCTTGTACCTCAGGCACAGGCGTATAAAGGGCGCTGGTGGTGCGGTTGGGGATACGGAGATGGATAGTGAAGGGCTGTCCGTTCGCCTGTTGCGGGTCGACCGTCAGCGTGATACGGCCGTTCCAGGGATAGTCGGTCTGCTGTGTCATGACGATGTCTGTTCCTGCAACTTTCCCGATACGCATAGTGCTGCCAATGTACATGTTGACATAAAGACCATCCTCACCCCGCACGTAGGTCCAGGTGGGCATCATCAGGAGGGTACGGGGGATATTGCCTACACAGCAGGGACAGACGTGCCACAGATAACGGCCTTGCGAGGCTGCCAGGGCATTGGTGTAATAAAAATCCTTCCCGTCCAGGGAAAGCGAGCCCAGCAGCGCGTTATACATCGTCTCTTCGTACAGGTCCGCATATTTGGCGTCGTGATAAGCCAGGTTCATTTTGTATTGGAAGAAGATAAGACCGCAGCTGGAACAGGACTCGCAATAAGCATTGTTCCGGAGAGAATAGTCCGGACCAAAACCCTCCGAGGTCTCGCCGCTGCCGATGCCGCCCGTCACATAATATTTTTTATTCACCATATTATCCCACAGGGAAAGAACGGCGCTTTGATAATCCTCATCCCTCGTCTCTGCCGCTACATCTGCCATCCCCGAATAAGTATAGGTGGCCCTGACAGCATGCCCTACGGCCTCGTATTGTTGTTGCACCGGGACATGGCTTTGATCATATTCGCTGCCATGGTTGCGGTTGTCCAGCAGGAATTTTGCCAGCTGTATATAGCTGTCCCCACGCCCGTTGCCTTCCATGTCATTGACAAATCGGCCAAAACGCACCAGCGCCTGTTCCATCTCCTGGTGACCGTCATACCAGGCGATCTTTCCCGGACCTATGTTTGCCACCCAGCAGTCCGCCAGCTTTTTCGCCGCATTGTAAAGACGTTTATCCTTTCCCTCCGTAAGCGTATAATGGTTGATGGCCGATTCTATAAAATATCCCGAAACATACCCTTCATGGTTACCGCGGCCTTCAGGGGACCACCGCGCATGCCATTTGCTCGTATCCCGGAGAGTATAGGCGGTCTGCAGATAACCGTCAGGCTCCTGTGCTGCGAGGATAATGGGTATCCATTTTTCCAGGGTCGTTCTCATCTTTCCCTGTGCCGCTATGATCGCCGCATCTCCTTTAGGATCTACCATCAGCGCTTCACACATGGACTCCACTGTCTGATGAACCCAGGCATTGGAAAAGACATAGCCTTTATGAGGACCATGAGGCTGTCCTCTCAGCGCCTTGGCCGCCTCGATAAAATTATCAAGCCCTCCTTCACCCGTAGTCAGGTCAGTACGTTCGATCTGATCGATACAAAAAGGTATCCAGTTGACGATGATGTTCTTTACCCGGTCGTTCCACAACTTGCTGTCGATGCTGTAATGCTTCGTGTAAACCACGTCCAGCCGCCGGTCCTTCGGACGCGGACGCACTTTTACCAGGAGTGAGTCTTTGGTGCTGCGTCCTCCCTGCTGAACGGTGAACGATAATACATAATCACCCGGAGCAGAGAATGAGGCCGTAGTCCGGGCAGCATGGGCATCTGCAAATGCAGCTTTTCCTGGGCCGGAAGATTGGTGCCAGGTCACAGCGCTGACTGGGTTGATAGACCGGCTGCTGCCCGAGAGCCATGTCTTCCCGCCCGTCACCATGTCCCGGTCTTCACCGGCATGGACGATAGGAGGATAGTCAGGCGCTCCCGCAGGCTGGGGCACTTTCCACTCTACCAGGGTGGAGGTCCAGCGGTCTACAGAGTCCAGCTCCAGGCGCAGACGGGTAGTGGTCACCTCATTAAAAGTGGTAGTATTATATTGGTTGTTCACGACTCCCAGCCCCGAGGGCGATGACACGGGCGCCCACCGGCTGCCGTCCCACCACGTGATACGGTAGGCCTCGGGAAGACGGACCATATCGCCATAATTCCAGAAAAAAAGATCGATCCTGTTGATATGGACGGGCTGACGCCATTCGTATTGCAGCCATTGTGTTCCCCGGCGCTGCTGAGCGCGGTTGTACCAGTGGTCGCCGGGAGGGGTGGGAGTAAGGCCGTCGTTCAGACCTTCCAGGGAAGAGGATGAACGGTTACTGCCCGAGGCAGCGGCAATGGTAGCCAGGTTGCCGTATTGTTCGGCGGGAGCAGACGGTTGACCATACCCGGCCAGGGTCAGGAGTATGGCATAGGCAAGCGTTAAAGCGCGGATCGTAGGCATAAATAATGGACATTGATAGGACATTAAAACTACGACAGCAGGGAGTAGCGGGCTATTCAATTATTAACTGAAACCGTGCGGATTTTGTCCTATAGAAGATCCGGACCTTCAAAGGTCAGAGGGGACAAGCCAATAAAAAGGAAAAACTTCATATGCGATGAGGTTTAATGTGGAAAATCTATTTGATAGATATTAGGCCACCGTTTGCCCACGACATAGATCCTGTCCGATGCAGCGTCATATGCAATGCCATTCAGCACGTTGGCTTGCGGGTTTTTATTACGGGCGTCGGCAACGATGGAAGACAGGTCGATCCGTCCGACGACTTTCCCCGTGGCCGGGTCGATCTTCAGGATATAGTCGGTGTACCAGACATTGGCATAGATAAATCCCTTGATATATTCCAGCTCGTTCAGGCTGTCGCGGGGTAGGCCATTCATCGTCACTTTCAGGATCCCCGTCGGCTTGCAGCTGACAGGGTCCAGGTAGCTCAACGTATCCGTGCCATCGCTCATGATCAGCCGGGCGCCATCCGTCGTAAGGCTCCATCCCTGTTGATTGGCATAGTTGAACTCACCCGTCTTTTTAAAGGTAGCCGCGTCGTATATAAATCCCTTCCGGTTGAGATAGGTCAGCTGGTAGAGCCTATCCTTCAGGAATACAATCCCTTCCCCGAAATATCTTTCTTTATCCAGTTGGATCTTCCGGTCCATTTTACCTGTATGGGGATCGATGATGCCGACCAGGGACTCCGCGTCCGGGTATTCTTCGGGTGAGCCGGTGCTTTCAAACATCTGTCCATTGTGTACCAGGAATCCTTCCGTGAACAGGGAGGTGTCATGAGGGAGATAGCCTGCGACAGAATGGTTGATGACAGGGACTGCCGGTGGTGTGGTCGCAGCCGTACCCTGATCGTGTACGCCCGTGTCATTATTACAGGACAGGTATACCAGGAATGCCGGCAACAGGAGAGCGCTGTATTTACGTCGCATACCTCGAATATAATATAAATTCAGGGACTCAACTCTTACTGCGGCAGCTGCAACCCCTTGTTCAACGCCTCCAGCTGCGTCCATACCCGGTGATCCCGCGGCCGGGGAGATATTTCAAAAAATACAGCAGAACGGTCAGGTATAGGCAGGTCTTTCCAGTGGATGATCACATACAACGTCATAGGAGTCTCGGTAAGATAGTCCAGCATGGTCACCGTACCGGCAAAACTCGCTTTATCGCCAGGGGAGACAGGCGTCGCTTTCAGCACAGCCTTTACAGGAACCAATTTCTCCCTGGGTATTTTCCTGGGGACGATGTTCTGGCCGATAAGACCGTTGTAATAGTCCTGCAGGTGCGTCTCCAGCTTCTCCGCCGTCAGCTGGGGTTTCCCTTCCAGCCACCATAAAAAAGCATAGGCCCAATGGTCCTCGCTGGCGCCATCGGCCCATCCGGGAGCAAACCTGAGATCTTCCACTCCCTTGTAGGGTATCTGCGGAGCAAAGTCGAAGGGAAAGGCAAAACGTTCGGTGGTCCAGCCGGAAGGAATATCCAGTTTGTAGGGCGCTACCCAGGTGTTGGGGTCGAAGATATCCAATGATCTTTTCAGCCATTGCATACAGGCAATTTCATCAACGATGGAAAGCGCGTTGGGGCTGCGGGTGCCATTACTGCGCCATCCCTGCCGCGCAGATACGAACTCGGCTTTGTCATTGCCCGCCAGTAGCAGCCTGTTGATCATCTCCGAGCCATCGGGCATATAGGTGTCGTAATAGCTGTTGCGTCTGTTCTTCAGCTGCCATTCTATATCTGTGTCGTAATAGAGCCTTACAGCCGTATGCTGTAAGTATCGCTCATTGCCCGGCTCTTCCGATGCATGGCTGAAAGGGGTCAGCCGCTGGTATATTTCCGGGTGATCGCCCGGGGTACCATAGGCCTTTGTCATGAGGTCGATAAGAAATTTTCCGTCTCCCACGCTGCCCGGGTAATAATTCTTTTTGACGGTCCTTTCGCACCAGGTCCAAAGGCCGGCGCAATCGACGGGACTGTCCACGGCAAATACCGCGCGTGGTTGCAGCGGGAATTGCGCGGGATATTCATTCGCCAGCTCCGTATACCGGAGCGCGATATTACCCGCAAAAGAATAACCGCCGAGGGCGACGCGGTGGCTGTCGATGGAGAAGCGGGCGGCTGCATGCTGCACGATCGTATTGATGCGTGTCACGGCGGCCGTGTCGGCAAACAGCTTGTTATTCACAGAAGCGACAATGGTGAGCAGACCGTTGGCAAAGGCTGCATTGTGCAGCATCGTCTCCGGCAGGATGCTTTCAGGAGGCCGCAAGCTGCAGAGCAGGATAAGTGTGCCTCGCACCGGACCGGCAGGGGGAATGGCCAGGTAATAACCCGATGTGCTGTCATGGGTGTCGAAGACGATCTTTTGGCTGTTTTGTCCCAGGGCGGTCGTGGAGATAAACGAAATAGCGATAAAAACAAGGGCGAGCCGCATAGATGAAATATTTTCGGGTTACGCACTATTTCGATGCCAAATGTTTACTCTACTGATAGTCAATCCCCTGGAGCAATATCATCCCAAAATACTGCACGCTTTCGATACGCCGGGTGTACGCAGGCGGTATGGAAAAAAAACGTATCTTCATCTTCTACACATGAGGCGTCTCATCCCTCCTAAATAACGCCGACATGTTTAAAAATTATTTCAAGATCGCATGGCGCAACCTGTGGAAGCACAAGGTCTATTCCGCCATCAACATCGTAGGGCTGGCCACCGGTATGGCTGCCTGTATCGTCATTCTGCTGTTTGTCTTTTATGAACGAAGCTTCGACAACTTCCACCATAAGAACCTCTACCGTCTGAACGAAGTACAGAAATTCCCCGGTATGGTGGCCTCGCAGAAAGTAGGTCTGTCCATGTTCCCCATGGGTCCTACCATCCGGCAGGAGTTCCCGGAGGTCAGGAATTTCACCCGTATACGATGGAATACGAAGTTCCAGATGACGTATACGGATAAACGAGTATACTTTCCCCAGACCTTTTTTGTCGACAGCACTTTCCTGCAAATGTTCGATTTTAAAATGCTGCAGGGCGACAGGACCACGGCCTTGCAAAGGCCCAACAGCGCGGTGCTGACCGCCGCTGCTGCAAAAAAATTATTCGGGTCCGAAAACCCGGTAGGTCGCCGGATCACCCATTATGATGCCGATACGGCTTTCTTTACGGTAACAGGCATTCTGGCGGATGTGCCGGAGAATTCACAGCTGCAGTTCGATGCGCTTTTTTCCTTCAATACCATTTATAAACCCGACTGGATGAACCGGTGGGGCAGCAATGGGCTGGACACTTACTTCGAGCTGGCGCCCAATACGGATGTGGCGGCCCTGGAAAAGAAGTTCCCCGCCTATTTGAAACGGCATTTACAGGGCGACGGCTGGAAATTTTACGAGCTGTTCCTGCTGCGGTTCCAGGATGTACATGCCAATGCTGCGGACATCGGGCTGGATTATCTCAACCATCAGAAATTCAACAAGAACTATACAAATATCTTTTCCGCCATCGCTCTGATCGTACTGCTGATCGCGTGCATCAATTTTATGAACCTGTCCACGGCCCGGTCGGCGGAAAGAGCCAGGGAAGTGGGTATCCGCAAATCCATCGGCGCGCTGCGGATGCAATTGGGGCTGCAATTCCTGGGAGAGACGATCCTGTTATCGCTGATCGCGCTGGCGCTTGCCGCCGGGCTGGTAGCGCTGGCCCTGCCGTACGTCGATAACCTCAGTCAGCGGCATCTGGAGACCGTGCTGCTGAGCAATACCTGGCTGTTCGTCGCCGTCGTGCTGGGGACCATCATCGTAGGCATCCTCTCCGGCTTGTATCCCGCCGCTTATTTATCTTCCTTCCAGCCCGTAAAAGTGCTGAAAGGGGCGATCCTAACGGGAAAGAACAAGGGACGGCTAAGGAATGTCCTTGTCGTGGGCCAGTTTGCCAGCGCCATCTTCCTCATGATCGCGACGATCTTTGTATTCCGGCAATTGAACTATATGCAGCAACGGGATCCTGGTTTCAGGCGGGACCAGGTGCTGACCATCGAGCTGGACCGGGTGACTTCCCGGAAATATGATCTGCTGAAAGAAGAGCTTTCCAAAAATGCATATATCTTAGGCGTGACGGGCGCCCAGGACCAATTGGGCAGTCACCTGGATCAATCGGGTATCGGATTCAAAGGAGATGGGCCCAGGCGGGATCTGACGTCCACACGGCTGATCGTCGACCCTGATTACCTGCGTCTATATAAGATATCGCTGATGGCAGGAAAAGATTTCTCTCATGAAAAAGGTGCCAATGGACGGGAATACATCGTCAATGAAGCGCTGGCAAAAGAGCTGTCCAAAGATCAGCCGAAGGCGGAGCTGTCTTCCCTGATAGGGAAGCCCTTTGGGTTCGATTCATCGGGACATCTCGTAGGATCTATCGTGGGTATCGCCAGGGATTTTAATTTTAATTCGCTGCACTATAAGATCGAGACCATGTTCCTTTTTAACCAGAAGCAATGGGGCTTTAATACGATGTCGGTTAAGATCGCCGGAGGTAAGGACAAGGAAGCCATCGCTTTTATCCAGTCCACCTGGAACCGTATATTCCCCGAAAGACCCCTGGCTTACCAGTTCCTGGATGATCATTTCACGGAAGTGTACCGGGCGGATGCCCAGGTATCCCGGATGGTAGGCATCCTGGCGATGCTCGCGATCCTTATTTCCTGTCTGGGTCTTTTCGGCCTGGCCAGCTATTCGGCGGAAAGAAGGGTAAAGGAGATCGGCATCCGCAAGGTCATGGGGGCCTCCGTACAGCATATTGTAGGACTCCTGTCGCGTCATTTTATAAAACTGGTGCTTGTTGCTAACCTGATAGCCTGGCCGCTGGCCTGGTGGGTCCTGCACCGGTGGTTACAGGACTATGCGTACAGGGTAGACATCAGCTGGTGGGTATTTATACTGGCCGGTGTGATGGCCCTTCTTATCGCACTGATGACAGTAAGCATATTGGCGGTGAGGGCGGCGGTGGCAAATCCCATAGAGAGCCTGAGGACCGAATAATATATGGATAAATTTTTTGAAAGGGTAGGGCAGTTTGTGCAACTGTCGGCGGAGAGCAGGGATGCGCTGGCATCCATCCTCCGGAAGATGGAGTTGCCCAGGGATCACCGGCTGGTGAAACAGGACTCGGTATGCCACTATATCTACTTCATCGAAAGCGGACTTACCCGGACCTTTTATTACAAGGATGGCAAAGATGTCACCGACTGGTTGAGCGCGGAAGGCAATTTCGCCTGTTCCATCATCAGCTTCCTCACCCGCCAGCCGGACAGGAGAGGGATCGAGCTGCTGGAGGATTCCGTGCTGTGCGGAATGCACCATGATGACCTGGAAAGATTGTACAAACAATATCATGAGATCGAGCGGCTCGGCCGGCTCCTGGTCAGCTTTGGACTGATACAGCTGCAGCAACGTTTTGACGACCTGCATTTCGCCACGGCAGCCCAGCGCTACCAGACCTTGATGGATACCAACGCCACTTTTGTCCAACGCGTCCCATTGGGAATGATCGCGTCCTACCTGGGCATCACACAGGAGACGCTAAGCAGAATCCGGGCGCAATATGCTGCAGCAGGCGGTTTTTGATAATTGTCAAACGGCTTGCTGCCGGCGTGTTCGAACTTTGTATAAACAAAACAAAAGTTATGAACACGATATTATGGCTTTGCCAGGCCTTGCTGGCGCTCGAGTTTGGCTATTCCGGTTTTTGTAAATCCACGTTATCCGAAGCTGCGCTTGTACACGAAAAAGGGCAAACAGGCGTAGAAGGGCTGCCGATGCCCTTCATCCGCTTCATCGGTGTCGCCGAAATAGCAGGCGCCATCGGCATCCTGTTGCCCTGGTGGTTCGGTATCGCCCGGGTATTGACCCCGGTGGCAGCAGTCTGTTTTGCCGTCATCATGGTTTTCGCAGCCCCCATACATATAAAAAGAAAAGAGCCCAGGAATGTCGCTACCAATCTGATAACACTAGCCATTGCAATTTTTATTGCATACGAGAGGTTTAGGGAGCTGGCATAATCTCCCCCTTGAAATGACCTTTTTGCACCCCTTCCAAATCCTTTTTCCCGGTTAGATTTGAAAAAAAATTCTATGGAACCGATCAAGGTAAAGAATACCCAGGTGCAGCTGGAAGTCAACGAAGCCGACATAAACGGGTCGACATTTACTTCAGCCATGTTAAAGGACTGTCTTTTCCGGGAGGTCATGATGGTCGGTGCGCGGATCATCGACGCCAACCTCAGCAGCGTGGCGATAAAGGATTGCAATATCAAAGGGCTGACCATCGACGGAGTGGACATAAGTAAGCTGCTGGAAGAGTACCGGAATAAATAACACCCTCATTCCAGGTTCTTTTTGATCCCCAGTTTTTTGATCTTGGAGTGGAGGGTGGTGGCCGGCAGGCGCAGGAGCTTGGCGGCGCCTCCCACCCCCCCGATCTTGTAGTTACACCTTTTCAGCACCGCAAGGATGTGGTCCCTTTCCAATTCGTCGAGCGTTTTCAACGAAGTATCCTGCGTGATGTCCGAAAGGACGGTGTCCATATCCGTGGGCAGGGGAATTTCCTTGATGGTGGGGCCTGTGGCCATCAGAACGCTGCGTTCGATGAGATGTTCAAGCTCGCGGACATTGCCCGGCCAGTCATAGCGCATAAGGCTTTCCAGCGCCCGTTGGGAGATATTGGTTATTTTCTTGCCGGTCCGTTGGTTGTGCACACTGATAAAATGGGAGGCCAGGGAGGGAAGGTCCTCTTTTCTATCGCGCAGTGGAGGCAGGTGGATGGGAAAGACATTGAGCCTGTAGAAAAGATCGCTGCGGAACCTGCCCGCCTCCACTTCTTTCTTCAGATCGCGGTTGGTGGCCGCGATGATACGCACATGGGTTCGAATAACATGCTTACCCCCGGCGCGCTCGATCTCCCTTTCCTGCAGGGCCCGAAGCAGTTTGACTTGCAGCTCCGGCGGCATCTCCCCGATCTCATCCAGGAACAGGGTGCTGTCACCCGCCAGCTCGAACTTTCCGATACGTCTTTCCACGGCCCCTGTAACGCTGCTTTCTTCATGACCGAACAGTTCGCTTTCCAACAGGTTCTCCGGCAAGGCAGCACAGTTGACCTTGATCATCAATTTATCTTTCCGTGGGGAAGCCTCATGGATGGCTTTTGCGATCAGCTCTTTGCCCGTACCCGTCTCACCGAGGATGAGCACAGTACTGTCCGAAGGACTGACTGTCGACACCAGTTGAAAGACTTTCTGCATGGCGCTGGCCGAACCGATGATCTCCGTAAAGCCATGCGCTGTCTTGATCTGCTCCTGCAGGTAGAGGTTCTCTTCCTCCAGCCGGGATGTATAATGATGGATCTCTTCCAGCTGACGCTCGATCTTTTCATAGGCCCACAGATTGGCCACGCCGATGGCGATGGGGGCGCACAGTTCCTGCAGCAGGCTGAGCTGGCGCTCGGTGAGAAGGTCCTTTTCCTTCAGATAGATAAATATACCGCCAAAGCCCTTGTTGTTCTCCCTCAAAGGAAGGACAACCATCTCCCGCATACCATTCTCATAAAAAAAAGTGACGTAGGGAGGCACCGGCCCTGCAGCAATAAGCTGGTGCATATCATAAACCAGGGGGATCTCTGACTGGAGCAATACTTCATATATACCGTCCTGTACCGGGTATTTCTCTCCGTCGGTATGCAGACGGGATAGGGTCATCTCGTCGTAAGGAAGGATGTGGCGCAATGTCCGTTCGACAATGGCCAGGAAGTCTGATTTATTACGGGTCGGGGTAAGGTCGTTTCCAAGCGATAAGATAAGGGACTTGTCATTTTCCTTTTCCAAAAAAGCCTCGTATATAAGGACATTCGTATAAGCTATGGAAAGCTGGTTGGACAAGGTGCGGATAAGGTCCAGGTGGCGTGATGTGAACCAGCCGCTGACCTTGGAAAAAAAGATGAGCAACCCAAAGCTTTCCCCCTCTTTTCGCAGCGACGTCATAACGACATCCCGGATGCCTTTGTCATGACTATACCGGATATGACCCGGCGCATCGATGGATAAATGTTTGTCAAGATCGAATACGAGAGGGTGGTCGGCATTGAGCGCGGCTTCGATCATACCGCCCGTATAGGGAATATCTTCATTAGCCTTACCGGCGCCCGCAATGGCGTCCCGGAAAGTCTTTTTCTTTTTATCGACCAGTACGATACGGCTATGATCGAATTCGAAAAGCTGTCGCAGCCGGATATCCAGCAACCGGAACAGGTCCTCCTTATCCCTGACCTTGCTTAGCTCGGCGCTGAGGGAGAACAGGATCTCATGGTCGCGCTGCTGCCGGGACATACGCTCCTCGGCAAGGATATTTTTCAGGGCAGGCGCTATCAGGTAGGAGAAGTGCTGCACCAGGTCCAGGTCGCCCAGACCGATATGCGCCTTTTCAGAAAAAAGGAAAAGAACCCCCAAAAGCTGGTTGTGGCTCCGCAGCCGCATGGCGATCATCCGGCTGATGGCAGGCCGGTACCAGCAGGAAATATAACGGGGCGGGTTAGGCCGGAGAAGAACGCCGGCAATGTCAACCACCAGGGGGGAAGGAGAGACCATGGTGGTGTTGTAAACACCATCATCCGTCCTGAACTTCTCCTGTGACAGGGAGGCATACTCGTCATTATTTTGACGCGCAGGGTCACAGTGATGGATAAATATGCTGTGTGTCTGCTTGTCCTCATTCATCACGGAAAGGAGTATATCGCTAAAGGTTAGTTGCGGAGCGAGATGAGCAGCTATCAGCTGAAGCAGGCTTTTTTTATCATTGACAGCAGCCAGATCATTGCCAAATGCCGGAAGCAATGCCGAAAGGGATAGGGGGTCTTTCATATATACTGTATATGCATACAAAATACGAAATTTCGTACTTGATTGCGCAGAAATACGAAATATCGTATTTTCTATAACCCACGACTATCCCAATCAATTAATTATCAAAAAAATATAAAGAAGTGACAACCTAAACTTCCAGGAAAACCCGCCGCTTGTTGTTGTCGAGCAGGGCCATCACATCCTCTTCCGTACCGGTAAAGGGACCGGAAGATTCGATTTTGAGCGTTGCCATGGCGGCAGCGAATTCGCCGGACTCTTGCAGATGTTTACCCTTGCTCCGGCTGTAAAGATAGCCTGCCATATAGGTGTCGCCGCAGCCGGTAGCATCCACCACCGAGGTGATGGGACTGTAGGCGGGTATGATGTAGAAATTGCGTCCGTTATAGATAACGCTTCCCTTGCTGCCGAGGGTGATGACCACTTCCTTTACTCCCCAGTCGAACAGGACCCTGGCGCCTTTACGGACATCGGTCTCGCCTGTCAGCACCATCATTTCCGATTCGTTGGCTTTCAGGACATGCACATACTGCAAAGCTTCCTTTTTGGCAGGCCAGTCAATGGCATGTACATTCTTGTTCCGGACTTCCCGGAGATAGCCCTGGACATCCAGGGATACCATGCCCTTTTCCGAAAGAACCTTGATCAACCCGGAAGGAATATCGTCAGCCAGCAGGGGACCCAGGTGGTAGATACGGGCGTCGACAGACATGAGCTGGTCGGCCGAAAAAGGATCGGCTTTCTGGGACACACGTTGTACCCGGTGATCCTGATCCTTATTGGGATAAATGTTCTCGAAATAAACGGTATAAGCGCTGGGAAGTGCTATCACTTCAATACCCTTGGACCGGAGCTCCTCCACGATATCCTTATCTTTTTCAGCCAGGGCGGTTACCAGCGTATAGTTGAGCTCCATATTGCTGATGGCATTCGAAAAATAGAAGGAAGTTCCGCCAGCCATATATACGGTGGCTTTGGGGGTCACTACTTTGTCCAGGGTGATATGTCCTACGCAGCAAATGTCGTACATGCTTCTTATTTAATTATATGCTAATGTGTTATATCTCGTCGGTTGCTTTATCCTATTTACTGACCATATACAAAATTAACTTATATAAGGTTCACTACAAGCACAAAAAACCGTGCCGGGGTTGATGAATACCTGCCATATGATCGGCGTTTATGTAAAAAGTTTAAACTGGCGCCAGGCCATTACCGGTATGTTTCAGCCGGAAAGCCGTCATTACAGTCGTATGGACAACGCATGCTGAAAGATATTCAGCGGGTCCCATTTGCGCTTTACCGCCTGCAACCGCGGATAATTATCCTTATAGTACAACGTATGCCAGGGGACACCGGAAGTATTCCATGCAGGGTCGGCCAGATCCGTGTCGGGATGATTGATCATGGCCCCGTCCGTCTGCTCGTTCGGCACAGGCACCCCGCCTGTGGCAGCATACAGGTCCCTGTACAAAGCCCGGACCCAGGCTATGGAACCCTCTTCCTGCCGGGGATCGCCCCATCCGGCACTGCAGGCAGTATCGAGTATCGCATCCCGTTGAGCCGAGGCGGTGGCATCCGGAGCTATAGCGTTCACCTTACCTCCATAGGTGGCAAGACCCAGGCCTCCAAAGGCTTCATAGTCGGACGTCGTAAGATAATGCCAGGCAGTAGCCAGCTGCTCATCTGTAAAGGGTCTGCGCAGGAACGCATCTTTCACTTTGACCCGTACCTGGTCGTAGCCGGGTTGGAACAGTTCAGGAAATGGATTGAGGGCAAAGCTCAGCCAGGGAGTTGTCTCTATCTGCCGGGTATATGGTATATCCAGGCCTTTGGTGACGGCAGCCAGATGCTCATCGATCAATCCGCCGGCCTGGTCGCCGGCCGTGGACAATCCTTTCATTTCGATCTTCCCCAACACACGGCGGTTAAGAAAGAGAATATTGAATAGCTGTACATACGGAGAGCCGGGATGACTGTTGTCCAGACACCACCGCCCGTAATTGCGTACAAGCAGGGAAAAAGCCGCCTGGTCAAAATCCTTCCAGTCCCATGCTACCCGGAAGGTGGCGATCGATGCCGGCGCTTTGGGTAGTGCCGTAAACGGATCAGCGCCGGAGGACCCGGGTGACCGGAGCCAGTACCGGGTTACGATACCAAAGTTGCCACCGCCGCCACCCGTGTGCGCCCACCAAAGCTCCCGGTTAGGGTCATTAGCCTCACGGGTAGCTACCACACACTGGGCCTTCCCGGCGGCATTCACCGTCACCAGCTCCACCCCGTAAAGATGATCGGCGGCCAGTCCATATTCCCTGCAGAGAAAGCCAAAGGCCCCTCCCAGCACATGCCCTCCTATACCCACACCCGGGTGTTCAGCAGCCGGAAGTACCACTCCCCAGCCCAGGAAAAGCCGCCTGTACATTTCTCCTACCGTGACACCGGCTTCCACTGCAAAAGCCGCCTTCTCCGTATCGAGGTAGACA
>Ga0207695_10002406_pt1 | contig 27702 bp, 22 predicted proteins | sample KBSC54metaG_FD_184354 | JGI IMG/M metagenome (GOLD analysis project Ga0207695, IMG submission 184354) | Corn rhizosphere microbial communities from Kellogg Biological Station, Michigan, USA - KBS C5-4 metaG (SPAdes) (version 2) | ecosystem: Host-associated > Plants > Roots > Rhizosphere > Soil...
AAACTCCCCGCTGACATGATGCAAGGCAGGATGGCGGCGGTAAGTAACGGTGAGGTTTTCCAGCGAGATGGCGGCGGACATGGTCAATCTCCTCCCAAAGCCCACATCACGCCCAGCCACAGCAGCAGGCACACGGGCGCGACCAGCAGCACGCGCTGCCACCACGGCAGCGCAAGCACGCTGGTTTGTTGAAGGAGACGGAAGAACATGGGCGCAGATAGTTTTATTGGTCAATCGCAGGAGTCAAATCAATCTGCAACCAAGTTGCAAATTGATGGAAGATCGGAATTATAATGCAACATTGTTGCAAGATGTGACAAAGCTCCAATAAATCCGTCAACCCAGTCAAACTGCAGCCCGGGACGGCTTTTCGCCTTACAAATCGTTCCAGGCAATTCACCTGAAGAAAGATCGCGCCCATGAATCTCCATTTCCGTCCCTCAGCCGTCCTCGCCGCGACCCTGCTGTTGTCCGCACCGCTGGTCCATGCCCATGAAGCGCACGTGCATGGCGTCGGCAAGCTCGACGTCGTGCTCGACGGCCAGACACTGTCGCTGCATCTCGATTCGCCGCTGGTCAACCTGGTCGGTTTCGAGCACGCCGCGAACAGCACAAAGGACAAGCAAGCCGTCCAGGCCATGACGAAAACCTTGCGTAGTACCGGGGCCGGCGCCGTGTTCGTCGCCAGCCCGTCAGCGGAATGCAAGCTCAATGGAGTCAAATTGGAATCCGCCGCGCTGGATCCGACATTGCTGGGTGAAGCGCAAGTGGACAAAACAGCCAAACCGGCTGCGCAAGCAGACCATGACGGTCACGCCGATCTCGACGCTGATTTCGCCTTCCGCTGCGCCCATCCGGAACGGCTGCAGAAGATTGAAGTCCGCCTGTTCGACGTCTTCAAAGGTTTCAACAGCATCGACGTGCAACTGGTCACAGGCAAGCGCCAGGGTGCAGTCAAACTGACGCCGACTGCCAACAGCATCGTCGTCCCCTGATATTTTTCAGCCAGCGAACATCACGATATGAGCGACGCCGCCATCGCCTTGCGCGACATCACCTTCACCTGGCCCGGCCAGACAACACCGACGCTGGCGCTGGACCGGTTCGAGGTGCAGACACGCGAGCAAGTCTTCGTCAGCGGCCCCAGCGGCAGCGGCAAGAGCACGCTGCTGGCGTTGATCGGCGGCATCAGCAGCACCCAGACCGGCAGCGTCGCCATTCTCGGTCAGCCGCTGGAGGCGTTGCCGGCGTCGCGGCGCGATCGTTTCCGCGTCGACCATATCGGTTTCATCTTCCAGCAATTCAATTTGATCCCCTATCTCTCGATCCTCGACAACGTGCTGTTGCCCTGCCGCTTCTCGGCCTTGCGCCGCGAACGTGCGCTGGCGCAGGGCAGCGATTTGCGCGCAGCGGCCGAATCGCTGCTGCGCAGCCTCGACCTGGCGCCGAACTTGTGGACGCGGGCGGCGACGCAACTGTCGATCGGCCAGCAACAGCGCGTAGCTGCCGCGCGTGCGCTGATCGGCCGGCCGGAAATCGTGGTCGCCGACGAGCCGACCTCGGCGCTCGACAGCGACCGCCAGCAGGCTTTCCTGAATCTGATCCGGCACGAGTGTGAACAGGCCGGCGCCAGCCTGGTGTTCGTCAGCCATGACCAGCGCCTGGCTGAACGCTTCGACCGCCGCATCTCCTTGAACGACATCAACCGCTGCGCACGGGCGGAGGAATCGGCATGACTTTCCTGTTCCGCCTGGCCGCGCGCAGTGCCTTGAATCGCCGTTACACGCTGGGCCTGATGCTGCTGGCAATCGCGCTCTCGAGCGCCATGCTGTTGGGCATTGAACGCGTGCGCCACGAAGTACGCGACAGTTTTTCGCAATCGGTATCCGGCACCGACCTGGTGGTCGGCGCCCGCACCAGCCCGGTCCAGCTGATGCTGTACGCGATCTTCCGCATCGGCGGCGCCACCAACAACATGGGCTGGGATAGCGCGCAAAAGCTGGCAAAGAATCCCGCCGTCGCCTGGACCATTCCGCTGTCGCTGGGCGACTCGCATCGCGGTTTCCCGGTGCTGGCGACCAATGGCGACTATTTCAAACATTTCCACTACGGCGACGGCCGGGCGCTGCAACTCGGCGAAGGCCGCTTCTTTGGCAGCGTCTTTGAAACCGTGCTCGGCGCGGAAGTGGCGCAGCGCCTGCACTACAAGCTGGGCGACCGCATCGTACTGAGCCACGGCATGGGCAGCCTGCACCTGACCGACCATGCCGACAAGCCATTCACCGTCACCGGCATCCTGGCGCGCACCGGCACGCCGGTCGACCGCACCGTGCATATCGGCCTCGACGCGATGGAAGCGATCCACCTCGATTGGGAAGGCGGAGCGCCAATGCCGGGCCTGTCGATCGCGCCGGCGCTGGTGAAAAAATTCGACCTCACGCCGAAGACGGTTACCGCCGTGCTGGTCGGCCTGAAGAGCCGCGCCGCAGTGTTCGGCGTGCAGCGCGACATCGCCGACGACAGCAGCGAACCGCTGATGGCGGTGCTGCCGGGCGTGGCGCTGGATGAATTGTGGCAAGTGGTCGGCATCGGCGAAAATGCCTTGCTGGTGGTGTCGGGCATGGTCGTCATCGTCGGCCTGGCGGGACTGGTATCGGCGATCCTTGCGAGCCTGGGCGAACGGCGCCGCGAGCTGGCGGTGCTGCGTTCGGTGGGCGCGCGGCCGGGTGACGTGTTCCTGTTGCTGGCGCTGGAAGGACTGGCGGTGATGCTGGCCGGGGTGGTGCTGGGCGTGGTCCTGCTGACGCTGGCGCTGTTTGCGCTGGGGCCCTTGCTGAGCGCGCAATTTGGCGTAACATTGCATCCTGCCTTGCCGGCCTCCGGCGAACTGCAATTGCTGGGCTGGACCGTCCTTGCCGGTTTCGCTGCCAGCCTGCTGCCCGGCCTGCGCGCTTACCGCCTGAGCCTGGCCGACGGCCTGACTCCCCGGATTTGATTTCGCGGCGCGATGCCGCAACCTTGACGAAGCTACATCATGAAAAGCATCACCTGGATAGGCGGCATCGTGGCCGCCGGACTACTGGTCGGTTACTCGGTACATCTGGCCGCCACGCCCAAAGCACCGAAGGCTGCGCCGGTTGCTGAAACGGTTGCGCCCGCGCCCACCGCGGCGGCAGCTCCCTACTCCGACAACGCCCAATACAAGGTCGGCGACCACCTGCAACAAGCTCCCAATCTGGAAAAGACGCCCTACAAGCCGTCCGGCAAAAGCGAAGGCGGCTTCCGCGAAATCGCCTGGGAGTCGCTCATGCCAAAAGACTGGGACGCCATGGCGCCGTTCAAGGGCCTGAAGCTGGACAAGATGGAAGACGGCGATCCGCGCGCCATGGAAGCGTTGTGGAAAGCCAAGAAGTACTGGAAAAACGCCCCCGTCGATCCAACCATGGACGGCGCGTCGATCCGCATCCCCGGCTTTGTCGTCTCGCTGGAACGCGAGGGCGAGGCACTCAAGGAATTCCTGCTGGTGCCGTATTTCGGCGCCTGCATCCATGTGCCGCCGCCGCCGGCCAACCAGATCATCCACGTCCACAGCAGCAAGGCGGTCAAGAACACCCGCACCATGGATGCGGTGTGGATCAGCGGCGTGCTGAAGATTGAACGTTCCGACACGATGATGGGCAGCGCCGGCTACAGCATGACCTCGGTGAAGGTCGAACCGTACACGGACGGCGCGCCGCAGGGCGGCTGAAGCAAGGCTGGGATACAGAGAAATTGCTGTGGATTTGTCGGAAAGTTATCCCCACATTTTGGTAGCAAGCCTGTGGATAAGCACTGGAGAACTTACTTAAGTGCTTGATAACAAGGGAAATTCCATTCCTGGTCATTCCTGGTCATTCCTGGTCATTCCTGGTCATTCCTGGTCATTCCTGGTCATTCCTGGTCATTCTTGGGCAAGTTGAAGGCAAAAACGCACCCCGCGCCGCCGGGCTGGATCACCAGCAGGGAGATTGGCGGCTTCCATGACGTGTGCGTGCAGCCGGGTTACGACGCCACTATCCGGCATTGGCTACTCAACGGACGCTGCCGCAGCATGTGCAGCAGCCAAAATTGGTTTTTAGAACGTAGTCAGATCTGTAGCGAGAGGCCATCAGCCGTTGGCGGCCGGAGCGGAGGAACCGGAGCGTACTTGAGTACGTGAGGATTCCGAGCACCGCCCGACGGCGGATCATGGCCTCGCAGTAAGATATGAATGCGTTCTCGAAAAAAAACCTGCGATACGTCTGTATCGCAGGTGAATCTAAAGCAAGTTTAGAGGAGACGAACGAGATTCTATCGACAACGTATGACGGCTTCGTGACACTCAAAAACGGTTTCGCGCATCCCTGAATCCCGCTGCAACCATAATGGGATGGTTGCAGCTGTCATCAACAAGTCACAAAGCCAGCTTATCCTGTCTACTCTTTCGCGATACATGCAACCGATATGCATGATTGCACGGTGTGCCGGGCCAATCGTCCGGCGCACCACTCTCCGCCCTTCTCCTCTGCTCCTGCTTCCCTCAAGACGACAACGACAGTTCACTTCCCCAAGTGCTGTACGTACTTCTGTTGCTACTGCTGCTTCCCCCTCCACCCCCAAAATTCCAAATTCGTCCGCCTGACTGCCGTCACCAGGCGCCGGTCACCTGCAAGCGGCTCAGCGTCATCGTAGTGCCGTCGCCTTCGGCGTTCTTCATGACCAGACCGCTGCCCAGTTCCTTCGGCGGTTTCCGGTACCAGTCCATGCATACCTGCGACAGGTTGCTCAGCGCCGGCTTGTTCATGAACTGCTGCAACAAATCGCGTGTCAGCGCCAGGTTCGGCTCCAGCCGGAAATCACCCGGCACCTTCAACTCGGTCGGCGACACCGACATGCGCTCCAGGTCCTTCTGAAACATCTGCCGCGGCACCGCCATCGGATGGCCCGCGTCTGCCAACAATTCTTCAAACACCGGCGCCATGAAGTCCAGCGCGTAGCCGTCGCATTGCACCCAGCAGTGGAATGCGTCGCTGTTGCTGTCGACCTTGTCGCCGTCCAGCGTGCCGAACGACAAGGCGCCGCTGCCATCCTTGCTGATCAGGAAGAATGCCGCGCCGGCGACCGGAAAGGCATTCTTCTTGTAAAACTTTTTCAATATCTGCGCTGCGGTGACGCTGAAGAAAAAACTCGCGGCCGGGATATTGGCGTCGACACTGTCGAGTACCGAGTGAATGACGCGAAAAATACGTTGGTAATCCGCAAGCGGGATGAGGGGGCGAATGTTTGATGATTTCATCCGCGTATTTTCTCATACCACATGCGGCTCACGCCGGGTCAGGCGGCATTCTTGTTTGTAGCGTCCGCATCGTTGCTGTGCAGGAAGCATGCGCAGTTGACGTCGTGGTGCACCGAGCAGGAGGCCAGTTCGCGCAGGCGGTCCGACTTTTCGTGGTCGGATGAAAGCACGCGCAGGCGCTCGCGGGACATCTTCATTTCACGCTTGTTCCATTCGCAATCGGCACGGATGAACAGGTACATCAGCAACAGGCAGAAACCCAAATAGGTGACGAACATCAGGGCGATATCGTTCGGCACTGTTTCGACGATGAATTGCATATGACCTCCGTTGGCTTGATTACGCAGAAGGTCTGTTGTCAGGGCTGTCGCCGTGTTGCAAACCGTCTGTCCATGGAGTGCATCATAGACACGCAAGCAAGCGCAATCTATCGGGGAATTCCCTATGTATGTGCAGTACTGTGGATAGCGCGATACAAGAGTGAAAACGGGGAGGAAAAGCAGAGGAGAGATGAGATCGGGAACCGGAATTCCCGCAGGGAAAATACAGCTGCAGCGCCCCGCGGCCGGGGCTCAGCGCATCACGTCGATTGGGCGTCGATGTCGGCCAGCGATTCGCGGCCGCGCTGGGTGATCTCGAACTGCTTGCTGCCTTCCTTGGCGACGATATGTCCCTTGCGAACGAGGAAGATCGCGACGTCGTCCTCGACCACCGCATCGGCATCCGCATTCAGGCCGCGCAAGGCTTCGATGCAGCGATAGATGAACAGCGTCTGCTTGCCCTTTTCAGTCAAGGCAAGATTGCCTTCACGCGTGTATTCGAGCATCTTTATGCCGGTCAGGCGCTTGGTGTTGCGCGCCACGCAGGCACTCGGCCGGCCGCGATGTTCCTTGCGGCTGATCTGACCGAGGGCGTCAAATTCATCTTTGGTCAAATCATTGCTCATTGCTGCGTTCTCCGGTTGGGGCTTGCGGTATGCAGACATCCGACCGGATGCCACGGCCGTCATGGTACGCGCGAAACGGCGTTCTGCACAGACTTGACGGTCGACTTACCCACAGTCCCTGTGAACAGCCCTGTGGACAAGCTGTGGGATATCGGCGCAATCCCGTGCGGCAACTGCCCCGGCAACAGATTGACTGTTTATTGAGCGGCAATTTCCGGGGCCGGCGAAAAAAAACCCGCCGGGCGCGGGCCGGGCGGGTTCAATCTCAAAAACTTCTTCCAGGAGGTGATTGAGGAGACAGGTCCACTGTAAAGCGAAAGCACGCGCATGGAAACGATCAATATCTCATTCGCTTATGCCATGGCGGCATAACAGCCGGCCTCCCGGCCTACATCGGCGGTTTGACGCCATCCTTCTCCATCACCATGCGTCCGGCCTTCCAGTCTTCACCGCTGCGCGACGCCACCGCAAATACCGTCAGGCCCGGCTTCAGGTCTTGCACGGTGGCCGGTACGAAGGTCACGACCGGGACATCCTTCGGCACCTGGATCTTGATGTTCTTGCCCTGATAGGTCAGTTCGAGATCGCGCCCCGCATTGCCCGACACCACTGCCGAAACGGTGGCGTTGGTCATGCTGCTGCCCGGCAGCAGATCCCAGTCGTAGTGACCTTCGCCGGAACCGCGCGCCTCTTCAGGGAAGACCACGACTTCCAGCGCCTCGATGCCGCCGTTGGCGGTGGGTTTGCCGGCCGTTCCGATAAAGCTGCCTTGTTTGATCGACGCCAGCTCGAGCGCCTTGACCGACGAATAGCGCGTAGCGTCGCTCAACTGCAGCGTCAGCTTCTTCCCTTCACGGGTCAGTACGTCGACGCTGCTGCTGCCGACTGCGGCGACGGTACCGCGAATTCTGCTGGGCGCCGCGTTCTGCGCCTGGACCAGCACGGGCAACGCCAATGCGGCAACTGCAAACAAGGACAACAACCGGGAGCGACTCAACATGGTGATTCCTTCGAGTGAGAAAAAAACAGTCTAGCATCGGCCCCAAAATGCCGCTGGCGCGCCACCTGCACGCGTTTCGTCGCATGCCGGCCACATCGCAGCCGCGCCATGGCCGGCGCCTGCGCACCATGCCTTGGATGGGACGATTCGTTTTTCGGCAGGTAAACCGCACCGGACATTCGGTCATCGACAAAATACGAAGCAAAACATTTACAAATCAAAGAGTGAAGTTATTGGCAAACGAGACAGGACAAGTACTGGATTTGGCGAAAATAACTATCTTAGAAATCTCGAATTTATTCGATATGAATCGTCATGCGGATTTGCAAGAATGCAGTCAAGTCACTCGCATCCTCATCGCGTTTCGCACCTGAAGCCTCTCCTCTTCAGGTGCTTTGCAAGGCCGGAGCGCATTCTCCGGCCGCCGGGTTTTTCGGGGGAGTGACGAGCTTTCCCGGTGCCGGTTCCCCTGGCACCGGGTTTTTTTATGCCTATAGCAAAACCTGTCGCCCATGAAAAAAGCAGCATCCGACGTGCTGTCGAATACTGCTTTCAGCCCTGCATTTTCCACCTTCGCGGCCGCGTGCCATGAGGCGCCGCGAGCGCGATGCAACCTTAGCCCAGTCGCCAGTTCGAACGATGGCGATAGCGCGATTTGACGATATGCAATTCGTCATCATTGGCCGCCTGCGACGTGCGGCGGAACACATTGCGCCCTGCATTGGTCAGGTTGAAGGCGCCGCCCAGATTGGGAATGCCGAGGCCTTTGCTGATCACGCTCTGCACCACGCGGCGCGGAATGATGCGGAAGTCGCCCTTGAACACGCTGTACATCCAGCGCAGTTCTTCACCGGTCAGTTCGACGTTGGGATCGACCTCGACATCGGCGCGGACGGGTTTCTTCGCGATGCTGCGCTCGCTGATTTTCTCGGCACGATCTTCTAACGTGTATTCGGTATCCAGCTCAATAGTTTTCATAATTTCCTCACGGCAATGAAGCTGATACTAGCACAAACTTTGACCCGGTGTGGGAAGCTGAATGCCGCGCCCAGCAAGGAATGCCAAGGTATCAACATGTCGTTTGCACATGTTTTCGCGGGCGTAAAAAAAGCCGGCTCAGCCGGCTGGGCGATGCCGCAGGGAAATCATGCGGTAGTTTCTTCACTCATCGTCTTGCGGAGCGAGCGCCGGATTGCGACATGCGCCGCAGCGCGCTCTTCCGCCGTGATGTCCAGCATGTCCTGGTAGACCAGCAGTTGCGCCTGCACGCCGTCCAGATGCGGGAACAGCACATGCTTTTCCGCGACCAGGCGTTCAGCCTTGGCGCGATCGCCGTCGCAAACGTCGACGATGAAATCGTGGCGACGCTGTTCAGGCGTGGCGGCGACGCGGTCGGAGGCGGCAAGGCGGAGGAATACATAGCTTAGTCCGCAAAGGGCGACGAAGATCCAGAGGAAGCTGTTCATGACGAACTTTCGGCAAGTGATGGAATGCCTAGCATTGTGATTTTTTGCCATGCCTGGCGATATAGGAAAACTCTTAAATGCGATTTCGGCATCGCCATCGGCTACACTGAGGCCTGCACGCAACGCGGAAAACGGCCCTTAAGCGGCCACTTCGCGCTACGAAAACAGGTCATCCTCTGGTAAGATGTCGCATAACCTTCCGTCGTGCGATGCGCTCAGGATGCGCACTTCACATTACTTTCACGTACTGACCTATAAAAAATGGAAGTTACCGAGACCCCCAGTCCGCTGATGCGTCCGCGCAAAAAGACCCAAAGCCTGTCGCAGGAAGTGGTCGGCGCGATTTCCGAAATGATTTCCAACGGCGCGATCAAGCCGGGCGAAAAGCTGCCCACCGAGTCTGAAATCATGCTGACCCAAGGCGTCAGCCGCACCGTGGTGCGCGAGGCGATCTCACGCCTGCAGGCCGCCGGACTGGTCGAAACCCGGCACGGCATCGGCACCTTCGTGCTGGAAGCGCAAAAAGCCGGCAACATCCATATCGACCCGGCTACCATCACCACGATGAAAGACCTGCTGGCGCTGCTGGAACTGCGCATCAGCCTGGAAACCGAAACCGCCGGCCTGGCCGCCGCGCGCCGCACCGATGCGCAACTGCTGGAAATCCGCCAGGCGCTCGACGCCTTCCATGAAAACCTGAAAAAAGGCGTCGACACCGTCGGTCCCGACTTCCGTTTCCATTTCCAGATCGCCAACGCCACCGGCAACCGCTATTTCATTGAAATCCTGAGCCACCTCGGCGCCGGCGTGATTCCGCGCAAGCGCCTCAACACGGCCGAACTGGCGCGCGATCCGCAAGCCAGCTACCTGGACCGCGTGCAGCGCGAGCACGAAGACATCTACGAAGCGATTGCCCGCCGCGATACGGAAGCCGCCCGCGCCGCCATGCGCAATCACCTGACCAACAGCCGCGAACGCCTGCGCCGCGCACAGGAAGCCGCGGAATCAGCCGCCGGCACGCAGGAAAAGGCTGCCGACAAGTAAGCAGGCGGCAAAACAGCAACAAGGCAGGACCGGGCCGGCAGCAAAAACTGCTGGCTTTCTTTTATTCCATGTTGTACGATGACTGATATCTTAAATGAACATGGATTTGCGGAACGCCGAATCCATCACTGCCCATCGGTTTTCTGCAGTCCCGACGGACACTGACACAAGCGCGACGATACTTTTCTCTCATTACTGGCACCTACCGATACCGACATGTACACACCACAAGACCTGAAGCAAATCCTCTCCGCCGGCCTGCTCTCCTTCCCGCTGACCGACTTCGACGAGCAAGGCGACTTCCGTCCGAAGACCTATATCGAGCGCCTGGAATGGCTGGCCCCGTACGGCGCCAGCGCGCTGTTCGCAGCCGGCGGCACGGGTGAGTTCTTCTCGCTGGTGCCGGGTGAATATTCGGACATCATCCGCACCGCCGTCGATACCTGCAAAGGCAAAGTGCCCATCATCGCCGGCGCCGGCGGCGCGACCCGCGCAGCCATCGGCTACGCTCAGGAAGCCGAACGCCTCGGCGCGCACGGCATCCTGCTGATGCCGCATTACCTGACCGAAGCCAGCCAGGAAGGCATCGCCGAACACGTCGAAGCGGTCTGCAAATCGGTCAAGTTCGGCGTCATCATCTACAACCGCGGCGTCTGCAAACTCAACGCCGACATGCTGGAACGCCTGGCCGACCGCTGCCCGAACCTGATCGGTTTCAAGGACGGCGTCGGTGAAATCGAATCCATGGTCACCATCCGCCGCCGCCTCGGCGACCGCTTCACTTACCTCGGCGGCCTGCCGACCGCGGAAGTCTACGCAGCGGCTTACAAGGCGCTGGGCGTGCCGGTCTATTCCTCGGCCGTGTTCAACTTCATCCCCAAGACCGCGATGGACTTCTACCACGCGATCGCCAAGGAAGACCACGCCACCGTCGGCAAGCTGATCGACGAATTTTTCCTGCCTTACCTGGCCATCCGGAACCGCAAGGCCGGTTACGCAGTCAGTATCGTCAAGGCCGGCGCGCGCGTCGTCGGACACGATGCAGGTCCGGTGCGCACCCCGCTGACCGCCTGCACGGAAGCGGAACACGAAGAACTGGCCGCGCTGATCAAGCGCCTCGGCCCGCAATAAGTGCACAAAATGCACGGCAGTTTTTTTCATCCATAAGAAGTAACCAAGCCAGGACTGACCGCCGGAATTTTCCCGCGGTCAGTTTTGGCTTCCATGCTTCCACTTTCAGGAGATCTCGATGTCCCAATTTGCGAACTACATCAACGGCGAATGGCTGCAAGGCGCCGGCGCCAACAAGAACATCAACCCATCCGATCTGTCCGACGTCATCGGCGAATACGCACAAGCCGACGCCGCGCAAGCCGACATCGCCATCGCCGCCGCCCACGCCGCCTTCCCTGCCTGGAGCACCGGCAACATCCAGGCACGTTCGGATGCGCTCGACAAGATCGGCTCGGAAATCCTGGCGCGCAAGGAAGAACTCGGCCGCCTGCTCTCGCGCGAAGAAGGCAAGACCCTCGCTGAAGGTATCGGCGAAGCCGGCCGCGCCGGCAACATCTTCAAGTTCTTCGCCGCCGAAGTGCTGCGCATCCAAGGCCAGAAACTGGCATCGGTGCGCCCCGGCATGGACATCGAAATCACGCGCGAGCCGGTCGGCGTGGTCGGCATCATCGCCCCGTGGAATTTCCCGATGGCGATCCCCGCGTGGAAGATCGCGCCGGCGCTGGCCTACGGCAACACCGTCGTCTTCAAACCGGCCGAACTGGTGCCGGGCAGCGCCTGGGCGATTGCCGACATCATCAGCCGCTCGGGCATCCCGGCCGGCGTATTCAATCTGGTCATGGGTCGCGGCTCGGTAGTCGGCCAGCGCTTCATCGACGACCGCCGCGTCACTGCCCTGACCTTCACCGGCTCAGTCTCGACCGGCAACCGCGTGGCGCAAGGCTGTATCGCGCGCATGGCGAAGTTCCAGCTTGAAATGGGCGGCAAGAACCCGCTGGTGGTCCTCAACGACGCCGACCTCAACGTCGCCGTCACGGCCGCCGTGCAAGGTGCGTTCTTCTCGACCGGCCAGCGCTGCACCGCGTCGAGCCGCATCATCGTCGAAAAGGATATCTATCCACGCTTCATCGAAGCAGCACGCGCCCAGCTGGCCGGCCTGAAGATCGGCCACGCACTGACGACGGACACCAACATCGGCCCGGTGGTCGATCAGTCGCAACTGGATCAGAACCTGTCGTATATTGACATCGGCAAGCAGGAAGGCGCCAACCTGGTGTTCGGCGGCGAGCGCGTCAAGCGCGACACCGATGGCTTCTACATGACGCCGGCGCTGTTCGCCGACTGCAACAACGACATGCGCATTTCGCGCGAAGAAATCTTCGGACCGGTGGCCTCGGTAATCCCCGCCGACAACTACGAGCACGCGCTGCAACTGGCCAACGACACCGAGTTCGGCCTGTCGTCGGGCATCTGCACCACCTCGCTGAAGCACGCCACCCACTTCAAACGCCACGCCCAGGCCGGCATGGTGATGGTCAACACGGCCACCGCCGGCGTCGACTATCACGTGCCGTTCGGCGGCCGCAAGGCATCGAGCTACGGTCCGCGTGAACAAGGCGCGTACGCTGCCGAGTTCTACACCACGGTGAAGACTTCATACACTGCTGCGTAAAGCGGCAGACAACCTCGCAAACCCTGACCTCAACAGGTATCCACAGCTGCCGGCAACGGCAGTTTCAGCGCCGGCGCATCAGCTCCGGCGCTTTTTTTTGCGTGTCATCAACGAGTGGGGGGCAACCTACTGGACATAAGGTGTTTGAATACCTATTCAGACTGTCAATGGATAGAAAAACATCAGAGATATCCCTATAGAGTCTGCGTGATTTCTACACTACTGTTCCCTTCATTCATTGCCCGCAGCCACTCTTTTTAAGCGTGCTGCACTTTGGATATCCATGCACGCCCCCGCTTGTTTTGCTCCATCACCCCAGCGACAAGTACGTGCTTATTGAACCCCGCCATAGAGGAGCAGCAAATGAAAATCTCCAATCTCAACATAGGAGTCCGTCTTGGTTTTGCGTTTGCACTGGTCGTTGCGCTGCTGATCGGCACCGCCGTCGTCGGCATCCAGCACCTTGACTCCAACAATGAAAAAATGGATCGCATCGTGGGTGAGCGCTATTCGCTGATCGCCATCAGCAACCAGATCAAGAACAACGGCAACAAGGGCAACGCGATCCTCAGCAACCTGTTGCTGACAAGCTCGCCCGAGCGCGCCAAGAAATACATGGACGACTACGCCGCCCTGCGCAAAGCCAATGCCGAGGCTTACACCAAATTTGAAAAAATGCTGCAGAACGAACAGAGTAAAACGCTGTTCAAGCAACAGTTCGAATCGCGTTCGGCGTATGGCGTCACCGTACGCAAATTCTTCGAACTGATTGCGGAGAATAAACAGCAGGAAGCGCGCGACATTTACCAAGGCGACATGGCCCGCACGCAAGCCGCCTACTACGTGCTGGTGGACAAGATGGTCGACTACCAGGCGCAGGAAATGGAAAACGACGTCCTCAATGCGGCCGCACTGGCGCATGACGCCAAGATCCAGATGGCGGTCCTCTCGGCGTGCGCAGTGTTGCTGGCGATCTTCACCGGCGTATTCATCACCCGTACCATCACGCGACCGATCAACCGCGCCGTCGATCTGGCGGAAGCGGTGGCGCAAGGCAATCTGACGCATCATCTCGAAATCGACAGCAAGGATGAAATCGGCCGCTTGCTCGTTGCCCTCAAATTCATGATCGAAAACCTGCACGGCATCGTCACCAAAGTGCGCAAAGGCACCGATACCATCGCCGAAGCTTCCCGCGAGGTCGCCAGCGGCAACATGGACCTGTCCAGCCGCACCGAACAACAGGCCAGCTCGCTGGAAGAAACCGCCTCGGCGATGGAACAACTGACCTCTGCCGTCAAGCAGAATGCCGACAACGCTCGCCAGGCCAATCAACTTGCATCCAACGCGTCCGCCGTCGCGGCCAAAGGCGGCGATGCGGTCGGCCAGGTGGTCGACACCATGACCGCCATCAATACGTCGTCGCGCAAGATCGTCGATATCATCGGCGTGATCGACGGCATCGCCTTCCAGACCAACATTCTTGCCCTCAACGCCGCGGTGGAAGCCGCGCGCGCCGGTGAACACGGCCGCGGCTTCGCCGTGGTGGCCAGCGAAGTACGCAACCTGGCGCAACGCAGCGCCGTCGCCGCGAAGGAAATCAAGACCCTGATCGATCACTCCGTCAACCAGGTCGGCAACGGCAGCAAGATGGTCGAACAAGCCGGCCAAACCATCCAGGATGTCGTTAATAGCATCCGCCACGTCACCGACATCGTTGCAGAAATCAGCTCTTCCAGCCAGGAACAGAGCGCCGGCATCGAACAGATCAATCAGGCCATCACGCAAATGGATCAGGTCACGCAGGAAAACGCCGCACTGGTCGAACAAAGTGCGGCAGCAGCGCAAGCGCTGCAGGACCAGACCGGTCAACTGACCGACATGGTCAGCACCTTCACGCTCCACAGCGACCTGCTGCCGGCCACGGCCACGGCGACGACGCAGGGTGGGGGCGGCGGCTCGCGCCGTTCAGTCGATATCACGGCGAAGCCGTCACGGCTTGGTTCAAACAAAACGCCGGAACTCGCATTCAACGCGTCAACGTAAGGAAACGCGCCGGTCTCTGCGAGCCGGCTCAACAGAACGAAGCAAAACGGGGCGCAGCCACATGAAGCGTTTGCGGCTGCACTTGCAACCGCGGCGCCCCGGCCGTCAAGCTGCTTGCCGGAAGACGCCGCGTGTTGGTCCGCCTCATGCTGAAAACAATGAGGCCGGGTCGCGCCGGTTGGAATGGAGCAGCAACTTTTACAACACTATTTCTCCTCGCCCCGACCATGTCAAACAACTATCCTGAACATCTCGCACTGCCGCGCTTGTCCTTCCTCCCCGACAAAGAACCTGCCACCGCCGATGCCGCCGCACTGTCGTCCTGGTATATCGCACAGTTCATCCAGGCGCACCGCAACCTCGGCCACCGCATGGCTCGTCTCGACCCGCTGGCTTCCCCCGCGTCCGAGGCCGCGCCGATACCGCGGGAACTGACGCCGGAATTCTATGGCCTCGCCCCGGACATGACGCGACCGGCCGGCAGCACGGTTTTTCCGGCTGCTGCGACGGTGCGGCAACTCGACCATCAGCTGAAAGGACTCTACTGCGGCACCTTTGCGTTGGACTGCAGCGGCATACGCGACGAATCTCGGCGAGACTGGTTATGTTCCCGCATGGAAGCCTCTTCGTCGACCGTGCCTTCTGCCGCACAGCGCCAGGCGATATTGCACCGACTGATCACGGCGGAAGTGTGGGAGCGCCACCTCGCCGCCACCGCGCCGCATGCCAAACGTTTTTCAATGGAAGGCTGCGAAAGCCTGTTGCCATTGATGGACATGGTGATCGAGAATGCTGCCCGCCATGGTGTACAGCAAATGTTCCTCGGACTACCCCATCGCGGCAGGCTGAACATGCTGGTCAACCTGATGGATCTGCCGGTGCAGCATATCCTCGCCTGCCTCAACCATGATTCCCATGAGGCCATCAGCCAGAACGACCTGCCCTTCCATCTCGGCGGCAGCGCCTTGAAACAAACCGGCAAGGGCGATGTCGCCGTGTTCCTGGCGCACAATCCATCGCATCTGCAAAGTGTCTATCCGGTCGTCAGCGGCATGGCGCGCGCGTTCCAAGACGACAATCCGGAAGCCGGATGCGTGCCGGTCATGGTGCATGGCGACGCCGCGTTCGCGGGTCAGGGCATCGTCATGGAAACCCTGAATCTGACCCGCGCCAAGGGCTATACGCTGGGCGGCACCATTCATATCATCGTCAACAACCAGATCGCCTTCACCACGTCCAACGCCATGGACGTGACCGGCAATCTCTACTGCACCGATATCGGTCGCCTGGTTGACGCACCGGTGATCCGCATCAACGCCGACCATCCCGACAACCTTGTCCGTGCCGCCGCAATCGCTTTCGAATACCGTATGAAATACGGCGCGGACGTCATCATCGATCTGATCGGCTATCGCCGCCTCGGACATTCCGAACATGACATCCCGGGCCTCACCCATCCGCGTCTGCAGGCAGCGATCGCACGCCATCCGACGGTCACCGAGCTCTACCATGCACGCCTGGCGAACGAAGCCGCGAGGACGACTGCAACGCGCTCTCTCGACAGTTTGCGCACCGACATATTGCGGATGGTGCTGACGCATTCGCCGCGCGGCAAGCCATCCATACAGATGCTGCCGGCAATTGACGACAACGCCTCCGGTCTATTTTCCCAAGCGCCGTCGCTCGAGCGCTTGCAAGCGTTGGCAGCAATCATCACCACGCCGCCGGAAGACTTCAAGGTACACGACGTCATCCGGAAACTGATCCAGAAATGGCAAGCAGGCGCTGCCGACGCACGCAATCCGGTCGACTGGTGTTTCGCCGAGAATCTTGCCTGCGCATCGTTGCTCGGCGACGGCGTCGACATCCGCCTGTCCGGCCTCGACGTCGGCCATGGCACATTCATGCATCGCCACGCAAGGTGGTTCGCGCAGGATGACATCGACAAGCATGCCGGCGGGGTATTCATCCCGCTCGATCATGTCGGCGCCGGCCAGGGCCGTTTCGATATCTTCAATTCGCCGCTGACTGAAGAAGCCGTTCTCGGATTCGAATATGGCTACAGCGTTCAGGCACAACGCCGGCTGACGATCTGGGAGGCGCAGTTCGGCGACTTCGTCAATGGCGCCCAGGTGATCGTCGACCAATACATCGCGCCCGGCGAACACAAATGGGGATATCGCTCCGGCCTGACCATGCTGCTGCCGCACGGCCAGGAAGGCGCCGGCCCGGAACATTCGACCGCTTACCTGGGACGCTTCCTCCAACTCTGTGCAGATCGCAACATGCGGATCGCGTTTCCATCCACCTCGGCGCAATGGTTCCATCTGCTGCGCCAACAAGCCGTGGGCGACGATCCCAAGCCCCTCGTCGTGATGTCGCCCAAGTCCCAGCTCTATGGCAACCCGCGTTCGCATTCAGCGCTGCAGGAACTGACCGAAGGCGGATTCAAACCGCTGTTGGCCGACCGGGACGTCGCCGATCCGACCGCAGTAAAACGCGTCGTTCTGTGCAGCGGCAAGTTCTTTTACGACATCGAAGCGGCCCGCAATGAAACACACGACATCTGCACGGCCGTCATCCGCATCGAACAGTTGTATCCGTTCCCGCAGGAGGCGCTGGCCGAGGCGCTGGCAGCTTTCTCCAATTTGTCTGAAGTGGTCTGGGCACAAGAAGAAGACAAGAATCAGGGTGCGTGGCGCTTTGTGCGCGATGCCCTTGAAGAAAGCCTGCCGACGCAAATCGCCTTGCGCAACGTGTGTCGCATCGCTACGGCTGCAGGCGCGCACTCGTCATTGAGACGCCATCAGCAAGAACAGCGTCGGCTGGTGGCCGAAGTGCTGGGAGGGAAGTAAAGAGTCGTAGAAGAAGCCGCCGCGACGGCTGGCCACGGGGCAATCGAGCCGTCGCTGCGGCAGACAGCATGCAGGTCAGAACTGTTCCCAGTCGTCGTCCGACGTTGGCGCAAGCCTGGGCGCAGCCTTGGTTGTCGCGGGCTTGGCCAGAGCCGGCCGGGCGCCGGCAGAAAGCGCAGGAGCCGGCGCCGCCACCGCGCCCGCTGCTGGATCTTTCTTCACGGCCGTCACTGTTGCTGTCGCCCGCTGCGTCGACACTGCGGGGGCACGCATCGACCCGGCCGCCACCGCGTGCGCATCGATCCGGAAAATGCCGACCGCTTCGGCCAGCGTCACCGCCTGCGTCTGCAGCGACTGCGCCGCAGCGGCCGCCTCTTCCACCAGCGCGGCGTTCTGCTGCGTCACTTCATCCATCTGTGCAATCGCTTTGTTGACCTGGGCGATGCCGTCGCTCTGCTCGCGGCTGGCCGAGCTGATCTCGCCAACGATGTCGGTCACGCGGCGCACGCTGTCGACCACTTCGCCCATGGTCATGCCGGCGTGCTCGACCAGGCGGCTGCCCGAGTCAACCTTGCTCACCGAGTCGGTGATCAGTTCCTTGATCTCTTTCGCCGCTGCGGCCGAACGCTGCGCCAGGCTGCGCACTTCCGAGGCAACCACCGCAAATCCGCGGCCTTGTTCACCGGCGCGGGCGGCCTCGACTGCTGCGTTCAACGCCAGAATATTGGTCTGGAAAGCAATGCCGTCGATCACGCTGATGATGTCGACGATTTTTTTGGACGATTCATTGATGGCGTTCATGGTATCGACCACCTGCGCCACCACCTCGCCGCCCTTGACCGCCGTCTCGGACGCCGAATGCGCCAGCTGGTTGGCCTGCTGGGCATTCTCGGCGTTCTGTTTGACGGTGCCGGTCAGTTGCTCCATCGAGGCCGCGGTTTCTTCGAGCGAACTGGCCTGGGTCTCGGTGCGCGACGACAGATCGAGATTGCCGGAGGCGATCTCCTGCGCGCCGGTATTGATGATGTCGGTGCTGGTGCGTACGCGCGAGACGGTGTCGACCAATCCCAGCTGCATGCTGCGCATCGAGGCAAACAGGCGACCGATTTCATTATTCCCCGGCTCGGATATCTTCATCGTCAGATCGCCGTTGGCGACCTGATCGAGCAAGGTCACGGCGCGATTGAGCGGCGTCAGCACGATGCTGCGCAGCAGGAAATGCACCGCCAGCACCAGCGCCAGCGCGGCGACCAGGCCGATCGCCACCAGCCACACCACCATCTGGTATTCGCGGCTGCGCTGATCAACGATGCCCTCGGAAATATCTTTGGTCAGCTTCTGGAATTTCTCCAGTTGCGTGGAAAAATTCGCCCCGCGCGCCGTGATGTCGCGACCGTTTATTTCGGCGTAAGCGGCGGTGTCGTTGGCGCGCAAGGCCTCCGCGGCCTTGTTGAGCACCTCGGACAACTGCTTGCCGGCGCTGACCAGGTCGGCCTTGAGTTTGTCGTCCTGACCCTTGAACGGCGGCGTCTTGGCGAAGTCGTCAATCAGCTTGAGCGTGCGGTCGTAACTGGCCTGCGCACTCTTCAGGGCGGAATTCTTGACCTCCTGGTCATTCTGTTCCTTCAACGCACTATAGGCGCGCGTCAGGGCGGCGCGGGTGCGCGTGGTGTCCTTGTAGGCATCGTTGATGGTCAATGCGCGCAAGGCCACATCGTGCACCATCACGGTGGATTCATTGGCGCGGCCGAGCGCGAACACGCCCACTGCGGCGCCGAACACGATCATGGCGGCAAACAGCGCCAGCGCGCTCATCAGGCTGAAACGAACGGTGATGTTCCGCATTCTTCACTCCCATTTGGTATTTTAATTTTCGATGCACGCGGACGTGCCTGCGCAATGTTAGGGCAAGCTTAAATTCCCCACTGCCCTTTTTGCGTTATTTTTGAGCAACATCAAATGTGGCATTGCCAAATCGACAAGTCGGGAGCTCCAATGCAAAATCCCCCGCACGGCGTCGCCTGCGGGGGATTCGGTCGAGCCGGACCGCATCGCTTCAAGGAAATGCGACGATCTCCACCCAATTCGGATTCTTGCCCAATTCATAGTGCTGCAACGGCGTCAGTGCGCCGGTTTTCCGGTTGATGGCATAACTGGTCAGACCGTTGGATTTTTGTCCGGCCGCAAGCAGGTACCTGCCTTGCGGATCAATGTTGAACCCGCGCGGCTGGGTCTCGGTGGCAACGTTGCCGATCGTGGTTAATGCGCCGGTCCGGGCATTGACCCGATAGGCAGTCAACGTGCTGGACGTGCGTTCCGATGCATAGAGGAAGCGCCCATCCGGCGTCAGATGGATATCTGCAGCAGCCGGCGCATCCCCCTTGAACCCCGGCGGCACGGCTGAGACGGTGCTCTTGAGAGTCAGCGTGCCTTGCGCGGCGTCATAGGCATACGTGTTGACCGTGCCATCCAGCTCGTTGGTGGAAAACACATAGCGCAGATTCGGATGGAACACAAAGTGACGCGGACCGGCGCCAGCCTTGGTGGCGACCGATGGCGGCGTGTTCGGCGCGACCTTGCCGGTCGCCGCGTCGAACTTGAATTGCAGGATCACGTCGCTGCCCAGATTGGACGCGAACAGAAAACGGTTGCCCGGATCGGTGCAGACCGCGTGGGCGTTCTTGCCGGTGTTGATGACATCCATGCCCTCTTGCTGCACCAGACCGGTTGCCGAAATCGGATTGATGGAAATCTTATTGCCGGTGTAAGACGCCGCCAACAGGAAGCGGCCGCTCTTGTCCGTCGCGAGATTGGCCATGTTGTCGGCCAGCGGAACCGTCGCCAGCGCTTTCAGCTTGCCGCTTTGCTGATCGACGGCGAAGGTCGTCACCGAATATGGCTGCGAACGCAGCGAGGCGTACAGGCGGCGATGATCGGGGCTGAACGCCAGCGGCATGACCGTGCCGCCGGTCGGCACTTGCTCGATCAGCTTCAGGCTGCCGTCCCGGTTCAGTTGCAAGACCGAGATATCCTTGCTGTCGGCATTGGACACATACACCATTGTTGCCGCGTTGGCGCCGATACCTGCCGTGCAGCCCAGCGCGAATGCGCCGGCCATCAGCGCATGCTTTCGCAATTCCATGCTTCCTCCCGTTGATGAAAAATGCTCCCGCTATCGATGACGCGGGAGCTTGTCGTTTTGTGTTGTTAATCTGAGGACAGCGGAATCAATCAGGTGATCGGCGCCGGGTTGAACAGCGTCAGCGCATTGTGCAGCTTCCACTTCTCTGCCCAGGTCTGCTTGCGGCCGCTGGCGACATCCAGCATCAGCTGGAACAGTTCCCAGCCGACGTCGGCAATCGTGGCTTCGCCGCTGGCGATGCGTCCGGCGTTGACGTCCATCAGGTCGTGCCAGCGCCGCGCCAGGTCGTCGCGGGTGGCGACCTTGATCACCGGCACCGCCGCCAGTCCGTACGGCGTGCCGCGGCCGGTGGTGAAGATGTGCAGGTTCATGCCGGCCGCCAGCTGCAGGGTGCCGCAAACGAAATCGCTGGCCGGCGTGGCGGCGTAGATCAAGCCCTTTTGCTTCAACTTGTCGCCGGGAGCGAGCACGCCGGAAATCGGCGCACTGCCCGACTTGACGATCGAGCCCATGGCCTTTTCGACGATGTTGGCGAGGCCGCCCTTCTTGTTGCCGGGCGTGGTGTTGGCGCTGCGATCGACACCGCCTTTTTGCAGGTAATTGTCGTACCAGTCCATCTCGCGGATCATGGCCTGCGCGACCTCTTCATTGATGGCGCGCGAAGTCAGCTGATCGATGCCGTCGCGCACTTCGGTGACTTCTGAAAACATCACGGCGGCGCCCGCGCGCACCAGCAGATCGGTGGCGAAGCCGACCGCCGGATTGGCCGTCACGCCCGAGAACGCATCGCTGCCGCCGCACTGCACGCCGACCACCAGATCGGAGGCCGGGCAAGTCACGCGGCGTCGCTTGTCGAGTTCCTGCAGGCGCGCTTCGGCCATTTTCAAAATGGAATCGATCATGGAGTTGAAGCCGACGTGTTCCGCATCCTGCAGGCAGACCACGTAGGCTTCGCCTTCCTTGTGGATAGGGATGACGCTTTCCGGCAGCAGACGATTTGGTTGCAGCTTTTCGCAACCGAGGCTGACCACCATGGCCTGGCCGCCGAAGTTCGGGTTGAGGCTGATGTTGCGCAGCGTGCGGATCGGGATGTCGGCATTGGGCGCATCGATGGCGACGCCGCAGCCGTAAGTATGTTCCAGCGCCACCACGTCTTCGACATTGGGATACTTGGGCAGCAGCTCGTCGCGAATGCGCTTGACCGCATGCTCGACCACGCCGGCCACGCATTGCACGGTGGTGGTGATCGCCAGCAGGTTGCGCGTGCCGACCGACCCGTCGGCGTTGCGATAGCCTTCGAAGGTATAGCCTTCCAACGGCACCGAGGCCAGCTCTGGCGCCTTGCGGGTGGCGATCGGCAGGTTGTCGAGCTCGCGCGCCGGCGGCAGCGTCACCACCGATTCTTCGATCCAGCTGCCTTTGGCGATATCGCGCGCGGCATAGCCGATGGCGACGTCGTAACGGATGATCGCCTCGCCTTGGGCAATATCGCGCAAGGCGATCTTGTGGCCTTGCGGCACCTGACTGATCAGCGTCAGGCCATCCGGGAAAACGGTCCCGGCCGGCAGGCCGCGATCATTGACGACGATGGCGACGTTGTCGTTCTCGTGCATCAGGATGTAACGTGGAATGTTGGCGTTGCTGGCTTGAGAGTTTGTTTCGGCGCTCATGGCGATTCCATTGACAACATGCTGCTGGTTGAACTAAACGACATTGCGACTTTGCCGGGACGCACAGGCCCCGGCAAGCTCACACTTTCTTACGGCGTCAAAGCGGCTTCAATTCGACGCGCTTGATTTCCTTGACGATCACCAGGTAGCTGATCACCGTCACCAGCGCATTGGCGCCGACGAAGATCAGGGCGCCGCTGAACGAGCCGGTTTCCTTCAGGATATAGCCGATCACGATCGGCGTGGTGATGCCGGCGATATTGCCGAAGGTGTTGAACAGGCCGCCCGACAAGCCGACGATTTCCTTCGGCGCGGTATCGGCGACCACGGCCCAGCCGAGCGCCCCGACACCCTTGCCGAAGAAGGCCACAGCCATGATGCCCACCACCATCCACTGCGCATCGACGTAGTTGCACAGGATCATCGTGGTCGACAACAGCATGCCGCCGACGATAGGAATCTTGCGCGACATGGTGACGCTGTTGCCGCGCTTGATCAGGCGGTCCGAAATCAGGCCGCCGACGACGCCGCCGATGAAGCCGCATACCGCCGGGATCGACGCCACGAAACCCGCCTTCAGGATCGACATGCCGCGTTCCTGCACCAGGTACACCGGGAACCAGGTCAGGAAGAAATACGTGATCGTGTTGATGCAGTACTGGCCGATGTACACGCCCAACAGCATGCGGTTGCTCAGCAATTGCTTGATGTAGCCCCACTTGGCCTTGCCCGCGTCAGCGCCTGCGGCCGATGTCGGCTTGGCCTGGTCCATGTCGACCAGCCCGCCGCCCTGCTCGATGTGCTGCAGCTCGGCCTGGTTGATCATCGGATGATCTTTCGGGCTGTGGATGACGCGGATCCAGATGAAGGTCAGCAGGATGCCGAATGCGCCCATCACGGTGAACACATGATGCCAACCGTAGACGTGGGTGATCCAGCCCATCAGCGGCGTGAACAGCACGGCCGCGAAATACTGCGCAGAGTTGAAAATCGCCGACGCCGTGCCGCGCTCAGCCGTCGGGAACCACGATGCCACGATGCGGCCGTTGGCCGGAAACGACGGCGCTTCCGCCAGGCCGACCATGAAGCGCAGCAGGAACAGCAACACTACCGCGGCGGCAGTACCGAACCAGGTCACACCGCCCTGCAGCAGCGTGAAGAACGACCACAGGAAAATGCTCAGTGCATAGATTTTCTTGGAGCCAAAACGATCCAGCAACCACCCGCCCGGCAATTGCGCCAGCACATAAGCCCAACTGAATGCGGAAAAAATGTAGCCCATCATCACCGGATCCAGACCGAGTTCGGCCTTCATCGAGGTACCGGCGATCGACAGCGTGGCGCGGTCGGCGTAGTTGACCGTCGTCACGATGAACAGCATGAACAGAATCAGATAGCGGACGTGGGTCGGCTTGATATTTTCTTTGGCGCTTGCGCTGATGGCGGCGCCCACTTGATTGACACTCACTGATTGTCTCCTGACCGGAACTGCGCCCAGGCCCGAAGGAAAACGGCAAATGATGAACCGGAATGCGGCAAAAGCGCGATCTCCTGCTCATGTTTGACATTGCCCGACGAAGCGGCAGCGGCAGTAGTTATTATTGAAAAGCTGCGGGATGGCTTTTGTTATCAGTCATCATACAACATAGATCGCAGTATAAACACGCGCTTTTGGTTTGGCAATCGAATTATTACCATGTCTTTAGAACTCCCTGTAATCCGCCACAGTACTGAACTTTAGCGTTTACTCAACGAGGCGGCGGCGCTAAAACCCGGCAGATCGCCAGTGTTTCTCCGATCCGGCTTTCTCCGCCCTCATCGCCCTTCTTAAGCGATAAATCAGGATAGTTGTATGACCATTTCCCAAGAGACAAACCGTTCGCCCACAAAAAAAGCCACCCTCGCAAAAGAATGGCTTCTGTCGCCGGGAAGAAATCCGGCTCGCAATCCGCGGCGTCTTATTTCGGCAGCAGCTGACCGCGGATTTCGCCGCCCGGATGGGCTGCGGTGTGGACGTTGACGTAGAGTCCGCCGGCCAGGTAGGCGGCATATTGCTCGTCAGTGAATTTGGCGCCCGCCGGAACGGTCCAGCCGTTGTCGCCGTCCTTGGTCAGGCCGACCAGCACCGGGCCGTTGGCGCCGGCAGCGCCGGTATGGATGTGGGCCATCTTGCCTTCGATGCCGGTGGTGGTGATCTTGCCGCTGACGCTCTTGTCGGCGGCGACGCTGATGCTGCCGGTGCCGCTGGCGGTGGAGTTGTTGGCGGGGACTTCGCTGGCGCCCTTGAGGTCGACGCTGACGGTTTGTGCATTGGCGGCGCTGCTGAACGACAGAGCGGCGAACAAGACTGCGGACAGGGCGACGGCGATACGGCTGGCTGAGGCGTTGATCATGCTTCGTTCTCCTTGATGTTGTGGACTTTATGAGGAAACAGCTCGCGCAGTGTAGAACACAAACGCGCGCTTTGCAGCGCTGTCGCCGGTTTCAAGCCTTCTGCAATGCCGCCTTCACCCGCTCCGGCGTGAACGGCACCGTGCGCAAGCGGATGCCGGCGGCGTCCCACACTGCATTGGCCAGCGCCGCCGTCACCGGCGAGGCCGCCGCTTCCCCGCCGCCCAATGGCGGCATGGCCGGACGGTCGATCAGTTCGATGCGCACCTCCGGCACCGCCGGGAACGCCAGGATGGGATAGCTGGCCCAGTCGACGTTCTGCACCCGGCGCGTGTCGAAGCGAATCTCTTCATACAGGCTGCGCGAAATGGTTTGCAGGATGCTGCCCTCGATCTGCGCACGCAGCCCGTCCGGATTGATGATCAGTCCGCAATCATGGGCACAGGCCACGCGCAGCACGCGGATCTCGCCGCTGGCGCGGTCGACCTCGACTTCCATCGCCATGGCGACATAGGTCTCGTTGTGTTTGTAATGCGAATAGGCGATACCACGCCCGCGCTTGTTGGCCTTGTTGGCGGCGCCTGCGCCGGCGGCACGCATTTGCCAGCCGAACAGCGCCGCCGTGCGTTTCAACACGTCGGCGCCGCGCGCATCCTTGAGCGATTGCAGACGGAACGCCAGCGGATCCATGCCCGCCTGCGCCGCCAGTTCGTCGGTGAAGCATTCCACCGCATAGATGTTGGCGATCTTGCCGGGCGCGCGGATGTTGGCCGGACGCAGCGGTGCACTATCGTGCCAATGCACGCCGACCGCAACGTTGGCGACCTCGTAAGGCGGATCGCCATTCTGCGAAATCAGGCCGGTCGAAATCCCCTTCGGCTGCGGCATGCCCGCCGTCTGCGGCGCCAGCAAAGGCACCGTCGGCAGGCTGGCGGTGGCGCGCGGCAGCCACATCTCGGTGCGCCATGCGGCGATCGACTTGTCGGGGTTCAAGGCGCCTTCCAGGGTCAGCGCCTGCGGCGGTCCCTTCGGATCGAAGCCGTGTTCGTCCTGGCGCGACCACTGAACGCGCACCGGCTTGCCCAGCGCCTTCGACATCAGCGCCGCATCGGCGGCGGCATCGTCATGACCGTTCATGCCATAGCAGCCTGCGCCGTCGACGTAGACCAGGCGCACCGCTTCATTGGGCATGCCCAGCATCTGCGCATACGCCGGACGATAGCGATGCGTGCCTTGCGAGGCGGTGTAAATGATCGCCTGCTTCGCGCCCACGTCAGCCACCGCGCATGACGGGCCGATCGAACCATGGGTCTGTATCGGCCAGTAATAACTCGCACTGATTTTGCCGGAAGCACCCGCCAGGGCGGCGACCGCGTCGCCCTTCTTGACCAGCGTTTCTTCGGCGTCAAACGGACCGCTGCGCAGCCATTGCTCGACCTTGCCGTGGCCCATCAGCTTGTCGCTGTCGCTCCAGACTACCTTCAGCGCAGCAGCCGCCTGGATCGCATCCCATTCGTCGGGCGCGGCGACGGCAAGGAAGTCGCCCAGCCGCACCACCTTCACACCGGGAAATTTCTTGATTGACGATTGATCGACAGAGACGATGTTCGCGCCCTCGGCGGCTGGACGAATCACGCGGCCATGCAGCATGCCGGGCAACTTCACGTCATGCACATAGGTATGCGTGCCGGTCACCTTGGCCGGTACGTCAGGGCGCAGCAGCGGTTTGCCGACCACGCGATAACTTTGCGGATTGTTCAGCGGCGCCTTGGTGTCGACCTTGAGATCGAAACGCTTGCCGCCAATCAGCTCGGCAAAACTCAATCCGGCGCCACCGGATTTCGGCCGCACCACGCCGTCTTGCACCATCAGCTCGGACGCCGGTTTCTGCAAGCGTGCGGAAGCCATCGCGATCAGCGCCTCGCGCGCGGTTGCCGCCGCCTGGCGGATCTGCACGCCGCCGCGCATGACGCCGCTGCTGCCGGCGGTCGGCCCCTGGTCGGGCGTGAGCGCGGTGTCGCCCTCGATCATGTCAATCTTGTCGACGCCGATGCCGAGTTCTTCCGCCGCCATTTGCCGGATCGCAATGCGCAGTCCCTGGCCGAGATCGACCTTCCCCGAAAACAAGGTCACCGTGCCGTCCTGGTGGATCGCGATGTAGCCGTCCACCGCGCCGGCGTCGAGCGTCTTGTCGAGCAACGCATGGGCCTGCGCGTTGCCGGCCTTGTCGCGCAAGACCTGCTCTGTGGCCAGCACCGATGCGGGAACAACCAGCGTCACCACCAACGCGCCGCCGGCCTTGAGCAGTTGGCGACGGCTCATTTGCACGTCGAAAGGAGTGAAAGGCGCGTTCATGCCGGCGTCCTCCCCGAGGCGCGCATCACCGCGCGCAGGATGCGCACGTGGGTGCCGCAGCGGCACAGGTTGGCCGACAGCGCATCCTTGATTTCGGCCTCGCTTGGTTTCGGATTCGATGCCAGCAAAGCAGCGCTGGTCATCACCATGCCGTTGGCGCAATAGCCGCACTGCGCCGCCTGCTCGGCGATGAAGGCCGCCTGCACCGGATGCGGCTTGTCGGGCGTGCCAAGGCCTTCGATGGTGGTGATGGATTTGCCTGCCACCGCCGACAGCGGCGTGACGCAACTGCGCAGCGGCGTCTGGTCGAGCAGCACGGTACAGGCGCCGCATTGCCCCAGCCCGCAACCAAACTTGGGCCCCGTCAGACCGATGTTGTTGCGCAGCGCGTAAAGCAGGGGTTGGTCGGGATCGCGGACATCAACGGAACGGGCAGTGCCGTTGACGGTGAAATTGATGGTAGGCATGACGCTCTCCGGGTCATTGAAGCTGGCTATTAAAAATCAGGGATTTCCAAATCACTTGCAGTACCGAGGCATGGTGCGCGATGGATTCTAGCATGGCGACATCCGCAGCAGAATGGGCTTTACAGGCGATTTGTCAGCATGTTGAAAGGCTGATTGGCACACAGACAACAGAACCTGAAAACTTGCTGCGGCAAAGTGCAAATTCCGCGCGCAAGCAGCCCGATTCACAGATAATCGTCCGACTCTTCCCTCATCAGAACAATAACGGAACCACCCTCATGCGCCACCTCCTGCGTCAATTTCTGTGAATCGGGCTGCTT
>Ga0207695_10002407_pt1 | contig 27694 bp, 26 predicted proteins | sample KBSC54metaG_FD_184354 | JGI IMG/M metagenome (GOLD analysis project Ga0207695, IMG submission 184354) | Corn rhizosphere microbial communities from Kellogg Biological Station, Michigan, USA - KBS C5-4 metaG (SPAdes) (version 2) | ecosystem: Host-associated > Plants > Roots > Rhizosphere > Soil...
CAGTGCCCGTCGGGCTCGGTACAACCGAGGCGATCGCAAGCCCCGATGAGCCAAACAACCCGACCAAGCAGGACACCAGACACGCGCAAAACACTCTTAGAGCGGCCATGCTCCCCCGATTCCGGTTCACAGATCTCCCAGGCGGATCGCAGCGATCGGCCGGGCTGGCGGCATTAGTACCAGCCACGATCGGCGACCGCCATGCCAATGTGGCCATCACGCGCCAGCAACAATGGCCATACTGGCCAATCGCGTCCACATGCGGAACCCATGGGACCCAGAAGCCCCAAGCCGTTCCGTCAGCCGCCGAGCTCCTCCAGCCGCAGAGCCACTTCCAGCTCCGCCTGACGTATGCGCAATCTTTGACCGAGCTTCTCCTCGATTGTGCGGAGACGATTTTCGACCGTGTGCCGAGTGACGCCGAGCGCGCTTGCGGCCGACGAGGCATTGCGTTCGGCTGCGAGGTAGGCCCTTAGCGTGTCGCGCAGCACCGCCCCGCCGTTTTGGCGGTCGCCGAGCGGGGACAGATAGATGTTCACGATCGAGGCTGAGAGCGCCTCGTCGTGCAACACCGCGGCGAGCAGCGCGACATCGGCGTAGCGGGTCAAGCGACGGCGATCGTGTAGCGCCACGCGCAACGCAGCCTGGGCTTGACGATGGGTCAACCGCCATCCCTCGACGCCAACCCCCGCCTCACCGACCGCGATCGCCACGTCGCCGGCTTCCGCCGCCTCCAGTGTACGCTCCACCTCGCCTGCATCCAAGCCTCGGCGACCAAACCAACCCCAGGCCGTATGTTCACCCCGACCGACGCACAGCAGCGCGCAACCCAGCTCGCGCGCGACACTGCTCAAAGCCTCTGCCGCCCCGACCCCGGTCGCAATGACCCCCAGATGCCGACCCGCAAGGTCATAGCCGAGTTCAGTCGACTCGCCGCGGCCGCCGGCAAGCAGTCGCTGTACCATCTCTGCGCGCCGGCGCCCGGGGGAGCGCCCTGAGCGCTCCAGCTCGCCTGTGTACTCGTCGGTGATCGCTGTCATCAGGCGATCGAGCACGGCCGCTTGAGCGCTCAGAGCCTCGCGCAGCATCGTCCCCTGCCCGACGAAATCGTCGCTGTCGGCCTCCTGCATGAGGAAGTCGCCTAGCAGCGTACTGCCGAGCACGTAGCGACGAAGCACCGTGTCCACGCTGACACCGGCGCGAGCTGCCCGATGCGCCTGAGCGACCACCTCGGGAGGGGTCGCGTGACCGCCCTCTTCACCGAGCTCAATACCGTTCAAGCCGTGCTCCACGGCAGCGCTGACAGCCGTGCGCAAGCCGGCGACGTACTCGGAGTCCTCACCGCCGGCGATGCTTAAGTCCCCATCGCGTATGCGCGCGAAGATGACCTCCTCCAGCTCGATGCGCCGCGCGCGCACACGAGCGACGAGCTCGACCCGCGCATCCGTACGCGTTACCAAACCGACGCTCACATCCAACCCCCACGCGACCAACAGCCCCAAATGGCTGACGGCGCTCCTCGATAAACGTGGAGGGGATTTTAGACTGACATGTCGTCGAATGTCAATACCGAGTCGATCGCACCGGCGACGATCGGGCTTGATCGCTGGCAGACAAAGCGATCGTACCCACGCCTTGGGTCCGGATCGGCGAACTTCCACGTTGTCGAACGACTAGCGATAAACGGTAACGGTGCTACGATGCTCGGTCACTGCTGAGAACAACCGCCATGCGCTCAGCTCAGCAGACAGGTCGCACCCGCCGGTCCCCGAACCCGAGGACCGGCTGCCCCGGAGAGATCAGCGAGCGGAAACCCACCATGTGGACATGCACGCAGACATAAACACACGAGGCGTCGCACGCAAGCGCACTCAGCGCGAACGACTGATCGCCGGAATGGTGAGCGCCGCTGCGCGGCACGGATACGCCGACGCCAACGTCTCGCAGGTGATCGCCCAGGCCGGGGTCTCGCGGCCAACCTTCTACGAGTATTTTGACGACAAGCAGCATTGCTTCCTGGCCGCCCACCAAGAGCTGGGCGAGTTGTTGATGGCCGATATCCGTACCGCGGTCTCCGCCGAGGCCCCGCAACGCGCTGTACAGGTGGCGGTACGCAAGCTGGTGGAGCTCGCCGAGACCCACCCGCACAGGGCTGCGCTGCTCGTCAATGAGGCGATGGCGGGGGGGTCAAGCGCGCTCGACGCGCACGACCGGTTGATCGACGAGATCGCCACGGTGATCGAACAGGCGCGCGAGCGAGCCCCCGCAACCGCGCTGAGCCCAGATCTGCCGGTCCACATCGCGCTCGGCGCAGGGCGTTGGCTGCTGGCGCCCGCACTGCGCGGCGCGCGACACGATTTGACCGAGATCGGCGAGCAGATCGTCCGCTGGCTCGAGCGCTACATGCGTCCGATCTCTGAGCACAGTTGGCGCACGCTGGAGCCAGGCCCCGAGCTTGCGCCCTCGCCGCATGTGGCGCCGCCATGGCTCGCGCCGCCGATGCCGCTGCCGCGTGGCCGGCCGAAGTTGGCGCGTGGCGAGATCGCCCGCAACCAACGCGAGCGGATCCTCTACGCGACGGCAGAGACAGTCGTGCGCAAGGAGTACAACCAGATGACTGTCGCCGACATAGCCGCCGCCGCGGGCGTGGACAAACGCATCTTCTACAAGCACTTCCGAGACAAGCAGCAGGCGTTCCTCGCCGTCCACGAGCTCGGCATGCAGGAGATGATGGCGGTCTCCGCAACCGCGTTCTTCAGCGTGAGCGAATGGCCTGAGCGAGTGTGGGTTGCGACCCGCGCGAGCACGCAGTTCGAGGCTACCCACCGCGTCATCACCGAGCTGGGCCACATTCAGTCACACGCGGTCGGAGCAGCCGCAATCCAGCGGATCGATGATGCTCGCACCGCCTTCTCGCTGTTTCTGCAGGAAGGGCGACAGTACGCCGAGGACCCTCCGTCGCCAACTGAGATGGAGGCGATCGGCGGCGCTGTCTTCGAGATCGCCTATGGCCAGGCGCGCCAGGGCCGGTGCCAACAGATCGCGCGCCTTGCCGGACACGCGGTATATCTGATCCTCGCTCCGTTCCTGGGCCCCACGCCGGCGACCGAGTTCGTCGAGGCGAAGCTGCGCGAGGCTGCGGCGGCTTGAAACTGTTGCGCGCCCCCCCGAAGGGCCTCAGCGTTGTCCGGCCCCGCGCATCCACAGCCACGTGTACCAGGCGACGGCCATCACGACGGCGGCGAGCGGAAGCACGAGCGTGAGCACAGCGCCGGTGGAGAAGGAGGCAAGGATCGCGGTCGCTGTCGAGAACATGGGTCTCCTTCCTAGTGGTTGCCTGCCAGGGCGTGACGCCCGGCCCGCGCCGGGGCTAGCCAGCGATTCACGTAGAAGAACAGCGCCAGCACAAGCGTGATCGAGCCCGGGACCCACATCACTCCGGCGGCGATCTGCTGATCTGTCAGTGCCGAGATCCCGCCGGGGCGCGCGAGCTCGTGTGCGTACGGCGCGTACAACGGGTGTGGGGCGAGCGCAATCACGACCGCCAGCACCCACATGACGAGCATCGCGCCGACGACGTATCCCATCCGCCAGAGGTCGTCCAGCGGAGCGTGCAGCGGCGGCGAATCGATCACCTGCTTCCAGAACATCAGCGCCGTCGCGAAGAACAGCGTGTGCTCGAGCGCGTGCAAAGCTTCCGATTCCAGCGTGGCGTCGAACAGGACGGGGATGTGCCAGACCAGCATGACGCCGCAGAACGCGAGGAAGCTCGGCAGCGGCGCCCCGAGGAAAGCCCCGAGGCGCCGCAACCGGGTGAGGTGCCCGCGCGCAAGCGAGCGGCCCAACGACTGGCGCGCCCGGAGGGGTAGCACGCGCCATAGGCGCACCCAAGGGCGCGCGAGCACGATCAGCGGCGGGGCGAGCACGAGCAGGAGCACATGCTGGGTCATATGCGCCCAGAACAGTTGCTCGCTGTAAGCGTCCAGCGGCGAGGCCAGTGCCATCAGCACGACCGCGATCCCCGCGTAGAAGTAGAGGTGGCGCCGGCGGCGCTCGGCGCGAGTGCGCAGCGGAGCCGTCGTGCGGCGGTTGCTCCACCAGTAGAGCAGAGCGAAGAGGAGGGCAAGCGCGACAGGGGGATCCAGCGACCAGCTCCCCGGGCCAACCGCCCGCTCCGCGACGGCCGCTACGTGCGTAAGCGCAAGCGCTACAGCAAGTACAAGGTGATCCATGTGATCACGCCGATCGCGGCCAGGAAGGACCAGTAGAAGACGGCCGCGTCGAGCCCGGGCGCGATCAGCTTGTCGGCCTCGGCGATGTCGCCGCGACGCTCGGCGGCGGGGGCGCGGCGGGCACGCAGCTCGGATGCGACCTGAGTCTCCAACCAGTACATGGTTGCCAGCACGGCGATGGCGTACAACCCCGTCCAGGCGCAGAAGACCGATGCGTAGCTGCCGTCGGTCGGGCCGAAGTGCTGGGAGGTGTACTCCAGACACTGCAACACGACCGCGGCCAGCCCCAGCGTGAGCGCCAGCGCGGCGGCCGGCAGCCAGCTGCCGGCGTGAGCACCGCCATCGCCACCGGAGATTCGCTTCATCTGACGCCCTGCCACGATCGCCGCCAACGCGCTGAGAACGATGCAGGCGGCGATCGCGGCCCCGTACCCCTGCTCGGGTTTGACGTGCGCCGGCTTGAACATGCCGCTCTCGTTCAGCGAGCGCAGGTAGAAGTAGGCGAACAGGTAGCCGAGGAAAAAGAAGGTCGTCGCGCCGGCCAGCAGCCGCCCGGCCACGTACAGCGAGCGAGCGCCGACCTCCGGCGGCTCGGGTGGGATCGCGACCTCCGGGTGGACGCCAGGGACGCCGGGATTGAGCGGTGCGCCGGTGCTGGATGCCTCCATCGGACCGTCAGCCTCCCGCCGGCGCCGTCCCGAGCGCGCCGCTCCCGCGCGCTGGGACCGGCGTCCCGTACTGGTAGGGGTCCGAATCGAATCTCGGCAGCGTGTCGAAGTTGTTCACCGGCACGGGCGTCGGCACTTCCCACTCGATCGAGCGCGCGCCCCACGGATTGCGCTCGGCTGGGATGCGCGCGAGTACCAGCGAGTACAGGACGTTGGCGATGAACACGAGCATCGACAGGCCGATCACGAAGGCCGAGACAGACACCCACACGTTCAGGCCCTGAAGGTTCGGAGCGTACGTGGAAACCCGCCTTGGCATTCCCTTCATGCCGAGGACGAACAGCGGCATGAACGTCGAGTTGAAGGCGATGAACAGCGACCAGAAGTGGATCTTGGCCAGCCGCTCGTTGAAGATCACCCCGAACATCTTCGGCGTCCAATAGTAGATCGCGGCGAAGAAGGTGAAGATCAGTCCGCCCATGATCGTGTAGTGGAAATGGGCCATCACGAAGAAGCTGCCGTGCGTGTCTGTGTCGCTCGGAGTGTCAGAGAGGAACACCCCCGACAGACCGCCGATCAGGAAATTGAACGTCCAGCCCATGCAGAACAGCATCGGCACGGTGAAACGGGTGCGCGCCTTCCACAGCGTCCCCATCACGCACAGGAAGATGAAGCCGGTGGGGATCGAGATGATCTCGGTGGAGAGCATGTAGAACGGGCGCAGCGCCGCGTTGATGCCGCTGACGAACAGGTGGTGCTGCCAGACGAGGAAGCTGAGTAGTGTCACGCCGAGCATGCCGGCGATCGCCAGGCGGTAGCCCCACAGGGGCTTGCGCGCGAACACAGGCATCAGCTCGAGCACGATCCCGAAGCCGGGCAACGCGAGGATGTACACCTCGGGGTGGCCGAAGAACCAAAACAGGTTCTCGAACAGGTACGGCGAGCCGCCCGAGGAGGCGATGAAGAAGCCCGTGTTGATCGTGCGGTCCAGCGCCGCCATCAGCAGCGCGGCGATCAGCATCGGCGCCGCCAGCACCATCAGCAACGAGGTGGCGAACACCGACCACACGAAGATCGGCAGCCGCGACCACGTCATTCCCGGCGCGCGGTGCGCGACGATCGTCGCGATCATGTTCATGCCCAGCAGCGCCATCGACAGGCCGACGAGCGCGAAGAAGCAGATGTAAGAGTCCATTCCCATCACGGCCTGTTCGTTGAGCGGCTGATAGCCGGTCCAGCCGGTCGGGAAGCCGCCGAAGAAGATCGTGGAGGTGAGGATGAAGCCGGCCGCCATCAGCAGCCAGAAGGTGAGCGCCTCGATCCGCGGGAAGGCCATTCTCCGCGCGCCGATCATGATCGGGACGAAGTAGTTGGCGAACGGGCCGAGGATGCCCGAGGTCATCATCCCCATCATCATCGTGCCGTGCATCCCCACCAGCGACAGGTATTGGTTCGGCCCGAACGCGGTCGGCACCGGATGCAAGAGCTCGGTGCGGATCAGCATCGCGTTCAGCCCGGCGATGAAGAAGAAGACGCCGATCCCGACCAGGTACTGGACGCCGACGACCTTGTGGTCGGTGCAGAGGCCGAAGTAGCGCCCGACACCCTCTTGCTCCTTCTCGCGCAGGGAGGGCGGGCGACCGAACATACGCGCGACGGGATAGTTGACGAAGCCCAGGCCGACCAGGAAGCCGACGACGCCGCCGGCGTAGGCGAGCATCAGCGCGATGTCGTTCTCGTCGGTCGCCTCGGTGAATTCGAACGACGGCCCTTTGACTTGATGCCCGATGAACCAGCCGATGTAGTAGCCGGCGACGCCGAGGATCACGGCCGTCAACAGGTTGAAGCCGATCAGCCCGCGCCACAGCGGCCGGTGGCCCGGGATCGGGGTGGCTGGCTCGGCGACGGCGCTCATTCGGCCCTCCTCGCGGGTTCGGGGACGTATTTCGTGCTGTAGGGGGGCAGGTACTTCGCCGTCCCGGCGAAGCGCTTCTGCTGTTCGCGCGCCCACGCTTCGAACACGGCCGGCTGCACGACTCGCCCGTGGTCGGACATGAAGCCGTGCCAGATCCCGCACAGCTCGGCGCAGCGCACTTCGAAGGTCTGCGTTCTGGTCGGCTTGACGAAGACGACGTTGTCCACGTTGGGATTCGCGTCGGCCTTGACCCCCAACTGGTACGCCCAGAACGAGTGGATCACGTCCAGCGAGGTGACGTGGAGTTCAGCCGTTTGGTTGACGGGAAGCACGAGATGGTCCGTCTCCACCCCCCCAAACGTGGGATAGCGATAGGTGAACGCCCACTCCTGGGCGATGACCTGCACCGGCAGCTTCTTGCCGCTCGCGGGCCATGCGGGCGAGGGTCCCTGCCCTGAGCCCGCTCCATCTTCGAGCAGCCGCACCGTGCCGTACACCGCCAGCGCGAGCACCAGGATCGAGGTGATGACGATCCAGGTGCTCTGGACGCCCGAGTTCCCACGGACCGCCGGGCCTTCGAGGATCGCCTCGCCGCCTTTGGGCGCACGGAAGTAGACGATCGCGTAGATCAGGTAGATCAGCACCAGCAGCAGCACCGGCGTGGCCATCCCGATCAGGACTGTGTTGTCGGTGACGTGTCCCGAGGCCTGCGTCGAGCCGTTGCCGGGCGGCATGATCGGGCCGATGAGCAGGACGACCAGCGGCGTGGCGATCAGCGAGGCGACTATCCAGATCGCAATGAAGCGATGGGCGTGGTTGCGTTCGCCCGCGGCGGGATGCGGCTCGACGGCCATCAGGTGACTTCCAGGAACCCGTCCATGTAGCCGAGCGTCTGCATCGGCCCGCCGAATCCGTCGATCCAGCCGGCCGCGCAGGGCACGAAGCACTGCCAGCGGTAGCGGCCCTTTTTGCCGGTGCGGATCGTGAAGGTGATCGTACGGTGCGCCTGCGCCAACATGCAGGGCGCGAATTCGCACTGGTTCTTTGCTTCTTCCGGCACGCCCGGCAAGGGGATGAAGATGCCGAGTTGTGGCACCACGAACGTGTGCGAGGCTTCTTCGGGGTCGATGCCCCTGATGGGCTTGCCGTCGACCGTCTCGGTGCCGTTAGTGGTCCCCTGGACGGCGGAGAGGAACGGGTTGCGCAGGCCCGAGTCGCCGTCGTACTGCAGGATCGTGACGTGCACGAGCGAGTTGGCCGGCACCTTGTAGACGGTGGAGTGGACCCACTTGCCTTTTTCGAGGACCAGATAGGAAACCCAGTCGGGATGCGTGCTGTACTTGGGACCGATCGCGGCGACCGTCTGCAGTGTCAGCTGGGCCCCGGCCCCGCCGGTGACCACCTGTCCGCCGACCGCCGAGACCGTCGGCGGAGCGCTCGTGGCCCAGGTCGCGACGTACAGCGCGATCAGCGCGGCGACGACCGCCACTCCGACACCGATCCCCAGCAGCTTCTTTGCAAGGACGCTCAAGGCGTAGCGCTCCCCTTTAGGCTGGCTTTATAAGACGACCATAGGCCGCCGGGCGGTCGCTGTCAATCCCTAAGTAGCGATCAGTACCCGCTTTGGGCAAAGCGCGGCGAACGCCGCGCCCACTCCGCCGGCTCCGACCACGAGCACGCGCATAGGCCAAGTGTTGCGCACAGGCTGTGCTGTGACCAGTTAAGCGCGGCGCCGAGATCAGGGCCGGTGGCAGGGCTCAGTTCAAGGGGCGATCGGCGTGAGCTCGATCCGCTCCTCGTAGGAGGCGACCGTGACTTCGAAGCGGTCGAAGAAGCCTGTGAGACCGAGCAGGCCGAAGGCAGGACGCCACGGCTCGCAAAACCACACGGGGGCTGTCCACTGGTGACCTGAGGCCCCATCGGACACCGCGAGCGCGACCTCAGCGAGGCGACCCTCCACAGTGGTGCCGCCCACAGCAATCGTCGCGCTCGGCGCTTTGGAAAGGTCGAGGCCGATCAGCTCCGCCACGTGCGCTCCCATCCGAACCGCGCTGGCCCCGCTGTCCAGCAGGCACGCCTGCGGCGCCAACTCGAGGCCTTCGACGACCACGTCGACAATCGGTCGCGGGCGCACAGCCGCACCCCCGGGATCGGGGATGTCCTTGAATGGAAATCTCACAGCGGCGCCAGGCCCCCGGCGGCGATCTCGTCCTCGGGCACGCGGAACATGCTGTCGGCGCGACGGTTGTGCCGGGACAGCCAGCTGACCAGCTCGTTCGGAGTCGAGGCGGCGAGAAGGAGTTCGTCGTCCTTGATCGCAACCCACTGACCGGGTAGTGCCGTCAACATCTCAGCCAGCTCACGCCGGCGCTCCCGACTGGACGCCGCGGACGGGATTCGGTCGGTCCGCACCGACTCACCCACTTGAAGCCGATCGCTCGACACGACGGATGTCGATGGGACTCGTCCGACCGCGAAGCCGAGCCTCATCAGGATCCGCCGCGCTTGGTGCGACGTGAAGTCCGCGCGATCTAGGCCCGTCGCGAGCGCAATCACCTGCTTGGGCGGGTAACGGCGACGCCCTATCACCACATAGTGACTGGAGATCGGCTCGGGCAACAACTGGCGGGTCGCGCGTTCGATCGCGTCTCTGCGCAGGTCGAACCGCTGCTTGGCGATCGTCACCGTTCGCTCACCAATCTCCGCCATGTCTTCTCCAATCCGTATTCTCCGATCTGTCTCTGCACTGTAACACGCGCCGAGGATGGCCGGCAAAGCCTCCCGTATGCTCCACTCGACCGATGGCGAGCATGCTCCTCGACAGGCCCCCTGACCCCAGCAAGGGGCAGCGGGCCACCCAGCGCTGGGCGGCCTCGCCGGCGATCGGCCGCGCCGAGATCGTCTGGGTGATCCTCGCCGGCGTCGCGCTGGCCGTCCTGACCACCTGGCCGCTGGTGCTGCACCTCTCCACCCGGATCGCGCCCGACCTCGGCGATCCCGTCCGCACCTGCTGGGAGATCGCCTGGGTCGGGCACGCGATGCTGCACCAGCCGCTGCATCTGTTCGACTCCAACGCCTTCTACCCCCATCCGCTCTCGCTGGCCTTCTCGGACTCGCTGCTCGGCTACGGGCCGATCGCTTGGATCGGCCACGGGACCGTCGCGGCGCTCGTCCGCTACAACCTGCTCTTCCTGTTCGCCTGGTCGCTGTGCTTCGTCGGCGCCTGGCTACTCGCGCGCGAGCTCGGCGCCGGACGCGTCGGCGGCGCGGTCGCAGGGGCCGCATTCGCCTACGCGCCCTACAAGATCACCGAGGCCGGGCACCTGCACGTCATCTCCGGCGGCGGCGTCGCGCTGGCGCTGTTCTTGCTGCTGCGCGGCTACCGCCGGCGCTCGCGCGGCCTGCTGATCGCGGGCTGGATGGTTGCCGCCTGGCAGATCAGCCTCGGCTTCACGCTCGGGCTGCAGCTGGCGTACCTGATGGCGGTGCTCGGCCTGATAGCCGTTTTTTGGGGATGGCGCGCTGGCCGATCGGCGATCCCTTCGATCGTCGATCGGTGGCGCGCAATTGTGCGTACTCTGCGCGCTCAGCGGGCCTTGGTCCTCATCACCTGCCTGGGGATTGCCCTGTGCGGGATCGTGACTGTCTACGAGGCCCGTCCGTACCTGAAGGTCGCCTCCGAGTACCCGACGGCGAAACGAACGCTGCGCGAAGTCGAGACCTACTCCTCGGGACCGTGGGCGCTCGTCTCGGCCTCATCGGAGAACCGCGTGTGGGGATCGATCACCGCGGGGGCACGCGAACACGTGCACTCCAAGAACGAGGACGTCTTCTTTCCGGGCGTGGTGATCGGGCTGCTCGCCCTGATCGGGCTGGCCGGGGTGGGTGGGTCTCCATTCACGCGCCGATTGCGGATCGGCCTTGCCTGCGGGGTGGTCGTCTGCTCGGTGCTGGCGATGGGGATGGGGTTGACCGGCGCCGGCTACCCCTACCGCCTGCTCTACGACTACGCCCCCGGCTGGGAAGGCGTGCGCGTACCTGGGCGCGTGTTCATCATGGCGACGCTGTTCCTCGCCCTGCTCGCCGCCGCCGGCGGCTGGTGGCTTGCACGACTGGCACGGCTGTGGGGCGGTGGACTTGGACCGCGCGGCGGCAAACGCGCGGTCGCCGCCGTCGGGCTGCTGCTGACGATCGGGCTGGTCGGCGAGGGCGCCGGACACATGGCCCATCCGGTCGTGCCACAGCCCGTGCGCGCCGAAGCCGGGCTGCCGGCGCCCGTGCTCGACCTGCCGACCGACGGCGCCGCCGATCGGCTGTGGCAGTACTTCTCGGTCGACGGCTTCTACAAGATCCCCGTCGGCAACTCCACCTTTGACATTCCCGCGCTGGACGACCTGCGCGGCGGCATGGCCGGGTTCCCGGACAAGAGCAGCGTCGAGAAGCTGCGCTTCTATGGGATCAAGACGGTCGTCCTGCACACGACGATGCCGCAGCTGCCCGGGCTGCACGCGCCGGAGACGCCCGAGCCGCCGGACTACGCCGCCGCGGCGAACAAGCCGATCGCCGGCCTGGGCATCGCCGCGCGCCGCGTCGGCTCGATCGTGATCTATGAGATCGGACCGGGCCCGAAGGCGCTGCACGCAAGCTGATGGAAGCAACCGACGCACCCACAAGGCGATCCGCGCGCGGGCGCGCTTGGCGCGCCCCCTCCAAGCGCAAGCTCGCGCTGGCGGCGATCGTGCTCGTCGGGCTCTCCTACGCGACGCTGATCCAGAGCTTCTCCTGGAATCAGACCTCGCACTACGACCTGATCCGCGCGCTCGACCGCGACTCCACGACGATCGACGTCTACCAGCAGAACACCGGCGACAAGGCCTTCTACAAGGGGCACTGGTACTCGGCCCGGGCGCCCGGGCTGGCCCTGTTCGCGCTGCCGTTCTACGACGCGCTCAAATCGCTGGGAGCCGAAAGCTTCACCGACCGGCACGTCGCGCCGCCCAACCACCCCGGCGACGAGATGATCTGGCTGATCGGGCTGTGGGCCAACGTGCTGCCCGGGCTGGTGCTGCTGCTGCTCGTCGGTTGGCTGGCGGAGGGGCTCGCGCCCGGCTACGGCGCCGCCACCGCGGTGATCCTCGGGCTGGGGACGTTGACGCTGCCGCTATCCACGCTGCTGTTCAGCCACGTCTTCGCTGCGTGCCTGGGTTTTGCGGCCTTCGCCCTGCTGATGCGCGAGCGCGCCGGGCCGCCGGCGGGTGGGGCTTGGCACATCGGCGTCGCGGGGCTCTTGCTCGGCTACGCCGGCGCCTCGGAGTACCCGCTCTTCTTCACGGCGCTCGTGCTCGGCCTGTACCTGATCTCCCGTCGCGACAGCTTCAACCCGCGCGGGCTGGTCAAGCGCGTCGGGCCGTTCGTGCTCGGCGGGCTGATCGGGATCGTGCCGCTGCTGCTCTACAACCACTACGCCTTTCACTCCTGGACGCACCTGGCCTACTCGAGCATCCCGCGCCAGCAGAAAGGCTTCTTCGGCATCGGCGCACCGAGCCTGCCGGTACTGGCGACGCTTCTGTTCGACTCGCGCGGGCTGCTGACGCTCTCCCCGGTGCTGGCGATGGGCGGGGTCGGCACCTGGCTGCTCTACAAGCGCGGGCTGCGCGCAGAGGCGCTCACGATCGCCGGCATCTGCGTGCTCTACGTCGGCTACAACAGTGGCTACTACCTGCCCTTCGGCGGTGGCTTCATGGGCCCGCGCTTCCTGATGACGATGCTGCCGTTCCTGGCGCTGCCGGTCGGCCTGGCCCTGAAGCGCTACCCGGGACCGACGATCGCGCTCGCCGCCGTGTCGATCGCGACGATGGCGATCGCGACCGTCACCCATCCTCTGATCGGCTACGAGAACGAGGCCGTCGTCTTCGTGCGCTACCTCGGGCAGGGGTTGTTCCAGCCGACGATCGCCTCGGCGTTTGGCCTGGGGCGCTCCTGGGGAGGGATCTGGCCATTTCCACTCTGCGCCGGCGGCGCGGTCTTGCTGGCCGTGCTCGCCACCGCGCGCACGCGCATCTCCACGCGCTCGCTGCTGTGGGGGGTCACCGCGCTGGCGGGCTGGTGCCTGTTCGCGGCGCTCGCGCCGACGCTGCTCGGCATCGACCACCGCGGCCTGCTTTCGATCGTCGGCGCAGGCGATCACACCGCGCTGAACCTGCATCTCCACAATGGCAGCCGCTACCCCCTACGCACCCTGGCCCCGTTGGCCGCCGGCGTCGGCCTGCTGGCGCTGCTGCTGGCGAAGCTGTTGGCCGACCGTCGGCCGGCTAGCGATTGCTCGTCTTCATCTTGCACTTCGCAGCGTGCAGCTGCTTGCACACCGTGAGGTAGCCCGGACGCGGGTTGTAGTGCGGGTCGGTCAGGCCCGCGTCGAATCGCACGGCGCCGGTCGAGCCTGACCACTGGAAGATGTACAGGCGCTTGATGCGCGAGTTCGACGCAGCCAGGTGGAACATGTAGGAGAGCGCCCTGCTCGCCCGGCGCAGGCCCGAGCCTTTGACATTGGGGAAGGCGCCGCCGAACCTGACGATCCCACCCGTCTCGGTCAGCCACACTTCGCCGGGGACGGCGCGCAACACGGCACGGGTGCGGCTGCTGGAAAAGCGGTTGGTGTCCGAGTAGTTGTGCAGACCCCACAGTTTCGGCATCGGCACTTTCAGGTGCGCCAACGCGTGCTTGAACTGGGCGATGTAGCGCAGGCTCGGAGCGATGCTCTGGCCGTCGAGGATGTCAAGGCCCGTGATCATGCAGCCCTTGCAGACCGCCCGCAGCGCCTTGTAATAGGCGGCCGACTGGGTGGGGGTCGGCGAGACCAGGCCGATGTGGCGTTTGCCTTTGACGCGTTCGATCACGCTCCCGCGGTTGGTCTCGTTCCAAGCCTGATACTGGCGGACGTGCGGGAACAGCGCGATGAACTTCTTGACGTCGCGCTCATAGACGCTCGTGCTCGGCATTTTCGTCGGCGTGTACTCGGAGTGGTAGAAGGCGACCAGCACCAGCTGGTGCTGGGCTTCGGCGGCCGCGATCCAGCGCGCCGCCGCCTGCAAAGAGTACGGGCGCACCGCCGCGTCGTAGGGGGCGATGTAGCGCGCGATCTTCGTGTGCAGCTGCTGCCACAGCGGGTTGGAGAACATCTCCGTCTGCTGATCGCCGAGTCCGGTCAGGTAGGAGGCGGAAGCGTGCGCCCTCGCCGCGGAGCCGCCGGCGAGCGCGGCGGGCGCCAGCGCCAGGCCGAGCACGGCGAGCAGGGTCATCAGGAGCTTTGTGCGTGTGCGGAGGTGTGTGAGCATGGTCATTGCAACAGCCTATGGGGCGCAACGTTGCGGCGGCGCAGCCGCTCGCTCGATCTTCGCTGAGGCGTCCCGCATCCCTTCCCGGCTTGGCGTTAAGGTGGGTTTGCTTATGTTCAGACGCCTGGCCGCAACTTCGCTTGCGATCGCCGCCGCTTGCGTCGGCGCTCCCGCCACTGCGACGGCCGCCTCCAGACACGACATCGCCGCCGCCCGCACTGTCTTGACGACCGGCTATGAAACGCTGCGAGCGGTCGTGCGGAGCTGGCCCAAGGTCGAAGCGAGCCTTCGCAATCTGAACCATCGATTCGCCCGCGAATGCCCCGGCATCGGCGCCGGCTCGCCGCAGACCGTAGCCGAGAAACACCTCAGCTACGAGGTCGCCGGCGCGCAGTGGGCGACCGCGTATCACGCCGATGCGGCGATCGTGCGCCGCTTCATCCACAAGGTCACGGGCGTGAGCACCTCGGACCGGCGACTGAACCGACGCGTCTACAAATTTCTGGCTGGCCTCGATGAAATGCTCGCGCTGCAGGTGCCCGACATCTGCTCAGACGTGCGCGCCTGGACGGCCAGCGGCTACCAGCGCGTCCCCACCAGCACGCTGCAGTTCGACCGTCATGTGGAAGCGATCGATGTCGCAATCCCCTCGCCGAAGCTGGCCGAGCCATACCTGGTGGCGTCCGACAGAGCGCTCGTGCCCAAGCTCGAGCACCTGATCACTCGCTTTGAAGAACTCGAATTCACGACCGGGCAGCGGTACTGGAACGATCTGCTGGAAACGCTTGCCATACCGCAGTGACGCTGGGCGGCCTAGCCGCCGAGCAGGTTGTGGACCAGCAGGTTGATCACAGCTGCTTGCCGACCTCGACGATCTCGATCAGCTTCGTTGGGTTGGAGTCCAGATCGACCATGTTTCCGGCCTCGCGCGCGGCCCGATCCACCTCAAGCAAGCCGCGCCTTCGGCCGATCACATCACATGTGCACCGCTTATCGCCGTGGTCATATTTCTACCGCCGTCAGCCGTCGTACGGCCGCTCGCGCTCGATCTACACGCGGTCGGCGATCGGCTGCCACCGGCAAAGCAGGCGCTAGCCTCGATCTCAGTGTCGCCGCTTCGCCCCATAACGCTGACGCTGCTGGCCTGCTCGTTGATGACGGTATCCGTCGGTGGCGGCGCGCAAGCCGCCACGCTGCAGCCACCCAGCTCCGAATACACCGTACGCGCCGCCTGTCCGAGATCGCGTCCAGGACGTGCCGGCTGCCTGACGCTCGGGTTGCGTCCAAGGACCGCGAAGGCTCGTAAGCGAGCGCACTTGCTGGTGACGCGCACGGCGCCGTCCGCCGGCCTGGCGAAAGCCTCGGAATGTGCCGTCGACTACCCGTCCAGCTGTCTGACCCCCCAGCAGTTGCGCGATGCCTACTTCCCCGGAGAAGCGGCGGAAACGCCGGCCGGGGAACCGCAGACGATCGCCCTGGTGGACGCCTATAACGACCCGAGCGCCGAAGGCGATCTCGCCACCTACTCCGGCGAATTCGCCCTGCCCCCGTGCACTAGCGCCAACGGCTGCTTCAAACAGGTCGGCCAGAGCGGCGGCGAAGGCGCCTCGGGCCTCCCGTTCCCGAAGACCACAACCGAACTGGAAACCTTCGCCAAAGGCACGACCTCACAGCGAGAAAAGGCCGAAGAAGCAGAGGGGTGGGCGCTCGAGATCGCCACCGACATCGAGACTGCGCACGCGATCTGCCGCAACTGCCACATCCTGCTGGTGGCCGCCGGGTCGCCCAGCTACAGCGACCTCGAAGCGGCCGAGGAAACCGCTGCCGCACGCGCGAACGAGGTGTCCAACTCTTGGGGCGGACCCGAGACCGGCCTCGACAGCCAGGCTTTCAATCACCCGGGCATCGCCATCACGGCGGCGGCCGGCGATGACGGCTACCTCAACTGGGACCAATACTCGAGCCGCGAAGAACCGACCTCCGCCTACTTCCAGGGCGCCGACTACCCGGCCACCTCGCCGCATGTGATCGCGGTCGGCGGCACGCGCCTGCAGCTGAGTTCAGGCGGCGCCTGGCAGACCGAGACCCCGTGGAGCTCAGGAGGCGCCGGCGGCTCGGGCTGCAGCGAATCGCTGCGCGCCCCGGAATGGCAACTGAGCGTCAGCGACTGGTCGCTAGTCGGCTGCGGCTCGCTGCGCGCGAGCGCCGATGTCTCCGCCGTCGCCGACCCCACAACCGGCGTCAACATCTACGACTCGATCCCCTACCCCGAAGAAGAAGCGGGCCAGAAAGTGACGACCGTGCTGCACTGGGTGCCGATCGGCGGCACCAGCGTAGCCTCCCCGATCGTCGCCTCGATGTTCGCACTCGCCGGTGGCGCGCACGGGGTCGCCTACCCGGTGCAGACCCTCTACTCCCACCTCGACTCCTCGCTGCTGCACGACGTGCAAAGCGGCGGCAACGGCGAATGCCAGGACGAATACCTCAGCTGCTCGGGCTCGCTGGACCCACTCTCCCCGCGCTTCCCGCTCGACTGCGGCGCCGGGGCATTGATCTGCAACGCCACAGCCGGCTACGACGGCCCGACCGGCGTCGGCACGCCCAACGGCGTCGGCGCGTTCCAAGTCGCCAAAGCGCCGGACGAAGGCTCCGCGGCCACCGAAGAAATCGGGGGCGGCGGCTCTGAAAAACCAGCAAGCTCGGAATCCCCAAGTGGCTCGGAATCCTCAGGTAGCTCGGAAATCCCGAGCGGCGGGGGCTCTGGGAGCGGAACTGGGACAGGCGGCGCCACAAGCACTTCCGCCACCCTCGTCAACAGCGGCGCCGCTAAGTCGAGCGCTGGCGGTGGCGCTTCGCCACGCCTCACGCGATTGGCGCTGACAACGCACGGCTCCGCCGCGCTGCATCGACGTGGCCGCGGCAAGGGCGTCGCGATGTCACAGCTGGCGTTCTCGTTCGCTTTGTCGCGCGCGGCGCGGGTACGAGCGACGCTCTCACGCCATGTTGGCTCTCGCACAGGAGCTCGCTGGGTCGCGCTCTCTCCGGCACTCAACTTCGCGGCGAGCGTCGGTGCCCACCGGCGAAAGCTGCACGGCTCGCGACTGCTCGCGCGAGGCGTCTACCGTTTGACGCTGACCCCGCTGGGCGGCGCGGCGCGCTCGATCACGGTTCGCGTTCTCTAGCACGAGCGCGGGCGCCGACGCCGCCCACCGCCGGGCGCTCGCGCAGGTCGCGCTCGAGCGACTCACCGCGCGCCGTCAGCCACCAGGAGTTCGGCGCGCCGCGGGCGGGTCCGGCGCCACCGCGGTTGACGACCAGGCCCTGGTACTCCAAGCGCGTCAGGATCTTCGATATCTGCCCCTGGTCGACGATGCCGGCCCCTTCGGCGACCTCACGGTTGCTGCCGGCGGGTAGCTCGGCGATCGCGCGCAGAACCTGCACGGTGCGATAGGTCAAGCGCGCGCCGACCTGCTCGCTGGCGGGCACCGAGATCGGCCCGGGCTCCAGCGCAGACGACGCAGGCGGCTCCGGGGCGGGCCGAGTGAGCTCCTTGCCGGCGGCCTGCGCCCCCAGATACGGCAGGACGATCAAGCTCATCAGCTCGCCGTACAGGTCGATCAACGGCGCCTCCTGCTCACCCTCGAGAGTCCCCGCTCCGACCGCGGCACGGTCGTAGGCCAGCACGCGCGCGTACAGCACCGCTAGAACGGCGCCGACCACGCCTTCGGCCACCACAGGACCTGATACTGGCTCGCCGCTGCTCAGAGTCCGTCCGCGATCGACCACTACACACAGCTCCTCGATCGCGGCCGAGCGGCGCTCGAGCACCCGCCGCCCGCCGCCGGCCGCGTGGACGATGCAGAGCTGTGCGAGCAGCGGCTGGCGATCGAAGAAGCGCAGCAGCGCGACCAGGCCGGCCCGCATTTGCCGGAGCCACTCTCGCTCGCCGCGACATGCCTCCAGGGCGGACGCTCTGGCCTGCGCCACTCCCCACTCGAACGTCGCCAGCAGGCAGTCCTCGACATCGGCGAACAGCTCGTAGAACAGCCGCCGCGAGACGCGGGCGCGCGCAATCACACGCGCGACCGTGACCGACGAGGTACCGCGGAGGACTACCTCCTCCGCCATCGCCGCAAGGATTCGTGATCGTTGAATCTCCTCCACGTTTGCCGCGCATAGCCGCCCTGCCCCCCGATCGGCTCGGGCAGATCGCAGAGAAGCTCAGCGCGTGCTTGATAATACTCGTGGCGAGCATCTGCCTACTGTCCAGTGATGCTCGCCATCCCTTGAGCGGAGCTTGCAAGTCCGTTTGCACACAGGCGTGCCGGCTTGTGATCGGTCGATCTCGCGGCTACCGTCGCCTGGCCGCAAGCGATGCGCGGCCATGCCGTCCTGTGCAAATGAAGCTACCTGAAGCCCACATCCCGATGCCGCGAGCGCGCCACACGAGCGCGCTGTTGGCGCTGCTGCTGGCAATGATGGTCACACCGGCGCTCGGCGGCCAGTCCCAAGGCGAACTGGAACGCGGCATCTCCTCGGCAAGCTCGCACGAGAGCAAACTGAAAGCCGGGATCGCGGCCGACTCGAGCAAGATCGACGGCTTCCAGGGCAGCATCGACGACCTGCACGCGCGGCTCTCAGCGCTGGAAACGAGCCTCGCCTACGAGCAGGGGCTGCTGGGCCGGCTGCGCTCGCAACTGCACGGGGCACGCTCGCACCTGGCTGCGCTGGTCGCCCAACTCGCCCACGACCGCCAGGTGCTCGTCGCTCAGGTCGTGGCCGCCTACGAGTCGCCACCGCCGAACATCGTCACCGTGATCCTCGAGGCGCACGGCTTCGGAGACTTGATCGAGCGCGTCGACGAGGAGCGCGCCATCGGCCTTCAGAACGCCACTGCAACCAATCAGGTGATCCAGACGCGCGCGGCCGTGACCAAGGAAACACGGCGCCTGGCGGTGCTGACGGCCAGCCATCAGCGCGAGACCACGGCGGTGCTGATCCAGCGCGACGAGGTTGCGCGCCTGCATCTGGCGCTGGTGAACCGCCAGCTCGCCTACATCCACGCTCGCGGCCGCAAGAGCGCCGAGCTGGGCGAACTGCGCTCGCACCGCTCTTCGCTGGAAAAAGAACTCTCCCGGCTGCAGATCAGCGAGTTCAGCTCGCAGCAGCAGTCCTTCGCCACCGGCTTCCCCGTCTCCGGCGGCGGCCCCTCCGGCGAATTCGGCTTCTTCCAGGCCGCGGGCACCAACTACGGCGTCGGCGAGGAGCCCGTCATCGCGGCACGCCTGAACACGCTCGGGAAGGCACTGCATCTGCACCTGATCGGGATCTCCGGCTACCGTAGCCCCCAGCACTCAGTCGAGGTGGGCGGCTTTGCCGACGATCCGCACACGCGCGGCGAAGCCTCGGACACCCCGGGGGTCGAAGGCGTCCCCGAGTCGATCCTCGAGAAATTCGGCCTCACCCGCCCGTTCCCGGGCCCGGCCGAGGCCGATCACATTCAGCTGCTCGGCAGCATTCACTAGGAGGCTTCGGCGTAGGCGCCGAACGGGCCGCGCGGCTTCAAGCGCCGAGCAGGTCGGGGCTGCCATAGGCCGCCAGGATGAGCGGGGCCGAGCAGCTTCAAGCGCCGAGCACAGCCGGCGCGCCGTAGGCGGCCAGTACGTCCGGCAGTGCGACGGTCCCGTCCTCGCGCTGCCCGTTCTCCAGCAGCGCGATGATCGTGCGACCGACCGCCACGGCGGTGCCGTTGAGCGTGTGCAGCGTTTCGGTGCGCTTGTCGCGGCGCATCCTTATGTTCAGGCGTCGGGCCTGGTAGTCGGTCGTGTTCGAGCACGACGTCAGCTCGCGGTAGCGGCCCTGGCTCGGCAGCCACGCCTCGCAGTCGTACTTCTTCGCGGCCGAGTTGCCGAGGTCGCCCACGGCGATATTGACCACCCGGTAGGGGAGCTCGAGCTCAGCGAGGATCTCCTCCTCGATCGCGAGGATGCGCTCGTGCTCCTCGGTGGAGCGCTCCGGCTCGACGAAGCTGAACATCTCTACCTTGTCGAACTGGTGCACCCTGAAGATCCCGCGCGTGTCCTTGCCGGCGGCGCCCGCCTCGCGCCGGAAACAGGGCGAGAAGCCGGCGTAGCGAAGCGGCAGTCGCTCGGCCGGCAGGATCTCCTCGTCGTGCAGCGAGGCGAGCGCGACCTCGGAGGTCCCGACGAGAAACAGATCGTCGTCGGCCAGCCGGTAGATCTGCTGGTCGGTGTCGGGCAGGAAGCCGGTTCCATACAGCGCCCGCTCGCGCACGAGCACCGGTGGGATCACCGGCTCGAAGCCGTGGCCGCGCAGCTTCTCGAGCGCGAAGCGCACGAGCGCCAGCTCGACCAGCACGAGGTCGCCCTTCAGGTAGGCAAAGCGCGAGCCCGACAGTTTGGCCCCAGCATCCATGTCGATCATCGGACCGGCCAGTTCGAGGTGGTCGCGAACGCCCGGGGCTCGCTCGCCGTCGGCAAAGCTCGCCTTGGCATCGCCTGAGGGTGCACCGCCCAGGCCCGGGCGCGGACCGACTCGCGGCTCGCCGACGGTCTTGACCAGCTCATCCTCAGGGCCGGGCGCGGCGGACGGGTCTGGCAGGTTCGGGAGCGGCGCCAACGCGGCCTGCAGCTGCTGCTCGATCTCGACCAGCTCGCCGCTGAGCTGCTTCTCGCGCGCGCCCGCCTCGCGTTGGGCGGCGATGGCGCCGGCGGCGTCGTCCCCCGCTCGCTTTGCCCGCGCGATGACGTCGGCGGCGGCGTTGCGCTCGGCGCGAAGCTCCTCGACCCGAGGGATCGAAGCACGCCTGCGCGCGTCGAGATCGAGCACGGCATCCAGTCCGGCCGCTGCCTGCTCCCCGCGGCGGGCGAGCGCGGCGCGCACCTGCTCAGGGTCGTCGCGGATCAGCTTCAGGTCGAGCATTGCCGACAGGCGGTGGTGTCTAAATCTATTTGGTCTGCAGCGTGATGTTGACGGTCGGCACGTGCTGGGCCTGCTTGCCCGAGTACGCGGCCAGGAACTTGGCGATGTCCTGGGCTTCTTCGCCCACCACGAGGTTCTCGGGCATGATCGCGCCGGAGAAGCCGCCGTTGCGGATCGCGTAGAGAACCTGTTCTACGTTCTCCTTGCGGATGTTGAAGTTGGGCCCGTTGGTGCGAAGGCGGTCCTTGATCGAGGTCGCCGAGCCCTCGGCGCCGACGGCAGAGAGCGTGTGACAACCAGAGCAGTGGTCGCGGAAGAGCACGGCTCCTTTGTGATAGGGGTTGGTCTTTGCCACCGAGATCCCCTGCGAGCCGCAGGCCGAGAGCGCGCCCGCCGCACAGAGCAGCGCCGTTGCGGCGACGAGCATCTTCAGAGGCGGCCTCATGCGCGGCGGAATATATCGGTTGGGCCTCGGTGCGGAATCAATGGCCCCTTTTTGAACCAAGGCCCCCCTTTGAGCAAAGGGGGTCTTTGAACCAAAGGCCCCCCTTTGAACCAAAGCCCCCCCTTTGAAGTCATACCCAGACCCCCTTGGCCTCCGGTCGATTAGATCGCGTACCGATTAGAAGCCCCGCGCCGTTTCGGCCGCCCGCCAGGCGAGGAATATGACGACCATCGCCGAGAGCGTCATAACGCCCATCTCGCGACGCACGATCGCCGCCACGATCGCGTGCTGCTGGGGCTCGGGCAGGGCGCCGACCGCCTGGGCGCCGTCGAGATCGCGCTGGTCGAGAATCGTCTGCGCCGAGGCGACACGTAGCTGCTCGGCCACAAAAGCTACGGCCAGCGGCAGCAGCGCGTATAGATAGAAGAGCTGCTCGGTGGAGGAGTGGCCGGCGACTGCCAGCACGCCGACCAAGACGGCGTAGACGAGCGCTCCCACCTGAGCGACGCGCAGCGCGATCCAGAACGCCCGACTGTTCTCGCCGCGATACCAACGCCATGCCCCGAGCGCCGCCGGGACGGCGTTCAGCGCCGCCACCGCGCCGGCCCCCCACACCACGAGTTCCTTCATTTTCTTGAGGCAATCGGCACTATGTAACAGTTTGTCACAAGGGTGATATAACAGCCCGCGTGCTGCGTAGTTATCTCCCGGCGATCGTATTTCTCATTCTCGGTGGTGCCGTAGGAGCCGCTTTCGCCGTGCTCAACGCGGTGCTCGGGCCGCGGCGGCGAGTCGCGCACAAGCAGGATCCCTACGAGTGCGGGCTGCCCTCGGAGGTAAAGCGCGGGATGCGCTTCGGGATCAGCTTCTACCTGATCGCGATGCTGTTCATCCTGTTCGACATCGAGGTCGTCTTCCTGTACCCGATCGCCGTGCAGTTGAAGGCCTACGGCGGCTATGCGCTGGCGGAGACGATCACCTTCATTGCGCTGCTGTTCGTCGCCTTCGTGTACGTGTGGCGCAGAGGGGCGTTGGAGTGGAGATAAGGCGCACCCGAACAGGCACACCCTCTGGGGCGCACCCTGAAGGGCACAGGCAGGCAGGCGAGCTGGTCGGCTCCCGCTTGGGCGTCCAAGGGCACAACTCGCAGGAGCTGCTGCGCGGCAACGAGCTGACCGGCCGCAATGCGCCAGCACAACTGGAGGGCGCCGAGCTCGAGCGCTACGTGCACGAACGTGTGCTCACCACCACGCTGGAGAAGGCCGTCGTGTGGGGTCGCTCCAACTCGTTCTTCCCACTCGCCTTCGGCCTGGCCTGCTGCGCAATGGAGCAGTTCCAGACGGCCGGGCCGCGCATGGACATCGCGCGCTTCGGTTACGAGGCGTTCCGCGCCTCGCCACGCCAGGCCGATCTGATCATCCTCGCGGGCAGGGTGTCGATCAAGATGGCGCCGATCATCCGTCGCCTCTACGACCAGATGCTCGAGCCCAAGTGGGCGATCTCGATGGGCGCCTGCTGCAGCTCGATGGGCGTCTTCAACAACTATGCGCTCGTCCCAGCCGACAAGTTCCTGCCGATCGACGTGCACGTTCCCGGCTGCCCGCCACGCCCGGAGGGGCTGATGCACGGCATCCTCAAGCTGCGCAAGATGGTCCAGGACGACCCCGACGCGGGTTGGCGCGAGCGCTACAAAGCGCACGGCACCGAGGAGATCCTTCCCGGTGCCTGACGCGACGGGACTGGAGCTGCTCGCCTCCGATCTGCGCAAGAGAGACGACATCGGCGCCGCAGCGGTACTCGCCACGCTGCACTTCCGCGGCCGCGGCACACTGGAAGTCGCACCTGGGGTCATCCGAGCGGCGCTCGGCGCGCTGCGCGCGCGTGGCTACAGCTTTCTGGCAAGCGTGCACGGCGTCGACTACTACCCCGAGGAGCCGCGCCTGGGCGTGCACTACGAGCTGCTTGACATGAGCCGCGTCGACCGCGTGACGGTCAAGCTGCGTGTGAGCCTGGACGCTCCCGAGGTCGATTCGGTCACGCCCGACGGGCAGGACGGCAAGGGTTGGCCCACCGCCGAGAACCAGGAGCGGGAGATCTACGACATGTTCGGCGTCATCTTCCGCGGCCATCCCGACCTGCGGCGGATATTGATGCCCGAGGACTACGAGGGCCACCCGCAGCGACGCGACTTCCCGGTCGGCGGCGAACCGGTGATCTTCACTTACAACGAGGCCGCCTCGGAGGGCGTCGGCACCGTCAGCGGCGGCGCTCCGGGCGAGGGAGCGCGATGAGCTCGAGACGGATGAGGAGCGCCCGAGTGAGCTCGAGACGGACGAGGAGCGCCCGATGAGCGCGACCGGCCAGATGTCCGAGTACCGCCGCCAGGAGGAGTCGATCACGCTCTCGGCCGTCGGCGATGACACTCATGACGAGTTGCTGACGCTCAACTTCGGCCCGCATCACCCGGCCACGCACGGGGTTCTGCGACTGCTCGTCACCCTCCAGGGGGAGGTCGTGCGCTCGATCAAGCCGGTGATCGGCTACGTGCACACCGGCATCGAGAAGACCGCCGAGGACAAGGCCTACTGGAAGGTGATCCCGGTGGTCGAGCGGATGGACTATCTGGCCTACTACTTCAACGCGATGGCCTACGTCGGCGCGGTCGAGGCGCTGCTGGAGGTGGATGTGCCCAAGCGCGCACGGTACCTGCGCGTCATCCACCTGGAGCTCAACCGGATCGCCTCGCACCTGATCTGGCTGGGCACGAGCGCGCTCGACCTCGGCGCGGTGTCGATCTTCCTGTACTGCCTGCGCGAGCGCGAGCTGATCCTCGACCTGTTCGAGATGTCCTCCGGGCAGCGCATGCACACGCGCTACTTCCAGGTCGGCGGCGTGATCGAGGACATCCCCGTCGGCTTCGTGCAGAAGGCGCGCGAGTTCTGCAAGGTGATGCCGGAACGCGCCGACCAGTACCGGGCGATCCTCGACGCCAACCAGCTGATCCTGCAGCGCCTGCGCGGCACCTGCCCGCTCGACGCCGAGACGCTGCTGGGTCTGGGCGTCACCGGACCGCTGCTGCGGGCCGCAGGCAATCCCTGGGATCTGCGCAAGGCCGCTCCCTACAGCTCCTACGAGGACTTCGACTTCAAGATCCCGGTCGGCACAGTCGGCGACAACTACGATCGCTTCGCCGTCCGGGTAGCGGAGATCTACGAGTCGGTCAAGATCGTCGAACAGGCGCTTGAGGGCTTGCCCGAGGGGCCATACATCACGGGCGACCGCAAGGTCGCCCTTCCCCCAAGACACGAGCTGGCGACATCGATGGAGGCGCTGATCCATCACTTCAAGCTCGTCACCGAGGGCTTCCGCGTCCCGCCCGGCGAGGTCTACAACCCGATCGAGGGCCCGCGCGGCGAGCTCGGCTGCTTCGTGCGCTCCGACGGCTCGGCCAAGCCCGCACGCGTGCACATGCGCGACTCCTCGTTCGTGAACCTGCAGGCGCTCTCGAAGATGGCCGAGGGCTCCTACATCGCCGACATGATCGCCACGTTGGCGATGCTCGACCCGATTCTGGGAGGGATCGACCGATGAGCCCGGCGGAGCAGGTCGAGGCGCCGGTGGAGCTGCGCGCGGAGATCGAACGGCAGATGGCGCTGTACCCAGACAGCCGCTCGGCGGCCCTTCCTGCCCTCGAGGCGGCGCAGCGAGTCTACGGCTGGTGCTCGCCCGAGGCACTCGAGGAGGTCGCCGGGGTGATGGGCGTCACGCCCGCCTACCTGGAGTCGGTAGCCACCTTCTACGACATGCTCGAGACCAAACCAGTCGGCAGACACAACGTGTACGTATGCACCAACATCTCCTGCTCGCTGTGTGGCGCCGACGAGCTGTTCGCGGCTGTGCGGGATGCCGCCGGAGAGGACGCCGAGTTCAACGTGCGTGCCTTCGAGTGCCTCGGCGCCTGCGACATAGCGCCAATGGCCTCCGTCGACGGCGTCTATGTTGGGCCGCTCACGGTCGAGGACGTCCCGCGGATGCTCGATGACATTCGCGCCGGCCGTCCGGTGCTGGCCGACAAGCAGCTCGCGACCCGACTGGTCGCCGATCCGAACGCCAACTCCCAGCAGTTCCCGGCGCATCCGATCGAGGAGCCGGCGTGATGACCGACGCGCTCCTGTTCAAGGACATCGACGAGCCGGGGCTGTGCACGCGCGAGGTGTACGAGCGCCGCGGCGGCTACGCCTCTTTGCGCAAAGCGCTGGCGATGGAGCCCGAGGCGGTGTTGGCCGAGCTGGAAGCCTCCGGGCTGCGCGGGCGCGGCGGGGCAGGATTTGCGATGGGCAAGAAGGTCTCGTTCCTGCCGAAGGGGTCGATCGACAAGTACCTGGTCTGCAACGCGGACGAGTCCGAGCCGGGCACGTTCAAGGACCGCGAACTGATGCAGAAGTCCCCGCACATGCTGATCGAGGGGATTGTGATCGCCTCCTTCGCCGCCGGGGCCAACCGCTCGTTCATCTACATCCGCGGCGAGTACGTCCACCAGGCCGACGTGCTCGACGCAGCGCTGGCTGAAGCGCGCGACGCCGGCTATGTCGGCGAGAACATCCTCGGCTCGGAGCACTCGCTGTCGCTTCTCCTGCAACGCGGCGCAGGCGCCTACATCTGCGGCGAGGAGACCGCGTTGCTCGATTCGCTGGAGGGCAAGCGCGGCAACCCGCGCCTGAAGCCGCCGTTTCCCGCCAACCAGGGGCTGTACCAGGGACCGACGTTGATCAACAACGTCGAGACGCTCGCCACCGTCCCGACGATCCTCGACATGGGCGGGGCGCAGTACGCGAAGCTCGGCACCGACACCTCCAAAGGCACCAAGCTCGTGTCCGTCTCCGGCCATGTGCAGCGGCCGGGCAACTACGAGATAGAGCTCGGCGTCCCCTCGCGCGAGATCGTCTACGGCTTGGCCGGCGGGCCGCCGGAAGGCCGCGAGGTCAAGTGCTGGTTCCCAGGCGGCTCTTCCTCGCCCGTCCTGACCAAGGACGACCTCGACCTGCCCTACGACTTCGACTCGATGGCCAAGGCCGGCTCGATGCTCGGCTCCGGCGCGATCATCGTCGTCGACGACTCCACCCCGATCCTCGACGTCGCCCTGAAGGTCGCGAAGTTCTACCGCCACGAGTCCTGCGGCAAGTGCACCCCCTGCCGCGAGGGCACCAACTGGACCGTGAAGACGCTCGAACGCATAGAGACCGGCGAGGCCACCCCGATGGACCTGGAGATCATGGCCAGCGTCCAGGAGCACATCATCGGCAACTGCCTGTGCGTGCTCGGCGACGCGATGGCGATGCCGATCGGCTCGCTGATCGCCAAGTTCCGCAGCGAGTTCGAGGCGCACATCGAGGCGGCGCGCGCCGCGAGCGGCCTCGCGCCGGGCGCGTCCACGCCGGCGCCCGCTCTCGCCGGAGGGCTTGCCTGATGCCCCGGCCGAATCCACGCACGATCACCTTCACGATCGACGGCCGCGAGGTGCAGGCGGCCGAAAACTCGATGCTCGTAGACGCAGCCAAGCACGGCGACGTCGAGATCCCCGTCTTCTGTTACGAGCCGAAGCTCGGAGCGCCCGTCGGCGCCTGCCGCATGTGCCTGGTCGAAATCGAGGGCATCCCGAAGCTCCAGACCGGGTGCTCCACACCCGTCAAGGACGGCATGGTCGTCAACACACAGTCGCCGCGCGTGAAGACCGCGCAACAGGCCGTCGTCGAGTTCCTGCTGATCAACCACCCGCTCGACTGCCCCGTCTGCGACAAGGGCGGCGAGTGCCCCCTGCAGGACATCTCCTTCGGCTGGGGCAGCGGCATCTCCCGTTTCGTCGAGCCAAAGCGCCACTTCGTCAAGCCGCTCGCGCTCTCGGAGAAGATCGCGATCGACCGCGAGCGCTGCATTCTCTGCTACCGCTGCGTGCGCTTCTCCCAGGAGATCTCCGAGGACTACCAGCTGGTCCTGCTCGAGCGCGGAGCGCACTCCTATGTCGCCAGCTTCGACGGCCGTCCCTACGAGGCGCCGTTCAGCGGCAACATCATCGAGCTGTGCCCGGTCGGCGCGCTGACCTCGCGCGGCTACCGCTTCCGCGCGCGACCGTGGGACGTAGAGGACTCCGGCACGATCTG
>Ga0207695_10002410_pt1 | contig 27685 bp, 19 predicted proteins | sample KBSC54metaG_FD_184354 | JGI IMG/M metagenome (GOLD analysis project Ga0207695, IMG submission 184354) | Corn rhizosphere microbial communities from Kellogg Biological Station, Michigan, USA - KBS C5-4 metaG (SPAdes) (version 2) | ecosystem: Host-associated > Plants > Roots > Rhizosphere > Soil...
GGAGACCTTTGCATTTGCCATCGGGTAATTAAATCGTTTTATATCGGCAAAATCCATCTCTATTTTCGCGCCTGTGAAGATTCAGCTTTTGTATAATGGGCGGCTCTAGTTGCGCTGAATCTTGCTGGCCGCGAGCCGAGAAGCGTCTGCATGCTACTAAAAGTGTTTCCGGACAAAAGTTCACTGAGTCGGGCTGCGGCGGAGCAAGCCGCAAATGCGATTCGAAGTGCGCTCACCACGCATGGCCATGCCCGAATTGTGGCTGCCACCGCGGCATCGCAAATTGAATTTCTTGCTGCACTTACCAATGCGTCGGGAATCGATTGGTCCAAAGTCGAAGCCTTCCATCTCGATGAATACATCGGGTTGCCGATTACGCACCCTGGAAGTTTCCGGAAGATGTTGCTGGAGCAATTGATACAGAAAACCGGCATCGTCAACTATCACCTGCTCGATGGCGACGCCCCTGAGCCCGCTGCGGTTGCGCGACGCGTAGGTAAAGAGCTGGCTTCGTCGCCGATCGATATTGCATTCCTGGGCATCGGCGAGAATGGTCACGTTGCGTTTAACGACCCGCCTGCGGACTTTGAAGTGGACGACCCTTACATCGTGGTTAATTTGGACGAAGCATGCCGGCAGCAGCAGGTTGGCGAAGCGTGGTTCACGAGCATCTCGCAAGTGCCGAAGCAGGCGCTCTCGATGTCTGTGCAACAAGTCTTAAAAGCCAAAGAGATTCTCGCCGTCGTGCCTGACGAACGGAAAGCGCGCGCGATCAAGGCGTGTTTCGACGCTGAGGTCAGTCCTATGGCTCCCGCTTCAATCTTGCGAACGCATACCAACGCGACCGTGTACCTGGACAAAAATTCCGCTTCAATGCTCAAGGATGAATTGCGAGAAGTAGGGCAACACGAATTACCGTCGCCAGTCAGTACAAAAGCAGTCGATTTCGAGATCAAATGATGAATAAGCTCTTAGTGATTGCATTTGTGATCTGCGGTTTTATATCGCAAGTCAATACGCTTTTCGGCCAGTCCAGGAATGGTTCATCTCAAACGGAAATCGGAACAGTTCGCGTCGACGCAAATCCCGACCACATAATCAATTCATTTGATCCCGACACGGCGCTCGGCAGTTCGATCGATGTTCTTTCTCGAATCGACATCAACAAAGTTTTTACTCCGCACATCATTCAGGAGTCCCTTTCCGCCGGCTGGGGGCCGCTGACTTACCGCAATAACACTGAATTGCGCATGGCCGCGTGGCATTGGAATGCGAACGGGACATGGAGCGACACCGCGCACCAGAGCGGATATTTCACCGGTAGCACGGAATTGAAGGAGCCGATCCGATACATTCTGGCTTACGCGCTGCCGCACCGTGGCTTCGCGACCAGCGGGGATCGACCGCTGGAAGGGCCGGACCTAACATATTGGAAGAGCAACCCATATCTCACCAGCAAGTTCACTGGCGAGAGCGATGCGCTGCACCCGCAGTGGGTGGTGGTCGATCTGCAGACCGAGAAGTCAGTCAGTGGCGTTCGCATTCAATGGGCCAGCCCATACGCCACGAAATTCCAGGTCGAATATTGGGCGGGTACTGACGCCCTCAATTTCGATGCCGGACCAAAAGGGGAGTGGAAGGTCTTTCCATCGGGCGCTTTGAACGATGCGAAGGGTGCAACGGCCACTCTGAAGCTGAGTAACGCTCCAGTCTCTGCGCGCTATCTTCGCGTGCTGATGACCGAATCTTCTAACACATGCGACGAGCATGGGCCGCAGGACGTCCGCAATTGTGTTGGTTATGCGATCCAGCAAATCGAAGCCGGCACATTCGATGTCGGCGGCCGATTCGTCGAGGTGCCGAAAGATCCGGCTGAGAAGCGAACCACGTATTGTGTTTCATCGATCGATCCCTGGCATTCTGCCGACGATGTGAACGACAGCGGTGGCTACCAGCACACTGGATTCGATCTGCTCTTCACTAGCGGGCTCACCAATAACTTGCCGGCAATGGTTCCGGTCACCATGCTTTATGGCACACCCGACGATGCAGCCGCGCAAATTGCCTACATCGAAAAGCGCGGCTACAACCTGGGTTATGTTGAGATGGGCGAGGAGCCAGATGGCAAGCACGCTATGCCGGAAGATTACGGAGCGCTCTATATTCAATGGGCCGCGGCACTTCACAAAGTAGATCCCAAACTCAAGCTCGGCGGCCCGGTATTTGAAGGCGTCAACGAAGACATAACCGTTTGGCCGGATGCGGCCGGGAAAATTTCTTGGATGGGACGCTTCGTCGATTACCTGAAGGCACACCATCGGCTGGATGATCTGGCATTCGTTTCTTTCGAGCACTATCCATTCGAGCCTTGCGATATTACCTGGAAGACCCTGTACACCGAGCCACAGCTGATGAAACATATTCTTCAAGTGTGGAGGAATGACGGCGTCCCGAAAAATGTGCCATTAATGGTGACGGAGAACCATCTCGCAGCACAGCTTACGGGCCCTATGACCACGATCTTCGCGGCCCTGTGGCTGGCTGACAACGTGGGATCTTTCTTTGAGGGCGGCGGTGCAGCCTTCTATCACTCACCGATTCAGCCCCAGGACATTCACAATACCTGCGAGGGCTGGGCGTCATGGTCGAATTTTGTGGCCGACGAAAATTACAACATTAGGGGCTACACGTCACCTTACTTTGCGGCACACATGATTAACCGCGAATGGGTGCAGCACCGCTCCGGCATTCATCGCATGTTCCCTTCGTCGGCCGATATCAAGGATGGCGAGGGCAATGGACTGGTGACGTCTTACGCGGTGCGCCGTCCTGATGGCAACTGGTCGCTGATGCTGGTCAATCGGGATAAGAATAGTCCGCACACTATTCGCGTAGTGTTTGGCGGAGGCCGTCGAGATGCGTCGTTCGACGGTGAAGTAAGGCTAGCGACGTTCGGTGCTGAGCAATATGTCTGGATCAATGACGGGCCCAACAGTCATGCCGATCCCGACGGGCCGGTGGTGGCCCGCACTCTAACAACCAACGCGCAAACCACATTCTTATTACCGAAGGCCTCAGTTACGGTGTTGAGGGGTAAAGTGCCAGGGCTTGATCAGTGAGGGAATTCATGGGAGCAACTCAAAATGAATGAAATATTCAGGAGTTCCAAATTCACAGTCACTCTTTTGTTAGTGGCCCTGGCTCTGCCCCTTTATGCGCAAAAACCCGCACATCGCGAGATCGCTATCACCATCGATGATCTTCCTGCCGCGGGCGGGAATTCCATGACCGGGACGGAAATCATTGAGATGACCAGCAAGTTGCTGGGCACTTTGCGCGATCAGAAAGTCCCAGCCGTGGGTTTTGTGAACGAGCGCAAGCTGTATAAATTGGGCGAAGTCGACGACCGTATCAAGGCGCTCAGCATGTGGCCGGAATATGGATTTGAACTCGGCAATCACACTTTCAGTCATGCATCTCTGAATCGTGTCGGATTAAAAGCTTGGGAAGAGGAAATCGTTCGTGGCGAAACCGTGACTCGGATGCTGCTGTCGCAACACAATATGCAGTTGCGCTACTTCCGCCATCCTTATCTCGATACCGGACGCGACCTCGAAACCCGGCGCCAGGCAGAAGCATTTCTGGTTGAGCGTGGCTACCGCATTGCTCCCATTACCATGGACGCGTGGGATTGGATGTACGCTGGGGTTTACGAAGACGCTCGACGTCGTGGCGATACGGCGCTCGAGCAGAAACTGGTTGATTCGTATCACGATTACACCAACCAGGTATTTGATTATTACGAAAAATTCTCAAAAGACTTGATCGGTTACGAACCCAAGCAGATCCTGCTGCTGCACGGGAATTGGCTGGAGGCGGACCACATTAGCGAACTGCTGGATTTGCTTCGCAAGCGCGGTTACCAGTTCATTACTCTACAGGATGCGCTCAGCGATTCCGCCTATAGCCTGCCTGACGAATACGTAGGCGAAGAAGGCACCAGTTGGATCGATCACTGGGCGATCACGCGCGGGCACCCGCCTCAAAATACTCCAGTCTTCCCGCAATGGGTGATCGATCGTTCGAACGCGCTGCCGCACCATCCGACGCAGCCGTAGGCTTCCAGATTGGCTCTGAAATCCGAAGGAGACAAAATGAAAAAAATATTGTGGGGCACACCACGAATTCGATTGGCCGCAGTCATCACCGCGGCTGCGATGCTTGCGATGGTTGCCATCATCGCTATCACGCCCGCATTCTCCCGCCCTGCCGATCCCACTTCCGACGCGGCGCTGCTCGATGGATACCGCCATGTGGAAGTTGCGTCAGTCTCCGACGCGATGGAAAAGATGATCGGGCGGCGAATGTATCTTTCGCACCGGATGCAGCCGATCTTTACATCGAAGTTCGCCGGCTTCGCACTCACGGTGAAGTTGAAGAAAGAAGAGAATAAGGATCCGCACGCCTTGGACGGCATGCTCTCCGCCATTGATCAGGGCGCGCCGAACTCTGTATATGTGATGGTAGTAGAGGACGGAGCTGACATCGCCGGCATGGGCGGATTGATGGGAACTGCGATGCTGGCCAGGAACTTTTCCGGCGCGGTGATCGATGGCGGGGTGCGCGATACCGCCTACCTCAAGAAAGTTGGCTTTCCCGTTTTCGCGCTGGGCAATGTCCCTTCTACGTCGGTCGGGCACTATCGTTTTGACGGCGCAAATATTCCGGTTACTTGTGACGGAGTTCTCGTCACTCCCGGAGACATTGTTGTCGCCGACTCTGACGGGGTTGCCATCGTGCCCCACGCCAAGGCAGCAGAGGTGCTGGCCACCGCGCAAGACATGGATTTTAAAGAGCATTCGATGTACGCGTACATCGAAAAACTCAAGTCCATCGAAGAAGCGGTACAGAAATTTGGACGCTTGTAAAGATTTGTGATCTGACAATCCTTACAGGTGATCCATTCAGGATCAGGTGTAAACTCTCCTTAGTTTAAGTGTCGTGCGGGGCTTTCTACGGTCAGTTCCCGCAACTGACTTTTAATTTTTGATCCTTCGCAATCGAGCCGCCCCCGGCGAAGAAGCTCCCCCGAGGCATCTAATGTTCTGGATACTGATGCAGCTTGGGCTGACCGCACACGAAACGCGCTCATATTAAAGGTATGCGCTGTTTTCGGTGCGATGGCGATTTAGGTGCATCGAGCAAGATCAATGAAGAACCGAATCGAGGAACTGGATGCCCTCCGCGGGCTGATGCTGATGTGGATGACCTGCACACATCTTCCTACGGTTCTAAGCATTTACCTGAATCAACCCGTAGGCTATTTTGCTGCCACGGAGGGGTTTATCTTCCTGTCGGCTCTATTCACTGGGAGGATATGCTCCCGCCTGGTGCAGCGCGAAGGCACCGCGGGAATGTGCCGCAACGTGTGGATGCGTGCAGCGCGCTTGTATGGCTATCAACTATTGTTGCTGGCCGCGGCCTTCGTCATCGAGGCGCCGATCGCCGCCCGAGGTAACCGGCCGGCGGTACACAATCTGCTTAATTACTATTTTATTGTTGGACGTCCGCGTGCATTCATGGATGCAGCGGTCATGTTTTACCGGCCACCCCTGCTTGACATTCTGCCCATTTACATCATCTTTCTTGCATTAACCCCGTTCGCGGTATTGCTGGGGATCCGATGGGGATGGAAATACACTTTGACCCTCGGACTCGGGTTCTGGCTGTTCGCGCAATTTGGCCTCAAGAACCTGGTTTACAACTGGCTGACCCATGCATTCGGATTGCGGGTTCCTTTGAACGAGATGGGCGCGTTTGATCTGTGGGCCTGGCAACTGTGGTGGCTGGTCGGCCTGTGGCTAGGAGTGCATTGGGCGAACAGCGATTTGCACTTCGATCGGTGGGCAAAGAAGCGGGCGGTTTTAATTCCGGCAACCGTGATTGCGATCGGGTTCATCACAGTGCGCTATGTGCAATTGACAACCGATCTGGATTTCGGGAAATTCGCTCCATTGTTTGATAAATGGGAATTCGGGGGTGCCCGGATAGTGGATTTTACGGCGGTCGCCGCCATCGCAATCCGTTTTCGGTCCCTGTTAAAGCCTTTGGCAGTTAGGCCTCTGGTGATGCTGGGGCAGGCTTCGCTGCCGGTTTTCTGCATTCATCTCTTATGTGTGTTTTTTGCGCTTACCGTAATGGGGACCAATGTAATGCTCACCGGCTGGCCGGCGGCAGTCCTAGTGGTGGTTAGTTTTACTGCTCTTCTACTCACCGCTATTGTGGCAAACCGGCGGGCCGTAAAAGCTGCGGCGGGCAGAGTTGCCCCGCTGGTTACTCTACCCCCGGCAAAGCAGCAAGGATAATACTTGCGATCCTAAGTTCTCCTGAATTTGTCGCAGAAAAAAGCCATCCGGGCTGGATGGCTTTTCCATACTTGTTGGAGTAGCAGCAATTATTGCATGGTGAACTTCAGTTTATCCAGGTAGACATTGTAAGGAGTTCCGTATCTATTTCCATCAAGCTGGTAATTGATAGTCACCCCATGCCATGAAGTCGAAGTGGGATACTTGTAAATGTTCAAGGTGGCCGTTTTTCCATTTAAGGTGATGGATTTAAACAACAATCGACCGCCGGTTGTGCGCTGCACCTGAATGATCAGGTGGTTCCAAGCGCCGCTCTTTGGATAGCATGAAACACCAGTCGGCACCCATTTGTGATTGATGTTGTCGTAAATATCCCACTGATGGCCGCCAGCAACGCGGCACTCGTGTCCCCAGATGAATGACTTGCCGCCAGTGAACTGGTTGATGTCGAATTCAAGCGCTTGCGAAACACTCGCCTTTGCAATCCAGAAATAAACATCGTAAGTGAAGCTGTGCAGTGAGGCTGTAAGAGTGTGACTGTAATCAGGCAGACCTACGGAGGAGAAAGATCCGACAAGGTGATTATTCCAGAGCACGTCGCCCCATTGCGTTGACCCGCCGCCATATACGGACTTTGTGGAGATGCTGTCCATTGAGGGGGAACTTACCTTAGGAATCCACGACCAGCTCAGGCGATCTCCGGTTGAGCTGCAGCCAGAGCAAATGCCCCAACTTGGTGGTAGCAGGGCGTAACCGGACCACCCTTTTTTAGATTGCAGGTCATAAAAGGTTTTTGAGGCTGCAAATGATGGAAGCAAAAGCGAAAGGAACAGACACACAACCGCGAGGAATTTAGCAAATCTCATTACAAATCTCCAGCTCTAATTTTTCAGCGCCGCCTGGGTAGCAGCTAAGTTGAAAAGATTCTATTGAGGCATCAACTTACGATAAAGGGCAAAAGCTTAGAAACTACAGTGAGAAGTTCATGTTTTTAGGGTAAAAGCCTTAACGGACAAGGATTTCAGAGCAGCAGCTTGCGTTAATTTGTAAAGATCACGCGCCGATATTGCTGCCCTGCATCTCTCGCGCGAGCGCCTGCATCAAAGAACCGCTGGAAAAAGTAGCCCGAGGATTTAACCAGTATGGCCGTCGAAGGTGTCGGAGAACCTGATCGGGTTTTTGTTAGTAATCCCTCCACTACAATCTCCCAAATCGCTACTCCCCCAGCCAGCACAGTAATCCCGGACGGTACATACTTGATGTCATCCTCTCGTGTCGGTGGTCCTTTTGCCGATTTCGCGGGGCGTTGTTTTTTGCGTGGTTGCCTGTGCGCCGATTTACTCGAATCGTGGATACGCAAAAAGCAAGCTCAAGCAGACGCAAAGATCGAATCGGCGGCAACTTGGCGATGCCATCTTCATGTGATGGGATGGCTGCGTTCCTCTCTGGGCGCGGCCTCCTGCACCGCGGTTGCTGGATGCCTGATTCCAATTTTTGGAGGCAATGCTTACCGCGCCATGGTTCCGCTGTTTTTCCTTTTGATAATTTTGTACGTAGCTTTGCGTTTCGGGCACGTTGCCGGAATCATCGGCACAATTTGCGCAGCCTTGGTCTTCGAAATATTTCTATTTGAGCCCACCCTGAGTCTGGCGATCGATAACCCGTCGGCGAGACATCACTTGATCTCAATGGTGATCCTTGGGATTTGCGCTTCCGAGATTCTAGGCCGTCGCAAAGTCCCAGCGGCGTACAAGCCGTGGTGATGGTTTGCATTGAATCGCAACTTTGTGCGCTCGAATAAATCCCTACCGGGAAAGTTCACGATTCCTTGCAAGCCTCCGGGAAAGCATTGCGATCAGAGCATCGGTATCGGTTGGTTTCAGCACGTAATCATCAAGCGCCTGATGAATACCTTCAATTGCGCTTTCAATGCTTGGATAGGCTGTAAGAATAACCGTGATGCAACGCGGGTTGGCTTCGTGCATAGAGCGAACCAACTGGAAGCCGTCTCCTTCGCGATCAATATTTAGATCAGTAAGGAGTAGATCGAATTGTTGCATATACATTGCGGTGATCGCTTCTTGAACTGTGGCGGCGACACACACCTGAAATCCGCTCCGCCGCAGAATCGGTGGCAGCGTAGCGCGAATGCCTGGCTCGTCATCCACAAACAAAATATATTTCTCGGGGCTTGGTTCCATCGGATATCTCTCCAGGTAGTCGGATGTAGTAACCCGATAATCGCTGCCACAGGCAGGAACATTCAGGTTATGCAAACCCCGGCTCCTTCTTAACTGTCAAAAATGACAGGCGGGGGAAATAAGCTCAATGATTAGCATGTGATTGGCGAAAAATCGGCATCTCTAACAATGTCGGCAGTGTCAAGCACTCTTTGCGCACAGCAATTGCCGCAGATCCCGATTCTCTGCGTCCGCTACCCAGATCCGCGGGAAGCGGTCTTCTACCATGAGCCGCAGCAAGAGCTGCGCATCCTGGCGATCCGTCTTCTGCTTGCGCACTGGCGACGGACCTTCATGCTCTCAGTGTTGATGACCTCACTATCTCGGGCATTCTGCGGTACAGCGATGTCTCGGCGACTCGTGCGAGTTACATCAAGCGAGTAGATGAGAAATCGGTCGAGGCGATGGACAGGCTCGAACCGGAACTTCGCAAGCCCGTTGCGAAGATAAACGTTCCAAAGGTGAACGTGGTGGTACCTATTGGCGTTGCTCAGGGTGATGAAGATTCCCGGCGAATCTAGCGGAGATGGACGGACAACAGGAGCGGGACTATACTCCGCCCATCATGGAAGGTGACAATTCTAGGAGTGGCTCGGTTCTTCTTGGCCATCTGACCATTACCGTTCTTCTAATCGCAGCCATTTGGATCATGCTTCGTTGGGGCTTGTACCAATTCGGCCCATCGCTGTGGCCGTACTACGTTACAGGCGGAATAGCCCTCGCATGGCAGTTATATTCGATGGGACTTCCACGCTGGAAAGGTCTGTTTAAAAGATACGATCTTAAGGCGAAGCAGACGGAAGATGTTGCACAACACGCTGGTTTGATGCGGCCCGGAATTGGGGCAATCGGCTCGTTTGCATTTCATACGACGGCTGCTGCTGTGTGCGGCATTCACCTCGGGCCTTGGTTACTCAGTCGTTGGTTCGTGTGGGTACTGCCGCTAATCGGAATCTCGCCGGGCACTTCCAGAGCAGACTACTGGCTACAACATCTGGAAGTGGTGAGCGTCATTCCAGCCTTGGTTGCCGGTTTTGTCGTTTCTCGACACTTTGAGGAACTCTCATCGTGGGCATGGGCCGTGCCGACGATTATCCTTGCCTATAAACTCTTGATCTTCACCGACGCCCACACATCTGTCCTCGCTTCTGCCGATCCTTGGTCTCGCTTTTCCTATTACTTTGTGATCCAACAGCACATGCCCACTTTTTCGGACTTTTGGTACAGTGTCTCAGACCCTCTCCATGTTACAGAGCAAATGATCGTGACAGTGCCGTTTTATTCCGGCGTTGCGTACAGTGTTGGAGCACTCCTTAGAGAGAACAAAGTGATTGACAGAATCGTCAGCGGTCATTGTCGGGAGCCTGAAGCAGGCCCGGAGGAAGCCGGAATCGAACGGATTGAGAACTCCACAGAAGACGCCGCCTACGAAAACAAATAAAACCGACGTTTGTGTTCCTCCGAGCCGGAATGACGGGCTACGCCACTGCTCCGAGAAATTCCACGACGTGCAAGGGCACACTGTTTCCTGTCAACATTGCTTGAATGGTATTCTGATGATGTTCTGCTCGGCACTGGGACGGCGAACTCCGTTGACATGCCGATTTCTCGAAAGTTGGGACATCTGGAACAAAAGTTCCTCCTAACGTGTTGAGGCCGACGTAGCTCAGTTGGTAGAGCAGCCGATTCGTAATCGGCAGGTCAGCGGTTCAAGTCCGCTCGTCGGCTCCATTCTAATCACTTCCAAGTGGCTAGTTTACGGGGGAACCACGTAACCCGGATCTGAACTGGCATCCCAATCGGATTTCCGGGACAATCGCCCCGCCTGGGATTCATTCAGCAGATAACGAAACCACTATGCTTCGGCATCATCCGCGAGGCCCAGGCGAAAAAGTTAGACTTCGCAGCGCCGGCGGGAAGCTAGCGATGAATAAACTTCATTCAGCGTTCTCATAAATTTACTTTCTGACGACAAATCATACTCCCGAAAAAATGTGTTCTGTGATTCTGATCAATTGTCGCGTATGCGGCGCCACGCGTAGAATTGGCCCGAGATGGCAACAGAAGCCCAGGGTTTCGCCCACAAAGTTGTTTCGGTTAACCCAGCGACCGGGGAAACGCTGCGCAAACTCGATTGCGCTTCCGAGCCGGAGGTACATCAAGCAGTCGCTCGTGCTCGCGCATCGCAACCAGCCTTCGCTGAACTCGGTATTCGCGGGCGAATCGCGATTCTGAAAAAATTTCAGCGCCTCCTGCATGAACGGAAGTCGAGGGTGGCGGACCTCATCTCGAACGAGGCCGGCAAGCCCTGCGTTGAAGCGCTCACCACGGAGGTGATCGTGGTGCTGGACGCGGTTCGCTTCTACATCGAAAACGGTTATCAGCTGCTGCGCGATGAATCTCTGCCCCATGGGAGCCTGCCCATGAAAGTAAAGTCAGGCCGTATTCTTCGCGAACCTTATGGTGTGATCGGAATCGTTTCGCCGTGGAACTATCCATTCTCAATTCCTGCAACCGAGAGCTTGGCGACGCTTATGGCCGGAAACGCAGTCGTGTTGAAGCCTTCGGAATTCACATCTCTCATTGCGCTGGAGCTGGCTGACCTGCTGCACTGCGCCGGAGTTCCAGAAGATGTCTTTCAGGTACTCGTAGGAGATGGGGCGACTGGCGCCGCGTTACTGAACTCAGAAGTTGACAAGCTGGTCTTCACCGGGAGCGTGGCTACGGGGAAACGCATTGCGCAATCTGCAGCCAACCGGTTGCTTCCCGTCGTTTTAGAGTTAGGCGGCAAAGACCCCATGCTGGTGCTTGATGACGCAGACATCGACATCTCATCGAGTGGCGCGGTTTGGGGCGCCTTCGTAAATGCCGGGCAGACATGTTTGTCGGTCGAACGCTGCTATGTGGACCGCAAACTCTATCAGCCCTTTCTCGAAGCCTGCGTGCAAAAGACCAGACAATTACGCGTTGGCAGCGGCATGAATCCGCAAACAGATATTGGTCCCATGATCCACGAACGCCAGCTTCGCGTGGTTGAACAACAAATAGAAGATGCGAAGGCACGGGGCGCGCGCGTTCTGGCGGGAGGAACGCGACTACCTGAACTTGGGCCGAATTTCTATGCGCCAACTGTCTTGGCGGACGTAACCCACGAAATGCTCGTTATGCGCGAAGAGACCTTCGGTCCGGTGCTACCGATCATGCCTTTCGAGAAGGAAGACGAAGCCGTCCGCTTGGCGAATGACTCCGAATACGGTCTGTCAGCCAGCATCTGGACCAGTGACCGCCATCGCGGCGAAGCATTGGCCCGGCGCATCGCCGCAGGGACGGTGCAGGTGAATGATGCAGTCTCATGCTTCGGCATCAGCGAAGCGCCGCATGGAGGCATCAAGTCGAGTGGAATCGGACGCACCCACGGCAGATTTGGCCTTGAAGAAATGGTGCGTATCAAATACGTCGCCTCCGACCTCCTACCAGGGATGAAGAAGGTCTGGTGGTATCCGTATAGCGCGGCATTCACCCGGCAAATTGAAGGGCTCGTGGACATGCAGTTTGCCGCCAGCGCAAAAAGCCGAGTAAAGGGCGCGTTCCGGTCGGCGGGAGCTCTCTTTGGCAAGCGGCTATAATTCGGGAGGGCGATTGAGGCTTTGGGCTAGTATTTTCTTCCTGTACATTCTTGCATCTGCTTCCGGCATCCATGCTCAAATGTCCGCGAGCAGTTCGCTGCCGCCGCAGAACATTCCCGTCCAGGAAGAGACGGTAGTGGTTACCGGCACATTTGCTCCCGTGCCCGAGACCGAAATTGACCGTTCCGTCACCGTAATCGGTGTTCCCGAACAGAATTTGCTTTTCAAGAGCTGGGTCGATGGTCTGCAGCTTTCACCGTCACTCGATCTGCAACAGCGAGCCCCCAATGACATTCAAGGAGATTTATCCATTCGTGGCTCGACGTTCGGGCAGGTTCTCGTGCTTCTGAATGGCCTGCGAATGGACGATGTTCAGACCGGACATCACGACATGGACCTGCCGTTGCCTACGCAATCCATTCAGCGGATGGAAATTCTTCGCGGCGCTGGGTCGACGCTTTATGGTTCCGATGCGATGGCGGGATCGGTGAACGTGATCACGGCCTCCCCGGAACACTCCGAACTGCACGTGGGCGCAGGTGTAGGAAATTTCGGAATCAATCAACAGACCGGTTCCGCCGCCTTCGTTTGGAAAAGAATTGATGAGGATCTCGATGCGGAGCGCGATTTCTCCAGCGGCTTCCTGCCTGACCGTGACTATCGCAGCGCGACTCTTTTCTCCACCACAGGCGTCGAGACATTGCTTGGCCAGTCTTTGCTAATGCTGGGTTATGGTGACAAGCCTTTCGGAGCTGACCAGTTCTACGGTCCGTTTAATTCCTGGGAGAGGACGAAAACATGGTTTGCCGGGTTAAAGCAGGAACTTGGCAGCAAAACCGAATTCGATTTTGGGTTTCGGCGGCACAGTGATGAGTTTGTTCTGATTCGCGACCAGCCTCTGATTTACGAGAACAATCACATTGATAAGAGCTGGCAAGCGGATATCCGGAGGCATGACGCGGTCTCGCGGAATTCGACGTTGTTTTATGGAGCGGAAGGAATTCATGAAACGATTGTCAGCAATAATCTCGGCGACCACGATCGCAGCCGCGGCGCTCTCTATCTCGATTACGATGTTCGTGCACTGAAGAGGTTCTCCTTCTCAGCCGGGGCGCGCGAGGAAATCTTCAGCGGTTCTCATGCCGAGTTCAGCCCAACAGTTGCAGCGGGCCTCTGGCTGCGTCCGGGATTGAAGTTGAAGGGAAGCGCCAGTCGGGCTTTCCGTCTGCCCAGTTTCACCGATCTGGATTATCAGGACCCGGCAAATTTTGGGAATCCAAAGCTGGGGCCGGAGAATGCCTGGGATTACGAAGGCGGCTTACTGTGGCAGGTAAACAGCCGTATCGCTTCTGAGATCACAGTTTTCGAACGGCGCGACCAGAACGTGATCGATTACGTGCTGCGGGCTTGCTCAACCATCCCTACTGCTGAGCTGCCGCCGGGTGCTGCCTGCTTGGCTCAGGTCGCGAATGTCTACCATGCCGAGAACCTTCAACGGCTGCATTTCGCCGGGGTTGAAACCTCAGTGCAGTTTCGATTGCCACATCAGGGACAGCTTCAGATCGCGTATACCGGATTGCATGGCGGGGAGCAAGCGTTAAACGGACTCCAAACAAAGTATGCGTTCAACTATCCAGTCAACGACGGCGTGATCGGGTGGACCGGGCGGCTTCCAGGAAAATTGATTGCCCGCACACGCATCGGCGTAATGGATCGCTATAGCCGCGACCCATACGGCTTGTGGGATGCGGCAGTGGGGCGCGAGTTCTCGCACGTGGCAGCTCACCTGGTGCTGTCGAATATTACCGACACCCAATATGAAGAAATTCAGGGTGTGATCATGCCGGGTCGAAGCGTGATCTTCGGGCTGGATTTTTTTCTGCGTGCACGCTGACAAGCCGACACCAATTCACCAGAATGCATCTGCGAGTTACCCCAACCGGCTTCCATAGCCAGATTTTTTCTCTTCAATCTGGCAATCGTCAGTCGTTCTTTTTCCGCTTACTAACTGGCTGAACTGGTTCGCTGATATTTAGGCCGCGTCTTCCACAGCAGTTCACATGGTTTGCACCAGATGAGTTGCATTGTTGATGGAAAAGGTTCCTCTTGGAGCGATTTTCCTATTGCGAAGAGAAGCTCAGGATTTCGATAATACTCGTAGCTCCACCGACAACGTGTATCGATACAGCCGAGAAGATCTCATTCGAATCCTGCAGGTCAGCCCGCGGCAACTGTTGGCGTGGGAAAAAGCCGGGCTGCTTGCCAGCGCCGAAAGTTATAACTTCTTCGATCTTTTGCAGGTGAAGAAAGTTCGTGACTTGTGCGCACGCCATGTGCGTCCCATCGAGATCCGGCAATCACTAGCTGCCATGCAGCAACAGGCGGCGGGGATGGACAATCCGTTGCTCGAGGCCAATGCTTCGACCAGTGGGAGGCATCGGGTGGCTTTTCGGCATGGAGGCCGGCTGCTGGAACCGATTGCCGGGCAATTTATGTTCGATTTTTCTCCGGGTGAAAAAGTTATTGCCAGCGTTCCTGTAACCAGAAATTCTGCCGTTGCTCAGCAACCAGCGGGTGCCGATGTCGCCGAACTATTTGCTCGCGGGGTTGCGCTGGAAGATGATCCGCGGAGCCAGTTGCAAGCGATTGCTGCTTATGAACGCGTTTTGCAGCTTGATCCCGAGCACGCGGCCGCACACATCAACCTGGGAACGCTCTATTACAATCGCCAGGATTATCGCGCGGCGGAAGAGCATTATCGTGAGGCTTTGCGGATCGATGCGCGCTACGCGCTGGCACATTTCGATCTTGGCAATGTGCTGGATGAAACCGGACGCATCAATGATGCAGTGGAAAGTTATTTGACCGCGCTGCGATTGGCGCCTACTTACGCCGATGCCCATTACAACCTAGCGCTTGCTTACGAGAAGATGCGCGAGCCGCGCAAAGCGCTCAAACATTGGCAGTCTTACGTGAAGCTGGATGCGACCGGACCGTGGGCGACCCACGCTCGGACTCAGATCAAGCGAATTCTGAAAACTGATCCACTAAAGCTGGTTGTGGGCGGGAATTCCACGCTCCAGCCTGAAGGCTAGTCGTACATACCCCCCTCTGTTAGCCGGTGTAAAATTTCTATCGCGACTGCGAAAGGAAGTTTATGCCGGAATCTGCTCTGCAGAATTTGACTGCAATCCCTCTTACAGCACTCTCCGAAGACGAAATTCTTTTTCGGGAGAACGTGCGTCAGTTTGCGGAAGAGAAAGTTCGCCCGCTGGCCAGGGAGATGGACGAGAAAGGGGTTTTCTACAAATCCCTTATCGAACAGTTCTTTCAGCTGGGACTGATGGGGATTGAGGTCCCGGAACAATACGGCGGGGCAGGAGGGAAATTTTTCGAGGCGATCCTCGCGGTCGAGGAACTCTCTCGCGCCGATGCATCCGCGGGTGTAATGGTCGATGTGCAGAATACGTTGGTCAACAATGCGCTGCTGCGCTGGGCGAGTCCTGAGCAGAAGAAGAAATATTTGCCGCGCATGGCGGCAGACACGGTGGGAGCATATGCGCTGAGTGAAGCCGGTTCCGGCTCTGACGCTTTTGCGCTGCAGACCAGAGCGGAGTTGAAAGGCAGCGATTACATTCTGAAAGGCCGCAAGCTTTGGATCACCAATGCAAAAGAGGCGGGGATCTTTGTGCTGTTTGCTACGGTTGATCCTTCTGCCGGATACAAGGGGATTACCGCTTTCATTATTGAAAAAGAATTCCCTGGTTTCACCGTAGGCAAGAAAGAAGACAAGCTAGGGATTCGCGCTTCGTCGACTTGCGAATTGATCCTGGAAGACTGCCGGGTTCCAAAGAGTAATGTGTTGGGCGAAGCCGGCAAGGGTTATAAGATTGCCATTGAAACTCTGAATGAAGGCCGCATCGGCATTGGCGCTCAGATGCTGGGCGTCGCTCGGGGAGCATGGGAATATGCTGCAAAGTACGCGCAAGAACGCAAACAATTCGGCAAGAGCATTGCTGAATTTCAGGGCATTCAATTTCAACTGGCGCAGATGGCCACCGAGATTGAAGCCGCACGGCTCATGGTTTACAACGCGGCCCGCATGAAAGACACAGGCGTGCCGTTTGTGAAAGAGGCTGCGATGACGAAACTTTTCTGCTCGCAAGTGGCCGAGCACGTGACCTCGCTGGCGATCGAGATCTACGGGGGAGCGGGTTTTACAAAAGATTATCCCGTCGAAAAATATTGGCGCGACGCCAAGATCGGGAAGATTTACGAAGGCACGTCGAACATGCAGCTCTCGACCATTGCGAAGCTGGCGCTGGGAAAGTGAAATATGGTGCGGACACTCGGTCTGCCCCGAAATCCGCGGGCGAGGGCGCCCGCGCCACACGCTACGTAATTTTCTCGCCCACAGACTTTGCCTGCGAGAACAGCAATAGATAATCCGGTCCGCCAGCCTTCGAATCTGTTCCCGACATGTTGAAGCCGCCGAAGGGATGCGCGCCGACAATCGCACCCGTGCACTTGCGATTGATGTAAAGATTGCCAACGTGGAACTCGCGCATCGCCATTTCAATCTTCTCGCGCGATCCAGTGTAAACCGCGCCGGTCAAGCCAAATTCGGTGTCATTGGCGATATTGATAGCTTGCTCGAAGTTGCGCGACTTGATTACCGCCAGCACCGGCCCGAAAATTTCTTCCTGCTCGAGTTTTGATTTGGGCTGGATATCTGCGATTACAGTGGGTTGAATGAAATATCCTTCGCCCGCGTCAGTCGCGCGATTTCCGCCGGTGATGATCCGGCCTTCGCGCTTGCCAATATCGATGTAGTTCATGATCGACTTCATCGAGCCTTCGTTGATGACAGCGCCCATATTGGTGTTGGTAGCGGGATCGCCGATGGTGAGCCGCTCCACGCTGTCTTTGAGGCGCTCGAGGAATTTGCCATAAATGCGTTCGTCGACAATCACTCGGGAACAGGCAGAACATTTTTGTCCCTGGAATCCGAACGCGGCTGCGGCAACACCGTCAGCCACGGTTTCGAGATCGGCGTCCGCATCGACAATGATCGCGTCTTTGCCGCCCATCTCAAGGATGGTGCGTTTGATCCAAATCTGGCCGGGAGCCACGTCAGCGGCCACTTTGTTGATTCGCAGGCCGACCTCGCGTGATCCGGTAAATGCGATGTAGCGGGTTTTCGGGTGCGCTACTACGGCGTCGCCAAAGCTCGCGCCAGCACCGGGGCAGAAGTTCACCACGCCCTCGGGCATTCCCGCGGCTTCCAGAATCTCGATGAATTTTGCCGCGATGGTCGGAGAGTCGCTCGACGGCTTGAGAATAACGGTGTTCCCACAAACGATCGAAGCCAGCGTCATCCCGGCCATGATGGCAGCCGGGAAATTCCACGGCGGAATCACCGCTCCCACACCGAGAGGGACATAAAAGAAATGGTCGATTTCACCCGGCAATTGCACGGGAGCTTTTGCGCGGCCAAACCGTTGCGCCTCGCGCGCATAGAATTCGCAGAAGTCTATGGTCTCAGCGATGTCGGCGTCGGCCTCGGCCCAGTTTTTGCTGACCTCGTAAACCAGCCACGCCATCAGCTCAAATTTGCGCTCGCGCAATATGTCGGCGGTGCGGAACAGCAAGGAGACACGCTCCTCCAACGGAGTGCGGCTCCAGTGCTCGTAGGCCTTCAACGCGGCCTGCATGGCGGGCTCAACGTGTTCCTTGCCGGCTTTCTGATGAACACCAACTATTTCTGACGGGCGGGCCGGATTCAATGAATGGATTTTTTCCGCCGTCTTCACCCGGTGACCTCCAATAATCAGGTCGTATTCGCGACCTAATTGTCCGCGAACCCGGTCCAAGGCTGCCCGCATCTGTCTGGCAATATCCCACTTCGTAAAATCCAACATGGGTTCATTGCGAAATGGGCTTTGCTGAGCGCGCGTGCGCGGACGGATCGGAGCTTCAACGGTTGCCATGGATTGCACCTCGGGAATGATCTTGCGTTAACGTCTATTTTATACCGTCGCGGGAGATTTCTCTGGCAGGCCCCGTGTCCGCAAGTTGAGCTATATTCGTCTTGGCTGATCTATGCGAGTGACGATTTTCGGAGCGACCGGGATGTTGGGTAAAGCGCTGATGCGCCAGTGGACTGGCGACGACATCACTGGCTTGGGTAGTAGGCAAGCCGACATTCGCTCTCCCGATCAGGTCGACAAAATTGTGAGTGACAGTAATCCCGAGCGGATTGTTCTTTCGGCGGCTTACACTGATGTGGACGGGTGCGAAATTAATCCGACACTCGCAGGGGCAGTGAACACGCAGGGAGCGGTGAATGTCGCAAAAGCCGCGGCTAACTCGCGAGCGAAGCTCTTGTTCGTCAGTACCGATTATGTTTTCGACGGCACTAAAAATAGGCCGTACGAGGCCGACGACCCGCGGCATCCGATAAATGCTTACGGAAAGAGTAAAGCGGATGCAGAGGAAAAAATCCTCGGCATTCTCCCTGGCGCATGCATAGTGCGCACGTCGTGGCTATTCGGTCCGGGCGGGAAGTGCTTTCCAGATACGATTCTGAAGGTGGCGGCGAGCCGTGCTGAGATTGAAGTGGTGAACGACCAGCGCGGCTGCCCCACCTACACTTTCGATCTCGCGGACGCGATAATTAAACTCTGTCGTGCGGATGCTAAGGGAATTGTTCACGGCACAAACCACGGGGTGTGTACCTGGTACGACTTTGCGACGGAAATTCTGCGCCAGGCGGGATCAAAGACGTCGGTTCGTCCGACTACCAGCGAACGGTTCGTGCGTCCAGCTCCAAGGCCAAGCTATTCCGTTCTTTCTGACGCGAGCCTCTCCGCCTATGGAATCAAAATGCGCGGCTGGGAGGACACACTGCCCGACTATTTGCGCGAGCGCTCGTCAGGATAACTCGATGGCAGCCAAATTTGCGCGCCGGTGCAGTTAGAAAAAGTCGGTTTGACCGCAAGATGCGGATATTCTAAGTTTTCCTGTTGCCGTAATCTGCAGCTATGAACAATACAATTCTCAGCGCAGAACAACCGAGGCAGTTGGACATGAAGAACGTCATCGAAGATTCCCGCTGGCAGGCGGTGCTTGGCCGAGACGGCGCAAGCGATGGCAAATTTGTGTTTGCCGTTTCTTCGACTGGCATCTACTGCCGGCCTTCGTGCCCCTCGAAGCGTCCCAAGCGCGAGAATGTGACGTTTTTTCGCCGGCCACAGGAAGCGGAAACTGCTGGTTTTCGCGAATGTCTGCGCTGCCGGCCCAAGGCGGTAACCGGAAATCCGCGGCAAGAGCTAATCAAATCAGTGTGCCGCTATATAGAACTGCACCTAGATGAGCCGGTTACGCTGGCCCGACTGGGAGAAGAATTTCGCCAGAGCCCGTTTCATCTCCAGCGCACGTTCAAGGCGGTGCTCGGGATTACACCCAAGGAATACGCGGACTCATGCCGCATGCGGGGATTCCGGCAAAGACTGAAAGCTGGCCACTCGGTCACGCGCGCAATGCATGATGCCGGGTACAGTTCGACCAGTCGGCTTTACTCGCGCACGTCGTCCGAGTTAGGGATGGAGCCCGCGAAATATCGCCGCGGCGCGATAGCGACGCCGATTCGTTATTCATTCACCGAATCGCCGATCGGATGCATGCTCATCGCCGCCACCGACAAGGGCATTTGCAGCATTCAGTTTGCAGATTCTGAGGAAGAACTGGAGCAGGGGTTGAAACAGGAATTTCCGTTTGCACTCAGGCGTCGCGATGACGACGGCATGGCAAATCTTGCTGGACAAATCGCACAACGCATCTCTGGTGCCGAATCTGCGGCTTCGCTGCCACTCGATATTCAGGCCACAGCGTTTCAACGCCGTGTGTGGTCGCATCTGCAGTCGATCGCGTTTGGTAAGACGCAGTCCTACTCACAAGTTGCGAAGGCCATCCGCCGTCCTTCTGCGGTTCGTGCTGTTGCGCGGGCATGCGCCACAAATCCCGTGGCAATTGCGATCCCATGCCACCGCGTGCTCCGCTCGAATGGCGACCTCGGCGGATATCGCTGGGGGCTGGAGCGCAAGAAGACGCTTCTCGAAATCGAGGCATCCAGCCGATAATTTCAGCGCCTGACTTCAGTGTGCAGGCTTCGCCTTTCCGCATTTCGCGCTTTTTGGTCTAACGGAGTTTGACAATTCTTTACCCACCTTGATTCCCTCGCATGATTCAATGATGATCAGGGAATCCATGAAATGCTTGCGCCAAAACGCGACGTTGATTCGCACCGGACTAGCCTCGAAATGCGCTTTATTCCTCATATTGACGATCTTCGCACTCGCGCAAACCGCGTTTGCCAAGGCTGTAGGCACGGTGAAGTCGATCAGCGGCAATTCAATTGTTTTGACAACTGACGGCGGTGAAATCACGGTCACTCTGGCTGATTCCACTCGCATGCTTCGCGCCTCTCCCGGACAAACTGATTTGAAAAGCACCACCGCGATTCAGGCTTCCGACATCCATGTTGGCGATCGCATGCTGGCAATTGGCCCGAGCGGGGAGGGGAATTCGGTCGCAGCTTCAACGATTGTGGTGATGACGCAAGGCGATATTGCCGAACGCCAGCAACAGGAACGCGACGAGTGGCGTAGAGGCGTGGGCGGAATTGTGAAAGAAGTTAATCCTGGTGTGGGCACAATCGCGGTCGTGAACGCGCTTGTGTCATCCGGGAAGCCGATCGTTATTCATATGTCGCCGGCGACCAGCATCCGGCGGTATTCGCCCGACTCGGTGAATTTCGATCAAGCCCAGCCAGGCACGTTAGATCAGATCAAGCCGGGAGACCAACTTCGGGCGCGGGGCACCAAGAACGAAGACGGCAGCGAATTCATCGCCCAAGCGATTGTCTCCGGCACGTTCAGGAATATAGCGGGGAGGGTGATTTCGACCGACACCGTAAATAACCGCGTCACGGTAATGGACCTGGTCACGAAACATCCTTTGGCACTGAAGATCAGCACTGACTCGCAAATGCATAAGTTGCCGCCAGTCGCAGCCCAAAGGCTTGCTGCGAGATTGAAAGGCGATCCGTCGCCTGCGAACGGAAATCCTCAGGGCGCGCCTGGTGAATCTTCGTCCGGCGGGGCGGGTGCCGGTAATGGCCAGGGGCGAGGGCCGGGAAATTGGCGCGGACAGAATGGAGCGGGCGCTTTTCCTAACGCTTCACAGGGAGGCGAAGGATACCGTCGCGGAGGCGGGTCGCCTGATTTCCAGCAGATGTTAAGCCGCATGCCGAGCGCGTCAATTTCTGATCTGCAAAAAGGGGACGCGGTTATGGTGGTGGCAACGGAGGGCAGTGCGACCTCCGCACCGACTGCCATCACGCTTATCTCCGGCGTCGAACCGATACTGACCGCAGTGCCCAGCGGCGCGGCTGCGGCAACTATCCTTTCACCGTGGAATCTGGGAGCATCGCCGGGTGGCGAGGGATCGAGCGAGTAAAACTTTTTTAAGAGGGAACAGTTGAGAAATTTTCTGCTTATTTTCTTATTGGCTGTGGCAGTGGTGCCGGCGGTCGCGCAAGCGCCGACAGCAACATTGAGCGGCAAAGTTGTCGACCAAACTGGCGCCGTGATTCCAGAGGCGACAGTGACCATCACTGCATCGACGGGCAAGCAAAGCACCACCAGGACGGATCAAGCGGGCGGCTTTGAAATTCATGCGCTTGCGCCCGGCACTTATAGCGTTGCCGCCGCCGCCAAGGGGTTCGCGCCTTTTTCGAAGCTGGGAGTTGAACTGGCTGCCGGACAAAAGCAAACTCTGAACTTGGCTCTGCAAGTCCAAGTGCAGGAAGAAAGAGTTAACGTCGAAGCTGAAGGTACGCAACTCGATGTAGGTGCCGCCTCGAATGCGAGTTCGCTGGTAATAAAAGGTAAAGATCTCGACGCTCTGTCCGACGACCCCGACGAATTGCAAAATGAATTACAGGCGTTGGCTGGACCGGCGGCTGGTCCCAATGGTGGGCAAATCTACATCGATGGATTTACTGGCGGCCAGCTTCCACCAAAATCGGCGATTCGCGAAATTCGCATCAATCAGAACCCGTTCTCCGCGCAATATGACAAGTTGGGTTACGGCCGCATCGAGATCCTCACCAAGCCCGGCAGCGATAATTACCACGGGCAGTTTTTCTTCAACGACAACAATTCTGTGTTGAACTCGAAAAACCCATATGTTCCTATCAAACCGTCCTACAACTCGGAGATATTTGACGGAAATCTGGGTGGCCCGATCAGCAAAAAGGCATCTTTCTTTCTCGATGTGTCACGGCGAAACATGGATGACTTCTCTGCCATTCACCCCGTGAATCCCGCAGACCTGTTTGGTCAACCGCTAGTGGAGTCAATTGCCAATCCTAGGACTCGAACCAATATTAGCCCTCGTATCGATTATCAGCTCAGCGCCAACAATACATTTACCGCGCGCTACCAATTGACTCACGACAGCGACCTGAATTCAGGTTTGGGCGCGCTCTCATTGCCGGTGCAGGCTTATAACGTGAACGAGACGGAACACACTCTGCAAATCAGCGACACGCAAATCCTTAGCCCGAAGGTGGTCAACGAAACCCGATTTCAGTTTCAGCGTGAAATCAACCATCAGCTGCCTCTTGGCACCGGCCCCACCATTGAAGTCCAGGGTGCCTTCACCAGCGGTGAAAATGCTGAAGGGTTAGTGCGCACTACGCAAAACAATTACGAGCTACAAAATTACACGTCGATAACGCATGGCAATCATCTGATCAAATTTGGCGCGCGGCTCCGCGGGATTACCTCGTCAGAATCCACCGATGCGAATTTCAACGGAACATTTATTTTTTCTGCATTCGGAAACCCTACTGCCGCGCTGCAGGCATACGCAAATGCCGTGCAAGGAAACTGCACGGCGGGAAATTTCCTGCCGCAGAATTGTCCGTCGCAGTTTTCGATCACCACGGGGACGCCGAATGTGAGCGTGGGCTGGTTCGACGCCGGACTCTATGCCGAAGACGAATGGCGGGCGAAACCGAATCTATCTTTTACGTATGGCCTGCGGGTTGAGTCGCAAAATAATATTCACGACCACGCCGATTTTGCTCCGCGATTGGGGGTGGCATGGGGATTAGGCAGCAATGGAAAAGCCGCGCCGAAGACCGTGCTTCGCGCAGGATTTGGTGTTTTCTACGACCGCTTCGGATACAACCTGGTGCAGGAAGCGAACCTGCTGAACGGGGTGACGCAACCGAAGGTTACGGTCAAAAACCCGGATTTTTTCGCGATGAAAACTTCGCAGCTTCCTGCATACAACCAACTCGTGAATCTTGCCGGCGCCTCACCGACGATGTATCAAATTTCCCCAAACCTAAGAGCGCCGTATACCATTCAAAGCGCCGCGAGCATCGAGCGTCAAATTACGAAAAATGCGACGGTCTCTGTGACCTACCTGAGTTCCCGCGGCGAGCACGCGTTCTACATTAACAATATCAATGCGCCCTATGTTCCCGGAGGCACCACCCCAAACAAAACCAACGAAAACATTTATCAGTACACGTCGGGTGGAATCTTCCGTCAGAACCAACTAATCGCAAATGTTCGCGTGAACACCGGCCGTAGAGTTTCGCTATTTGGTTTTTATGTTTTGAACTACGCCAACAGCAATGCCAGTTCTGGAGGGAGCGCCGGCGGCTTCTTTTCCAGCGGAACCACATCCGAGGCAAGCTTCCTCTCGAACCAGTACGACCCGCTTGCCGATTATGGACGCGCGGCTTTCGATGTTCGCCACCGCGTTTTCCTCGGAGGGAATTTTTCGCTGCCCTATTCTTTCTCTTTAAGTCCGTTCATCATTATCAATTCTGGGCAGCCTTATAACCTCACGACTGGCCAGGACAACAATGGCGATTCGATTTTCAACGATCGCCCTTGGTTTGCAGGCAGCGCTGTGAACACCAGCTGCACTTCGCGCGCTTCTTTCTCAACCACAGGTGGCGGTTTGGGACTCGTTCCCGTGAACTATTGCACCGGGCCATCTGATACCACTTTTAATTTGCGCCTGAGCAAGACCATCGGCTTTGGTCGTGAAACTAAAGGCGGTTCGGGAGGGGGAGGCCGAGGTTATGGTGGTCCGCATGGCCACGGAGGCGGCCTGGGACCGGGCGGCCTCAGCGGAGCCGGAGGAGGCAATCCCTTCGGAGGGCGCGGAGCTGCCGCAAGCCGGCGCTACAATCTCACTTTCAGTATTTCAGCGCGCAACCTTCTGAACACCTTCAATCCCGGGCCACCCGTGGGGAACCTAAGCTCGCCATATTTCGGACAATCCATCATTATCGCCGGCGGCCCGTTTGCGTCGGCCTCAGCAAACCGGCGGGTCGATTTGCAGGTGAGATTTTCGTTTTAAACGGCCTTGAGCTGTCAGCTTTCAGCCGAACCACGTATGTACGAAGCGCAGCATATGCCGATTATCAGAAGGGTTAACGTCGTTGCTGAGGGCTGACAGCTGAAAGCTGACAGCTACTTACAGTTCATGCCCACGCTGGGCGAAAGCGAAGTGAGAACGCTCTGGTTGGGATAACTGTACGCCCCGCCTAGCGCCGTCGACGGTGATTGGAATTCGAACCACTGAAGTAGCGCTTCGTTCTGCGGATGATAAACTCGGCCACCGATCTTGATGGGCACGGTAGATTCCGGTAATCCCTCGATCGCGTCGCCCACTTCCAGATCGTTCTGACAATTTCCATTTTGCGAAAGCCACCATGGAGTGATGCCGTGGACTCCATCGCTGCCAACAAATGGATCGTTCAGGCTTTCCGTGATTTCATGGCTTAGCGCGGTGACATCTTCGAAGCCGGGGCTAAACAAGCCGGGGCTGATCCAGCTTGAATAATTCAGGACGTATCGCTTCTCGCGAAAGCCGTTGCTGGCGTCGCCGGGTTCAAAATCGTACGAGTGGAATCCGAGCACGCAGCAGTAATTGGGATTGCGATTCAAGTAAAGATAAGTGTTAGGGAAGAGGAAAGTGGCGATGCTCTTAGTGGTGATGTCGCCTGCGTTCTCCGCCGCTCCGATCGGAGTAGAACTGTCGTTCGCCGTTGCTGGAAACAGGCGGTTCGAAAACACATCGATATCAACCAGCACAAAGGCGCAGCAAGAGCCATCACTATTTAGCGCGAAATAATATGCGCCGCGCGGAACCGAAAGTGTGCGCGCTGGCTTCAGCGAAGGTTTCAAAAGAGTATGCCAGTCATACTTCATTACGTTATTAAATTGGGCCCGTTGTACCGCATCGGAAAATTGCGTCGGCACGTCGCTGCTGGTGTAGTCGGCGCGCTGAAAAATTGGAGAGTCCATTACTGCGCTCACAAACGGCTCGACTGAGTAATGCAGCTTTTGTCCGTTTACCACGCGAACCGAGCCGTCATAATCCAGCAGATCCAGAGAGACGGGCACGATGGGAGCGTCGAAGGTGGTTGTTCCGCCCAGTTCAGGCCGGCCGCCAGCAATGGTGTAATGCCAGTTTCGTTGCGGATTTCCTGATGGCCCGACGCCGGCGGTGCGGAACTCACCGTTAAAGTTCTTGATGGAATCGATGCCTGCAGAAATGGGTCGCGACGAATTTACAGGTCCACTATTGCGATGGCCGCGCGGCGCGAACACGGTAAATCCGTGATGGGCGCTGGAGAGCGTAGGCGCAAGCTGATCCCGGCTCTGCGCGAACGCGAAACTCGCACCCAAAGCAGTCAATCCGAAAACCAAAACCAGCTGGAAGAATGACTTGCGACTACCCAAAACCGTCACCGCCTCAGTCCAAGTTACTTGGATGCGGAGAGACTTGCAAACTATGTTTAGGTCAAATTTACGTTAATTCCGAGGACGACGGAGCGTGCAGCGACGGGCGCGTCGCCCGTCAACTTTCGATCAGTCTGGAGTCCTTGAGGTCTGCACCCGGGTGGTCCAAGGAATTAGTTACTTAGGCCTGGTGATCGCCCCTTCCGACGCCGAATGAACCAATGCCGCATACTTCCCGAAAACTCCCGTCGCAAATCGAGGCTTGGGCGCTTTCCATTTCGACATCCGGCGCTGGATCTCGGCATCACTGATTTCCATTTCCAGCACTCGCTGATTTACGTCAATGCGAATCATGTCGCCCTCATGCACCACGGCTATGGGTCCCTCAAGCGCGGCCTCGGGGGAAACGTGCCCTATCATCAAGCCTCGAGTCGCACCGCTAAACCGGCCGTCGGTTAGAAGTGCAACTGATTCCCCAAGCCCTTCCCCGACAATGGCAGCTGTGACCGCGAGCATCTCCCGCATACCCGGCCCGCCGCGCGGGCCCTCGTTTCGGATCACGACGACGTCTCCGGCCTTCAGTCGCTTTCCAGTCACCGCGCTCATCGCTTCTTCTTCAGAGTCGAAGACTCGTGCTGGACCACGGTGGCTCAATCGCTCGTGGCCGCTGATTTTTGCCACGCAACCCTGGGGGGCCAGATTGCCGCGCAGGATTACCAAGCCGCCACTTGCTTTGAGAGGTCTGTCGAGTGGCGCGATCACTTCCTGGTCAGGCGTTTCCACTGCAGCCGCAGCTTCTTCGCCAATGGTCTTTCCAGTGACCGTCATCGCATTCGCATGAAGCTTTTTGCTGTGTAGTAAACGATTCGCGAGCAGACGAATTCCTCCCGCGCGATGCATGTCCGCAGCCACGAACCGGCCGAATGGCTTGAGATCGCAGAGCAGCGGAGTGCGTTCGCTGACTTTCTGGAAGTCATCGATCTCAAGCGGAACTCCGGCTTCACGAGCGATCGCCAGCAGATGCAGCACGGAATTCGTAGATCCGCCGCTGGCGGCCACGGACGCGATGGCGTTCTCGATAGCATCGCGAGTGAGAATGTCTTTTACTTTGGCGCCCCTTTTCAATAGGTCCATCGCCAGTTCGCCACAGCGGAAAGCAACTTCGTCTTTATGCGGATCGATCGCGGGCACGCTGTTGAAACCCATAGGTGAAAGGCCGATCATCTCCATCACCGTGGACATCGTGTTCGCCGTGTACTGACCGCCGCAGGCGCCTGCTCCAGGACAGGCGACATTTTCCAACTCCTGCAAATCAGAGTCGCTCATCTTACCCGCGGAATTGGCACCAATTGCTTCGTACACGTCCTGAATAGTGACGTCTTTGCCGCGAAAATTTCCGGCTGCGATGGTGCCGCCGTAGAGCACAAGTCCTGGCAGATCGAGCCGCGCCAGCGCCATGGCCGCGGCGGGAATGGTTTTGTCGCAGCCGACAACACAAACCACCGCGTCAAACAGCTGGCCCCTACAGACCAGTTCGATGGAATCGGCGATCACTTCGCGGCTGACCAGGGAAGCCCGCATGCCTTCGGTGCCCATGGTTTCGCCATCACTGATGG